>Ga0181596_10003337_pt1 | contig 14973 bp, 20 predicted proteins | sample 041ome_6_FD_148655 | JGI IMG/M metagenome (GOLD analysis project Ga0181596, IMG submission 148655) | Coastal salt marsh microbial communities from the Groves Creek Marsh, Skidaway Island, Georgia - 041402US metaG (spades assembly) | ecosystem: Environmental > Aquatic > Marine > Intertidal zone... | reverse complement strand
CATGATCGAGGAGGAAAATCAGCCCCTACACATCACCGCCAAAGCCGCCTGACGATGGCCCACGGCCACAGCCGAAATTACACCACCTTGACGGACGCGACCGGTTACATGATTGGGCCCAGACTGGTTCGCGCCGCGAGAGTCATTGTTTCACGAGAAGTGGATGCTTCCTGACGTGACATGACCAGCCTCTTTCGGCGCGGAACCAGTGGCCAAGCGAAGATGCCTGGAGACGGACCGCGCTATAACGGCGAGCTGATAGCGAAGACATGGTCGATACCAGAATCTCCTGCACTAAGATTGAAAGTGACATATCGCACACTAGGGTCCATATCTGTAATTTGCGGTCGCTTGGCGGTTGTCCCTTGAGGGTTTCAAGGATCTATCCGCACTCGCCGATGCGAGGATCGGTGGTGCTTTATCGGGTCTCACAAGGCCGGACGTTGCATTGACTCGAAGCGGGCTTGGTGGCCCATCTGTCGACCTTCGCAGATCGTCCGTCCCTGCGTTCCCTCGCGGGACACCGCCATCGGGTCAGCTCGAGAGCATCACCACTGGCATCGGGATGCTACCTCAACTCAGGCCTCGAACAAGGTCCCGTCACGCAGCATGGCGTGCATGATGACAGCGAGGCGGCGGGCTAGCGCAACTCGGGCCTTTCGCAGCCCGCGCCGCTTTGCGATCTTGAGCGCCCAGCTTTTCAGCGCAAAGCTCTGGCGTGTGCGCGTCAAGATCGAGTTGGCCGCTTCGTAGAGGAGCTTGCGGACCGTCCCGTCGCCTTGTTTGGTAATGCGTCCTGTCCAGTCGAGCTCTCCCGATTGGTGTCGGCGTGGAACCAGGCCAAAGTACGCGCCAGCCGTTCGCGATCGCTTGAACCGGCTGGCATCATCAACAGCGGCGGCGAACGCAGCGGAGGTCTGCACACCCACGCCAGGGATGCTCATCAGGGCCTGGCTGGCCGGAGAAGCCAGGCTGATCGCTTTGAGCTGGCGATCCATCTGCCCGATCTCCTCCACGAGGCGCTCGCGGGCCCGAAGGAGCGACGCCACCGCTTCGCAGAGGCCGGGGACAGAAGCAGCCACTCGCATTCGCGCGAGGAACCGCTCGCCCTGGCCCGCGCCGAGCCTGATCCCGAAGGTGGCGCAGAGGCCGCGGATCGTGTTGTCGAGCCGGACGCGTGCTTCGACCAGATGGCCGCGGGCGGTGATGACCGAACGCACTCCGTGCGCGGCCGGCGACTTGACATGCACGTCCTTGTAGAAGCCGGTACGCGCCAGCTGAGCAAGCCCGGCCGCATCGTGCAGATCGGTCTTGTTGGCCTTCATCGCCTTCAAGCTCTGATGCGCCTGACGCGCGTCGATGCAGACGATGGCAACGCCCAACTCGCGCAAGCCCAGCGCGATCCACGGGCTCAAAGTCGGCGAACAGCATGTCCAAGGCGCCGGCCTGGGTCAGCCGTTCGCGGAACAGCCGGATGGTGTTGGCGTCGGGCGTCGGCGCGCCGAGGTCGAAGCCCAAAAAGCGCAGCCAGCTCAGCCGGTCGCGGATCAGATACTCCATACGCCCGTCGGCCACGTTGTTTTGCGCCGCCAGCACCAGCACCTTGAGCATCGTCACCGGATCGTAGGGCGGCCGCCCGCCCTTCGCCCCGTCCGAATAGGCCAGCGACACGTCCAGCACCGGCCGGAACGCCTCGAAATCGACAGCCCTCGCCAGCACTTCAAGCGGATCGCCATGCGCCGAAAGCCACTTCAGATGCTCCGATAACCCGAACAATCCCGCCTGCCGCATCGCCCGATCCCTTCAGGCAAGAGTGAATCAGATTAGGTCTGGATTTGCGAGGGGTCTTTGGAGGTGCCCATCTTGGTCTCACGAGTGAAACGGTTACCCGTACGCTGACGTTCCTGCAGGGCGAAGGCATGATTTTGGTCGATGGAAAGCAAATTACTTTCTTAGAACTCGACAAACTCGAAATGCTTGCTGCGCAGATCTACTCGACCTAAGAAACAGTCTGATCGAATTGCCTGAGTCTCTTCGGCCTTATCGTGGCGCAGCCGGCAAGCCCGGTGAGCGCAGATGTAATTGCCCAGATCAACCCGCCAAAGTTGCTCGCAGCATCCATGCAACCTTTTCATGGACCGCAATTCGTGAGACCAGCAGATCTGAAGTCTCCTGATCCCCGATTTCCTCGGCATCAGGAACAACGCATCTCGCAGTGCGGGCCGCCAACTGATTGCCTTTCATTAGCAGGGACACCATTTCCATCGCTTCAGGTGGTGAATCGGGCACATCCGGCAATGATGTCAGTTGCGCAAACTGTTTATACGAACCGGGGGCGAAAGAACCGAGAGTAAGGAGCCTCTCGGCAATCAGATCCACTGCAAGCCAAAGTTCATTATACTGCACCATAAACATTTGATGCAAACTATTAAAGTGTGGACCCGTCACGTTCCAGTGAAAATTGTGGGTTGTAAGATATAGCGTGTAAGTATCTGCCAGAAATTTTTTCAGGCCATCAACGACCACAATCCTTTTGGGATCATCGAGATTGGAATCCATAACATACCTCATTGACATTACTTCACCCTCACCAGCTCGTTTGGACGAGCGCCCGAATGGCCGTTCCAAAGACCTTGAGCCTCGGTTGTCCCGACCGGCACATCACCCACTTGACGACCCTGGCCGACCGCTGCTCAAGATCCGGGTCTGGTTTTCCTGTTAGCCTCACTCATATGCAAGCCGCACTGAGATATATCAGGGACGGCGGGGATGATGGCAATATTATTTCTCCTCCAGCAAGCCGACTCGCCGATTTCAGATTGGCGATGGATGAGGAGGTCCGATGCTTTCGCAGTCACAGAAGCAGTCGCTCAACCTCCGCGTGCTTTCTCTGGTAGCCGGAAAACCGCACTAAGAGCCTGAGCGAAAAGTGGTTGAGCGATATCAATAGGTTGTGATTCAGCGTCGTTGTCGAGACGATGGAGAAGCGCATGCCTTGGACTGATACCGCTCGCCGCGAGCATAGGCGGGATGGCGCCGGCTATCCAAGCGATTTACGCGATGGTGAGTGGGATTTGATCGCACCGATGCTGCCGGGCGCGCGGACCGGCGGCCGTCCGCGCAAGACCTGCCTTCGCCGGGTGATGAACGCGATCTTGTATATTGCGTCGAGCGGTGCGGCGTGGCGGATGTTGCCCAAATGCTTCCCGCCGGTTTCGACTGTGCGCGGGTATTTCTACGCTTGGCGCGACAGCGGCCTGCTGGTCGCGATCAACCACCTCCTGGTAATGGCGGCACGCCAGCAGGCCGGTCGGGAGGCATCGCCCAGCGCGGGGGTGATCGACAGTCAGTCGGTCAAAACCACGGAAGCCGGCGGGGTTTGCGGGTATGACGCGGGCAAGAAGGTCAAGGGCAGGAAGCGTCATATCGTCACGGACACCTGTGGCTTCATGCTGTTCGTCCTGATCCATGCCGCCGACATTCAGGACCGCGACGGGGCGGTCGATGTGCTCAAGGCGATCCGCCAGCGCTTCCCTTGGCTGCGCCACGTGTTCGCAGATGGTGGCTATGCCGGCGACAAGCTCCGCAACGCGCTCAAGGGCCATGGCGAGTGGACGCTGGAGATCATCAAACGGTCCGACACCGCCAAGGGCTTCGAGGTGCTGCCTCGCCGCTGGGTGGTCGAACGGACGTTCGCATGGCTGGGGCGTTGCCGCCGCTTGGCAAAGGACTGGGAACGTTCGATCGAAAGCTCGATCGCTTGGGCGAACGTCGCCTCGATCCGCATGGTCACCCGCAGAATTGCGCGACTTTCAGCCGCGTAAGGGGCTTTTGAATCGGGCTCTAAGGCTTGCCGGTCTATGATCTCCAGCGTGTTTCCCGGTATTGTTGCCAAGCCGAGTTTGCTCAGTTCACTTGTCGACCTACTGACATGCGTAGGCGAAATCCCGAGATTGTCGGAGAGGTCGCCGCGTTGAAGAGGGAAGTGACACCACCGCTGGTTCTGCCCACCCAGTGCGCCAGCCCGATCAAATATTTCCAGCAAAAAATGACCAAGGCGGCTTGCCGAGGAGGTCTTCGCATCGAGCGTCATCTGGCGATCGGCGCGATTTTGATCCTGCAAAAGGGAATTGACCAGTCCTCGTGCGAGACCTGGCTGGTGGGCGAAGAGTTCGCCGACTGCGACACCGCCAAGAACACACAGCGAAACGCGGGTCAGGCTGGAAACGCCTTCGTTTTGCAGTCCGAGCAGTAAGCTTTGCAATCCGATTATGCTCCCAGGAAGCAGGACTTCGACAATCTGTCGCTCGCCGCAGGTTGTCAGGCGATACCGGAGTGCCCATCCACTCAGTGTCTGATTCGAAATTATCGGTTGAGATTTCATGATCTTGCGCTGCGGCGGGTAAAGATCTGGATCGAGGCGATGAAGATCCATGCGGTTGCGGAGGCGATGGTCTGCTCGAAGTCCTTGGCGAGGCGTCGGTTCCTGTTCAGCCATGCGAGCGTTCGCTCAACCACCCAGCGCCGCGGGAGCACCTCGAAGCATTTCACCGCATCGGACCTCTTGATGATTTCGATGGTCCACTTGCCGAAGCGGCGCAGGGCTTGCTTGAACTTGTCCCCGGCATAGCCGCCATCGGCGAACACATGGCGCAGCCAGGGGAAGCGTTTGATGATTTCGGCGAGTACCAACGGCGCGCCATCGCGGTCCTGGATGTCGGCGGCATGGATCACGGCGTGAACGAGATTGCCATGATCGCGGATGTTGACAGCCTGCGTGCAGCACAGCGAAGTACGACGCTGGCCTTGATTGACGGAGACACGCAGACTGCCCGCACTCTGCTCTCCAATTTCGCTGACCAGACCGCAGTCCGGATGGGAAATCTGCCTATGGCGACTTATCCGACCGCGATCAGGCGGGCAGCCGCGCTGATCGAAGCGGGTCAGCTCGATGAAGCAAAGACCGATCTAGAGCAAACCTTGAGTACTGTCGTTGTCACCGAGACGGTCTTTCCGTATCCGGTGATCAATGCCGTGGTCCCACTCGCGCTGCGGAAGAACTGGCAGCGAAAGCGCGCAAGTCCGACGAGGGTCGCGCCGCTCTGGCTATCGCACTGGAGGCATCTCGCATGTCTCTTCAGCGCGCGGCGGTTTTAGGGTACTGTCGCCCGCCACGGGGCGCGGTTTTGAAACCAGATTCGCACGATCGAATTGGCAACCATTGCTGGCGGCAAAGCAGAACGCGAATTTGCAGAACTCCTCCGCCAGGTACGCGGAGCATCTACCAGACAGACGCGTTCGCGCTGACAGTCGTTGTCCAAGAGGAGAAGAATGATGGTTTATCCAGCAAGAATCTATAGGGCCGATCCTTTCGAAATATTGAGAAAGGGGTTGTCGGGATTGCCAACCGCAAGGGTAAGTAGTGCCGCCGCCTTTCCCAAGCTGAACATCTGGCGGACAGGGCAAGGTGCGGCAATCGTCGCCGAAATGCCTGGCATTAATCCCCAAAAGGTCGACATCACCGTCAAGGAGAATTTGCTTTCGATTTCAGGCGAACGCGCACAGCCCGATTGCGGCAATGATGCGCGTTGGATGAGGCGTGAAAGGAGTTACGGCCAGTTCACTCGAGCCGTGACGCTGCCTTTCCGGATCGATCCGGAAAACGTCAAAGCGCGCTATTCGAACGGCATCCTTTTTATCGCTGCTGGCCTGTCCGACGCCGACAAGCCGCGCAAGATCGCGATCAAGGCAGGTTAGGAACTGAACATGAGTAACGACATGGAAACGACGACCAATGAGAAATTGGCGCAGCAGGCGGAGCAAGCACAGCCAGTCCAGATGCCCTTGACCGACATCGTCGAAACCTCTGACGGAGCAATTCTCCTCATCGAACTGCCCGGATGCAGCTCAGACGATCTGGACATCGAGCTTGCGAACGGCGTATTGACAGTCGCGGCAAGGCCTTCGGTTTCGATGCCCCAAGAGGAGGAATTGCAGCACATCGAATTTGTTTCAACGGCTTATGAGCGCTCTTTCCAGGTCTCGAAAGATTTCGATCCCGATAAAACCGATGCGTCGATGCGCGACGGCGTACTTACCTTACGCCTTCATCGCTCTGAGAAACTGGCGCCCCGGAAGATTTCGGTGAAGGCAGGATAAGAAGGAGGAACGATGATGAAGATCAAGGATCTTGTGCCATGGACGCGCTCGGAGAACCCGCGCCAGCCCGTATCGAATGCTGAGCAGGAAGAAGCGCATCACTCTCTCAAACGTGACATCAACGCGCTTGTCGATAAGTTTGTCGAGAAGATCGGCAACCTCGATTTGCCGTGGCAGGATAATGAAGCCAAATCGGATGTAGTCCAGGCAGGCGATGCAGTCGAAATTTCGATCGAGTTGCCCGGCATGGATTTGGCTGACATTGATCTTTCAATTTCGGGCGACATGCTGGTGGTGAAAGGAGAAAAGAAGGTCGAGCGGCAGGAGGAAAAGCAAGGATACTTCCTCTCCGAGCGGGCCTACGGGCAAATCTGTCGCGCCATTCCCCTGCCCCCGGGTCTCGACACCGATGCCGCCAAGGCCGATCTGAAAAACGGCGTATTGACCATTTCAATACCGCAGTCGGCCGAAGCGCGATCCTCGATGAAGAAGATTTCGGTCAACAAGGCATAACCCCTTGTCGGGGCGGGCCCAGACCGCCCGGAACTACCGACCACCGGCTAAGCACAAGCGCTTCAAATCTGGTCTCGTAATATGATTTGCGTGAAAGACTTGCTTTTGCGCTTCCAACGATGAGAAAGCACGCAGAATATGTCCGATCGGGAGGATGATCAAACAGTCGACACGGTTGAAATCCGGGAAGTGGTTGGAATTGTTTACAATCATAACGCTCTTGAAGAAATGGCAACACAACTGGTTGCCGCAGGGGTGGACCGCAATGACATATCCCTCATGGCCGATTGGAATACGGTCATCGAAAAACTCGGCCTGACCTATCCCGATCCGGGCGCGGTCGTCGATAACCCCGAGACTCCGAGGCGGCGCCTAACGACCAGGGATGAACATGCCACGGTCACCGGAACCGTTTTTGGAACCTTGATTGCGACCGGTGCCTTAGCAGCCGGAGTACCCATCATAGCTTCAGGAGGTGCAATTCCGCTTGCACTTGCGGCATGTACTGCTGGCGGCGGAATAGGAGCGATGTTGGCCAAACTTGTTCGCAAGAATTTGCTGACGCGGGATGATGCCGATGCAATCGAGCATGATATAAATCGCGGCGGCATTGCAGTTTTTGTCAGGGTGGATAATGCGGATGAGGAGCAACGCGCAATCGACATCATGAGGCGCAATGGTGCGCATAATGTCCACGCTCATACCATCACATTACGCAAGGAATTGAGCGACCTCCCGCTTGCAAACGTACAGCCCGATCCATGGCTAGCCGACGACTGACACGACAGATAAGGCCTTGCCGCTCATTGTAAATTCGTGCGCAGGGCAGACATCAAGCATGGTCTGCAGCATCGGAAGTCAAGGTGCAGGAAATTTTCTCGATCTCATTTTTAGGAAGATCGACAGCCGACAGTACCAGACGTGCCAAATCCATTCCCAGATATAGCTCCGGGTCTAACTGCAGGATCCGTTGGTCGGTGTGCATCGTCTCATCCCTATCCTGAGATGTGCCGAGCAAGACGATTTTCCCGTGAGCGTTGCCTTCGAGAAACCAGTCCACAATCCGGTTTTGCCTTTGCGAAAACGGTTTCGTTATCACGATTGCCGCCGCGACGTTTGCGCGCGCCGCCTCGAGCGTAGCGGTGCGACCCGGGTCGCCGAGAATGACTGGCAGCCCTTCTTCGCGCGCGGTCAAATAAAGTCTCAAATCTGGTTCGATCATCACAAAGTCGAGTTCTGCCAGTCTCACCGCTCTCGCCGCTGATCGCGCAAGGTTGTCCGCGCCGCAGAAAACGATGTGATTGATGCAAGCCCTGACTTCGCGAGCGACTTCCACCTCCTCCCTTTGCGGTAGATTGGTCATTCCGGATTTCCCGCCGCAGAGGTTCCGCGCGATGGTTTCCGAAGATCGGAAAAGAATTGGCCCAAGACCCATCGAAACGACAAGCGCCAGCAGCAGTGGCTGGCCCATTTCGGTCGATATCAGCGAAGCGGTAAGAGCTCCGGAAAGGAGCAAAAGTCCGAATTCCCCACCATGAGCCAGAATTACAGCCGTCTGCAGCGCATCACGCGCAGAGGATCCGGATATCTTCAGTGCGATAAAATTCAGCAATGCTTTTGCAGGAAGGAGAACCAATAGCCAGGCAAGGACCGCAAGCGGACTGCTCCCAAGCTGGCTCAGGTCCAGCTGCAAGCCGATCGAGACGAAGAAAATACTGGCGAAAACGTCCCGAAAAGGCCGCAAGTCTTCCTCGATCCGGTGCCGGACATCGCTTTCACCCAAAATAAGTCCCGCCAGAAATGCACCCAGAGCAGCGGAAGCTCCGGCGAGATGGGCGGATTGCGCTGCCATGGCAATAATTGTCAATCGGCGTCCAATCGGGACCCCCTATCGGCGCGCAAAAGGGACCCCCTTTGCGCTGCGAGGGTCGGTTGATACTGGGCGCAGGTTTCGCGCTGCTGGCGGCGTAGGGAGGGCGTAGCCCGACCGGAGACGGCAGCAGCGCGAAGGCGTTTCTTCGAGGTGGTCAGCTGCGGTGCTTGAAGCGCCAGCTGTCGTTGCCGGTCTCGACGATATCGCAATGGTGCGTGATGCGGTCGAGCAGCGCGGTGGTCATTTTGGGATCACCGAAGACGGTGGGCCACTCGCCGAACGCCAGGTTGGTGGTGATAATGACCGAGGTCTTCTCGTAGAGCTTGCTGATGAGGTGGAACAGCAGCTGCCCGCCTGATTTGGCGAACGGCAGGTAGCCCAATTCGTCGAGGACCACGACGTCGAGCCGGCTGAGCTGGGCGGCCATGGCGCCGGCCTTGCCGATGCGGGCTTCCTCCTCGAGCCGGGTGACGAGGTCCACCGTGTTGAAGTAGCGGCCGCGGGCACCGGAACAGACGACGCTGGCGGTGATCGCGGTGGCCAGGTGGGTCTTGCCGGTTCCCGTCCCGCCGATGAGCACGATATTGCGCCGTCCTGGCAGGAACGAACCCGCGTGTAGCGAACGCACCAACCCCTCGTTGATCGGGGTGCCCTCGAACACGAAGGCATCGAGGTCCTTGACAACCGGCAGCTTGGCTGCGGTCATGCGGTAGCGGATCGAGGCAGCATGGCGATGCGCCGCTTCCGCTCGTAGCAGGTCGGTCAGGATCTCGTGGGTTGTGCGCTTGCGCTGGAGCCCTGTAGTGACGGCCTCGTCGAACGCCCCGGCCATGCCCCTGAGGCCGAGCCCGCGCATCGCCTCGATCATCTCATGCCGCTGCATCGAGGCCCCGCACCGCATCGTATCGGGCGCAGTCCGCGATCGGCGGATGGCTGAGCTTGAGATCGACGACCACGTCGAGGGGCCTCTCGGATAGTGGCTCGCGGTATCGGGCCAGGATGTTGAGGATCACCTCGTCGCTGGCCGCACCGGCATCAAGCGCTTCGCGGATCGCAGCCTCGACCGCGTCCAGGCCATCGGTCAGCACAGCGGCCAGCACGCGCACGAAGCGCCGGTCGGCCTCGTCACCGCTCCCCAGTTTGCGGCGGAGCCGTGCCAGTGCCGGCGGCAGGTCCCAGCCCTGGAAGGGCGCACCGTTCCGCAAGGCGCCCGGCTTGTTGGCCAGGACGGGAAGATAATGCCAGGGATCGTAGATCGTCCGATCACGGCCGAAGTGCCGGGCATGTTCGGCAACGACCTCGTCACCCAGGCGCACGACGATGCGGTCGGCATAGGCGCGGACCTGGACGGCACGCCGCGCGGCCTTGGCCATGACAGAATAGCGGTTGCGGTCGAAGCTGATCAGGCAGGTGCCGGTCACGGCATGGGCGGTCTCGTGGAAGCCGTCGAACGGCGCCAACATTGGCTGCAGGGCTGGCCGCTCGAGATCCAGCGCCTCGGCCACGGTCAGTTCCTTCTGCTCGGGATGCAGATGCAACGAGGCCCAGCGCAGACACTCGGCCTCCAGCCATCCGTTGAGCTCCTCGATGCTGGCAAAGCGCAAGCGGGGCTGGAAGAAGCGGCCCCGGATGGTCTGGACCTGGTGCTCGACCTGACCCTTCTCCCATCCCGCCGCCGGTGAGCAGGCCGTGGGCTCGACCATGTAATGGTCGGCCATGACCAGGAACCGGCGGTTGAACACCCGCTCCTTGCCCACGAAGACCGCAGCGACAGCGGTCTTCATGTTATGGGATGGACGCCTCCCGTCTTCCGGGCACCATAGGTGTCCAACCAAAAGGAGGAAGGCGATGACGATGGAAATGTTAGCGATCGACTTGGCGAAGCAGTCGTTCCATCTACACGGGATAGATGCTGACGGGGTGGTGGTCTCACGCAAGGTGAGTCGTGCCAAGCTCGAGGATGCAGTGGCTGAACTTGGTCCTGCAGTCGTCGCCATGGAGGCTTGTGCGAGCGCCCACCATTGGGGGCGACAGCTCGCAGCGGCCGGTCGTCAAGTGCGTCTGGTAAACCCCAGATTCGTCAAGGCGTTCGTCCGCGGCTCCAAGAACGATGCTATCGATGCGGAGGCGATCTACGATGCAGCTTCGAGGCCTACTATGCGCTTCGTGCCAGTGAAGACGACCGAGCAGCAGGATCTTCAATGCCTACATCGCGTGCGTGAGCGGTTGGTCGTCCAACGCACCTCGCTCATAAACCACGCGCGAGGGCTTCTCGCCGAGTATGGCGTCGTGCTGCCCAAAGGTCCGTGGCGCTTCCGTCAACAGGCTCCTGCTGCGGTAGCTGAGGCTGATTTGTCCGAACTTGCCCGCGAGCTGTTTACGGAGTTGATCGATCAGCTCACCGACGTAGAAGCCCGCCTCGCGAAGCTCGATGCCAAGCTCGTTAGCATCTGCCGCGAACATGCCGCATGCCGTCGGCTTGCTGCGTTGCCGGGCGTCGGGCCGGTGATCGCGACCGCGCTCGTCGCAGCGGTGGATGACGGTCGACATTTCCGCTCAGGCCGCGAGCTCGCCGCCTGGATCGGATTGGTCCCAAGACAGTATACGACCGGAGGCAAACCCAAGCTCGGCGGCATTGGCCGACGCGCCAACCACTACCTGCGCAGACAACTCATTCATGGCGCGAGGGCAGTGATCAGCCGACTGGCTGCGAAAGACGATCAACGATCAGTTTGGTTGAAGGGAATTGTCGCTCGGGCGGGCTTCAACAAGGCGCTCGTGGCGCTCGCTAACAAGACGGCCCGCATTGCTTGGGTTCTGTTGGCGCGGAAGGAAGAATATCTGCCGGCGTAACGGCGCCATGCAAACGAGGTCTGTCCTACAGCGATTGCGAGGTGGATACTGATGGTGCAACGGCATGGGCCGCCGCTTCGAAGCCTGATTTTCGACAAGGCCATCAAGGCCGATCATGTTATTAGGCAAGAAGTAGCGGACTCCCATCAAGGCCAGAAGCCTAACCGCTTCAACCAAAGGCCGGATAGATTCATGCAACCCGAGCCAACTGTACCGATCAGAATCATCTTGCGGCGGGAGGCGTCCATAGATTATCGTAGATCCCGCGCAGCGGAACGCCGCCGAAAAAGGCGAAGCCCCGGGCATGGGCATCGAACACCATCTCCTGGGTCTCGCGCGGATAGGCCCGGACGTAGACCGCCCGAGACGCGCACAGCCGCATATGCGCCACCTTCACCCGCATCGGCTTGCCGGCGATCTCTACATCCTCGTGGCTCCAGTCGAACTGGTAGGCTTCGCCAGGCTGGAACAACAGCGGGATGAAGGCAGGTGCGCCGTCGCCCGCATCCTTGCGCCGGGCTTCCGCCCAGCGCCGGGCGTAGCGCCGGACCGCGTCGTAGGAACCCTCAAACCCCTCGCGGCACAGCAGGTCATGGATCCGGGTCATGCGCAGCCGATCGCGCCGATGCCGGGCCTCGTTCTCCGTCAGCAGCGTATCAAGGCGCTCCTGGAACGGCCCAAGCCGGGGCAGCGGTTGAACCGTGCGGTGATAATCGAACGCGCCTTCCGGCGCCCGGATCGCCTTGCGCACCACCTTGCGCGACAGTCGCAAATCCCGCGCAATCGCCTTGATCGCCTTACCGTTCGCGTGCTCGCGCCGGATCCGAACAACTGTCTCCACCACCAACATCCCGATCTCGCCACCTGAAATACCAGGCGGCCCGCTACACCATCGGAATGAGGGGTCCCTTTTAGACGCCGATCACCCCGCTAACGGGGTCCCTTTTGCACGCCGGTCCACATGTGACGGCACTGTCACCGAGCGCTTCCACACCGACAATCTCGGGCTCATCAATGATGCGGTCTGTAAAGGCCCGATCCTGAGCCATCTGCGAGGCAACGCTGTGCATAATGTCCAACGCCTCGTCAGTCTTTTCGCGATAGGCGATACCGACATCGATCACCGACCTGGAATATTCCATGGTCATGTTCACGACATTGGTAATGTTCCCGCATGGCACGAAAATCACGTTGCCATAGTAATCGCGCAGGCGAACGCTCCGCAGCGTAATTTCTTCTACCACGCCGATATGGCCACCGATCTCGACTATGTCTGACGTGCTCCCCTGAAATGTGACCGCTTTTTGGTAGAGTCTGACGCAAGGAGTCGGACGATATGAAGCGAAGCAGGTTCAACGAAGAGCAGATCATTGCGATCTTGAAGGAGCAGGAAGCTGGGATGGCGACGGCGGAGGTTTGCCGCCGTCACGGGATCAGCTCGGCCACCTTTTACAAGTGGAAGTCGAAGTTCGGCGGTCTGGATGTGTCTGAGGCCCGGCGGCTGCGGTCGCTCGAGGAGGAGAACTCCCGGCTGAAGAAGCTGCTGGCCGAGGCCATGCTGGACAATGCCGTGTTGAAGGATCTGGCATCAAAAAATGTATGACCCGCCCTGTCCATGCAAGGGTCGATCGGTGGTGACGGTGCCAGTCTGCACAAATGTATCCGGCCTCTCGCGAGTGGACCGCTGTTGCGGCCAGGCCTTGATGAGATCCGCGCGTATCGTTCTCGGATAAATGCTTCGGGCTGGTAGCCCGTTTTTTTGACGGAGCTTACGATACGCAGGTCAACTGTTTCGTCATCACGCTCACGAACCTCGCAGTCTGTAGCGGTCCAGATCAGCCGAAGGCTGGATCCCTCCGCTCGTAACTGGCACCGGGCTTCGTCAGCACGACCCACAAGATGCGGGCGATCTTGGCTGCCAAGGCGACGGTGACCTTGTTCTTATGCATTCGGCGTTCCAGCCCATCAAGCCATGGCCCCAGGCGGTCCCGGCTTCGGTCGAGATGCGTCACGCAGGATCTAGCTCCGTGGATGATCATGCGCCGGAGGTACTTGTTGCCACGTTTGCTGATGCCGAGCAGCCTCGTTTTGCCCCCAGTAGAGTACTCCCGCGGCACGAGCCCAAGCCATGCCGCCAGATCGCGAGCTTTGCGGAACTGACGCCCCGTGCCGGCCGATGCAAGCAAGGCGGTGGCCCCCAGTGGGCCGACACCGGGTACAGTCATTAAGCGACGGGCCGTATCGCTGCGCGCTGCGATAGCTTCGATCTCGCGGTTCATGGCGGCGATGCGCTGTTCGAGATCGCCGAGTTCCCCGAATACCTCAGTCAGCATTCGGCGCATGGCGGGCGTGAGCTCATTGTCCATATCCCCGAGCACCCGTGGCATGTCGGCTTTGAACTTGCCGGCACCTTGGTGGATTGCGATGCCGTATTCCAGGCAAAAGGCGCGCATCTGACTGATCAGTCGCGTGCGATGAGCGATCATCCTGTCCCGGACGCGGTGCAGAGCCTGCAGGTCAATCTGTTCCGGCGACCGGATCTCCACGAAGCGCATCGTCGGCCTGGTTACCGCTTCTGCGATGGCTTCGGCGTCGATGATATCGTTCTTGTTCGACTTCACGAACGGCTTCACGAACTGTGCCGGCACGATCCGCACAATGTGACCCATCGCTTGAAGTTTGCGCGCAAGCCACTGCGAACCGGGACACGCTTCCATCCCGACCAACACCGGCGACGCACGCTCAAAGAACTGCAGCAACGTCTCCCGTCTGAAGGTGGCTTTCTGGATCGGTGCGTGAGAAGCATCGAGGCCGACGACGTGAAAGACCGTCTTGCCGATGTCGATGCCGAACACGGCTGCATCTCTTGGCTTGTTCCGTATGCTCATTGCATCCTCCTTCTTGATCGCTCGACTGTGGATGGAAGGACAGGGCGGGTCATCCCATTAATGGTAACGCCCGGCGCTAAGCGGGAAGCCGTCGCCCATGCCCGGGAGCATCACGGGGTGAGCGAGCGTCGGGCGTGTGCACTGGTTGGTGTGAGCCGCAGGGTGATCCGTTACGAGCCGACGAGGCCGGATGACGGGGCGCTACGCCAACGGCTGCGTGAGCTGGCGGCAGAGCGTCGCCGGTTCGGCTATCGCCGTCTGGGCTATCTGCTGGCGCGGGAGGGCATAGCGCCCAACCATAAGAAGCTGTTGCGCATCTACCGTGAGGAAGGGCTGCGCGTGCGTCGCCGTGGTGGTCGGAAACGGGCTCTGGGCACGCGCAGGCCGATGGTGCTGCCCGATGGTCCGAACCAGCGTTGGTCGCTCGACTTCGTCTCTGACAGCCTGATCTGCGGTCGGCGCTTCCGCATCCTGTGCGTGGTCGATGACTACACGCGGGAGTGCTTGGCGCTGGTGGCCGATACGTCCCTGTCCGGTGCTCGGGTGGCGCGGGAACTGACCAGCCTGATGGGCAGCCGCGGCAAGCCGCATACGGTGGTCAGCGACAACGTCCTAGGTCGGGAGGCAGCGGCAGAAAACGGCCAGCAGGTCTCGGTGCGCCGATCGCGATCGGCGCTGGAAGTGTTC
>Ga0181596_10003332_pt1 | contig 14984 bp, 13 predicted proteins | sample 041ome_6_FD_148655 | JGI IMG/M metagenome (GOLD analysis project Ga0181596, IMG submission 148655) | Coastal salt marsh microbial communities from the Groves Creek Marsh, Skidaway Island, Georgia - 041402US metaG (spades assembly) | ecosystem: Environmental > Aquatic > Marine > Intertidal zone... | reverse complement strand
TCAATGTAACAATTGTGTAGCCCTAAAACGACGCGCGCGCGGCGTTCGGCGCCACACACCGACGCCGACGGACGACGACGGACGACGACGGACGTCGCAGACGACGCGGCGGCGTGTTTGTTTTCTGTGCTGTGGTTCACACGGCGCGTGACGGGACGACAGTCGGCACGTGACGACGCGAGGAGCGCGCGATGAGTGACAGCGACGATGCGTGGGATGCGGATGACTTTGAAGTTCCCGATTTAACGGCTGGGGTTCGCGCGGTGAGCGTGAGTGATGACCGATTCGCGGATGAGGATAAGGAGGATGAAGTTGCGAAGGCGGCGGCGGCGAAGGCGGCGGCGGCGAAGCCGAAGACGGCGGGGAAAAAGAAGCTTGAGATTAAGAGCGCGGTGGATTACGACGAGGGCGAGGCGTTGGATGACCCGGTGGCGGAAAAGTTGCGTCGACAAAAGCTGGTTGAAGAGGCGGATTTACGCGCGGCGAAGGAGTTGTTTGGGAATGAGGATGTGAAGCTCGATGAGTTTGAGCCCAAGTCAAAATCTGAGTTTGAGAAGCTTGGGAGCGCGTTGGCGTACAAGTATTTGGTCGGGCGAAGCGAGAGCGGATTTTACACGTCTGGGTTGAAGGCGTTGTTGCGCGTGGCTTTGAGGGATTTAAGCGCGGCGGATGTGAAGGAGGTTGAAACTGCGATTGTGGCGACGCGTACTGAAAAGGTGAAGAGAGAAAAGGCGGATGCTGAGGTGGCGAAGAAGGCGGCAGCGGGGTCAAAGAAGGGCAAGGGGAAATTCTTAAACGCCGGCGGTAAGGGTGGCGATAACGGATTGGATGACTTCAAGTACGCCATCGATAGCCCAGATGATGGATACGACTTTATGTGATTGTTGAGATAAAGATTTGAACAATGCAAACAGCAGTACGAAGCGTTAGACGCACATCAAAAATCGTATTCTTCACCGTAGCGCTCGACTCGACGACTAATATAATAATACACAACAGTGCGAACGAGAATGGTCGCTTCATGATTGTGCGACGCTAATACAACATGATGAGACTGCATCGCAGTCGCGTTTGCTATTTAATGTTTCTCGCCAGCGAAAAAGACAACATCTATGGTGACTTTGAACGCGCTAGCGAGCTTTCTAACGTCGTTGTTTTGCGACGTTTCGGCGATGGATTGCAACGCGCTCGCGGCTTTGCGCACACCACCAGAAGACGCTTTATCGCCGCCCTCGTCAAGCTGAATCAGCGTCGACATGTACTGTATTGCGCGTTCCACCACATCTCGTGCGTCGGTACTTTCATTTTTGTTTTCGAAATTCGCCACGATTTCATTTGCCACGGCACACGCGAGCTGCGGCGCTGCTGTAAGGATGCGCTTCATCGTCGCCTCCTCCTCGGCGTGTTCGGCGTGAAGGACGAGCCAAGCTAAGATCTCGGGAATGACACTCGATAGTTCATCGTCTATGTTCGCGTCGCTCGATACGGCAGAGGCGAACTCGGCGGCGTATGCGACGAGCGACCCGAATCCCGCGGCGGTGCGCGCCGCACCTTCGACGTCGCCTTGCTCGACGCGCTGCGCCCACATGTTGCGCAACGCCGCGCTCGCGAGTAAAGCCCCGTTCCATGGCGTCGCCGCGTCGCCGAGTGCGACGAGTGCCGCGCCAGCGCGCGGTGTGACGCGCCTGGACATTTCCCAAGATTTTCTCTGCGTCTCGGTCGCGTTTCGCTTGCTCGATTTCTCGAGAAATCCCACCCCTGGCGCTCCAGCGAGAAGCGTGGCGAGAAACGACACGGTGAGATCCAATGGCACGGCTAATAAGTTTGACGTCAGTGCCTCGACGGCGACGACAGGGATTTCCACGTTGACTCGATCAACGTCAAGGCACATTTTCGCCAACGAGCGCATCGTCGGCGCCGTGAGCGTCGGCAACACGCCGACGAGTTGCACCGCCGAACATTGACACGCGAATGGCAGTCGTGCGAATGGCCCGGGTCGGGACTTTGCACCTTGCGATCCCAAAGGCGGTGGTACGATGAAAAATAACACCGCGAGTTCGGTTTCGCATTGCGTGAGGACATCGGCGAGGGGCGAGCCGGGTGGATTTCTCGCGGCCACGACATGGAGCAGCGACAGCAACTTTTGCGACGCCACGGGATTTTCGTGCTTGAGCGCCCACAACACGCGCGGAATGTGTCGAACCCATCCAGCGGCGGTTTCTATGGGAATTCTCGAGTATCCTTGCTGTGCTTCTTCAGGAAGTACGGATGTGAGCAGAGTCACGCACGCGTTGACGCGTTCTCCGTCTTCATCCGCGACGGCTCTTTCCCACGTCTGCGTCACTGCGCCGATGAGCTCGGCGCACGCGCTTCCAGTCATCGGCGCGCTAAAACACCATGGGGGTAGAGAAAACGATTCGCGCGCGAGTCCGAGGAGCTCAACGTATGCACTATCTTCGGTCGCCTCCGCGGCGCCGACCGCGCCGCCATCCAATGCGACGCCGTTTAAGCACGTGGTGACGTACTGTAGCGCACGCGACAATACGTGCGGAAGCGCCTCGAGTGTGACTGGAGCGAGGTGTCGCACCAACGCCGCGTGCGCCACGGACGATGATGCGGCAATTAGTAACCGACATGTTTCAAAATTCAACGCCACCATCGCCTCTCGCACCTTGGCGACGTCGTTCTTTTCCGCCACGCTCGCGGGCGCGCTCACGGGAAATGCCCCGAGCGTTCGCCTGGCGAGCTGTGGGACAATGTCTGCCGCCGTGGAGCCACCGCCAGTGTCCCAAATTTCAACTTCATCCGCACCATCGGCGAGTTGAAGCGCTAGCCGCGCGCACGCCATGGATTCTGCCATGACGCGGACGCGGTCGACGTCGACGCCGCGTTCATCGGCGAGCGTCTGCGCGGCATCGTCCCACACCAACATTGCGAGTTCAGCTAAACGTTTCGCGTGTGCGCGAACGGCGACACGACTTTCACCATTGACTTGCGCGCCACCGCTATTTGCGTCGTCGCGCGTCCCGTCTTCGGCCGCGTAATGCGCCGCCATGACACTTGGAGGCGCGCGTCTCGAGCGCTCGGCGTGTAACGCTCCCAACGCGCGCGTGGACGTGCCATTGCGCGCAATGTCGCCCCAAACAAACGTCGTCGTCGACGATGTCGACGTTGATGTCGTCGATGACAAAGCCGCCGCCGCGCTCGTCGCCTTCGTCGCCGCGCCGTCGCCGATGGTTTCGTCGACGACTGTCGTCAAAAAGCGTCGAGTACTCTTCAATAACGCCAACCGCGTCGCTGGTTTTTGCGCCCCCACGCCGCGCTGCACCGACGACCCGGTACCAACACCTCCATCGTCTCCACGCCGTAATAATTCCCCTAAATGCCCCAACGTGCTCGCCGGTGCGTGCGCCGCGACGAGCGCCGGAGCCGCTTCGAGCAACGCGTCCAACGCCGCCGGCGCATCCTTTCTCACCCCAGCTCCAACGTGCGTGAGCGCCGCCCCGACGTATAAAATCAATGTCTTCGCAAATGGTGCGAGTCCATGCGTTCCGAGCGCGGGAACGACCCCACGGCGCAAGCATTCGCGCGCCGCCTTGCGCGCCTCGCGCTCGACGTCGGCGAGCCGTTCGCCCACGCGTTCGACGACATCCACCGCCCGAGCGCGTATCGCGCCCGGAAATGCCTCCGCAATCTCAAGCAACGCGTTCAATCCATCACACCTCGTCTTGACGTTATAATGCGCGCACTGATTCAGCGCTTCCGCCAACGGCGTACCGCGTTTCGACGCCGCGTTTGCGTCTGAAACCTGAGACCCGCCCGCCCCGACGAGCTCACCGCCTTCCCCCGCGCTCGCACCCACCGTGTGTATGTTCTGCGCCGTGAGCCTAATAGACTTGGACCGTATCGTCGTATCCGTCCCGTTATCCGCGCGCTTGGCCACTTTACGCCCAACTTTAAGCCGCTTCTTTGCAAATTCCACGCCGCCGCCCAGCGTCTTGCCCGTGACGTGCGTCGACGGCCCGGACGTAAACCAAACCCAGTGCCTCGCCGCGCGCCCGCGCCGCCGAACGCCGCCGACGCCGACGCGCCTTTGCCTCGCGACCCGGCGCGCGCGGCGGCGCGTTTCGCGCGCTCGCCCATCGCGACGAGGCGAGGCGATGTGTGTCGGGTGTCCGTGGCGCGCCCGTTCGCCTTCTCACGCACGCGCATCCTCATCCTGCATGCCATCAAAGATTTGAAGTGCCGTTCCGCTATTGATTTTTGGAAAACGCAAACGCGACAAGCAAGAGAAGAATACAGAAGATGGTCGTCTAGTATAGCGATGCGCGCGGATGGAGCTGGAGAGCCGAATGAAGTTCAACCGATGCTGTTTTCCATGTGGCACATTGACGGTGAAACCGCGCGAGGGCTACCGAATGTTCGAAGAGAAACCACAGCGGAGTCGCACACAGGCTTTTATGTGAGAAATATCGGGTTTTACGCATACGCGTCGGGCAGGATGTCTAATTTTCTTCTCGATTACGGAATGTCTAAGGAGGACACCAATCTCCTCTGTGACTTGATTTTGCTCAACGCTCTTAAAGAGCCTTCAAGAGAGAATATCACGATATTGGTTTTCGATAGGTTTGCTGCGAACGTGAGCAGTATTTTACCTGCATTTTTAACATTTGTAACCGATGAATTGCGTCTTTGGGCAAGGTGTGGAATTTTGTATTTTGCGCCGTGTCACGGCAAGGGACCCGCCGACTCGGCGTTCGGTCAACATAAAAAAATAGCATCCGAATGCACTTTATTTTCCTCAGATCAGTATGGGTACGAAATTTTGAGCCGCGTGACCAAAGCAACGGCCCAGGAAAACGCGTTATGGGTAGAAATCAGAAGGTGTGGGGGCGCGATGACGGATAACGATGATGATGGCTATCATCATCATCATCATCGACGACGACGACGACACAGGTTGACGCGATGCACGCGGGGATGACGATGCAGTCGATGATGACGACGACGACGACGACGCGGTCGACGACGACGACGCGCACCGGGGCGAACGGGCGCGGTGCGCGTCGCGCGATGCGCATCGCGCGATGGGCGACGGCGCCATTCGAGGATGGTGTGGCGGACGACGTCGATGCGTCGATGCTCGTCGTCGATGCGGGCGCTGTGCTGTCGCGAACGACGCGACGGGCGTGCGTGACGTTCCTAGGCGCTATGGCGGCGAATGTCGTCGCCGCGAACGAGTCCCGCGCCGAGGTGGTGCCGGAATTTCTCGATGAGACGCTTGAGATTATTAAATATTGCCGATCCATCATGCGCGGGGAGACGACGGATGACGCGACGTTGGATGAATTTCAAACGAAACGCCGCGCGTGGTTTGCAAAGTATCAATACAAGCATGGGAAGTCGTTCTATGGGTATGCGAATACGTGGAATGCGCAGGCGAAGATTGGGGTGCAGATTGCGGTGAATAGAGAAAACGGCGAGGCGTACGACGCCGACCACACCGTGTACAATCGCGAATACTTGTTGAAGATTTTGGACAAGGCGGAGGAGGAGTTGAATGACATGGCCAAGCGCAATGCGTTTTAGATATTTCACAACATAAAACGTCGTTATCATTCTTGCAATTTATTACAAATGGTTTTATTACTTACCGGTACTACTATGTGAAAAAAAAAATGCGCGACGCTCGTCGCGAACGCTCTCAAAAAACGCGTCATCGACGTCTCGTCTTGACCAACTTCACCTCAAAAATCATCGGCTCGCCGCTGTGTACTTCAATCTGCCGACGCTGCCCAAACTCTGGTGGCTGTGGATCTAATCCTTTGGGATTGGATTGATATCCGAGTTCGGGTTTAATCAACGCGCGCTTCTTTTCGCCGGGTTTCATGCCGGTTAACAACTCGTCGAGCCCAGGGATTAAATTCCCGCTCGGCCCGAGCATGTACTCCGCGGGATCACCGTTCCCGCACCCCACACCGCAATCAATAGTGCCGTAGATGAAATACCCATTCGCACGACGCATGACGTAATCAAATACGGCAATGTCCCCGGCGCGCGCGGGTTCACCTTCGCCGTCGTTGATGCGCTCAAACACCAACCCACTCGGGGTTTTAATGTACTGCGCGGGTGGACCCGCGGAGGCGAGGCCAGGGGAAGACCAATCCCCGGCGTCTTGCGCGCGCGCGACGAGCGGGGCGACGAGCGGGGCGGTTGTGCTCACCGCGAGCGTCGCGAGAGCTGTGGAGCTCGCGAGGAGCAGGTCGCGACGCCGGGACGTCGACGTCGACGTCGATGCGCCTACGGGTTCGCGTGCGCCACGCGCGTCGACGACGACACCATCTCGGCGCGAGCGGGGCGTGCGTCGGACGACGACGGGCGCGCACGTCGCGTGCACGTGAGACGTCGAAGCAAACATACAGGCGCGAGGCGCGAAGTCACGCGCTACGGAAAACAATAGCAGAGTGTGGTATTAAATCATGTTCGAGCTGCATCAAATGCGTGCACGCACTGCGTCCTCGTACTATATCGTGTGTATGTATGTGTGTACGTATCGTCGTCGTCTTCTTCAAAGCATCAAATCGTTAACGTGCTAAAGGTGTAAAATAGTTTATTCGTCATCCATATTGGCCAAAATCCCCGACAACATTTCTGGGTGGGGCGTCGGCGGCAAGGGTGGCGCAGCGTTCGCCTCGTGAGAAAGCGCATTCATCGTCATCGCCGGTGCGTTCGGGCGGAATATATCGCCGAAATCAGACGACAATTGCGGCTGGTAAGACTGCGCGTCGCTCGCCGTGCTTTCCAAAAACAACTGAATCGTAGAATCCACGGCGGCCCACTCCGAGTCGGCGTCGACTTCGTCGGTGAATGACGATCGCGGTTGCCGCATTCCGTTGAATGTCGGTGACAGAGGGACTTGTTCGAACCCAGGGGGCACCACGGGGCGCGTCGGCACCGCGCCGTATGCAGAAAATTGTCCACCGTTGTCGCCGAGTGAACGTTCACTGCTCAAAGAGCTCCACCGCGAGAACGATTCGCGCGGGGTGTCGGGAGATGACAGCGCACCCTTGGGCGATAATAAAGGTGCCATGGGTGGAAGCGGCGGATCGGCAACGACGTCCACTGCCGCAGCGATGGGAACGTTGTTTGCCGTCGCCAGCGTTCGCGACGCCGCGAGCTTCGCGTAGGGCGGCGGCGGACCAGCGGGTAAGGGCGGCGGACCGGCGGGCAGCGGTGGCGGCGCCACGGGTGGCTGTTGGTGCATCGGCATTCCACCACCGTTAATTCTCGGCGTCGGAATCGAACGCAACGTCAAACCAGTCGATCGTGGCGCACTCGGCGGAGCCGTAGCCCCAGCGTTGGCTAGGGGCGCGCCCGTAGCCTTGTCGCCGTTGACACCCATCGTCGTCATCGACACGGACGACTGTTTCTTCATACTAAGATTATTCTGATTATTCGCCTCCTCCTCGGCTTCTCGTGCCTTGGCTGCCGCGGCGTCTCGTTCGCGCGCCTCCTTCTCGTCGCGCCTCTTCTTATCTTCTATCTCTATCGCCGCTCGTCGAGCCGCGTCTACACGAGCCTCCTCCTCTTCTCTCGCTCGCTTCGCTAGAGCTGCCTCCTCAGCTGCCGCCTCGGCGGCTTCTCGCTTTTTTCGCTCGCATTCGACTAAACGCGCGATTTCCGCACGTTCTGCCTCCTCTCGTTTCGCCGCAATCTCTTGCTCTTCTCGAGCGCGTCGCTTGCGCTCCTTCGCCGCCTCCTTGGCGCGCGCTATATCTTCGCTAGTTTTAACCACACGCGGCGATTGCACGGGCGACGTGGATGATTTAGGCGATAACGATGCCGCCACCGACGAATTCTTGGTCGTCATGCGCTCCGTTCTCGTTCCATCACCCCGAGTCGACGCCTTGGAGCCCTCGCCCTCGAGCGCGCCTCCGTCGCTCCTGCAACTACTATTTCCCGGCACGATCGCCGCCACCGCACACGCCGCGCTCGCACACGCACACACCTTCGCTACGAGCGCTAATGTAACATCATTAATCACCCCTCTCGCGCGCGGTTCATCGCTCAGGAAACTTAACACGCTCGCGGGCGCGAGCGACGCCGCGCCTCCAAACGCCCCCGCGCGCGCCCCGAACGCCTGCATGGCTTCTAAAGCCTTTGACGCCCACGCACACGTGATGGCTAACGCGCATAACGCGAACGCCATGACGGCTGCCGCCACGCGCGGGTGCCACGAACGCGTCATCACCGTCGACGTCGCCATGATTGGCGGCGCGCGCGCGCTACGATTCAGTGACGAGGATCTCGCGAAATCGGTGTCGCTCGGATGTGCTAAGGCGTACGCCGCGCGATTGATCGACGCGGACGACGCGATGAATCGCACGGCGATGTATGCGTGTGCGTCTCTCTGTGTGTGTATATACCTAAACCTCCGTCGGCGTCGCTCGCGTCGGACTCTGGCGACACCGATTTGGGGTGTCGAAATCACAAATCGAGGGCCGATCTAGGGTATAAGAGTTTGTATGGGTAAACAGTATATAAAAAAGACCTAAACAGTAGGGTATAGGGTTTACGTCGTTGACGTGGACGTGGCCGACGGGGCGTCGACGCGGCATCGGCAGTACGCGACGACGCCGTCTCACGCATCGCGCTCGAGCGAAGCCATCCACCCTTACCGTCGTCGTCGTCGTCGTCATCATGTCACAAGCAGCGACGCAAGCGGCGAAACGCGCGACGACGTACGCGATTCAAACGCTCACCAAGGCGCAGGAAACGATCGCGCCTCCGATCGTCAAGGCGTACGAGCGTACGATGAGCGCGAACGCGCAATACGTGGTGAAGGATGAAGCCGCAGCGAAAGTTCTCGGTCGACAGTTCATCTATACGAACCTGGCGCGCGTGCCTGGGGCGTTGAAGCACGCCAAGGTGGAGTTTGAGCAGGTGCGCGCGATGGGTCGGGACGCGCGCGAGTTGGACGTGAAGACTGTGGCGATTGGCGCGGCGTTCGCGTTTGAAGTATACGCGTGGTTTTGCGTCGGTGAGATCATCGGGCGAGGAGGGAAGTTGACTGGGTATTGATTGATTGATTGATTGATCTCGATCGAGAGAGACGCTGTAATATTTCTACTAAAAAAGTACAAACGAAGACGAAGAAGACGCTCGCTCGCTCGTTTTTTGTTATTCAAATCCTGGTGGAGCTTGTCCTGGTGGTGTATACGCCATTGGGTCAAAGCCCAGGGCGGACTTGAATGCCTTGTAATCGTCGTCGTCGTCCTCTTGGTTGTCGTCTTTGTCTCGTCTTCGTGCGCGGTCCGCGAAACCATCCGTCATCTTTGGCGGTATGGGTTCGCCTCGACCTGGCAGAGCATCGAGCGCCTCGCGTACCTCGTCGGCGGTGAAAAACAAGTTCATCTGACGCAATAATTGTCGCGCATCGCAATCGCCCACGCCGAGGTATTCGCCAACTAAACGTCTACGATTGACGACGCCACCAAACGGAGCCCAGACGTCGGCGTTCGCGTCCTCGGCGACTAATCCCCATGTCGCGAGCGATTCGCGCGTGAATTCATGCCTATCAACACATGCCACGCGCGCGCGCGCAATTGCTTGCAATATATCTTCGCCCTCGGCGTGTTCGACGCCTACATTACCGACGGCGTGCCATTTCCCATCCACTTTGGCGGATGACGCGTGCGCACCCATAAACGCGTGCTCGGCGAGCGGAAATCTCTTTAGAAACGCATTCCTCAACTGTCGCCCGGCGCTATCGGCATCAAAAAGTACGACGATTGGTGCGGCATATTTCACGCTCAACCGCTCGATTTCATCCATCCGTTCGCTTTTCACATCCATTTCGCCCGTGTTGGCGCGCGCGAACGCGCCTCGATGCCGAATAGCTATGACTTTAGCGCTCGCTTTACTGACATTCGCCTTGATGCGCACGGCACGGATATCGGCACCACCTTCAACAACAATTACGTGTGTACATGCCTCGATGCGGGCGTCGCGCGCGGCTTGACGTGCGCGGTATGCGGCGGCGTCTCTCTCGCGAGCCGCCGCCTTGGCGTCGGCGAGCGCGCGCTCATTCTCGTACACCGGTCGTAGGCTCGCCACGAGCGCGTCGTCGTCGATGATGCCGACCCCATCATCGTCATCATCGTCGTTTTCGCGACGTCGTTCGCTCATTCGTGCGCTGTGACCGTCGTCGTCGTCGCTTAACGTGCGCTTTGAACGCCGCCGGCGCGGGACAAAAGTGTTGAAGGCGTCGTCGGAGTCCTGAGCGCTGACTCTCCCGCACGCGCGACGCGGTGCGGTCGACGCGTGGCGCGATGACGCGCGTCGCATCGATGTCAACGCATCACAACGTGCCGGTGCGCGATGGGCGAGCGTGGTGGACATGATGAATCCTAAAGCGCTCGCGCGAGGCGTTGTGGCGTCGGTTGGGCGCGTCCGTCTTCGGTTTGATAAAAAAAAAGACCACTAAAAATTACACTTGTCTTCTATTTATTTGCACGTCGCGCACCCATGGCGAGGCACAAGTTACGTCTAGAGAACTTGACCTTGAATACTGGGGTGTTTTTTGTCGGGAATGTCTTGAGCGGTACGCGCTTGATGACTTTTCCAGACGCTTCGTCATCCTCGGCGACACCTTCGGCTGGTGGGGGTGGCGTGGACACGTCCCATACGCGCACGGTGTCATCTGCACCACCAGAGGTGAGTAAACCACCACCGCCGGCGTAGTCTAAAGAGTAAACTGGCCCAACATGACCTTTGAGGGAGATCACGCACGTGGCTTTGGTGAGGTCCCACACGTGAATGCGACCGTCATCGGCGGCGGATGCGAGCGTTCGACCGTCGGGGGCAAAAACTAGGGAGCGAATACCAGCACTGTGACCGGCGAAGACGCGAACGCACTCGCCATCATTGACGTCCCATACTCTAACCGTGCGGTCGGCGGAGCCGGAGGCGATATAGTTTGCGTTGGGGTGCCACGCCACGCAGTCGACATTGGAGAGGTGTCCAACCATCATGCGCCGCGGGAACGACTTGTCCATGGCGTACACGCGGACGATGCGGTCGTGACACGCTGTGGCGAAATAATGCGCAAATGGGCTCCACTGCACGTCCCAAACCGGGTGAAAATGTCCTTCGTACGCGCATAAACAAATCTTCAATTCCATGCTCCAGACGCGCACTTGGTAGTCGCGCGACGCCGTCAATAAAAATTGTCCGCATGGGCTAAACGACACTTGATGGACGGGCGCAGAGTGACCGATGAACTCGGTCATCGGAATCGTCCGCGGGCTCTTCTTGTCGCGTTCTAAAGGTTCAGTTCGTTCTTCACCCGGGGCGGTTTCTGCCAAGTGCCAAACGCGCACGACGGAATCCGCAAAGCCGCCAGCGATGTGCTTCACGTCAGCTGTTGCATCGGCGCAGCACAGCAACCCATGGGCGTGGGTGAACGTAAAGAAGCACACTGTCGGCAACGTTTCCGGCGAGAGCTTGATACGAAAGCGCAAGTCTTCAAGCGCCGCGACGTGCGCGTCGTAATCGAGCGTCGGAAGCGGCACCTTGCCCTTGGTAATATTTGGTGGGTCTTCGAGCATGGCAACTGGATACTCAGCCTCTGTGGCTTGTTCACCATCTTCATCCATGTCATCTTCTGCACCTTCCTCTCCGCCATCGGCTGCATCGTCATCCTTCTTTTGCTTTTTCGACTTTTTAGCCTCTTCGCGCGCCTTGGCCGCCGCCGCCTTTTCCTTTTCTTTTGTTTCTCTCTTGTGCTGTCTCAAGCGCTCAATTTCCAAGCAAGAATCTACCAAACCCCAACGACCTTTGATGGAGTTGAACTTGCGTTGCGCCTCGGGTGTGCGGCCGGTGATGACAACCGCGCCGTCGCGCTCGTCTTCAAACGGACTCGGCTCGCCCTGTTCAACCTTGACGCACAAGTGCGCGTTCAACACGCTCAACATCGACATCAAGTTTTGCGCATGTAAAAACTTTACTAAAAGCTCAAACGAATAGTTTGTCATCGTCACACTCGCCTTTGAATCCAAGTACTTCCGCGCCACTGGGTCGCTCAGCACGTGTTCGGGCTCGCTCAACGCGCTCAACGCCGCCAAGTCGTCCCCATACAACCGCATGTGGTCGACGTGATACTTTGTGTATAACTCCCGAGCCTCATCTAAGTGTCCTTTTTTCACTAAATCAAGGAAACAATGCGCAAACATCGGGAACAGCACGCGCACGAGCTCATTCTACGCAATCAACGCGACACATATAACCAAAAGTTAGTCAACCGCGTACCCTCGCCAATCGCGAGCCGACGCGAGCCGCGAACCCGCGCGCGCGCGAATCGTCCTCACCACCATCACACACACGCTTACACACACACGCACACACATACCTTGTACATATCCAACGAATTCTGCGCCCAATCCCTCAACGCGCCGTACCCATCCACCAACCCGCGCGGGTCCGCCTCCGCCTCCGCGTAGTACAACAAATGATCGCTGATCGCCGCGTCAGCCCCCAAGGCGTGCACCACACTCATCCCACCTTTCGCGAAACTCTCCGCACTGACGGTTTCGTTGATGGCGTGCTCGTGCACGCGCGCCTCGGTGCGCAGGACGCCCGCGGCGTTCTTGTACCCGCGACGCTGCAGGTAGCGCAGCACGACGCGATCGAGCGCCTCGCTCGCGGTGGCGTCTTCGCCGCTCGCGCCCGCGGCGGTGTCGAGCGCGGACATGTGACGACGACGACGACGACGGCGGCGTCGGCGTTGGTGTCAACGGTGGCGGTGCGCGGCGCGCGAACCGCAGAGCGTCGACGTTTGACGGCAAATTGTGGTGAACTTTTTCAAGTTTGCTCTTCTTTGGGACAGGGGACTCATCGACCAATTATGATCAGGGGAGCACCAGGAAAACCAAAGAACGCATCGACGACGCACCGGCGCGCGTGACACGTCGACGCGTCGCCGGCGCGATGGAGCTCGTGAGCAATGCCCTGGTGTACGTGGGCGGGTACGTGTTTTTGGTCTTCATGGCGGTGTGCCTCGCCACAGGTGCGTGCGTTGCGTGGTATATACCGTGTCGCGGGAAGGGTGACGAACGATGATCGTCGTCGCGTGTTTTGGATGATTTGTGTGTGCGCGTCGTCTCGTGTCCTCGCGGTGGTCGGTTTGCGTGGACGTGATAGATGAAACCCGTGCGTGTACTGACCTCTGGCGATACGTGGCGCGCGTTCGGCGTGACAGGGTTGTATTACTTGGCGGAGATGGTTGAGGAGTACACGAGGTTGACGAAAAAGGTGTTGGACTGGGCGATTAAGGTGACGTTGGTCATGCATGCGTTGCTATTGGTGATTGATCGCATGCCGTTTATGACGCTGTTGATATCTGGAGCGTCGCAAGTCGCATATGGGCGGATGTTGAAGCGGTTCCCGTTTATAGACTTTGCGAGCGTCGATTTCGTCGGCGCGCTCGCGGCGTTGGGGGCGACGCACTGGGTTTGGGTGCGATATTTCCACTCCACGTACCACTCTACGGAGTACGTGTTGGGATTTTTCTTCATGATTGTTTGGTTCGTACCGTTCGGGTTCTTTATTAGCATCGCCGCGAATGAGAGCGTGCTACCAGGAGGTGCCGCGGTGCCGGGCGCGCCGCCGACCGCCGGCGGTGGTTTGGGCGGGTACGACCAACGAAACGGTGGGAAGAAGAGTCGTAACGTGATGTTGCAGTTGTTAGATTTCTTGAAGATGCAGTGGACAAAGTTTACTGAAAAGGTTTTGCCCGCGGGGGGCATTCCTGGGACGTATCGCGACCCCGGGTACAACAAAGGGTGGTAGGCGAACGCGCACTAGTTCGTAAGTTGCAACACAAATTCATTTCAGCCGCTCGTTCTTCCTCGTCGAGATTGCGATATATCGTGTCTAATAATTAGGGTATACAATTACACGAGCAAAGAGGGCTAGAACGTACGAAGCGCGAGTTCTCGACGCTATACGCTCTTTTACGCTTTGAATTTATCTCGCCGTTTGCGTCTGCTGGGAGAGTTTTTCATTAATTGAACGCAACACCGAAAGCGTGCTTCCTTGAATAAAATGTTGCTTCACTGCGTTGTTCGCCATGACCACCGGATCAATGCTCGACGAGCGCTCGGGCATAAACCCACCCGCGCGTTGCATCGCCTCGGCTTGCGCCAGTAACGGCGTCAACTGCTTCGCCGTGTGCACTATGGTCCCCGTCGCGCTCAAACCTTCTTTCACTCGCGCATTTTCCTTACCAACCGCCGCGGTGATGGACTGAATTCGCCCGACAACTTCACCGTGCGATTCCAATTCTTTCGTCAACGAGGCGCACTCCTTTTCGCTCGCAATTTTTAACGCGCGCGCTCGAGAAATGCGCGCCCGAAGCGCGCGCAGCTCCGAATCCAACGCCCCTTCCTCTTCCTCACTCACGCTCGGCAGCGCATCGACATCCGCCGCGCTCGCCTCATATTCAATCACTTCAGAAGGTATCGAAAAACACGCCGCATTCGCATGGCTCGCAAACCGCGTGAAATTATCCCCAATCTTCAATTGCAACTTGGCGTACAACGCATCCAACCCATGCTTGAACGCCGCCGCCGTGCGCTCATCCGGCTCCGTCTCCTCCGCCAAACACGTCTCTAACGCATCAAACCCCTCCGCGGCGTATTGTTCAATCTATTCATATCGCGTCACGCCAACGCACGACACCCATCGTCAGTCTTTCGTCCGTGAGCTCGCGCGAATCGCAATTTCAAACTGGTTCCCCCGAGCGCGGTGCCATGCGCGCGCGTCCGTCCGTCGTCGTCGTCGCGTACGCACCGCGTTAGTGATATCATCGCACACATCTCTCGACCGTTCGCGTTGTTCGCGCGCGCGTTGCGCCGGGATCGACGCCGTCGTGGACATGTCGCGCGCGAAAGTGACGTGCGCTCGTCTGACAGCTCAACGGTGGT
>Ga0181596_10003323_pt1 | contig 15008 bp, 10 predicted proteins | sample 041ome_6_FD_148655 | JGI IMG/M metagenome (GOLD analysis project Ga0181596, IMG submission 148655) | Coastal salt marsh microbial communities from the Groves Creek Marsh, Skidaway Island, Georgia - 041402US metaG (spades assembly) | ecosystem: Environmental > Aquatic > Marine > Intertidal zone... | reverse complement strand
AAGACACGTTTTATGTCGGAAACCTCAAGGGCGTGGGTCGTATTTACCAGCAAACTTATGTTGATACTTACAGCAAAGTCGCGCATTGCAAGCTCTACACCACGAAAACACCGATCACCGCAGCAGACTTATTGAACGATAAAGTATTGCCGTTTTACGAGTCGCAGCAGTTGCCAGTGCTTCGAATTTTAACTGACCGTGGCACAGAGTATTGCGGCAAGGTCGAACACCATGATTACCAGCTTTATCTGGCGATTAATGATATCGACCACACGAAAACTAAAGCGATGTCACCACAAACCAACGGCATCTGCGAGCGGTTTCATAAGACGATCCTGAACGAGTTTTATCAGGTGACCTTCCGCAAAAAGCTGTACCAAACGCTGGAGGAGCTGCAAAAAGATCTGGACGAGTGGCTGTCTTACTACAACAATAAACGAACTCATCAGGGCAAAATGTGCAACGGCAGAACGCCAGTTGAAACATTGATTGATGGGAAACGGGTTTGGGCGGAAAAAATCTGACTCGAATCTAATCTGACAGACACCAGCATAAAACTGGTAACTGTCAGATCAAGTCTGAGCTAGTACAAACTGAATTAGTCTCGACTTGATCTGACAGACACCAGCATAAAAATGGTAACTGTCAGATCAAGTCTCAACTAGTTAAACTCAACACTCTAATAACTAATTTTTTGTCTAAGTTTGCTCATTGCACTAGTTTTCATTTTGGCAGCCTGTGTATACCGGTCAACCATTTTTATATCTTTCCAGCCACCGTTTCGCATGATTTCAATTTCATTTTCACCATTTTCGTAGAGCGCCACAGCTGCTCCCACGCGAGTCGAGTGACATGTAATTGATTTTCCGACTTGAAAACCGACTTGTTTAAAAATTTTCAACAAGCCTTTATAGCTAAGTTGTTCCCCAATATGAAGGCCAGATTTTCGCATATTGCGGAATACATAATCTTTGGTAATTTCTGCTCTACCAAGCCATTCTTTACAAATTTTTTCAGTAAAATCAGAAATATAACGATAACTCCCTGTCCCTTCCTGATCTGTTTTACCCCGTCTAACATAGACTAAATTCTCGCCAAATCGCAAATCATCCACAGTTAAATCAATAATATTTGATGCCCGAAGTAAGGTGTCAAAAGCTAGATTAACAATCGCTGCATTGCGTAGATCTCTCAACTTTATGGAGGAAAAATCCAATTTTTTATTAAATTCATCTAAATCCATCAATGTAAAAGCGTTCGCTTGATTTTGAGCTCCATCAATCTTATTGAGCTTATTCACAATCATTTCTTTAAATACTTTGGATGTATTCATCGGGTTTGCCAAACCAGCAATGCCATAAAAATAACTGATCGCACTGAGCTTTCGTTTGATTGTGGTTTTTCGAAGGCCTGACTCAATCAAATGTTCAAGATAATGCTTAAACATATTTTTGGTTCTTTCAAGATTGTTGTCGAATGAGCTGTAATTATGTTTGTCGCAGAAACGTTGGAACAGCCCAAAATCACACAAATACGCCTTTCGGGTATTTGCATTCTTTTGTCCTAAAACGTCATCACGGAATTCGACTAAGTTTCTGACAACTAATTCAGCCTCATCACCCAGATGAAGACCATCAAGCTTCATTAATTTATTCATTCCAACGACCAACTGTACAAACTTACAGCTAGTCTAACATCCATTTCTAACTATGCAATATTTAGATAGATATAAATGTAGTTATATCTACCTAAATCAACATCAAGAGCCAGGCCGGTATTTTTTGCTTAAAGCTAACCAATTTTATTACTCCTTGATTTTTGGCTTGTGCTCGGTAAATTCTGCTGACATAGACAGTCACTTGCATTGAAAAATTCATGTGTGATGTGTAACACTAAAAGTCTTATCCAATTCGGAAAATTTAAATGCCTAAGTATTTCACTACGAAAACAGATGATCAGCTCCGCTGGCCAGAATTTATAAAAGCGACCGATGCTAAAAATGTACTTCTGAGATTAGGCAGGGAAGGGGGCGACTATGCCAGTGATATGCAGTTTTTAAAGCAGCATCTAAACCAAGTGGAGTATAAAAAACTATTTGCTAGGTACCGACAATTCAAACACCGTCGAATAAATGATCTAGTGACATTTAAAGTACCTAGGGCAACCATTGAGCGGATAACCCAATACGCCTTCCAATTAGGATACCCGGAATCTGCCAATCCATGTTTAGTAGATATATTACATTTTCTTTCAGATCCTATAGAAATGCATGAACTACAGGAGAAAATCCGAGAGTTATCCTTAAAAATATCTCGATAATAAAAAATATATCCCTTTCATGTGAATGTAATCAGTTTAATTGGCGTTTGCAGCCAATAAAGTTTCTCGCGCTCTCATATGAGCACTCGAAGGATTTGTTAACAACTGATTGTTCGCGTGAAATGGTAGGCCAATTGGTTTTGGTTTCCATCAGTGGCAGGCAAGTCGCTAGATTCTTGAGTTTGCTGATTGAGCAACGCGGCAAACCAAATAAGGTAATTTGTGACAACTGAATTTACCAGTAAGGCGATGTTCTTCTGGAGCAAAGAAACCGGTGTTACTCTGGGTTTTATTCAGCCAGGTAAACCAACACAAAACGCATTTGTAGAAAGTTTGAATGGCAAATTCAGAAACGAATGCTTGAACCAACACTGGTTTAGAACGATGGACGAGGCTAGATACGAAATAGATTTATGGCGCGAGCATTACAATCATGTTCGCCCGCATAGTTCGTTGAATTACATGTCGCCTGTTGAGTATGCAAAGCAGGCAGCATAAGCTGGAAAATCTCATCACGGGATTGGTACTAATTCCGGGGATAGGTCAGGCCGAATTATTCCTTCGCTTTTTTCAGATAATCCTCAAAATTCTTCGTTATGAAACCAGAAAATGAAATTTAGAAAGTATTCCTAAAATTTCTAGTGCATGGCATGCCGATCATTCCTGCCGCTAATAAGTAGACAAGGTTAATATTCCATCAAATTTGAACGAATCTCTGCTTTGCCTTAATTCCGGACTTTCATTTTTCCGAGAATCTATCTGTGTTTTAAGAGCATACAACAGCTGGGTAATGTTAAACACCATCACACTGTCTTGGTATTGTATGCGCGGTGCAGGTAAAAGGAGGCATCTTGTGCTTGCTTATTACCCGCATCAATTTTGTTCGACGCTGAACTTGCGTGGCTTTTGTCTTTAAGATAATTGATTAAACAACGTCGAGAATGTAATCGACACTATCAGCAGCTTGTTGATTTACGAAGTTCCATTTTGCTAAGAAAGGTTGTATCTCTAACTGATCAAGTGCAGAAAACAATTTCTGGTACCAGAACGCCCATTCTTTGCGCTTGAGTGTATCAAGCGCAACTGGTCTTGCTTCATCACGGATTCTGTTAACCAGATGCACTGCATCTATTGGGTTTATTTCATCTTCGATTATGTCTTCCAACGAGCGAAATTGTCCTTCAACTCGTCGTCTAATATCGTAAACTTCGTCCCAGGTATTTAATTTATCAAGGACAGTAGTGTTGGGCACATTCCATTCAACTTTGATGGTGGGCTCCGGGTCACGTAAATTGTCGAACACAATAGTGATAAAATCTCTCGCCTCCTCTCGGTATGGATAAAAAGCCAAACGATCATTCCCATTAGTATGTCTAAATAGATCTTTTGCTTTTTTTGCATCTTGATTACAAACAGTGCACAGTGGAATCAAATTATAAGGGTGCACCGCAAAAATAGGATACTTAGATTTACATAGCTGGTGGTCATAGTCTGCTCGCCATTGTTCTCCATCAGGCACGCCAGCTCTGAAAGCTGCTAACTTTTCCATGCCACACGCTTTGCAGACATTGCCATTTACATTCTGGGTTCTGAAAGCATTGAAGTGCGAAGTAATATCATTACCACCCGCGGCTTGAACTATTGGTTGTATATCTTTGGTCGCACAATAAAGATGGGTTGCAACACTCTTCAAGCAATCAAAACAGTTCTTGGTTAAAAAAGCCAAAACGTCGCGGTTTGGATTGTTGAAGAAGACATGTAAGTCTTGTTGACCACTCATGCTCTCGAATAAGCGCTGCTTATTGGCTTGGCCAGAATTGTGTAAGGCAATAAAAAGTGTTTCGAACTTATCTCTTGTTAAGTCGTTCTGGGCTCGCTGGTCATTCTCCTTAGAATTATCCCAAAAAGCTTGTCCTATTGCTCCGGCAGAAAACAACTCACGTCCAAACTCGGTTGCTGTAACTGCATGCTCAAGGAAATAAAGAAACTCTTCGTTAAGCAATTCAAAGGCGCGAAATCGAGGAGTATTGGGGGCTAATCGAAACAACATTACTGACTTAACTTCCTTATTAAATATGCTTTTTCAGCAGATAAACCCAAGTTTTGTTCAATCCATTCGCGAGCATGCAAATCACCTTGTTTTAGCTGCTCACGAATTTCGTCAATCACGCTTTGCGATATTAACGAACGTAGTTCAAATAAGTCTTTAACTAACACGTCAAAGGACGCGCCGTAAGTCTCATTTTGAGCCATATTCATAGCAATCAAACCATAATCATTTCTGCGAAATTGATAAACGTGATTTTGTTTAAGCGACGAAACCATAAATGGCGAATGAGTTGAGATAAATAGCTGTAATTTATCGTTTGCTTTGGTTATGACACTTTCGACATATGAGTGAAAATAGGTACGCCAGGAAGGGTTCAAATGGGTTTCGGGTTCATCGAGTAAAAATAAGGCTCTACTGTCTCTGTAGATTGATGCCATTGAAAGGATTTGAATGAGTTGAGCTTCCCCATCAGACAAGTCATCAAATTCAATATGTTGGTCACCATCCGCTAACTGAAGAGATTGCACATGAATAGGGGATTTCCACTTTTGTGGTCTTTTTGCAGAACCATCAAAATTATCTTGCCGCAGTTGACGCTTTGTTTCGCCTTGCCAAAATTCGGCAGCTAGTAACTGCAATCGGTAAAGCTTCTCAAACAATACTCGAGGAGTCGAGAAACTATTTAATAAATCTTTTTGTACGTGCCGATTACTAAAATCAATGCTAATTTCACCTGCCAAATAATCTAGTTCAAATTGGTTATAGAATTCTTCTGTGGTTTCGGCCAGTCTCGACATTGCTTTGAAACTTTGCGATCGAACTCCGCCCAAACACTGGATCAATTTGGCAATATCCAGCAGAGCACCGGCATCATGAGTGAACTTGCGTAAATCATAACGAAGTGTTACTGAATGGATTTTATTAAAACGTTGTTTCCCTTGCCATATCTCACGTTGCATGTCGTCAGGCATCATTCCCATGCTTGCTAACATTAAAACCGTAGTGTCTTGGTCAAAATACTTAAGTCGAGGTAACGCAGTTGGTCTTAGACCTATATTGGTGTTATCTGAAAGCGAAGACTCTTCCGGTAAGTCTGGAAAAAGTGAGGTGTGCCGAGTTTGGTAATAGTGATAGGCCTCATTGAATTGGCGGTCAAGTAACTCAATATCAAGTTCAGTTAAGTGCTTGCCTTTTTCATTTCTTCGTTCATTAATAGAAGCGACTCGCAACTCCCATGCCCTTTTAATGTTCATTACATCTAGATATTGAACCGCATTTTTCATAAATGCTCGTTGCAAGTTTTCGTTTAACCCTGACGAGTATCCGATTACCTGACTAGGTAAAATCTCTTCTTCAATACCGCTATTTTCTCTTGCTTCAATGTCGATTAATAAACCATCGCGCTTGATGTTAACATCACCATTTCTTTCGATAGCAATCCAATAGATACTGGATTGATTTTCTGAATCATAAACCTGATTAACGTAATTTAGCTCAATCGATAAATCCTCAAACCAATTTCGACATTTAAAGTCAGTTCGCAAAAATCGTTCGAGGTAGCCAAAGCTTTCAGCAATCAGTTCAAGTAACTGTGACTTCCCTGAACCATTTAAGCCAATAAAGGCAATCATGTTACCGTGAGCGGAATCAAAACTAAAAATTTGACTCTTCAATCCCTTATATTGTCCAGACAACCTAAGTGATAGTAAGCGCATCAGGCCTTTTTCCTTGTCTTTACATTTGTACGGTCAATTCTTATTTTTTCCAATAACGCCTCGGCGCTGTTGTCGCCTCTGATGAGACCTGGGTTGGCGGTGCGCCAGTCGGCCGAGAGTTCACCGCGGAACGCTTTGGCGAGAATGGATTGGGTTAGGTTATTGACCCTGCGTTGTGCAGACTGCGCGGCTTGTTCGATACGATCGGCAAAGGCGAATAGCTCTTCTACCCTGCGGACAATTTCGGTTTGTTCATCGTAACTAAATCGTGGAACTGGTAGTTTGCTTAAAGATTGCTTTGTAAGTTTTGGCTGAGCTGTGCCTGTCACCCAAGGTGATAAATCCAAACAGTTAATTGAAATTTTTAAGAAATCGAGACTAAAACCATCTTTTTCTTTTAAAACATGAGCGTGATTATTTACCCATATTCGGCCTGATACAATAAACGCAAGATCTTTTGCTTTGCTCAATAAGTTTGCGCCATCTTCACCAACAAGAAGGTTGCGCCCCTCATGAGTATAATCATTAAGGTAATCCACGATCCCAGTCGCACCATAGTATGGAAAACTCCCTTGAATATGCTTTCTAACTTCAGCTGAAACGGGCTTTCTTGCACCATTCAATATCTGCACACACTCAGAAAGGTCTAAATCACGATTTGGAATTTTTCCAATCAATTTGCCGGAAACTGCGGCGGCGAGGACGGATTGGCGGAAACTTTTTAGGATTTCGGGGATGCGCTCGAGGCGGGCTCTGGTGTTGTCGACCTTAGCCAGCAGGGTGTCGAGTTTATCGGCGATTACTTTTTGTTCGGCTAGAGGTGGGAGCGGTATCGGATGCTCTTTAATAAGTGCCTGAGAAATGTTGGGCTGAGCACCACCCTTTCCCTTGGCGATGAAATTTTCTTTTTCATTGTTCAGAAAATAATATAGGAACTCACTAAAGGTAATATCTTCAATGGGGTTACCTACACCGCAAGCTTGGTTAGTCGTTGCGTCTATACCCAGAATTGACGTCTTACCAATAGTTGCACCATACATTGCAATTGCAACTGAGCCTTTTGGAAAAAACTTTGCGCTTGAATTTTGAACCGCAAGCTCAGAAATAAATTCGCTGGCCTTATAAAGCACTCTGGGCCCAAGATCTCCGGTTTTCACCCATGGGATATCACCTTCATAATATGAAGGCTCGCTTCGGGAAGGTGTGCCACCAGATCCCCAAGTAGCGACATTTTCTAACGTTGTTAAAGCCCAACCGTCTGGCAAATTAACCTCGATCATTAATTCGCCCCTTCCAACGCCTTCAACAACGCATCCAGCTCACTAAGCGCCGCTTCCAATTCGTCTTTCGCCTCGCGCGCAAGCACATCGGGCTCTGGCAAATTGGCGGCATCGACGCTGTCTTTGTCTTTGAGCCAGATGATATCGAGTGAATCGCCTTTATACTCTCTGATCCAGTCACGGCTGAATTTACGCCAGCGGCTATGGGTTAAACGCTCGTCAACACCCTGATTTTCATCGGTGGCGGCCACTTCAACACGCTCGGCATCAAAACTATATTCTCCCTCTTCACGCGAGCTCAAACCATTCGGATCATCACCATACACATGCTCAAAAGGCGTTAAATGTTGCTCGCCAAAGGGCGTGCGTTTACCAAAATTGGCCATATTGGTTCGCAGATCGTACACCCAGACATTTTCAGTGCAGTTCTCTTGCTGAAGCTTGTCTTTAGTGCTGCCTTTGGTAAAAAACAACACATTGGTTTTTACGCCTTGGGCATAAAAAATACCAGTCGGCAGGCGCAATATCGTATGCAGGTTACACTTGTGCATTAAATCTCTGCGCACGTCGGTGCCCACGCCAGCTTCAAATAACACGTTATCGGGCAGCACCACAGCGGCGCGGCCACCTGGCTTTAAGTTGCGGTAGATATGCTGCAAAAACGCCAGCTGTTTGTTGCTGGTCTTATAGGTTAAGTCGTCACGGGTGTTGCTGGCTTCGCCGCCTTTGCTGGTGCCAAATGGCGGGTTGGCCAGAATGATATCGGCGGCTTTCAGGCTTTTGCCAGCATCACCCAGGGCGTTGCCTAAATGCACCACGCCGTCATCGTCACCTTCCATGCCGTGTAATAAACAGTTCATTAACGCCAAGCGACGGGTGCCAGGCACTAACTCAATGCCAACAAAAGCTTTATTTTTTTGGAATTCGGCGTCTTTGGCTGACAGCTCCAGATAGTCGTCGGTCTGTTCACGCATGTATTGGTCAGCGGCGACCAAGAAGCCTGCAGTACCTGCGGCCGGATCTTGAATGACTTCGCCGATTTGCGGCTTAATACAGCGCACCATGCTGTTAATCAGCGCGCGCGGGGTGAAGTATTGGCCAGCGCCCGATTTAGTTTCGCCGGCGTTTTTCTCCAGTAAGCCTTCGTATAAATCGCCAAGGCCGTCTTTGGCAGCACTAAACCAGTCGATTTGATCGAGGGTTTTAATCATCTGCTCTAAATGCCGCGGCTCACGCAGCCGGGTTTGGGCGTCAGTGTAAATAGCGCTAATCAACTGGTCTTCATGTACTAAGTTGCCGAGGGCGTCTTTACCGGTCGACAGGCTTAACAGAATGCGTTTGTAGTCGTTTAATAAGTTAATGCCGGATTTGCCGTTTAAATCACTCCAGCGGCAGCCTTCGGGTAATGGGTGTTTTTCTAAAGTGTCGACTGCAGTTTTTTCATGCACCATCTTGATAAACATCAACAGCACGAGTTCGGTGACGTAATCGCTATAGTTAATGCCGTCGTCACGCAGGACGTCACAGAGATTCCAGAGTTTTTGGACAATGTCGTTGTTGTTCATTCAGTTCTCTTTACTTCAAATTTAAGAGTTTTTGCCGAAATTAAGCGCTTTTAGGCGGCCAAATGGCCTCGCTTAATTCATCTAATAAGGTATCCAATTGATTGCCGAGTATCTTGTCGAGCTGCTTCGCGCCGCCTTGATCAGCAAAGCGGTTGTTAACAAAATCACGGTCAATAATCACTTCGTGTACCAGTTGTTTTGCCAAACGTTCAAGCCATTTACGTTGCGCAGGCATCCAATTGTGGCTTTGATAAATACGCTGCATCGCCTGCGCTACACGCTGGTCGAATGGTACCAGCGGTTCGCCCAGAGCAGCACGGCGAATATGGCCAATAATACTGGCGGCGATATCTTGATTGGTTTGGTGACGCACTGCACTCTGCAGTTTGGCTTCAGAATAGCCAGCGCCGTCGAGCAGTAGTTTAATCTCTTTCAGTTGTTCGCGAGTCAAATTCCGCGGTTTATTTACCACAACAGCAATTGCCGCACTTTGGTTTAACTGATCTTTGATAAAGCCGTTAAAGCTATCGAGGTAGTCTGCGGGCTTTTCGTTTACTCCATATGTTTGGGTGCGCTCACGGAACTCATCGTAATGCTCCGACAGGATGGGCTGACGCTCACTCCCAATTAAATGGTTGACCTCTTCCAGTTGGTTCAATAAGCCACTGTGTTTGGTGATAAAGGCCGCTGCCTGCTTCGGCCCCAGATCGTGCAGATGTTTGTGCAGGGATTTGGGCTCAACGCCCCAGAGGTCTTGCAGCTCAGTAAGTTTTTGCTTGAGTAGCGGTTTGCTATCCGCTTTTTTCTCGGCTTTACGCAAAACCCGCATCACCTTTTGGCTCAGCTGACTTAATACCACATCGGCATGGCTTTGCTCAGCGGTATCGCCCGGTGCATTGAGTGCACGTTCGAGCTGTTCTGGATCGGTGATTTCAGCAACCAACTGTTCCAGAGTGATATTTGGATCCTTTACCAGCGGTTTCATGGTATTGACGTCGCTCAGCGAGGCGTAGATATCCACCGGGTCATAGATCCGAAATACTGTTTTACCAATTTCATCACAGCGACGGGTCGCGCGGCCGATCATCTGTTCGTACAAAATGCGTGATTTTACCCGGCGGAAAAACACTAGATTAGTGACCCGGGGAACGTCGATACCCGTTGTGAGTAAATCAACAGTAATAGCGATATTTGGAAGAGGCTCGTTTTTAAACTGCCTAATCTTTTGGTCTACTTTGTCGGAATCGCCTTTAATGACCTCAACAGCGGCTTGGTTATATTCGCTGCCGTATAGCTTTTTAAATTCATCCTCAAGCAGCCGTTTAACCATATCGGCATGAATGCCATTTTTGGATGGAGCGCAGAAGATGATGGTTTTTTCTTCACCAAATGGATCAAGCTCTTTGACCAGCTCTTGGCAAATCACTCGGTTGAAGTTTTCATTAATGACGCGGCGGTTAAAAGCATCGACATCAAAATTCAGCTCATCGTCTAATTCTGCAGTTTCAAGCTCACCAGTTTGGATATTGATGGAATGAACCGTTTCGCCTTTTGCGAAATTAATACCGTTTTCAGTCAACAATGTGTGGTAGCGGATGGGGGGTTCATGATCAATAAGCCAATCTTCAGCCACGGCTTCACGGTATGAGTAGGTGTACACTGGCTTGCCGAAAATTTCACTGGTGTGCTTGGCAGGTGTTGCAGTTAAGCCTATTTTAACGGCATCAAAATATTCCAAAACCCGACGATAGCTTGAAAGGTACTGACTTGCATCGCGAGTCGCCAGTTCGCCGTCTGTCATCTCTTGGTCAAGCGTATAACCGCGGTGCGCTTCATCGATAATAATACAATCGAATTGATCCACGGGCGGCGGGTTATCACTCATGAAAATACGTTTGACCATGGCTTGCACGGTCGCTACCTGCACCCGTGTTTCAGCTTCAGCTGCCATATCGCCAAGCTCTGCCACATTGTAAATCTTCGACAATGGATGGTTTTGCTCCAGAGTCGCGTCATTAAAAGCATCAATCGCTTGCTGACCCAGCGCGGTGCGGTCAACTAAAAACAAAATGCGCTTAAATCGTTCAGCCTTTAAAAAACGATACATTAAACCGATGATAGTTCGCGTTTTACCGGTACCGGTTGCCATTGCCAATAACGCCGTGCGCACATTGCTGGCCAAGGCGTTTTCTACGGCATGAATAGCTTTTTGCTGATAGGGGCGTAGTTTTAGATAGCCAAAAGGTTCGACTTCCAGCTTTTGCTGCGCCTCTTCTTTACTGCGTTTGATTAGATCAAGTAACCCTTCAGGTGTGTGAAAGCCCGACAACGCACGGCTGGTATTGGATGAATGACGTACATCTCGGAACCAGGTACCAGATTGCTCAGCCAGTTGAGGCACATACGGGCGGCCATTGCAGGAATAAACAAAGGGCACCTGATAAAATGTATTATTTTGCGCAGCCCAGGCTTGTGATAAACCTGCCAGTTGCCATGCTGGTATTAATGGTGAGCTGACTTGAAGACCCTTACTGTATCGCTCGGCTTGAGGGATCTTGCTGGCAATATTGATGTTTTCTTTTTTCGCTTCTACTACTGCTATTGGAGTGAGTCCTGCAAACAGGACATAATCTGCTCGACCATTTTCACCATTAAAGTTGGTCGGCCACTCGGCGATCGCTTTGTTTTTGTTTTTTTCAGGCCGGGTACCGTTTTTAAACGTCAGTGCTTCGCTATCGGCTTCCCAACCCGCTTCGACAAGCTGTAGGTCAATCAGAATTCGTGTCAATGCTTCATCAAGCACAATATGTTTTGTCGCAGCCTGAGTATTTTGATTAAGCTTCTGCCGCTCTGACGCTTGTATTTTGGCATCTTGTGATGCAAGTTGCGCTTGGAGGGTTTTAATTTTGGCTTCGTAGTCTTGTTGTTGCTGATTTAACGCACTTTCATGCAGAGCTGCTTGTGCTGAGAGCGCTTTAGACTCTTCATCCATGGCAACTGCCAGAGCTGCATATTCGCTTTTCTCTTTGTCAATTAACTGGTTGAGCTGTTTACTGGAGCCCAGATCCATATTCGCTTGCTGCAAGTCACTTTTTAACTTCGCGATTTCAGTTTGTAACTTACGCAGTTGCTCGCTTGGATCGGCAGGTGGTAAAAAGGGACCTGGTTTAAACTGGATCCCGGCTTTTCCAAAGGATTGATGAAACCAGACCGCTAACTTTCGTGCCACGATCAGACCACTAATGGCTTCTTTGTGCTGAGTTTTAAACTGATGAGTTGCTTTGTTACCTTCCACACGCAGTGTGTGAAACAACTCTCGCACTACGGGTTCAAGCTTTAGTTCACGGTTAATTTTGTAGAGCAGGTCCGCTTGCGAGGTTTGCTCATCAAATGGAATATTGGCCAACGCTGCTAAGTGTTGAGCTAACGCTTCTCCTAACTGACGTAATTTAATCAGCGTGGTATTCGGGTCGCTGGCAAAAGCACGTTCTGCCGATAATGCCAGTTCAGCAAATAGCGGGTCATGTTCTGCCAGAAAACCAAAGTTACTCAGCTGCTCGGTTAACGTCATGACCCAGAAACTCCATTTCAGTTATTCGCAGATGCAAAGTTGCTGACTGCAAGCCTACAAAATGATAAGTGATTCAACCAATATTGTAGTGATTTCTTGTACTTACTACATTTAAACCCATATTGGGCTCAGGCGCAATTGTTGCAGGCTGTGTTAGGTTTTTTGAGAGTTAAGTGAAGCGTGATGTGAAGTTCAAACTTACTTGTGACATAGAGAGTTGAACGTCCGCTTTCAGTGAAAAGCAGCGATTTGGCCATGTCCAAGGTACGAGTCAGCTCTAGGCACTCATAGGGATTTAGTTCAAGCAGAGTTCAACAAATACTAGAAGAGAGAAGATTGTGATACACCTACTTCAATCCATGCCGTCCACCCGGAAATGGTTCCGCAGTGTCCATAAAGTAGTAAACCTGTTCCAGTAATTCATCCATGTTTTTACACTGATGATTACGGGTGATCGTTTCGTGCAACGCATGCCAGAGTTTTTCAATTTTGTTATGCCATGGACTATAGACCGGTAAAAATAGCAGCTTGAATTTCTCGTTTTCGCTCAGCCATTTCTGCGCCTTTTTACTCTTCTGGATGATGTAGTTGTCCACAATGAGCGTTATCGTTTTGGCGCGCCGGTACTGCCTTTTCAGCTTCTTCAGCAGCTCTAAAAACAAATCGGTGGTTTTCCGATTGCCTTCAACATAACTGATTTGGCCTGTCTGGCTAAGCAGCGCTCCGGCCAAAAAATGCTTTTTATTCTGACCTGGCGTGGCCACTTTGCGCTGCTTTCCTCTGTAACCCCAGTCAGCGCCAATCTTGGGGTTCAGGTGAATATCCACTTCATCCTGATAAAAAACCGGATGGTCAGCATTGCTGTTTGCAAGTGCTTCGCGGATTGCAGCTAACTTTGTATCCTTCTCCGGATCTTGAATGTAGAGGGTTGGCGCGGCCCGACGCCATACGATGCCTATTTCAGGTAACCATTTCCTTATCGTAGAGCTATGAACTTTTACCTTACACAACTTATTGAGTAATAACGAAAACAGCTCAGAACTCCAGCGCGAACGCTGAAACCCAAAAGTTCTCGGCGTGTAGTCCAACAAGATTTTTAGGACACCGCAAATCAAACTTTTTGGTTGCCGACGCGGTCGACCCACACCTTTGGTTTTAAGGCCATCGACCCCGGTAACTTCATACCGGGTGATCCACCGACTAACAGACGAACGTCCCGCCTGCAGCAATCTGGCAACTTCGGATTTGGTTTTACCTTTTAGCACCAGCAACACCGTATTTGCCCGACGGCAAAGTTCTTTGTCTCTGGTTTTACGCATAATTTTGCGCAAGCGGCTGGTTTCAGCGCCGTAGAAAAAAGCTATTTTGTTCATACTCAATGCGGTTAGTGTTTGGGTTTTGTTTGGCGACTGATCTGATCGCGCAAACCGCATTGAGTTCCCTTCTTTTGGTGATCTACTATTTGGAACAGCTATTTAGTTACAGGTGCGGCTGCAGGTATTACTGCATTTGACCAAGCTGAACAGGCATACGCCGAGACCTTTCAGCCCGGATTGACATATGCTCAGTTGCAGCAAAAGGTTGGTTCTGTCGAAGCCCCGGGTCGATTACAGGAATTAATAGAAATATTGAATCAACCTGCACCGGCTTTGTACGGTATCAAGGCGCAGGATCTATTGACGTTATTTCACGAAGCTGACGAGGCGCACAAGTTAGTGGAGGACCTGGCCAGCAGGATAGTGCCGCATACCAAGAGCTTTATACAGCAGTTCTTGAACTACAGGCATTGTCTCCGGACCATTGTCCGGCATGTGAAACTGCAATTGTTGGAGAACAGCACGTCCATGTCGATCCGTTTGCAAAAGCTGCCAATGGCCTAGAACAGCTCCGTGAACTGGCACAGCTCAAGCAGCGGCACCAACTCGCAATTACTCAGAGGAAAATCGCAGCAGATGCATTGCGCGCTTACTTCGCCAATTTTGCTCAACGTGTTGTAGCAACGGTCGATAGTGAGTCTGACGTTTTGCGCTATATCGCAAATCCGGGCTTTCAACATGGTGTTGCATGGTGGAAGGCAGGATACCCCCCTATTGCTGGTGGGGTATCACCGGCACAGCAGGCAGTCAATTACGCCCATCAATTGGAAAATGACGATGTCGTTACTCAGCAAAACCTTGCTCAGCGTGACCAACTGATTGCTGAACGTGATCGTCTTTCTGAGGCCCGTTGTCCTGGCACCTTGAACTCCGAACAGAAAACAAGGTACCTATTGTGACACCCAACCGGCCAAGATAATTGTCGTCAACCGGTCATCCTAATTGTCGCCGAACATCCCCCCCGGCAATCGAGGGGTGGGGCTGCATAGGGCCGTGTGACCCCATCCTGCAGCGTGACCTGATTGAGTCAAGGCCGGGTTGTCATGCAGGCAGTTTGGCTGCAAGCAGTTCGACCTTCTCGATATTGGGCGGAGAACTGAGCAAGGTAGCGGCGTTGGCCATCAAGGCCGCA
>Ga0181596_10003320_pt1 | contig 15013 bp, 13 predicted proteins | sample 041ome_6_FD_148655 | JGI IMG/M metagenome (GOLD analysis project Ga0181596, IMG submission 148655) | Coastal salt marsh microbial communities from the Groves Creek Marsh, Skidaway Island, Georgia - 041402US metaG (spades assembly) | ecosystem: Environmental > Aquatic > Marine > Intertidal zone... | reverse complement strand
TCCCCGAACCATTGGTCCCGATGACGTTCACCCACGTTCCCGGTTCAATCTCCAAATCAATTCCCTGCAACGCACGAACTTCATTCGGCGTGCCGGGGAAAAATGTCTTTCGGTACGAATTGATTTTAAGCATTCGCGGAGACTTTCTTGAAACGCGAACCGACAGAGAAAACTTTGGGTAAAACGAGAGCCGCGAAGACAAAGACCGCCGTGATCAATTTCAAATCGTTCGGATTGAGACCCCAACGCAACGCAATGGCAATCAACAGTCGAAACAACACCGAGCCCATGATGGCACCGGCAATCAGAAAACCGATTTTCTTGGTTCCGACCAGGGATTCTCCCAGAATGACACTGGCAACTCCCCAGACGAGCATTCCGATTCCCATCTGCACATCTGCGAATCCTTGATACTGGGCAATCAATGCCCCTGAGAGTGCGATGAGTGCATTGCCGATAAACAGGGCCAATGTTGTCATCATGGCGACATCGACACCCGACGCACGAATCATCGTGCTGTTATCGCCGATGGCTCGCATCGCGAGTCCCAGGTGGGTGCAGAAAAACGCATACAGGATTGCACCAATCAGAGAGGCATAGATCGTAATTAAAATCAGACCACTAATATCGCGAGCGGTCGCTTGCCAGCCAAAAATCGGAATCAGAGTTTCTTCTCCAAACAGGAACCGCGACAAGGCATCTGCCGAGTCCATGACACTATTGTGTGAGAGGAGGGGGACATTGCTTTTTCCCATGATTCGCAAATTGATCGAGTACAAACCGGTCATCACCAGAATTCCTGAAAGCAGGCGATTGATACCGAATCGTGTGTACAGCGTTGCCGTGATTGCTCCCGCGATTCCTCCCGCCAACATCGCGCACAGCGTGGCCAGATAGGGGTTCATCCCTCCCACAATGAGCGAAGCCGTCACAGCACCACCCAAGGCGATGGAACCATCGACCGTCAGGTCTTCAAACGCGACAACTCGGAAAGAAATCAAAATTCCGAATGCCAGGAGCGAGAGGATCAGACCGATTGTCAAAGACCCGATTAATAATGACATGCGCAACTATTCCTCTTTGACAATCTCATCGATCGGAGTGATCCAACAGGCGCCACGCCGAAATTCAGATTCTCCAATCCCCGTGTCGGTTCGGTAATCAGAGAGCAGATGCAGAACATCCTGAATCGATCGGGAATCGAACAGTTCCTCGATCGTTTGATCATAATCCAATGTTCGTTTTTTGAAGGGACGATAGGGGAAAATGGCCGAGTGCAGATGCCCTTCGATCTCCCCCGCCTCGTCAAACGGCCTCATCAGGTGACGCAACTGTGAAGTGTCGAGGGAGCTGTTTTTCTTACTGACAATACCTGTGACCAGGGCTAAATTTCTGGCATAAACACGCTCGGGACTGAAGGTGATCCAATCCCGGATTGCCGGGATTTCGAATCTTGCCGCTCCTTGAACGGCCATCTCTGCAGGAGACTTCCGCGGGCGAGCGCCGATCAAACCCGCAGATTCGGCCAGCATCACCACTCCCGCAGTGTCGCATCCTGATTGAGCCAGACATTGTGAAACCACGGAGGACAACGACGCTCCGAATTTCAGACCAAGAATTTCAAAACGGAGGAAGTGTGAAAACTCTCCCACACATTTTGCCCCGTACAACACCTGAACAGTCGGGGAAAAATCTTCTTGAGCCATCGAGTAGTCGGGAAGTCCCTGACCCGATTGAGCCACGTTGCCATTCATGGAAAGAAACTCACCAAAGCGAGACCGGGATGTTTCAAAACTTCCCCCCAATGCTCCCAGTCCGATTCCGAAAGTTCCTTTCTCGAAAGTGACCGATTGGCAATGCTGCTCAGTAAATTCAGAATCGAACAGAGGATCGGGTGTACCGAAGAGATGACATTTCGCCCTGTTGTCTCCCTCTTCGATGGTGTAGATTTCAAGATCCAGATCTTCTTCTTGCGCGAATCTCAGATTCATGAGCCGCGTCTGCGTCCCAAACGCTTTTGCTTTGCGAGCTTCTTGTGGATCACACAAAAAACGGTCGAGCAGTCTCACTTGAGACAGAATCACTTGGACTTCTTGAGTGGGATCGCAAATTCCAAAAAAGCCATCCAATTGCAAGAGAGACTTCTGGACAGCCAGCATTGCACTGATGCCCGCGGAACTGACGTAATCGACACCTTCCATGTGTATCAGAAATCGATGCCAACCCTCTTGGATCTCATCATCAATGGCGTTTTGAAAATGAATCGATGAATCGTTATCCAGAGCACCACTCAGCTTCAGCTCCAGCAGATCACCATTCTCAGTCTTTTCAATCCGCATGCGTTTCATCCGGCCAGAAATCACCTTTTGCTCCCGCGACTTTGGAGCAAAAGTGAAAATGAATTGAAGTTGAAAGAGGGGTGATGACACTATGCCCCATTCTCGGCCAGATTCAAATCAACTTTCCTGAATTCGCGAAAAGATCTCCGGCAATCAGTTCTGGATTACTCTCCCCACCAAATGGCGAGGGCGACTCATTTCACCCGGCAGTGATATCTGACCTCTTGTTGTGAACTTGATGGCGGCCTCCCCGTTGCGTTTTCCCGGACAAGATTTGTCCTATTGAGGGGTATTCCATAAAAGATACCAAGAATGAATAAAACTCGTAAGTCGCTATATAGTATGAAGATAGTGGGTGTTTCGGGGAAGGTTTCAAGATTTTCTCCCAAAACAATCCAAGATTCTTTCACCACCGGCGAATAGCTGTCTGAACAACGGACTCGACTTCAGAGTGAAGTTGGTCCAATTGAAACTCAGAGACATTTTCAGGCACAGGAGAAACGAATCATGATTAAGAAGATACTGATGGGAGTTGGAGCAATGGCTGTGTTGCCGGTTCTTTTCCTCGGAAGAGACGCTTCCAGTTATTTCCACACCGCGAAAAACAACATGCGTGACGCCGTGAAGCAGGAAATTCCGGCGGAATTTGAAGTGGCACGAGTCAAGGATATGGTCGAGAACCTGGTTCCCGACATTCGACAATGTATGCACGTGATTGCCGAGCAGCAAGTCGACATCGAACATCTGCAATCAGACATCGTTCGCCGCGAAGACACTTTGGCTGATCAAGAGCGAGTGCTGTTGAGTATGACCAAGGATCTGGAAGGCGGAAATCAGGAGATTCAGTACGCTTCTCGGACTTACACATCGAATGAAGTGAAACGCGACTTGGCAGTTCGCTTCGATAAGTTCAAAGTTGCCAAGGAAGCATTGCAGCGAGATCGCAAGATTTTGAAAGCTCGCGACAAAGCACTTGTTGCCAACCAGCAGAAGCTCGACAACATGTTGTCGGCCAAGCAAGATCTGGAAGTTCAGATCGCACAATTGGAAGCTCGTCTCAAATCGATTCAGGCTGCCGAAACGGTCAGCGAGTTGAACTTCGACGACTCACAATTGGCTCAGGCCAAATCTGCCATCCGCGACTTGAACAAGTCTCTTGATGTCAAAGAACGGATGCTGGAAGTCGAAGGGCGATTTACGAACTTGATTCCCACGGAAGATGTTCGGACAGTTCCCGAAGACTTAACCTCACAAATTCAGGATTACCTGAATGATTCCTCGGATGACCAACCGGAAGTGTTGCCGTTGGAAACTCCGCTCGCCTTGCGAGCCGTCGGTGAGTGATTGAGGGAATGACTTCCGTGCCTGGAACAACGGGTCGGGTTCTTTTTGAGAGCCCGGCCCTTTCCCGGCGGACGGATTTGCTACAAATGCGAGATTATGGAGATCTGAAACAACTTTTGATGCGTTAAGACCAAACCGGGAATGCTTCCCAACAGAGTTAGCAAGACGTTACGATGAATGAAACCATCTTGAACGCAACTCGCGCCGCAACGCCGGCACGAAACCAGGGCCGCTCAAAAATGAAATTTACCTTCGCCGCCAATGCCGAACCGCTGGAAGGGTACACGATTATTCGTCCCCTCGCGAAAGGTGGGTTTGGTGAAGTGTATCTCGCTGAAAGTGCAGCGGGAAAAGAAGTCGCCCTCAAACTGCTCCGAGACAACCTTGAGATTGAGTTACGCGGAATCCGACATTGCTTAAATCTCAAGCATGCAAACCTTGTCCCCATTTACGACATCAAAGAAGACAGCGACGGCGATCATTGGATTGTCATGGAGTTTGTGAATGGCCCAACGCTCGCCGACATTCTGGACAAGCATCCTCGCGGCTTACCCCTTGAACAAGTCCGCGACTGGTTGGCACAAATTGCCGCCGGCCTCGACTTCCTTCACGATCAAGGCATCGTTCACCGCGACTTGAAGCCCGCCAATATCTTCGAAGAGAACGGCGTGCTCAAAATCGGCGATGTCGGTCTCTCAAAATATATCAATGCCTCCAACCATACCCAAACACAAAGCGTCGGGACTGTCAGCTACATGGCACCGGAAGTGTCCCGCGGAAAGTATGGCCGCGAACTCGACTTGTATTCTCTCGGCGTGATGCTTTACGAAATGCTCTCGGGAACTTTGCCGTTTCGGGGAGACACTCCGGGCGAAGTGTTAATGCGACACCTGACCGAACATCCTGATTTGTCCAGGATCCCCGATCGCTTCAAGCCGGTGTTGACACGCGCTTTGGCAAAAGATCCCAAACATCGAACCGCCACTGCTGGCCGATTGGTGGAAGAGTTTGAAGCAGCCCTCAATGGGACATCAATTGCCGTTGAACCAATCTACGATGACAATGAACGCTCACGTTTGGGCGGGGAAAAAGAATCCGCCGGTCAACGCACGCACGCTCATTCGAACGACCAACATGTTCACGCGCCTCCAGGGGGCGCTGGAGTCTGGTTCCAGCAGAACTGGAAATGGCTGACCGTCTGTTGTCTGGTCGTCCTGTTGCTGGCTCCAGGTTTGATCGGTAGTGCAATTCGTCCGATCATGATCGTTGGACCATTCGCAGTGCTGATTGGGTTGTTCATTTTTGTCTGTAATAAGTTGCACGAGGCCATTTTTGGAAATTCCGTCAAAGACCTTAAGGCAAAACGAGATCAACAACGCAGGAAACATCGAGCCAACCACTTCAATCCCGCAGAACTCGAAACTCGTCCCTCTGAATCGCGACAACCCAGCTTCAAACAATCGTCCTACCATGCCACTCCTCCTTCGATTGTTATCGATCCTGCGACACCACACCGATTACCGTTACCTCGCCGTATTTCTGAATTGATGAACTCGCTGGGATTAGCGACCATCTTTTCAGCGATTATCTCCGCGATTTTGATGTGGTGGACCGATTCAATCAGCACTCCCTCCCAAGCGGCAACCCTCGCGATTTGCTTAACTTTTGCGAGTTGGGGAATCCTGATGGAGACCAAGTTTCTGGAAGGCCGTCGAGTCGATTCGGTATTTCGTCGTTTGAGGATGGCTGTTGTCGGAGGAATCGTGGGGGCAGGAATTTATTGGATCAATGCGTTTCTGTTCTTTCCACTCGATTTCGGAGCGACTCCGGGTATGGATGAGCTTCTGTCGGGAATGGGCTCCGACCGGATGTGGACCCTTCCCGGCGGCCCTATGACCAATTTCATGATCTACTTTGCATTGTTGTTTAGTTTGCGTCGCTGGTGGTGGCACACCGACAGCTTTCGCTCAGCCAGAGTTCGTTTCTCGTCGCTGATGGGAACTTTTGTGCTGGCCATGTTTCTACCGATCTTTGTTTCGTTCCCGTTTTCATGGAGCATCTTGATCGCCACCAGTTTGTCGGCGGTAGTTCAACTCTCGGCTGCTTGGTGTCCTCCTGAAGCTCGAAACAATTTGATCGAACGTCAACAGACCGGAGGTGAACTGTGAGCATCATCGCAATCATTCTCATTCTTGCCGTTGTCTTGATAGGCGTCCTCGTTGTTGAGAAATCGTTTGAAGCGGGAAAAAATTCTCAACAAAGGCAAGTTGACGAAGCCTACGCAGGTGAGTTCCACAACTCCACCAAATCTGGAACCAAGACGGGGCCGATGCTCATTGGGTTTCTCCTGCTGGGCGGTCTGCTCATGATCATACTCAACACGGTTCAGGTCAGTAGAGAAATGGCTCCAGCGACAGTAAGTCAGTCCTCGGTAGCTTCCAGACCCAGAGCGATCACGCCCGCGCCGGAGATCGCAAAAGCACTTGAACCCCCTTTCATTCGAGTCGATCCCGAAACAATCGCGCCGAGAGAGGTGGTTGTTTCGAGTACGGGAATCGACGAAGAAGCGTCAACTGAGACTGCTGTCGTCGTCAGCAATGACGAATCCAGCGGGCGAATTGCGACTCCCTCCGAGGCAGAGCAGGCTATTCATCCAGCAACTCCCCAGGAAGCCTTTCAGAATTCTCCGATGGCTGCGACCAACCTCAGCTTCGTAGGTCTGGTTTTTTTCGCGAGCGTGATTGTGGGTGGTGTCTGGATTGCTCGTCAACGATCTTTTTTGTTGATCATGTCGCTCTTGGGAGGTGTGTTTCTATTACTGATCTCTGTTTGGGTTTTCAGTTACAGATCGAATGTTGTGCAAGAAGCGCAAGTCGCACAATTTGAACGTATGGTAGAAATTCAACATCAGGTAGAAATGTCAGAGGTTCGCAGAAGAGAACTCACTCAGCAGCAAGCCGATGAGCCTCTTTCCGCACCTAAAGAAATGCTCGAAAGCGCATCAGAGGACAGCTTCAATCCAGGCAACCCTAGTAGTCATTCCGCATTCGATGAGGCGAGGAACCACAGTGATGCAGCCGGGTCTTCTTCCGAAGCTCACGCATACTCTCAACCAGCCGCAGTGGCTTTCCGCACAGATTTTTTCGTCGTTGGTGGTTTGATCTCTCTGGTTCTCCTGGCCTTCCTGATCATTGCCGGCATCTGGATTGCCCATCAGAAACAGCATTGGACATGGGAGAACTTTCGATACTCGGCTGCCAAATTAATGTGGATCGCACCGATGCTTGCCGTCGTCGGTTGGGTTGGTTTCTTGTACGTTCCCTCGCTGTCACTCTCTCCCCTCGTGAATAATCCTGATTACGATGCCTCAAATGTCACTTTTCACCGATTTAATTATGACTCCGAAGGAGATTTTCAGGTTGCCACGAAAGGCATCTCGCCCTGGGTGACGAACGGCCAGACCTCGCACGGCGATAAGGTTTTTGTCCCCGTGCATGGTGGTTGGCGAGACAGCTTAGGTGAAGCCAGGAATCAGGCACGTCAACAAGCACAGCGAGTCTTAAGCAAGGATTTCTACGCCTCATTTCCTCAAGCTAAGAAATGGAGTTTCGATTTGAATCTCGACGAACTCGACGCGATTCCTCGCTTGGAGTCCGAGTCTCGCGAATTCGATATCGCCGGCAATCAGACCCAGATGTACCGCACGCACATGCAGGTTGAACTGTCGAACAACGTGCGTGGAGAAATTCTGCAACGCTGGATTCCTCGTTTACGAACTTTCCGCACCACTGTCCTGCAAGTGCTGATGGTGACTTTGATGATCGTTTTCTTTGCAATCGGAGGAAGTTTGTCGCTCGACATGAGGACGCACGGAGCCTACAGTCGCTGGATTAAGTTCGCCTCGCTGGTGATCGTCTTGGCAGCGGGAATCGGAGCCTATATGATCAGGGAAACTCTCGTCTTCTCCCGTTATCTGACCTAACAGGCCGCTGCTAACGAAACATTGTGATGCCCGAGCCCGACAACAGCCAGTTACTGACGGCCATTCGCGACGGCGACCAACAAGCATGGCAGCAGCTCATTGATCTATATGAGGGCCGGCTGATTGCCTTCGTCGATAAACGTCTGCGTAACCGGGCTGTCAGTGAAGATTTGGTACAGGAAACATTTCTCGGGTTTCTGATCAGCTTACCGAATTATGATGAACGGACTCCCCTGGAGTCGTGGTTGTTTTCGATTGCTGGTCACAAGTTGACCGATCATTTTCGCAAGACGGGGCGACGTCCTTCGGTTCAATTTGCAGGGACAGAATCGCGGCCCGGCATCGCAGCCATACCCGGACCAGAACGACGGGCATCGAGCCTGTTTCGCAGTGGAGAGAGAAAGTCGGCTGAGGCCGATTTGATTCAGGACACATTGACCCGTTTGATTGCCGATTGGAAAAAATCAGGAGATTGGACACGTCTGCAATGTGCAGAACTCTTGTTTGTCGCGGGGCAACGAAACAAAGATGCCGCCGATACGCTGGGGATCTCCGAACAAGAAGTGGCCAACCACAAATCGTTCGTGTTGGCGAAAATGAAAGAAGCCGCGCAACAATCTCAACTTCCCGGCTTTCGTCTCGCCGACTTTTCGGCAGAGTAGCGAACATCCTTGATCACCTGCTCATTGCTTTGTGACCTTCAAATCACGTATGATGGTCGTGAATCAGAAAGAATCCCTGCATTCTCTGTGGAGTTTGATCGCTCTTGGGGTTCGGTTTCCGGCTCATGAAAGATTCATAATGAAACTTGCTGTGCTGTCTTGCAGTTCCAAGTGTTACAGTACGAGACGACTTCGCGAAGCGGCCCAACAACGGGGTCACGATGTGAAAGTTCTCAATACACTCAAATTTGCGATTGATCTGGAAGAAGGTCACCCCGACCTCTACTTCAATCAACACCAACTCACACACTACGATGCAGTGCTCCCACGGATCGGCGCCTCCATCACCTACTTCGGTACAGCCGTAGTTCGTCAGTTTGAGCAGATGGATGTCTTCTGCGCAAACAGTTCGGGGGGGATTTCCAACTCTCGCGACAAATTGCGCAGCTTACAGATTTTAAGCCGACATCAAATTGGTATCCCACAAACCACATTTGTGCGCGATAAGAAAGATGTGCTCCCCGCCATCGAACGAGTGGGCGGTGCCCCCGTTGTCATCAAACTGCTGGAGGGGACTCAAGGCATCGGTGTCTTGCTGGTCGAGACCGTCCAGTCAGCCGAAGCGATTATTGAACTGCTGCAAAATCAAAAGCAGAACGTGCTGATTCAGAAGTTTGTCGCCGAGAGCAAAGGAAAAGATATTCGGGCTTTTGTCGTGGGAGACCGAGTCGTGGCGGCCATGCGGCGTGTTGCTCAAGGACAAGAGTTTCGCAGTAACGTACATCGTGGTGGTTCGACAGAACAGGTTCAGTTGGACGATGAGTATTGCGAAACGGCAGTGCGTGCGGCTCAAATCATGGGACTGCGTGTTGCGGGTGTCGATTTGCTCGAAGGCAAAGATGGTCCACTGATCATGGAGGTCAATTCTTCTCCCGGTCTGGAAGGGATCGAACGCTGCACGCAACTCGATGTGGCCGGCGCGATTGTCGATTACATGGCGGCTCAGGTCAATTTCCCTGAGATCGATCTTCGCCAGCGTTTGACGGTCAGCCGAGGTTACGGCGTCACCGAAATTCATATTCCCGAAGGTTCCGACTACATCGGTAAAACGATTAGTGGATCTGGCTTACGAGATAATGACATTAACGTGTTGACCCTCTATCGAGGAGCCAGAGTCATTCCGAATCCGCGTTCCGAACGAGTTCTCGAAGCGCATGATCGCCTGCTGGCATTTGGGAAACTCGAATCCATGAAAGGGCTCGTGCCAGCAAAAGTGCGACGCAGACGACAACAGGGCGTTCAGGATCTCCCCGACCTCCCCGTTGCAGAGGAAGCCTTCGTTGAAGAGCAACAGACCATCCCGGAAATTTCGACTCCCGATGTTCCTGCGACTGATGTCTCTGCTCCCGATGTGGTACCGCAAGAATCCTCCGACGAAGAATGAATTCGCATGACGATGGACCGCGTACGAAAATCGATCGATGAGTGGAACGGGACCGAGATTCCTCCCGGTTCTGCAGTCGATATCAAACTGGCTGTCAGCGAAAGCTACAGCAGCATGACGGTCAAGATCCCGATCCACGTTCGCAGAGGCCTGGAACCTGGCCCTGTCATTTTTTTGACAGCCGCACTCCACGGCGACGAAATCAACGGCACAGGTGCCATCCGGCAGTTGATTATGGATGAAGAGATCGAATTGCAGAAGGGGGCCGTGATCTTCATCCCCGTTCTCAATCTGCTCGCCTTCGATCAGCACTCGCGCTATCTGCCCGACCGTCGCGACTTGAATCGTTCGTTTCCCGGTTCGCAATCGGGAAGTCTTGCCAGTCGGATGGCGAAGAAAATCTTCGAAGAGATTGTTTCCCGCTGCGATTATGGAATCGACCTGCACACGGCGGCTGTCCGAAGAACGAATTACCCCAACGTCCGTGGCGATCTAACCGATCCCAAAGTGAAAGAACTTGCGGAGGCTTTCGGTTCCGAAATCATGATGAATGGCGTTGGACCAAAGGGAGCCTTCCGGCGCGAAGCGTGTCTTGCGGGCTGTCCCACCATCATCATGGAAGGGGGGGAAGTCTGGAAGGTTGAGCCCGGAGTTGTCGATGCGGCAGTTCGAGGGATCAAAAATGTCTTGATCAACTTCGGAATGATGGCCGGTCAGCCCGCGAATTCCGAGTATCAAATCATTGTGGAACGCTCCAAATGGATCCGTGCCGAGCGGGGTGGCTTTCTCCAGTTCCATGTTTCTCCAGGAGACGTCATCGAAAAAGACGCACCCGTCGCCACCAATTCGACACTCTTGGGAAGAGAACGCAGCGTCTTGCGCGCTCCGTTCGATTCGGTGGTGATCGGCATGACCACACTTCCCGCCGTCAGTCCCGGAGAAGCAGTTTGTAACTTGGGACAACTCCCCGAGGGGATGAAACCTGCCGACCTGCATAAACTTCGTTTCAAGTCAGATATCCACGATGGGCAGGTGGCCGAAGACTTATCGACCAACGTCATGGTTGTCGAAAGACATGAAGAGGATACCTCCAGCGAAAGCGACAAGTCATAAAAAGGGGAAACTCAAATGTCCGAAGAACTCTCTCCCGATGCCAAGAATCAGATTGCCGATGCGATCTTCACACGCAATAAACTTCACGCGATCAAACTCTATCGCGATGCGACCGGTCAAGGTTTGAAAGAAGCCAAGGACTTCATCGACGCTTTGACCGCAGAGCTTCAGGAGAAGTCACCCGAGAAATTTACCTCGGGAGGGGAGTCGTCCTCCGGCTGCGGCTCGGCAGCCGTGCTTTTGATTTCAGTCGTCGGCTTCGTCGGCTATTGGATGACATAGCTGTAGGGCAGGGGCCTCCCTGCCGTGAGAGCTCGTGTCGGTTCTACCGGCCAGAGATTTGACGCAAAGGCGCGGAGACAGGAAGAATCGCAAAGAGTTCAAGTGGAGCTGCGACATGTCGGCAAATTCAATCAAAAAGACCAAGCACAATTCGATCCAAGCTTTACTCCTCTGCGAAGGCACTTGGACCTCGCTGAGTTTGATGGTGATCTTTCGAGAAGTTTATCGATTGATCGAAATCACCGATGCGGGTTACTCTCTCTCGTCTTATGAGGACATGGGTAGATGGTGGTTTTTGACTTATGAGCTTCTTGCCTTGGTATACTTTCGGACGATACTTGTCTGCATTGTCTGTTTTCTCATCGTTCTGATCGTGTCTGCTTTAAACGTCTCTTTTTATCAGAACAACTCTGTTCGAAATCTCGTTCGTGGGTATCTTCTGATTATGTTCCTGGTCATCGGATTTGACATCGTTTTGCTGACTCTACATGGTTACGGGTATTGGTCTTACTTATACAGTAACCTTTATTGAGCCAAGGGCGAACAGGATCAATCGGAAAGAATGTCAGCGCCAAGTATCGTAAGTCCGGTTCCACCGGCCAGAAATTTCGGATGAGATATCTTTCGAGATGAAAAGAGACGATGCATGAAATGCGCCAGAGGAAGAAGGCTGAGCGAGACGATTGGGGTGAGACAACAACTTCGACGCAATCAGCCGGAACGCGCTAGCGTCCGGTTTTTTCCGGTAGTAATGATGATTGAGAATAAAACCGTGGGCTAGCGCCGAATGGCTGATTTCATCGATCTGTTCATTGAGAATATGATTATGTATTGAGCCCCAGGCCGCGGTTCATGATGTGATTTGTGACTTCAGCTGCTGTTTTCTTCGCTCACCGATTTCATTCCAATGTTTGTCTGTTAAAGCTCCTTCAAATGAATACAGGTAATAACAAACTGGCAATTTCTCATCCGGATACCTCGCACTGATCATATGGTGTGCGTCAACCGAACCGACTCGCCTTAAATCGACTTCTGACAATATTCCGACTTCATTCAGTCGACTGGCGATCTTCTTGCCGATATTTTTGAGGTCTGTAAGTTTCCTATTCCGCGACATAATCACTCTTGTATTCTTCGGTCGGTTCAAAGGACTGAACGATGTCCAAGTAAATTCCATTCGGGTCTTGGATGCAGAAGTGACGCTGCCCCCAATCCTCGGATCGCAACTCAAGCGTGATATTGAGTGATTTAGATTTCGCTATTGCAAAAGCGCTATCTACATCTTCAACTTCCAGGCTAAAAATGACACCTTCACCCATGTATGGCTTTTGAAATATTGGTGGTTGACTGGGTTGATCTGGTAACAGAAACCCTATCTGAACTCCCGACTTCGAAACCAAGTGTATGTACCAATCTCCGGAAAAAACAACATCAAAGCCGAAGTTCTCTGTATAGAAAGACTTCGCTAGTTCGAGGTGTTCAACGGTAAAGACAGGAAATGAACTTTTGGGTTCGATCACTCGCAAATCCTCCATTTACAGCCAACAATTATCCCGTTTCGAAAATGCAGTAAAGCTTGACCACACTCTTGAACTACAGTACGCATCGGAACTTTACGACCTGTCATAGTGTATAGAGAATGCGGCAAATTGCCAGATAATAATTCTTCACATACTCACGCAATCTCGTACACGCCGTCGTTGATCATCTGGATCACACGTTGATTCAGTTTCTCGGCATGCACGCGTTCTGAATCGGTGAGAGATTCCCTCGGCAAGCCCGCCAATAGCCGTTGCGCTTCTCGGGGACGGTAAGGGCGTTTGAGATGGAGCTCGACAAGTTTCATGCGATGTCGGGTGGAGTTTTCGGGAAAACGGATGAGGAATTCTCCCAGGATCGGGATCGATGCCGGGTATTGTTCATCCGCCAATAATTGTTTGATCAGGTCGTGCAGATCATCGCGGGTCAGCAATTCTTCGGCCTGCAGCAAAGCCAGTTTTCGTCGTCGCTCCAACGCTCCCGCCAAATCTCCCGCCGCCAATAGTTTCCGAAACTTCTTGGCAATTTTTTGGATCTTGTCCCGCTTCTCATTCGAGATCAGATGATCGACGGCATCAGGTTTTGTGAGGCTTTGTCGGTCCACGTAAGATTCAAAGTATCCTTGCGTCGCAGGTTTTCCTTCCCAGACGCTGACAATGTCCCACCCTTCACAATCGACCCAATCCTGTTTCAGCATCACCCAGCCAAGACCACCGCCGACAGCCGCACCTAACAGGTGCAACATCTCACTACTGACTGCGAAATCTCCGAACCATGCCAGCAGCAGATTGATGCCGAGATAGCAACCGGAAACCGTCATCACGGTGAGTTCGAACGTAAATGTTCTCACCATCATGATGTAATAAACGCATCCGGAAAAACTGATTTCATTGCGTGGTGCCCAGATGAGTGCAATGGCCATCAAACCAAAAATGGCCAGCGAAGCGCCACCCGATCCTTGAGAAAATCCATCGTATCCCAGCATGCAAACCTGCTCGATGAGGCCTCCTGCAACGCCAATCACAAAGTACAAAGCGAGGAAGCCCAGCGTGCCGATTTTACCTTCAATGATGAGGCCGTAGATCCACAGAAAAACCATATTGCCGATGAGGTGACCGATCCCAAAATGTAGAAAGCTGTGGAGTACCCACTGTAGTGGATGCAAACCGTTTGCATATTCCAGCATGAAGGTGTCCGTCCAGACTCCTTCCCCTCCGGCTGTCAAATAAAAGCAGCCGATGTTCACGAGAATCAGCAGAACTGTGCCGACAGGTCGGTGATAAATGGGCGCATCGGTCCCGGTGGGGATGAAGAGCATCCGCAAGGTCTCCCAGACAAAGGTTGGCAATCAAAGAGAGAACGCAGATGGAATGCGAGTGGATCACAGAAATCTGAAAGAAATTGATAGCCGGATACGAAACGTCAGAAAAATAGGAACGCTCATTCACGCTGATCTTGACGCATCAGGATCAGGTCAGTGCATTAGCGTTGATAAGCGTCGATAAGTGTTCTCTTCTCTTTTTATTACAAATGTAGGCCTTGAATGTTTTCTTTGCGCCTCGGCGTCTTTGCGTGAGTCAACTTCTTTCAACTGTGGCCATGCCTTCGTTCCCTAAAGCGATGGTTGCATGTGAAATCAAACTTCAGTTTTCTTTCCAATACAGAATAGAGCCCCAGCCACCCATCACCTCTCTTTTTTCAACTGTGATCTCTGCGCTCTCTGCGGTTATGCTCATTCCTCGGCGATCTTACAATCGCAGCTACAATCGCCTATTCATCGATCCCGCCGACCTCTTTTACCTTTGCGTCTTAACCTCTTTGCGTCACATGTTTTTTCATCAGCGAAAATCCGTTTTATCCGCGTCATCCGTGTTCTACTTTTACCAAACAGCTCGACGACATCGTTCACTCACACAACGACTCATTTATTTCTCTGCGCCGCCGCGCCGCTGCGTGAGTCTCTTATTCTCTTTTCTCTACGATGGTGATTCGCAAGGAAGTCCTGATCTCATCTGGGGCTATGTTTGCGTTCTGTTCGATGAACGCGACAAGCGAAATCAAACTTCATTCTGAAACCTGGTTCACTTAGTGCCCCAGCCACACATCCTCTTGAAAAATTTGTTATGAGATATTTGCGACATCCGCGTGATCCGCGGTTCTACTTCTAACTAATAGCTCGCCAGCATAGCAAAGTAGGGTCCGCTGTGAGGTTGTGAATTTTTTAGCTTCACAACAATTTATCACCTATTACACTATGGCTCATCTCGCAACCCCTTCGATTGATTCTTTGTCTCACCGGAGTCAGTGA
>Ga0181596_10003312_pt1 | contig 15042 bp, 14 predicted proteins | sample 041ome_6_FD_148655 | JGI IMG/M metagenome (GOLD analysis project Ga0181596, IMG submission 148655) | Coastal salt marsh microbial communities from the Groves Creek Marsh, Skidaway Island, Georgia - 041402US metaG (spades assembly) | ecosystem: Environmental > Aquatic > Marine > Intertidal zone... | reverse complement strand
AGGCCCCTGGGAACCGTGCAGAGCCCGAACCGTCCATTCGGGTTGGACCAGCGGAGGCTGAAAAGCCCGCGCCAGTGGATCCGGTTGCCCAGCCAGTGCGGCCCGTAATCGCAACACCAGAACCTGCAGCAGAGCCTGCATCATCCGCACCACAGCCTAGTAACGCAGATCGCGAGAAGGCCGTTGCGTCACTGGTATCCAAGATTACGGCTGAAAGCCCACCAGTACAGCCAACGCCAGCACCGGCAGCCGCACCCGTCCGGTATAGCGCGTCGGTTCCTGAAGAGGCTCCGGACACCAACAAGGGCAGCGCACGCCAAGCAAAGCCAAAGCGTAGCCTGCACAAAAGCCCGACAACGCCCGGCCGTCTATTCCCAACGCCAGTTTCGGCGATGACCGTTGATGCTCAAGGGGAGCGGTTTACGCCGCGCCAGAGCCGAAAGGAGAGCGACAATGGCGCTTCCCGCACGTAAAGGCGAAATCATCGAAGGGCAGGCGATATCCAGCGACGCTGGATTACCCGCCGCATATCAAGGTGCGCCTCCATCTTCGACCGCATCCGCATATGGCGGCGGCGGGGCACCTGGATACCGGTTTCCGCTAATGCTCGGCATATTGGTATTGCTGGCATTCTTTGGCGGGTTTGGCGTTTGGGCTGCGACCGCACCGTTGGATTCAGCCGCTATCGCACCCGGCCAACTCGTCGTCAGCACCAATAGGCGCGAAGTTCAGCATCTAGAAGGCGGCATCGTCAGCCAACTGCTCGTCCGTGAAGGCGATACTGTGCGGGAGGGCGACCCGATCATCGTATTGGATGCGACCCAGGCCGACGCTTCGTTAGGTGTATTGCAAAGCAGGCTCGCCTACGCTTCAGCCAGGGTTGCACGCCTTGAAGCAGAACGTGCAGGCCGCCGACGGATATCGTTCCCTAGTTGGCTCCAGCAAGCCAGAAGTGACCCCAAGGTCAACAACCTCCTCACCGCAGAAGAAACAGCACTTCGAGCAGCATTGGATGTTGTCCGCGATCAAAGCGGTATCTGGCGAACCCGTGCGCGCCAGCTTGAGGAAGAAATCAAGGGCTTAGAGGACGAAATTCGCTCAAACGAAGATCAGCTAAGGATTATTGAGCTAGAGATCGCGGATCAGCGGTTCCTTGTGAGCAGGGGGCTTGGCATCCGCCGTGTCCTGCTAGGACTGCAGCGCCAAGCAACCGAAATTAATGGCCGTAAGGCCCGCGCCGTCGCTGGTATTGCCCGTAACCGACAGGCTATCAGCGAATCACGGCTGCGTATTGCTGAGCTTCAGCAGACGCGCCTGACAGAAATTGACAATGAGATGGGCCAGCTATCATCCGAGATCGCCGGTATTCGCCAGCGTATGTCTGCTGCAGATGATGTCCAGAAACGGACCGTTATCCGTGCACCAGTGTCTGGCAAAGTCGTCAATCTGACCGCCTATACCATTGGCGGAATTGTACGCCCTGGTACTCCGTTGATGGAGATTGTGCCGGATGGGGACGACCTCAAAGTTCTAGCGCGTGTCAGCCCAGCCGATATTGATATCGTTCGGGCGGGCCTTGAAGCCCAGGTGCGCCTTTCTGCCTATCCAGGCCGATCTGCGCCTGTATTTGACGGCATCGTTGAGACAGTTTCAGCGGATTTGCTGACGGATGAACGGAGCGGCGTCACCTATTATGAAGCCCGCATTGGCTTCAAGCCGGGCGATCCCGCGCTGGTGAACCTATCGCTCTATCCGGGCTCACCTGCAGAGGTATCGATCGTCACCGGCGAGCAGACTCTGATGAATTCCTTGCTTCGTCCGCTGACAGATACCGTCCGACGCGGCGCGACACAGAACTAGGCCGAAGATATGTCTCGCTGGCTCATCATTGGCACCTGTGTGTGGATGGTCGTCCTAGGTGGTGCTGGCCTGTTCATGGTGACGGGATGGGAAGGACGCAGTGCCGTTGCTAGCACTGCCGTCGCGACCGCCACCCAAACGAATGTCGCAAAACCTCAGAGCCAGGTCAGGCAAGCGCAGGCGACCCAGCAGGCCTATCCCGGTTGGCTGAACATTCCCGTTGGTTGCACAATTGGGCGCGATTGCTGGGTCCTGCAGCAGTTTGATCATGATCCCGGCCCTGACTTCAAAGATTACGCCTGTGGTGCCCGCGCCTACAATGCGCACAAAGGCGTCGATTTCGGCTTGGCGACGGATAGCGATATGCGCCGGAACGTCCCGGTGCTTGCAGCGGCGGCTGGGCGCGTGCTCCGTTTGCGTGATGGCGAGACGGACGGCGTCGCGGTAACCAAAGGCGTGGACGCCATTCCAAAAGGCAAGGAATGCGGCAACGCTGTCATTTTGGAACATGGCGGCGGATGGGAAACCATATATTGCCACATGGCGCGCGGGTCCGTCGCGGTAAAGCAAGGACAGACCCTAGCGGCGGGCCAACAGCTCGGTGCGATTGGGATGTCCGGCAAGGCTGAATTCGCCCATTTGCACCTTGGTGTTCGCTACAAGGACAAGCCATATGATCCATTCCTGCCAGGCGGCTTGAAACCGGGCGTATGCGGCAGTGCCGGATCACTCTGGACGCCAGCGGCGGCGGCGGCCCTCCGATATTCCCCGCTCGATATGGTCGCGGTTGGCATTTCGGATACGCGCCCGAACGTGGCTGGCGTCAATAATGGCCAATTCAATAGCTTCACCCGGCGGGATGAAGATGCCCTGTTCGGTTGGGTCCTGGCGTGGAACACCAAAGCTGGTGATTTGTTGCGTGTTGATATCCAGGGTCCGAGCGGAAAGACGCTCTTGTCCACAACACAAAAGCTGGACAGGGGGTATCGTCGGCATTTCCGCTTTGCTGGCAAGAAAAAATCAGGGGCTTGGCGTTCGGGGAGCTACACCGTCACCGCCACAATTCAGCGATCTGGCCGTACCCCTGTCACCCGCCAGATGAGCCGTACCGTAAAACTTCGCTGAGCCGGTTTCGGGCGCGGCGTTGATCGGCTATTGTCGCCGCAAATTCTCGCATGCTTGGGGAGCGCGGGATCGCATTCGGTTTGTGGTGAGGCCTACATGGTTCAAATTCGACGGATATCTGCTTTCTGCGCGCTACTTGGCATTACGCTAACGCCCATAATGGCAACAGCGCAGGACGGCTCAAGCAAAGCGCCAAAAATCACGCAGGCAGTCAGGGCAGATTTTCAGGACTGGCTCGTCGATGTTCGTGCAGAAGCACGGGACAAAGGCATTTCTGAACGCGTCATCTCCAGTGCCTTGTCCAATATTGAACCCGTCGCCCGCATCCTTGAGCGGGACCGTAAGCAATCTGAGTACACGATTACCCTTAGCAAATATCGCAAGCGCGTTATCACGCCGAACAATATCCGCGTCGGTCTTTCCAAACGGAACCGTCACGCCAACACCTTGAACCGGGTCGCTGAACGCTATGGTGTGCAGCCGCGCTTTATTCTGGCGATCTGGGGCATTGAGACCCGCTTTGGAGCCGTTACCGGGACAATGCCGGTTATTCCCGCCGTTGCGACACTGGCGTTTGATCGCCGCCGCTCCAAGTATTTCCGCCAGCAATTGTTCGCGTCTCTGAAGATGCTGCACCGGGGCTATATCAGCTTGCCGGAAATGAAGGGCTCCTGGGCGGGCGCAATGGGCCAGCCGCAGTTCATGCCATCCAGCTATATCGCTTACGCCCAGGATTTTGATGGCGATGGTCGGCGCGATATCTGGTCAAACGAAGGCGATGTTTTCGCCTCAATTGCGAATTATCTGGCAGAGCATGGCTGGAACAACGATCTCACATGGGGCCGAAAAGTCAGCGCTCCAACGGGTGTCCGCCGGGCTGCAGTCAAATCCTTTAACCGCAAAGAACGCGGCTGCCGTGCGATGAAAAAGATGTCACGGAACAAGAGCTTGTCTGAATGGGCGCGCCAAGGCGTCACCAAGGCCGATGGTTCACCGCTGCCAAATCGCAATCTCCCAGCCGCTATGGTTCTGCCGGATGGGGAAAAAGGATCTGCCTATCTCGTCTACAAAAACTATCGCTCAATCCTTCGTTATAACTGCGCGCATTTGTACGCTGTCACCGTTGGTGAATTGGCAGACGCGCTTTGGGTGCGATAACAAGCATGCGGACGTTTCTTCCTGTCATCATTGCCTTGGGGTTAGCGCTATCGGCGTGTTCAAGTTCCAAAGAAACAGCAGCGCCGACATCTGCCAAAACCCGGGCTCCAACCGTTCTCAAGCCCAGCCCACATATCGGCCAGGATGCGCGCCCACGCTATAAAGTTGGCAGCCCTTATGTGATTGCCGGTAAGCGTCACGTGCCAGAAGAACGATTTGATTTATCAGAAAGCGGTCGCGCGTCTTGGTACGGCCCTGGGTTCCATGGTCGCCAAACAGCAAATGGCGAACGCTATGACCAGCGGGCCATGACGGCGGCGCATCGCACATTGCAGCTTCCGGCTATTATCCGTGTCACCAATGTGGGCAATGGGCGACGTGTCGTGCTGCGCGTGAATGACCGTGGCCCGTATCATGGCGGTCGCATTCTTGATGTTTCAGAAGCCGCTGCCGAAGCGCTGGATTTCAAGCATTTGGGAACAGCCCTTGTGCGGATCGAAGTCCTTGAGGGGCCAAGCCGACGTGTCGCCGGAATGGCCGGCCGCAAGGCAAGCGTTGCAGAACTAGAATCTGTCCGCGCCGAAGCTGCCGCTGCTGACAATGGCGTTGCTGTCGCATCTGTTGGATCAGCCCCGCGAAACAGCGGTGCGCCGCCAAGCAGTATATTCGTCCAAGCTGCCGCATTTTCATCCATCACCAATGCCCAGGCGTTCCGCGCGAAAGCAGCCCAGATCGGTGAAGCCTTGATAGAGCCTTCGTTTTCTAACGGTCGCCGCATATATCGCGTCAAATTGGGGCCTTACGGCACTATCAAAGATGCTGAGCGGGCCATTCCGTATCTGGCCGATTTGGGTGCGCCCAGCGCCCATGTCACCGTTATCCAATAGGGAGGCGCTAAGCCCATGTTGATTCGCATCGGCGCGATCCTGCTCCTACTGCTGGCAGGCGTTTTGCCTCCCGCGACTGCGGCGACGTTCGAAACACGCGCCCGGCAAGCGTTCGTCATCGATTTGTCGACCAATTCTATTCTGCTCAACAAGAACGCTGACTCGCGGATGCCGCCAGCCTCCATGAGCAAGCTTATGACGGCCTATTTGATCTTTGAGCGCATGAAGAGTGGGGCGCTGAAGCTTGATGACCGGTTCACCGTCAGCCGCAAGGCATGGGCCAAAGGCGGATCGAAGATGTTCTTGCTGCAAGGCCAACGCGTGCGCCTTGAAAGCCTGATCCGCGGCATCGTCATCCAGTCCGGCAATGACGCTTGTATCGTCATTGCAGAAGGTCTGGCTGGAAGCGAAGAAGCATTTGCCGAAATCATGAATGCAAAAGCCAAGGAACTTGGCCTTAATGATAGCCACTTCACCAATGCGACCGGGTGGCCACATCCTGACCACTATATGACCGCGCGGGACCTCGCGACCTTGGCGCAGAGGATCATCGAAGATTTTCCCGAATATTACCACTATTACTCGCAAAAAAGCTTTCGCTTTAACAAGATCAATCAAAAGAACCGCAACCCGATTTTGGGCGAAGTCGAAGGGGCTGATGGCCTGAAGACCGGCTATACGGATGCCTCTGGCTATGGTCTGGTTGGCTCAGCAACGCGCGGCGGGCGACGCTTGATTATGGTGATCAATGGCCTGGAGACAGCCCGTGCTCGGTCGGTCGAGGCTGAGCGGATGATGAATTGGGCTTTCGATGCATTCGAGACCTACAAGCTTCTCCGTGCTGGTGAGACGGTTGAAACTGCAGAGCTTTGGCTTGGCCAAGCGGAGACTGCGGCTTTGGTCGTTAATCAGGACGTGACAGTCACATTGCCACGTGCCTCCCGTTCAAATCTCAAGGTTTCCGTCAGCTATTCCGGGCCAGTTCCAGCGCCGGTTTACAAGGGCGAGGAACTTGGTCGGCTTATCGTAACGGCCCCCGGCGTTGATCCGATCGAACGCCCACTCTATGTCGGTGAAACCGTTGAGCGCAAGGGCCCCTTTGGCCGGGTGATTGAAACCCTAGGTGCGCTTATTAGCGGCGCGTGGCGATAAGCCTTGCCCCGGGGACGCTTCATCAGTCTCGAAGGCGGGGAGGGCGCTGGGAAAAGCACCCAGACCCGGCTGCTTGCCACATGGCTGCGAGGCCATGGGCATGAGGTCATAGAGACCCGCGAGCCAGGTGGATCCCCCGCTGCTGAAAAGATTCGTCAAACGCTGCTCGGCCTTCCAGAGTCCGACGGCACCTGGGACGCGCACACAGAATGCCTGCTGCTCTATGCAGCGCGCCGCCAGCATGTCGTGGACATCATCCGGCCGGCGCTGGCCCGCGGCGCATGGGTCATTACAGACCGGTTTTCTGATTCGACCATGGCATACCAAGGCTATGCCGGATCTGTTGGTCGACCGGCTGTTGAAGCGCTAGACCATTGGACCATGGCCGGTTTCAAACCAGACCTGACTTTGATGCTTGATATCGAACCTGAAGCGGGCGCTGCACGGGCCGGGGAGCGCGCACGGGCTGCTGGCCAAACCGTATTGGATGTGTTCGAACGACGCCCCATCGCGTTCCATGAGGCCGTTTTGTCTGCTTTCCGGGACATAGCTGCCCAAGAACCGGAGCGATGCATTGTCATCGATGCCAGCGCCACACCGGATATAGTCGCAGCCGCAATTCAAAACGCCGTCAAAGCCCGTTTGGAAATGAAGTAATGGCCAGACGCGCGAAATTGGCGGAGGTCGAGGAAACCAACCCAGACCATCCGCGTTTGGCGACCTCACTGCTGGGCCATCACAGCCAAGAGCAGACGTTTCTGGACGCCTTCAATGCCAGCCGTATGCATCACGCATGGCTGTTGCACGGTGCCAAGGGCATCGGCAAAGCAACGTTTGCTTATCGTGCCGCCCGATTTTTGATGTCCGAAGGTGCCAGTAACGCTGCAGATAGCCTGTTCGGTGATGCTGCCCCGCCTCAATCCCTTGACGCATCGCCTGACCATCGGGCTGTGCGCCTGATCATTGCTGGCTCGCACCCTGATCTGTTTGCGCTCGAAGCGTCCCGGAAAACGCCGCGCGGACCTGCCACCATTGCTGTTGATGACGTGCGCACGCTCATTGAATCGACGCATCTCACCATTGCAGATGGCGGTTGGCGGGTGGTCATCATAGACGCGACGGATAATCTCAACCGGTCCTCTGCCAACACACTATTGAAGCTCATCGAAGAACCACCGCCACGCACGGTGCTGTTCATCATCTCGCATCAAGTGGGCGGCGTTCTGCCAACCATCCGGTCACGATGCCTGCGGCTGCCATTTGCGGGCATCGAAGATCAGGATGTTGCCCGTATTTTGGCCGCCCGCAGACCAGACGCCGATACGGACGCCATCGGCCAAGCCGTTCGGCTCTCCGCCGGGTCACCAGGGCGCGGAATTGCCCTGCTTGATGGTGGTGGCAGCGGGATTGTTGATGCACTCGCAGAAGTGCTGGAAGGCAGGCGAGGTGAGGGCGGATTGAAAGCTGAGGCGTTTGCCGCACTCGTCGCTAAGGACCCATTTCATTACGCAATCGCAGGCGAAGCGCTGACGGCGTGGCTTGCAGGTGCGGCTCGCCCTGCAGACGCTGCTCCCGTGGCGGGTATGACGGAGGCCCTTACCCTTCAGGCCCGCCATGCAGCGCGGCTCGGCCCGAAGCCCTGGCTCGACCTCTACCAGCATGCCGCGACCCGAATGGAGCGCACCAGCGCTGTAAACCTTGACCCCGTTCAGGTGCTGGTAGATATCTTGCTCAGAATTCAGGCTCTGCTCGCCCGTGCGTGACGTATGCCCGAACGCCATTCAGCCGTATCTCTTCGTTTAGGAGCAGGCGCGATGCCCGCTAATCAATCTTTTTACATCACGACGCCAATTTATTACGTCAATGACGATCCCCATATCGGCCATGCCTACACAACGCTTGCCTGCGACGCGCTCGCCCGGTTTAAGCGGCTGGATGGCTATGACGTCCATTTCCTGACCGGTACCGATGAACACGGCCAGAAGGTTGAAAAAGCTGCCGCAGATGCGGGCGTTGATCCGCAGGCTTTCACAGAGCGGGTGTCCCAGCGTTTCCGCCAGCTCGCTGATGACATGGGCTTTACCCATGATGATTTCATTCGCACGACCGAACCCCGGCACATTGAAGCTGCACAGGCGATCTGGAAACGGTTGATCGATCGCGGGGAGATTTATCTGGGCGCATATGAAGGGTGGTATGCAATCCGCGATGAAGCATTTTATGCAGAAAGCGAGCTAACCAAAGGCGCTGACGACGAAAAACTAGCGCCAACGGGTGCGCCAGTGGAATGGGTGGAGGAGCCAAGCTACTTCTTCCGGCTCTCTGCTTGGCAGGACCGCCTGCTGGAATTCTATGAAAAGCACCCAGACTTCATCGCGCCCAACAGCCGGCGGAATGAGGTTACAAGCTTTGTCAAAGGCGGATTGCAAGACCTATCCGTATCCCGTGTCAGCTTCAAATGGGGCGTTCCGGTGCCCGATGACGCCGATCACGTCATGTATGTGTGGCTGGACGCGTTGACGAACTACATCACCGCAGCCGGGTTCCCGGATACCGAAAGCGCTTCATACAAAAAGTTCTGGCCTGCTGATGTGCATATGGTCGGCAAGGATATTTTGCGTTTCCACGCAGTATATTGGCCAGCATTCTTGATGGCGGCAGAGCTTGATCCGCCAAAGCGTGTGTTTGCACATGGCTGGTGGACGAATGAAGGCCAGAAAATTTCGAAAACCCTTGGCAACGTCATCAAGCCCCATGACCTTGTTGAGCGCTACGGCCTTGACCAAACACGGTATTTCCTGTTGCGCGAAGTGCCGTTCGGTAATGACGGCGATTTCTCTCGCGAGTCCATGGTGACCCGCATGAACAGCGAACTTGCCAATGACTACGGCAATCTGGCGCAGCGTGCTCTGTCCATGATCGCCAAGAACTTGAAGGGTATCGCGCCAGAACCTGGTGCCTTCACGGAAGACGATCAGGCTATGCTGAATGCTGCGGGCGAATTACCAGCAGCGCTGCGGCCACTGATGGACGCCCAGGCCTTCCATGAAGCGCTTGAGCGCATTTGGGTCGTTATCCGCGCTGCAAACGTATATGTGGACCGCCAAGCGCCTTGGGTCTTGCGGAAAACGGATGCTCCGCGCATGGGCACCGTGCTTTATGTCTTGGCGGAAACCATCCGCCGCCTGGCAATCATGACCCAGCCATTTATGCCCGATGCCTCTGCCAAGATGCTGGATGCCGTGGCATCGCCGGGGGACAAGCGTAGCTTCGGCGATGTAACCGATACTGCCGCAATGCTGGCACCAGGCGCTGAATTACCCAAGCCACAACCAATCTTCCCGCGCTATCAGGGCGAGGAGGAAGGAGAGGGCGCATGATCCGCCTCGTCGATAGCCACTGCCATCTGGATATGCTGGAGCCCGAGGCGCGCGCAGAAGCCATCTCCAGGGCCGTTCGCTCAGGCGTGCGTGGCATGTTGACGATTGCAACCAGGCTCTCTGCCGCAGAAGACGTCATTGCCATGGCCGCAGATCATAGCCCGCATGTGATGGCCGCGGTTGGTGTGCATCCCCACCGGGTTGGGGAGAATGGCGTTCCAGCGGAAGCCGAGCTCGTTGCATGGGGTAGTCGGCCAGACGTTGCTGGCCTTGGTGAAACTGGCCTCGACTACTTCTATGACAACAGCCCGCGTGATCAGCAGCAGGAAAGCTTTCGCCGCCATATCCGCGCGTCAAATGAAACTGGCACACCGTTTATCGTCCACACCCGCAATGCCGACGCAGATACGATTACCATCCTGAGGGAAGAAGCATCGGGCGAGGGGCTCAAGGGGGTCCTCCACTGCTTCTCATCAGGCCGTGATGTGGCCGAGAAGGCGCTAGAGCTTGGTATGTATGTTTCGCTCGCTGGCATCCTGACGTTCAAAAACGCAAAAGATGTGCAGGATATTGCCGCGGATGTACCACTGGATCGGCTGTTGGTCGAAACAGACACGCCGTTTCTGGCGCCTATTCCCATGCGTGGCAAGCCGAACGAACCAGGCTATGTTGTTCATACAGCACGAAAATTGGGTGAAGTTAAAGGCGTTTCTGAAGCAGAGATCGCCGACGCGACGACCGCCAATTTCGCACGACTGTTCACGAAAGCTGCCGGGCTCGCCGAAGCATGAAGCTGACGGTGCTTGGCAGCGGCTCATCATCAGGCGTTCCCTATATTACCGGAGAATGGGGCCAGTGCGATCCAACTGATCCACGCAATCGACGAACCCGTGCCAGCGTCCTGATTGAGAGCGATGGCGAGCGTATTATGGTCGATACCGGTCCAGACTTTCGTGAGCAGTTTCTGCGGGCTGGTTCGGGGCCAATTGATGGCATTATCTATACCCACGGCCATGCTGACCATGTTCATGGCATAGATGACATTCGTGCAGTTAACCATGAGATGCAGAAGCAAATACCTGCATTTGGATATGATGAGTGCCTGACAGAAATCGCGCGGCGCTTCGATTACGTTTTTAGACCACCTCGGCCACAATTTGGCTGGTTCAGACCAAGCCTGGGTGCCAATCCAATTGGGAATGGCGACTTGAGGATTGGCAATGCCGCGCTGCGCATATTCGAACAAGACCACGGCGTTTGCCGCACGACGGGCATCCGCGTTGGCGACATTGCATACTCGACAGATGTCGTGCGGTTAGACGCTGATGCCTTAAGGGCGCTTAAGGGCGTGAAGACTTGGATTGTCGGCTGCCTAAGACGCGAACCGCATCAGGTGCACGCCGGGTTGGATCAGGTGCTGCGCTGGGCTGACGCCATTGGGCCGGACAAGATTTATCTGACGCATATGAATGCATCGATGGACTACCAATCGCTGATGTTGGAGCTTCCAGATGGCGTTGAGCCTGCATATGACGGGCTCGAGATCCAGGGCTGAGGTAAGGGTATGCCTTACTAAGGCGATATCATATTTCCCATAATATACCTTATCGGACTTATTGATATAACTGTGAGCACTGCACATATCGCTGGCACCGCACCCTTTCCCTAACGCTCTCCTATCCCATACAATTTGCGTCTAATGATGTTCACAGTATCGGAATAGGCAAATGTCCTTTGAAACCATCCTCTACGAAGAAGACGGCCCTATTGGCTGGATTACACTGAATCGGCCTGAGGCCGGTAACATGTTCAATGAGACCATGTGCCATGAGCTGCGGGACTGCATGAACGATATCCGCCGGGAGACGCGCACGCGTGTGGTCGTGCTCACGGGCTCTGGCGATCGATTCTTCTGCATCGGCGGCGAGAAATCTGGCATGGAGGATACGCTGCTATATCCTGGCGTCCTGCCAACGCTGGAAATCTATGAGAGCATTGAGCGCTTGCAGAAGCCGGTTATCGCCAGCGTCAACGGCTACGCAGTCGGCGGCGGCAACGTACTGCAGGTCGTCTGTGACATGACAATTGCTAAGGAAAGTGCGGTATTCCGCCAAGTTGGGCCAATGATGGGCTCGTTTGACGCTGGATACGGCACCTGGCGCCTGGAAGACCTTGTGGGCACGAAACGCGCCAAGGAAATGTGGATGCTGAATGACCGCCTCTCCGCTGCTGAAGCCAAAGAGCGTGGCCTGATAAATCGCGTCGTGCCAAACGCAGACCTTCGCGAAGAAACCCGCAAGATGGCCATGGACGTTGCCGAGCGCGGTCCGTTTGCGCTAGCCGCTATCAAACACGCCTTTCTGGCACGTCACGGCGGCGTTGCCGGATTGTCCCGCGTGACCCATGACCTGCTTCTGCGCCCCTTCCTGGAAACCAAGGAATCCAAAGAGTTAGGCGCATCATTTCGGGAGAAGCGCAAGCCAGACCCGGACACCTTCGGGCAATAGGAGGCAGAGGCGATGGCGTCCAATATCGGCCCGCTTCTCACCCTCCATAACCCAGCAGCAGCCCGGCGCTATTACGAAGCCGGGCTTTGGCGGCCGGAAACGTTCTGTGATTTGCTCGAAAAACACGCATCTGAACGCCCGCACGCCTTTGCTATTCGGGATTCTGAGCGACGGCTGACATGGGCTGAATTCAAAGAGCTGGTTGACCGTATATCGGGGCACCTGGCAGCATCCGGCGTCGGATTAGGTGACCGGATCGGGCTTCGTCTCTCAAACCGGGTTGAGGGTGTTGCCGCCCTCCTCGCAGCCAGCCGTATCGGTTGTGTCGCCAATCCTTCCCTGCACCACAATTATACCGCAGACGAAGTTGTTAGCTTGATTGAAGCGCTCTCCGCGCGCGTTATTCTAGCAGAGGACGGGGTTGGCGTCGACGCGGCGACTGTTGACCTATCAGCAAAGGCCGCGGCCGTTCCGGGCGTAAGTGCGGTGTTTCAACTCCCCGCAGGCCGCGCCAGCGCTGGGGTGTTAGATGCAGCTGTCGCCATTCCTGAGAAACAGGACGATCCGGACGCCGTTTGCTATTTGGCGTTCACGTCCGGCACGACGGGTCGCCCCAAGGGCGTGATGCATTCCGCCAACACGCTGCTCGCGAATGCGCGGGATATGGTGCGGGACTGGGGGCATGACGAAAGCACGGTGCTGCTCTCACTCTCCCCCCTCACCCATCACATCGCCTGGGTTGCCGTATCCCAAGTGCTGGCGAGCGGCGGTGAATTGGCATTGAATGACCCGCCTGCTGGGATGAAACCGCTCGATTGGCTTCTGGAAACGAAGGCGACATATGTCATGGGCGTCCCAACCCATGCAATGGACATCCTGGCTGACCAGCAGGCGCGTGACCTTGCAACATTGGGCAGCGTCCGCACGTTTTATATGGCTGGCGCGCCGATCCCGCCTGCTGTCGCTGAAGGTTTCCGGACGCAAGGCGTGTTGCCCCAGAATGTCTACGGCATGACAGAGAATTCATCGCACCAATATACCGTACCGAATGATCCAGATTCTGTGATTGTAACAAGCTGTGGTCGTGGCGGACCGGCCTATACGATCCGCATTGTCGACCAGGAAGACCCGGACAAAGATGTTGCACCTGGAGAAGTCGGCCAGATCGCGGGCCAAGGCGCATGTTTGATGCTTGGTTATTTTGGCAATCAGGAAGCGACCGAGGCGTCGTTCAACAAAGCCGGACAATTCCTTTCAGGCGATCTTGGACGATTGGACGTCGGCGGCAATCTTCTTGTGGCTGGGCGTTTGAAAGACATCATCATTCGCGGCGGGCACAATATTCACCCGACCCGAATTGAAGACATTGCCGTCGCCCACCCTGCAATAGCCAAAGCCGCTGCCTTCCCCGCCCCCGATGAACGGCTTGGGGAAAAGGTGTGTCTTGCCGTAATCCTGGCTGAGGGCGCTGCAGCACCATCCGATTCTGCTATCCTGCAGCACCTGAATGACGGCGGGCTTTCTCGCTATGATATGCCAGAATATTTCATCGTGATGGAAGCGTTTCCGCTAACCGCATCGGGTAAAATTCTAAAGCGAGAGCTGGCGGCAGACCTCATCGCCGGCAAATTCACGCCAGCTCCCTGCCGGTTTGCAGCCTGATCCTAGTCCCGCCGATGCTCCCGGTCGCGCTTCGGGCGACCACGGCGGCGCATTTCAGCCAATTTCTTCCGGGCATCCGGTCCAGCCTCAGCCACAATTTCGACAAGCGCCTTATCCATTAACTGGCGCATTTTTTGCTTCGTTTGACGGCGCGCGGCAAGCGCAACGGTAAGCTTCTGACCGTCAAACGGCTCGGCCGTCAAAGCAGCGCGATAGACCTCATTCGCGGCACGATGCGCCTCTCCGGCGGCCCGGAATTCGCCTTTATGTGCACTCATAACCTTCTCAATAGCAGGTCTCGCTTCCTCACCAAGTGCACGGATCATATGCCGCGCAGGTGGCGGCGGGCGGCCTTTGTGCCAGCCAGGTCCATGCGGCCCAGATGTCACAGCAGCGACGATCAAGCCGACCAAGAATAGATTGACGGAAAGGGATGCCAACAGGATCCAAGGCCGTGGGGCATTTAGCCATTTCATCCGACGTCACTCCCATCATCGTCCTCAAGCACGCTCTCCCAGATCGTGACGTCCTCACTGGCATAAATGTCTGCGTTAATACCGACATCACCAAACATGCCCCCAACAAACAGGCCGAGACAGAGGCTAGCTGCGGCAAACCCAGCAAAGGTCTGCTTGCCGAATCCTTGGCGTTCAACGCTTGCCTTTTCTTCGATGCCCATGCGGGCCAGCAAGCAGCGCTCCAGGCGGCCATCAGATGGAATTTGCGATGCGATATCCTTGCCCACATTGGCCAATGATCTATCCAGCGCCTGCTCCTGTCGCCAAGCAGCCCGAAACACCGGTGACGTAATCAGGTTCAGGCGGCCTTGCAGCCTGGATTCGGGCCAGCGGCTGATATCCGCGCCATAGATCGATAGCATCGTCATCGGCGATTTACTTGAGGTCATGTCGCCATCCTCCTTGTCTTGTGTCGGTCCGCAAACGTCGCGTCCTGATAGATAGGCTGGAGCGCCTGGCGCAATGTGCGCCGACCGCGTGCCAGCAATGATTCGACGGCTTCCACACTGATTTCGAGCACATCGGCGATCTCCTGTCCCGTCAGTCCATCGATTGTGGCCAGAGTCACCGCCGCTCTTTGCCGCTCAGGCAAGTTTTCAAGCGCTCCATCAATCGCAATGCCGATTTCTGCCCCAAAGGCTGCTGATTCTGGCGATGGTCCAGATGCAGCCATGTTGAACGCTGCATCGCCACCGTCATCGACCATGCGTCCAGTCTTACGAATACGGTCAATGCATTGCGTATAGACGCTGCGACGGAGCCATCCGGATATGACGCCATCTGGCCGCCAAGT
>Ga0181596_10003294_pt1 | contig 15097 bp, 10 predicted proteins | sample 041ome_6_FD_148655 | JGI IMG/M metagenome (GOLD analysis project Ga0181596, IMG submission 148655) | Coastal salt marsh microbial communities from the Groves Creek Marsh, Skidaway Island, Georgia - 041402US metaG (spades assembly) | ecosystem: Environmental > Aquatic > Marine > Intertidal zone... | reverse complement strand
TAGGTCAAAGTGAACAAGTAAAATCAGCACTAGCAGACAAATTCGAAGTAGATATATTAAAAGATTATCACAAATTAAACAGATTTGTAATAGCCCAAAAACTTAAATCTTAGATGAAATATTGGCTAGGGGTTGGTACTAGGTTTTGCACCTGACACTTCTTTGCAAGTTCAAGGTAACACAGTAACACAGACACACAGTAACACAGAGACACAGATACTCAGAAACTCAGAAGAATGTAATAGTGGGAGTGTGATTGAGAGGGTTAAGAGGGCTAAGGAGATAAAGGATAAGGTAGAGAAATGGATTCATGACCCTACAACACCACCTCAGTTGGTTAAGCTATGGGAACTCTATGTTAATCGTAGATTCACACCCAACCTCAATGAGCGTAATAAGATACTGTGCGAGTTTTTACCATTCGCTCACCGCAGATTATCTCGTGAGTGTACCATGGAGTTGGCAACCGTGATGAGACATGTTTGGGACTGCGTATGCACCGACCCTTTGCACCAGCACATTAGGGAAGCAGAATCATTATGGGCAGGATGCGAGAACACATTTAAGAGCGAACTCAATGAATACGAGTTGGAACTCTATCAATTATTTGACGGATCGATGGAGTATCTCCGGTCACCTTTCCGAATATGTCGTGACTTAGCATTTTACGATAAGGGAAAAACCGATATCGGAAAATTCTTCCTAGGTTGTCGTGACTTGAGTATTCGCCTCGGCATAAATCACAAGACAGCTTCAAAGTATCTGCAGGAACTCGTGAATTATAAAATCATCAAAGTAGTGAGTGCAGGGAGAATGATTAAACGCCAGGCATCGGAATACGCTCGAGAGGTAGACATGATACAATTGCAGTAAGCGAAATTAGTCGAATGCAGCTCGGGCATTTTCAATTTTTTTCCTGGTAGCTTCCTCTGCCGCTTGCTTGGCCATCTTGATTTCAGAAACAGATGGAATTTTAAGAAGCTTAAAACTTAGCCCATCAACATTGGACATTAACCTGAGAACATAGCCCTTATCATAATCAACATGAATATATGCAGTCATTATCATATTCGAATATCTGACAAAATCTAGGTTATAAACCTCGGAAACTATTTTTACCAATGTAGATAAATCAATATCATCGTCGAAGTTAAAGAGAGCTTTCAAACCGTCTTCATAAATATCAATCACATCAATTTTACCATCAGATGGCGGACAACCGTCGGAAAAAAGACCTCGTTTTGAAACTCCGTTACATGCCATAATCATGGATAAAGTGTATTCAGTTTTAATTTCTAGTTTTTTTCTATCGCTGGCACCAAAGGGCGGTGAAGGTTCTACAGATTTAAGAGAACTAATCACATCATGGCTAACCGTTCTATCCTCAAGGACGATTTTGTTTTTGATAAAAGTTTGATTATTATCATTTTCTTGAACATCTCCAATTCCGGTTGCAAGTAATGCGGACTTAGCATCCCAAACGGGCATACCAAGGTAAATACTTTTAAAAACGAAAGTCTTGTCTTTCATACTATCTCCCAATTCTTTTACTCGTGGAAAATCTTTTTCAAGTTTACTCACAGTCAATGCACGCTGTTGCTCCGCTTCTTTTTCTTTTCTTTCAGCCTCAGCTTTTTGTAAATTAGCTTGGCTTTGTTCCATATCCAACATTCTTAGCCAATCAGTCATAATGCGAATCGATTCATGTAATTTAATATCCAATGATTCCGGCATGGTAAATATGTTTAAATTAGAATCTTCCTTCGATCCAGTAATTGCCCTTGATTTTTCCTTTTGCTTATTAACAATATCGAGATAGATGCTTTTGCTTTCAAAAGATAAGTCCTCTAGTGCTTCAAACTTGGTATCTAAAACAGAAGAAGCATTTCGGTCACTTACAATTTCATTGAGTCGATCACTATAATTTAAAGAGTAATCAGTTTGTTCTTTTCGTTTCATGAATAACTCAATGCTGTCTCGCAAATACTGAAACTCTGGATTCTTTGTTTGCCTTGTTAGACTCAGGGATAATAAGTTGTCAATCGCGTCTGCATGTAAATAAAATTCTCCATCAGGTCTCTTGTAATTCACAGAGGGGATTTGATCCCAAGAAAGTGCATTATCGAGGTCCGATTCGCCAATCGGAAGTAACTCGTTAATCGACGGCAATGAAATATCACTCTCGACCCCTTTTATTTGAGTGCTATTTCCAGAAGGGAGGTAGTATTTTTGTATGGTTATTTTTGCTGCACTTCTCTTTTTGTGATCTAAATTTGATAGGATGGGTATGTTCATGGGTAAAAGCGATTGTACGGTTCCTTTTCCATGGGTGGCACTATCACCAACTATAATTGCCCGATTTAAATCCTTAAGTGCTCCAGCTACAATCTCGGATGCGGAAGCACTGTATCTGGAGGTAAGAATAATGAGTGGTTTATTCCAGCTTAATTTTGGATTGAAATCGAACTTTTTTCTGATTTTTCCATCAACGCTTTTAACCTGCACAATAGGACCCCTACTAATGAAAAGTCCGGCAAGATTTACAGCCTCGCTGAGGTAACCACCGCCATTTCTTCTTAAGTCCAATATTATACCTTCTACCTGATCTTTTTTTAGTTTAGTGATTAGTTGATCTACATCTTCAGTCGCCTTTGGGCCATCTCCTGACGATCCGTAAAATGACGGAAGATTTATTACACCAATTTTTGTTTCTGTATTATTAAAATCTGCTAGATGAATACTCGCAGAGGCTAAATTTGCTGTGAGCTTAATCTTTTCTCTTATAATTCTTACCTTTTTAGTAATTGATTTATCTTTAATAGATCTAATCTCTAGACGAACCAGTGTATTTTCTGGCCCTTTGATTAATTCAACAATCTTTGATAATTTCATATTTACCACATTTACAAACTCGCTTTCTCCTTGGGCAACTTTAAGGATAACATCTTCTGGCTCTAATGCCCTTGATGCTTCAGCTGGCCCACCTGGTAGAAGCTCTTTGATAGTACAGTATCCGTCATTATCTGTTAAGACAGCTCCTATTCCCACAAATTCGTTATGCATATTTTGGTCGAATTTTTCTTTCTCCTTTACATTTAGAAAGCTTGTATGGGGATCAAACATTTGAGTGAGTGTTGATAGGTATAATTCTTGAATATCTGACGGCTCAAATTCTAAAATATTTTTTTTCCATCGAGCATATTTTTTAGAAATTTCTTCTCGTGCAGTTGCTAATGTTTCAGTTTTATCTTTTTCTAACAGAGGCTCAGATGCATTAATATCGGAAGAGACTAAACTTTCCGTAATTAATTCGTGCGTAAGAAGCTTTATCCACGTCTTATTAAGCTTCATGTCATCTTCATCCCACTCAAGATCTTGCCTCTGCGGAGTATATGTCTGATCTGATTTAAGATCTAAACTAACCAACTTAGCTTCAGATACCTGAGAGAGTCTAGTTATTGCTTTCTTTCGGTAATCTGAATAAATCTCAAATGCAGGGAATAAGTTTCCCTGAGACAGATATGTAATAAGTGTCGAACTGTATCGATCGTTATATTTCTTTAAATCTTGCTTTGAGAAAAATAATTTCTGTCGATCTAAATTTCGTAGAAATCTTTCCAAAAATATCGTAGCATTAACATCAAGTGCAGAGATCTTATTGAAGTGTGCTTTTTCTAATGCGTGTATTAACCACTTTGCTTCGTGTGCCATTTGTTCACTAGGAACCAATGCTTTGAGGCCGCCTATGTCAGGATCCGTTTCAGATGGAGTATCTAACTCGTCTATCTCATTGCCTTCATTGGCGAATATAAATGAATGAGATAGAAAAAGAATTAACGAGATTGCTAATTTGAACATTTTCAAAGAATTAGTGGGTTAGAGCTTATTTTTTTAAGAAATTTTTTGCTTTTTCTAGGATAGATTTTTCTTTTTGATTCAAGGCACCGAAGCCCTCTGAATTTATTTTATCCAAAATCCTATCTACTTCTTGCTGAATGCTTTGATGAGTATCAAAGTTTACATTGTATTTGTTTTTTTGTTTGGTTGCAAATTTTGGTGATTTACTGCCTTTTCTATTTGTAGAGGCTTGCGTTGTGAACTTAGGAAGTTTCGCAAGTAAGTCGCTCAAGAAACTTTTCTTAATTTCAAGAAAATAGATTAGATATCCAGTAATTATGCCACCTAGGTGAGCACTATGAGCAATGGGACTACCAAGTTTTAGTTCAACAAAAAGAAACCCATATGCTTCAATAGCAATAAGTCCGCAGAGAATGAATTTGGGTTTGATAGAAACAGGTAAAATGAAAAACAATAGTAAACTTATTTTATCTTCGGGTTTAATGAGGCAATAGAGAGCAACCAGTCCGAGAACAGACGAAGAAAAACCGATTAGCTTCACAGTTTGGGGGTTGAAGCTTAACCACATTAATCCTCCCAAGAACAGACTAATAACGATAGATGTGAGAAATAATTTTTGACCTACCATTGATTCCAATGATCGACCGATAAAGTGAATGCCCAAGAGATTAAATATCAAGTGGACTGGGCCGTCATGCAGAAACCCATGGGTAACAAACTGCCAAATAAAACCATCTTTTAATCCATTATGGCTTAAGGCGAGTAGTTCCTTGACATGAAAGGAGCCACTGAAAAGCTCGATAACCGATTGAATAATGAAGCAAACGATCAGAACCATCAAGGTTATGTCAGTCATTGAACGAATTCGGAACGACCTGTTTCTCATATATGATCTCTCGTAAAGCATGTGGGACTAAAATACTCCGCCAATGAACACCAGCACAAGTCCAATTACCATGAAATGGATAGACTGGTTTAACCGAACTTGGCTGGGAATATTTACCTTAAAGATTGTATTGATGATTATTTTGGAGAAGTGTTTTCTTTACGGCAGCATAGTAGTTTACATCTTATCTTTATTTTTACTGATAGTCACAAAAGCACTTCTTGGTGCAAGTATAGTCCAAAGAAAAACATGGCTTTATTTATATATATTTGGATTATCAATATTTTTGATAAATATCAATATTAATATTAACAAAAATATATTTTATGAAGAATCTCTTTCAAAAGAATATACTTTAGTCTTAGAAAAAAAGCATCTAAACCATTATGTAATAATAAATACTAAACCCATAAATAATAATCTATTTGGGACCTTAGTTCGCTTAGATAATAACGCAAAAAATGATGATAGATTGATTAGAGTTTCATGCCAGTTGGTTTCGACTGATTCAACAATATTATTAAAAAATGCCAGAGTTTATAAATTTTATAAAGGTTTTTGGTGTACAATTAAAGACTTTCTAATCGAACGATTTCCAAACAACCCACATGGGACATTAGCCTGTGCCATAATATTGGGCGATAGTAGGTTAATTGAAAAATCTGAGATAAAATTATTCCAACAGGCGGGCGTACTTCATCTTTTTGCTGTAAGTGGGTTACATGTTGGTTTCATGTACATTTTGGTGAGACAAATTTGTTCCATTCTTCTTTTTAAAAAGATTTGTTGTGAACTATTGGGAATTGTTTCTGCTGGAATTTATGTTCTGGTTGTAGGTTTTCCTGACTCTGCTATTCGTGCATGGCTAATGTTATTTTTATTTCTTTTATTTTCCATGCTGCAAAGGAAAAGGAATTCAATGAACTCTTTGTTGGTATCAGGTTTAATTATCTTATTTATAGAAAGCGAAAGCTTGTTTTCTGTTGGTTTTCAGATGTCTTACACTATTGTAACTGGTATTATTTGGGTTTTTAAGAGCTATACAACCAAGAGTTTTAATAAAAGTTTATTTTCTTACTGTTTAAGTATTTTTAAGCTAAGCATTACTTGTTCCTTTGCCTCTAGTCTTTTACTTATTGATTATTTTAATCATTTTCCGGCTTTTTCTTTCATTACAAATTTTTTATTACAACCAATAATATTTTTGTTTTTTTCGATTTCTTTCTTTTCAATTATTATTCATATAAATTTATTGTATTCCATTCTTGAATACATACAATTATATGTAATTTGGATTTGTGATTTATTTGCCACTATTAATGCAAGTGTTGTTGGTCTTATCGCTTTAGATGTACATAACTCTATCCATTTAATTCTGTTTACCTCTTTTCTTTTTTCTTATCATTTAAAACTAAGCCTAAATCATAGGTTTTTGATTATAAGCTCTTTTTATATTTTAACCTTCTTTGTTTTTGTTATACTACCTATTTAAAAATTGATAATATGCATCCAATAGATAATATGACATGCTGGTTTCGTGGTAAGGGCTATTGGTCTAATGTTAGTGATACTGACTGGAATGATTGGAGGTGGCAGATGAAGAACCGCCTTACCAAAATGGAAGATGTAAAACGATACCTAGATCTTAGTGAAGAAGAACTTGTTGGATTTAAAATAGCAGGAGAAAAACTTTTAGTTTCAATCACTCCTCATTTTTTCAACCTTATCAACACTGAGGATATTCGTTGCCCCATAAGGAAACAAGTTATCCCCACAGGAAGTGAAGCCATATTTAGTCCTAATGAGTTTTCTGATCCCGTTGGTGAAGAGGGTTCATCACCTGTGCCAGGAATTGTTCATCGTTACCCAGATAGGGTTCTTTTCTTGGTCACAGATAGGTGTGCTGCTTACTGTAGGTACTGTACTAGGAGTCGATTAGTTTCTAATGCAAACGGCTACGGATTTAGACCTAACATTGAGGAGTGCTTAGAATATATCTCTAAACATAAAAACATTCGAGATGTTTTAATTAGCGGAGGAGATCCACTGCTGTTATCTGATGAGAAGTTAGGTTTGTTGTTGTCTAAGTTAGCCGACATTAAACATGTGGAGTTTGTGCGAATTGGTTCGAGGGTTCCAGTTTTTATGCCGCAAAGAATAACGACTTCTTTACTTGGTGCATTAAGCAAACATCCCAACCTTTGGATGAGTATCCATGTTAATCACCCTAAAGAATGTACCCTTGAGCTTAAAAATGCATGTCAAAAGCTTGCAAAAACTGGAATCCCGCTGGGTAACCAATCGGTTCTTTTATCTGGTGTTAATGATGATACTGAAACCATGAAAAGCTTGATTCACAGGCTCATGATGATGAAGGTTAGACCTTATTATTTATATCAATGCGATTTAGTTAAAGGAAGTTCACATCTTCGTGCAGATGTTGCCAAAGGGTTAGAAATTATTAAAAACCTACGAGGACACACTACGGGATACGCGATCCCTCAATATGTAATTGATTCACCTGGGGGTGGTGGAAAAATTCCCATTAATCCCAACTACCTTGTCAATGAAAGTCCTGAATTGTATGAATTGAAAAATTTTGAAGGCGAAACATTTTTTTATCCTAAAGAATTTAATCAGTCCTAATAGGCATTACTACACACAAGAAATTTACTTTTTCATCTTTACTTGGATTTACTTTGAATACTCCGGGGCTCATATCATCTCGGAATTCGAACGCTATTTTGTCCAAGCTAAGTGATTTTAAGGGATCTAAGATAAAGCGAGGGTTGAAAGAAACAATCGAGCTTTGTCCATCATAATCAATGTTCATTGATTCGCAAGCATCTCCCATAACGCTTTGACCGGTGATCTCCATTTCTCCTGGCTTTATTCTTAGTGTTACTTTTTCTTCGGATACAAGAGCTGCACGGTGTACACACTCCTGCATTAGCTCCCTCTCTATGATTGCCTCATTAAAGTCATCTTTAGGAATAACTTGCTTAAAGTTTGGGTATTTCCCCTCAACTACTTTTGATACCAATTGGATGGAATCAACATAACCTAAGTTCTCTTCTTGATCTCCGCTTACCTGCATATGAAAAGCAGCTTGCCTATCAGTGAAAGCAACTCCTATTCGATCTCCAATTTTCGGCAACTTCTCGAGTTCAGCAACTGTCATGGAGGGCAAAATGAATTCTCCGTTTAAACCATCAAAGTCAGAAGAGTTTTCGGATGTAACAGCTAATCTTCTTCCATCCGTAGCCACCAATGATAATTCACTTTCACTTAATTGAAAGAAAACACCTTTCAACATATATCTCTCTTCGTTGATGGATTGAGCGTAAGATATACTTTTCAACATAGAGGATAGTTTTGTTCGAGATATGGCAAACTCGCTACTTTCCGTTAATTCGGGAAGAGGTGGAAACTCTTTAGAGTCCATTCCTAGAACATTAAATACTGATCCTCTGGTAGTAATCGTTGCTTTTGTCCCGCCTGATGTATCCAAATTTACTTCGATATCTGCTAGCTCCCTAACGATTCTTGCCAAGTCTTTTACGGGTAAAGTAACTGTTCCCTCGCTCTCAACGTTTGCTTTTACTGCACAACGAATTCCCAAATCTAAATTTGTCGTGGTAAGATGAAGAGATTCACCCTTCGCCTCAAGAAGTACATTCTGCAGAATGGGCATTGTTTTTCTGGTACCAACAACACTGGAAACCAGTTGAAGGGCGGAACTAAAGTGATCACGGTTGATTTGAAGCTTCATTGATAATCTTTTTGTAAAATAAGGGACAAATTAACAACGCTTAATTGTTATATATATAAATTATTGAAAAAAATTTATTCTTATTAAGTAAGTGGATAACTTAATAAGATTATAATGTATTAGTAATAAGTAACTTATGAAATGATAGTTATATGAACAATTGTAGGAAAGAAAAGTTAAGAGCAAGCCAACGGTAGTAAGTTAATAGCTATTTGCAGTATCTCCCAAACCTTACTCACTTCTTGAGCTTCTTGTAAGAGTTTCAAGATAATCCCAAAAACCAGGATGGTTTTCCGTGGCCATTTCATTAGATGCAGGCAGGTTACACCTGAAAAGAAAATCATTAAAAGTATTCTTGGGAAGAATGTAGTGGCAATGTAATGCGTTATCTATCTTTTCAAAATAGACTCTCAATTCTCCTAGTCGTATTCTGTAGAAGCACTTACCTTTTCGAACAAACTTACCAATATTGCTGGGGTTTTCTTTAAGTATGGAGCTTGAAAGGGAACTTAACTGTTCAACGATAGAAAGTTGATCAATTTGAGAAAGTCCGTTAAGGGCACTTAAGCTTTGTTCAGAAAATGTTACTTGATGCACAAACCTATCAAATGCAAAAAAGATATCCAATGCAAGAATCTTGGAGGATAAATGCAGGGTAGGTTATTTTTTTATTTTCGTAATCTTAGCGATTCTATGTAAGAAAAAGATATGACAAACAAAGACACCTCAATGGATGCGACTACCGCTAAGAGAGTGATGATGGAAGAAGCTAAAGCAATTATTTCTTCCGCAGAAAAATTAGATGATTCTGATATAGAGCAGGCAATTGAAATACTTTTCAAAACATCAGGAAAAATTATAATTACAGGAATAGGAAAATCAGGTCATGTTGGAAAAAAAATGGCCGCGACATTTTCCAGTACAGGAGCACCTGCCTACTTTTTACACCCATCCGAAGCGGTGCATGGAGATTTAGGAATTCACCAAACCGGAGACCCAGTAATATATTTGTCTAACAGCGGAACAACGCCAGAGCTTGTTTTCCTTGAACCAGTATTTCGCTCAAGAGAAGCGAAAATAATAGGTATCTTAGGGAAACCCAACAGTCCGCTTGGCAATAGTGTCGATGTATGTATCGACGCCTCTGTTGATCACGAAGCGGATCCTCTAAGAATCGTTCCAACCGCTAGTTTCGCTGTAGCATCGTCAATAGGAGATGGCATCGCGTCTTGCCTAATGAAAAGACGAAATTTTAGCTACAATGAGTATGCCCAGACGCATCCTGCAGGCCAATTAGGAAGAAACCTACTTTTAAAGGTATCCAACGTTATGCATAAACCCCCTGAGGTAGCCTGTGTAAAAATGGAAACACCAATTAAGGAGGTTGTAATAAAAATGACAGAGTTTCCACTTGGGGCAGCTTGTGTAATAAATGACCAAAAATTGGTTGGTTTAATAACTGATGGAGATCTAAGGCGAGAACTTAAAGAAGATGATAATATCCTGAGCAAAAATGCCCAAAGTATCATGTCAAAGAGCCCAACAACGATATCCCCAAACACCAGCCTAGGGGAGTCACTTAAAATAATGGAAAAAAGAGATCCTTCACCCATATCTCTTTTACCAGTTGTTAGTCAGGAAAATAATCTTTTCTTGGGGTTAATCAGGCTTCATGACATTTACGGCTAGCCTCATGAGCAAAAATAAAAAATTATTAGTAGGCGTAGCTGTTATTGTTGCCTCAATAGCTTTGTCTTACTTGTTTGTCCAATTAAACGGGGCACACCAAGAGTACAGTCATTGGAAGAGTCGTGAATCTGTTTTAATCAAAGAATTAGAATCCTTAAAAGCAGAAGCTACCAAACATCAAAGATTTTTGGATCAGTTGAGAAGAAATCCTGATTTTCAGGAGGATGTTGCAAGAAAAGAGTTGGGGTATGGGAAACAGGAAGAATGGCTTTACAGATTCCCGGCTGACTAAATCATGAAATCCAAAGAAGACCTCGAAGCTGAATTTCTTGAATATGGTCAAGAACATGTATTTCGTCACTGGTCATTATTGTCTTCCAAAGAAGCAGAGGAATTCCTCGATCAACTCAGAGAAATAGACCTTGCTAGATGCTTGAAAGCATGGAATCAGTCCCAGAAAGTAATTCCAACACAAAAAGATTTTGATAAAGCAAAGAGCTTCGATGGAACCAACCCTGTATCCAGCGACTTATCTGACTACAGAAAATTGGGTGAAGAAATATTAGCCTCGGGATCAGTGGCGGCTTTTACCGTTGCGGGCGGACAGGGCACTAGATTAGGGCACGAAGGGCCGAAGGGCACAATCAGGTGTACGCCAATAAGTCAAAAATCTCTTTTTCATTATTTTACAGAGAACCTTTTGTTTCATTCAGAAAAGTACGAGCATTTTTTTAATTGGTTTATCATGACCAGCAAAACCAACCATAGTCAGACAACCAAGTATTTTGCGGACGAGAATTATTTCGGGTATCCGCCAGAAAAAATTCACTTTTTCGAACAAGGAATGATCCCTGTATTCGATAAAAACGGAAAATTTTTATTGGCTAAGAAGAACAAACTAGCGATGAGCCCAGATGGCCACGGTGGTAGCCTTGAGGCTCTTAAGAAAGCGGGCATTATAAAATTAATGGCCAGGGAGAACATCAAGTACCTTAGTTATTTCCAAGTCGACAATCCCATGGTTAATTGTTTGGACCCCACTTTTGTTGGCTTGCACAGTTATTATTCCTCGGAAATGTCAAGTAAGGCTGTGAAAAAAGTAAAACCGGAGGAAAAAGTTGGTACATTTGTATCCGAAAATGGCAAAATTAAAGTCATTGAGTACAGTGATCTGCCCCAAGAAGTTGCTAAAGAAAAAGATGAGAGAGGTTTTTTAAACCATGGCCTTGGGAGTATCGCCATACATATTTTAAGCCTATCTTTTATGGAAAAGGTTTTGTCCCAAGAGGATGAACAGTTACCCTTTCATCCTGCACATAAAGCGGTTCCCTGTATCAACAATGATGGTATTAGCATATCACCTACAGAACCGAATGGAATAAAATTGGAAACCTTTATTTTTGATGCTTTGCCCAAAGCACAGAATTCCTTAATATTTGAAGTCTCCAGAGAAGAGGAATTCGCACCAATCAAGAACAAGACGGGTGACGACTCTTTGAATAGCTCTATGCAACTGCAGATTAAAAGAGCTTGTCGGTGGGTAGATGATTCAAAGATTCCCAGAAGCACTGAAAAAATAGAGATATCTCCTTTATATTCTCCTTCTTTTTTTGAATTTAACCAAAAGAACCAAAAACTCAGAGACTGTTTGCAAATCCAACAACCGACAGTTTTCGGTGAAAACGGACCAACCGTAAACTTTTAAAATATTACAAATAATGACTACAGAAAAACTGAAAACAGCCCTGTCTGAAGAACAAGTACTTCAAAGTGCATATGAAAATTTATCGGAATATCTAAAAGACGAGACTTTACCTTCCTGGACCAGAGAATCACTCAATGAATTAATTGATCAAGAGGAATGGCAGGAAATAAACGATCGTTTCCACAAACCACTCTCATTTGGGACAGGAGGAATGAGAGGAAGAACGATCGGGAGATTCACTACGCCCACAGAAAAAGGAAACAGCGAAGACGGAACGACTCCTCAATATGCTGCCGTAGGTAGTAACACTTTAAATGAACTCACTGTTCTTAGAGCAACGCTTGCCTTATACAAATATGTTGAGAGCTGGAATGCCACCAAAGGAATACTGGAGCAAGCAAGGATAGTAATTGCCCATGATGTCAGACATTTTTCTCAAAAATTTGCTCGATTGGTTGCGGGTGCATGGGAGGACCTTGGAGGATATGCGATGTTATTTGATGGGCCACGCTCAACCCCGCAATTGAGTTTTACAGTACGAAATCGATATGCTCATGCCGGAGTCGTTATTACAGCCAGCCACAATCCATCTCATGATAATGGGTTTAAAGCTTACTTTGCAGATGGCGGTCAACTGGTCCCTCCTCATGATAAGGAGATTGTTAAATTATACACCGGAATTTCACTTTCCGAAATTATTCCTTGGTTAACCGAAGACAAACTTGCAAAGAAAAAACCAACCATCTTACCCAATCTTGATGATATGGCTTATTTGGCGGCCCTTGAAGATGCGGTTATCGACCCAGACCTCATAAAAGACAATCCACCCAAGTTAGTTTTTACTCCGATTCACGGAACGGGGTCTATCGCGTCAGTCCCTGCTCTTTGGGATCATGGTGTAGAGGTTGCCCTCGTTGATGAGCAAAATAGCCATGACTCAAACTTTACTACAGTTAAATCACCCAATCCCGAAAATCCAGAGGCTCTGGAGATGGGAATAAGGGTTGCAAAAAAGACCAAATCAGATGCTGTTATTGGCAGTGACCCTGACTGTGATAGAATAGGTGTCGCAGTCAAAGCAGAGAGTGGAAAGTTTACCTGTTTAACTGGAAACCAAATAGCGAGTCTATTAGCAGAATATCGGATACTTGCTCTAAAAAAGAGGCAGATTATCAGAGATGAAAATAGTAGTTCGTTTGCCTTTTTGAAAACTTTTGTCACGACTCCTTTAATTTACAAGATAGCTAACGCGAATGGCATTAAATGCATAAACACTCCCACTGGTTTTAAGTGGATGGCAGAAAAAATAGGAAAGTACGAAGAAACTGCCAAACTTCAAATGAAGGAAAAGGAGGGTCTGTCCATTGATTTTGATGATACAGAACTTTTCTCAAGAATGGATATACTTTCGAGGTACAGCACCTGTGTGATTCTTTCCGCGGAGGAAAGTTACGGTTATTTACCTTTTGACCTTGTTAGGGATAAAGACGGCAATGCATCTTCATTGGCTGTTGCTGAAGTTTTTGCTTACCTTAAGTCAATAAACAAGACCCCACTCGAATTTTTGGATAGCTTATATCAAAAGTATGGCTATCACGCAGAAAAAACTGAAAATATTTACTTTGAAGGAGCACAGGGCAGTGCAACCATTGATAAATTAACTGAATCATATCGAAAGAATGCACTGACTCAAATTGCTGGCGTAAAGGTTACCTCGACGAAAGATTTTCAACAAAAGGGGTATCTTGATGAAGATGAAGATCCATTGGTAGAACAAAATTTCATCTTTATCACCCTAGAAAATAACTTCAATGTTGCCATTCGCCCAAGTGGAACAGAGCCCAAAATAAAGTACTATTTATTTGGTTCAGGGGAAGCGACCCCCACAAACCTTCAAGAGTCAAAAGATTCTATCAACAACATGCTTACCACCGTTGGAAATTGGTTGGTTGAAAACGCCCACGAACGAGTTAATTAAAGACATCCCAGCCAGGGATGACATATTAAACCAACATTAAAGCCGGATTTTCTAGGTTAGCTGCCAGAACCGATAAGAATTGTGCCCCAACTGCCCCGTCGATTAATCTGTGGTCACAACTTAGGCCGATGGTCATTGTCTCACCTGGTTGAATAGACCCATCCTGAGCGACAACAGGTTTTTTGATAGATGCCCCAATCGAAAGGATTGCGGCATTTGGTGGGTTGATGATACCGCTAAAGAAATCGATGCCAAACATGCCTAAATTGGTAACAGTGAAGGTTGATCCACTCATTTCATCAGGCTTAAGTTTTTTGCTACGGGCTTTTTCGATCAAGGATTTTGCATGAACGGAAATACCAAGAAGGTCCAGATTCTGGGCTTCTCGAATCACCGGAGTTAAAAGGCCATCTTCGACAGCAACACCGAAGGACAAATTAATATCCTCGTGAAAAATAATTTCTTTTTCACCCCAAGAGGTATTGATTTCAGGAACTACAAAAATACTTTCAGAACAGGCTTTTAAAATGATGTCATTTAAGCTGATTCGAGCACCATTGTTATACTCAGTATGAGTAGCAAGTTTATTGTTGATCGCCTCCCGTGTTAGTCGAAGGGGTAGGGCATTTATTTCACGCTGCAAGTAGAAATGCGGAATACTTGTTTTAGATTCCAGTAGTCTTTTGGCGATAATCGAACGAATGTTGGTAAGAGGCACTTTCTTGCCGTGGAGTTTACGCAAGTTTTCAGGCGTAGAAGTATCCATAGCAGCGATTTGCCCGAGAGGAGCTATGTTTGGAGAAAGAAAATTTTCGACATCCGCCTTAATAATTCTTCCTTGTGGGCCAGAACCCACAATTTGTCTAAGGTCGATGCTGTTTTTCAGAGCAATTTTTTTCGCGAGAGGGGACACCCTTATCCTACCCTCCTGCAAATAGGGTTCTGTTTTTTGTTCAGGGAGAATGGGTTCAATATCTTCTTCATCAGACACTGATTCGCTGCTAAGCGATGGACTTTCTTCTCCATTACCTCCTGGTCTCTCGGGAATTTCCTCGCCTTCCTCGCCTACAACCGCAAGTGCCGATCCAATATCTGCTTCTTCACCCTCTTCAACAAAAATTTTTAACAAGGTGCCCTCATCGAAATTCTCAAGCTCCATCGTGGCTTTATCTGTTTCAATTTCTGCCAATATGTCACCGTTTGCGACTC
>Ga0181596_10003259_pt1 | contig 15199 bp, 14 predicted proteins | sample 041ome_6_FD_148655 | JGI IMG/M metagenome (GOLD analysis project Ga0181596, IMG submission 148655) | Coastal salt marsh microbial communities from the Groves Creek Marsh, Skidaway Island, Georgia - 041402US metaG (spades assembly) | ecosystem: Environmental > Aquatic > Marine > Intertidal zone... | reverse complement strand
CATCGGGCTCCCCCGAGCGTCACCACCGGCTGCGGAGTGGCTTGTTACTGCAAGGGCAGGGGGCCATGCTCGCCAGCCGCAATGGCCTGGAGCGTTTCGGGAAGGAGGCGACACTCAGCCGCAAAGACACGGGCGGCGAGGGTGTCGGCGGTGTCTCCTGGCAGCACAGGCACGGCCGCTTGGGCGAGCACCCGACCGTTGTCGTAGACCTCGTCGACGAGGTGGACCGTGCAGCCGGAGACTGTGCAGCCACGCTGCAGCACGGCCCGATGAACGGCGCCGCCGTGGTAGCCCTTGCCACCAAAGGCGGGCAAGAGCGACGGGTGGATGTTCACGACCCGGCCTGCGTAATCGGCTGGGATGGCAAGCAGATGCAGATAGCCGCCCAGCACGACGAGGTCGACCTGGTGCTCACGGCAGGCCTCAAAGGCTGCCTGGCTGACCTGCCCAGTGCTGCTCTCCCGCGGATCCAGCACGACCGTGGGCAGGCCGGCGTGACGAGCGAGCGTGGTGCCACGCACCTGCTCACGACTCGAGACGACCAGCACGATCTCGGTCGTTAGCCTCCCATCCGCATGCCACGCCAACAGATTGTCGAGCGTGCGGCCACTGCCAGAAACAAAGACCGCCAACCGCAGTGGCCTGTCTGCCGACATCACGACACCGCCTCACCGCCACCGGTGGCACGGCGAACCATGATCGTCAGAGGATGTCCGTCGACCTCGATCTCTTCGCGGTCGGCATCGTTCAGTTCACCCAGTGTGGCAGTCGTGGCCAGCGTCTCAGAGGCGACATAGCCGAGATGCTTTTCCAACGCAGCACGCAGCGGCCCAGTCTCCGTCGCAAACGCGAGTTCGATGCGGTCAGTGAACTCCATATCGAGATCTTTTCGTTTCGACTGCACCGCATGTACTACTTCGCGAACGAGCCCTTCGGCAATCAGCTCTTCGGTCAGCTCGGCAGAGATCACCACAACCGCACGATCACTCTCGGCCGCCGCCCAGCCTTCTTTGGCCGTCGTTCGCACGAGCAACTCGTCGCGGGCAATGCTGACGGCTTCTCCGTTGTCGAGGCTCACCGCCACTTCGCCAGCTGCCGACGCCTCAGCCAACAACGCAGCCGCATCAGCCTTCGCGATCGCCGCACGAACTTTCGGCAGGTTCTTTCCCAGCCGCGGTCCGAGTTTCTTCAGATCAGGCTGCACGCTGCGGGTGATGTATCGCTGCGGATCTTCACAGACCTCGCAGGCCTTCACATTGAGCTCGTCACAGACGATCCCTGCATGCGACGCCAGCCAGGCAACATCAGCCTCCACCGCACCGTCGGCAAGGATCACTTCCACCTTCGCTAACGGCTGCCGCACCTTGAGCTTCGCCGTCGCCCGGGCGGCACGCCCAAGTGAGGCAATGTCTCGCACCAAGGCCATCCGGCGGGCAAGATCGGCATCGACCAGATCCGATCGGCCAGTCGGGTAGTCGCACAGATGGACACTCTCTGGCACACGGTCACCAAAGCTGGCAACGGCAAGATTCTGCCAGATCGCCTCGGTGACAAACGGCACGAACGGAGCCGCCAGACGACAGGTCTCAATCAGGCACTCGTAGAGAGTCCAGTACGCATCGAGCTTGTCTTGGCAGCCCTCTGAACTGCCGTCTGCCTTGCCAGCAGCCCAGAACCGACTTCGGCTGCGACGAACAAACCAGTTGCTGACCGCATCGACCAGGCTGTGCAGCCGGCCCGCGGCCGCAAAGTGGTCAAACCGATCGAGCTGCTCCACTACCGCCGCTGCCGTGGCATGCAGCTCCGAGAGCATCCAGCGATCGAGTTCGCTCCGCTGTTCTGCCGGCCGGAAACCCGTGGCCGACAGTAGCGAGGCATGGTCAAGGCTGCCAGGATCGGCTGCGAGCTGCCCCGGATCGAAGCCGTCGATACGTGCGTAGATCACGAAGAACGAATAGACATTCCACAGCCGCAGCAGAAACTCCGGAACGCTCTCGCGGATGGCCCGCTCGTTGTAGCGAATGCTCGTCCAGGGTGGCTGCCCGGCCAGGAAGTACCATCGCAGGGCGTCCGCCCCGTAGGCATTAAAGATTGCCGCCGGTTCTTTGTAGTTCCGCCGGCTCTTGCTCATCTTCTGGCCGTCTTCGCCGAGCATGTGGCCAAGCACGATGCAGGTGCCGAAGGGATGCGGTGGCACTGCCGCTGGCTGCGTCGCCCCCGCCGGTAACGGCCGCACCATCTCGCTCTGCTCGCGGCTGCCGAAGAGCAGCGTGCTGGTCGCCAGCTGGCTGTAGAACCAGCCACGTGTCTGGTCGATCGCCTCGGAAATGAAATCAGCCGGAAACTGGCTGGCAAAGTCGTCGTGTCCCTGATGCGGCCAGCCCCACTGCGCAAACGGCATCGCACCGGAGTCAAACCAGCAGTCGATCACTTCGGGCACCCGACGCATCCGCGCACCGGAGGCAAACGGTGAGTCATAGGTGATGAAGTCGATGTAGGGCTTGTGCACCCGCAGGTCTTCGGAGAGATCGGGGTTCTCCTGCTTGGCCTGCTCGAAGACCTCCATCCCGACTGCGCCTGGCTTGGCGAGCAGTTCGTCGTACGAGGCAACCGCCTCTGAACGCCCGGTTTCCTCACACACCCAGATCGGCAGGGGAGTGCCCCAGTAGCGTTCCCGCGACAGGGCCCAGTCGACATTGGTCTCGAGGAAGTTGCCGAACCGGCCATCGCGAATGTGCTCCGGCAGCCAGGTCACCTCGGCATTATTGGCGAGCATCTCCTCGCGGAAGCTGCTAGTACGGATGAACCAGCTCTCGCGTGGATACTGAATCAGCGGATCGTTGTCGGCCCGCCAACAGAACGGATAGTCGTGGAGATACTGTTCCTGATGCACAAGTAGCCCGCGTGCACGCAGGTCACGGGCGATGTCGCGGTCGCACTCTTTCACGAAGCGGCCTGTACCCATCCCAAACGCATCGGTGAAGCGGCCATCAGGGGCAACCGGGTTGAGCAGGGCAGGGCCCGTCCCTTCCTCGAAGCGAGCCTGCTCGGCGACCAGCACACCAAAGTCGACCTCACCAAACGCCGGAGCCACATGCACGATGCCCGTACCGGCATCGGTGGTCACAAAGTCCGCCGCCACCACCCGCCAGGCTACCGGGATCTGCTCGCCGGTTTTCAGCGTGCCCAAGGCCGCGGCCCCCGCAGGCCGGAAGGTGTCAAACGGTGGCAGGTAGCTGACACCGACCAGACTCGCACCGCTGAGCGTGTCCACCTCAACGAGTTCGTGAGGCACACCAGCCGAGGCGTCTTTTGAAAGTCGCTCCACCAGGCTCGCAGCCAACGCCTCGGCAACGACATACTCCTGCCCGGTTTCCTCTGCCCGCAGCACGACATACGTCAGATCTTCGCGGACCGCGGCAAACTGATTCGCCGGCAGCGTCCACGGCGTCGTCGTCCAGGCGACGAGGCTCCGGGATGTCGGCTCTCCTTCTGTAGTGAGCAGCGGGAATGCGACAAACACACTCGGGTCAGCCACCTCGCGATAGCCCTGGCCCACTTCACCGCTTGATAGTGCGGTGCCACCCTGGGCCCACCACCAGACAATCTTGTGCCCGCGGTAGAGCAGGCCACGGTCAAAGAGCTCCGCCAAGGCCCACCAGACGCTCTCCACATAGGAGCGATGGTAGGTGACATACGCTTCCGAGAGATCGATCCAGAAACCGATTCGCTCTGTGAGCGATTCCCACTCCTTCATGTACCGCCAGACGCTCTGCTGGCAGCGGTGGATGAAGGGCTCGACGCCGAAGGCCTCGATCTCCTCCTTGGAATGGATGCCGAGTTCTTTGCAGACCTCAACCTCAACAGGCAGGCCGTGTGTATCCCAGCCCGCCTTGCGACGGCAGAACTGGCCTCGCATCGTCCGGTAGCGAGGATAGATATCTTTGATGGTCCGCGTCAGGCAGTGGCCGGGATGTGGCATGCCATTGGCCGTGGGAGGGCCTTCGTAGAACACAAACGGCGGACCGCCCTCCCGCTGCGCAAGTGACTTTTCCGGGATCCCTGCTTCCCGCCAGAGTGTGGCTATCGACGCCTCAAGCTCAGGAAAATCTGGCTTCCCACGAACCGGTTCGAACATCGCGTTTCCTAAAGCTCTGCCCCGCCGGTATCACGGACCACGGCGGTGACGATTGCGCGCAGCTTTGGCTCTGCCGACCGGGCCACTGCAAGGATCTTCTCGACGGTTGCCTCTTCCAACGCATCCGGCAGACACATGTCGGTGACCACGGAAAGACCGAGCACCTTGAGGCCGGCGTGCACCGCCACGATCACCTCTGGCACCGTTGACATCCCCACCACGTCCGAGCCGATCGTCCGCAGGAAGCGATACTCCGCACGCGTCTCCAGGTTTGGGCCCGTGACCGCCACGTAGACACCGCGATGAGCAACAAAGTCTTCCCGACGGGCGATCTCGAGCGCCCGGTCAATCAGCGCGGGCGTGTAGGGAGCCGACATATCGGGAAACCGTGGGCCAAGCCGATCGTCGTTAATCCCGATCAACGGATTGCCGTTCATCAGGTTGATGTGGTCGTCGATCACCATGATGTCGCCTGCGTTGTAGTGCGGGTTCATCCCACCGCAGGCGTTGGTGACGATCAGGGTTTCCCCACCAAGCCGTTTGAGCACCCGCACCGGCAGCGTGATCTGCGAAAGCGGATAGCCCTCGTAGGCGTGCATCCGCCCTTCCAGCACGATCACAGGTACGCCTTCGAGCCTCCCACAGACAAGCTGGCCGGCATGGCCATGCGCGGTCGACTTGGCGAAGTGCGGGATCTCTTCGTAGGGAATCGTCACCGTCTCGGTGACCTGCTCCGCAACACCGCCGAGACCGCTTCCGAGGATGATCCCGGCAACGGGCGTGTGGGGCCAGTGGCGAGTGATCGCCTGACAGGCCTCTTCAATCTGGTCGTGGAGATGCAGCATGTCGATCCGTCGGCTTGTGGGAGGGCCGACATATCGTCAGCCACAAACGTGCTTCGCGAAAAACTCACTGCAGTCGTCGCAGGACGACTGCTACTTCTTCTTGCCAGGGGGCATTTCCGGCGATTCTTCCTCTTGATGATCCCAGTCCGGATCGCCGGTCTCTTCTTCGAAGTCGTCGTCGAAATCATCGTCGAAGTCTTCGAAGTCGCTCTCCTCATCGTCGAGCGGGTCATCGCTGCTGCCGTCGTCGTCGGTGTCGTCTTCATCATCGCCAGAACTCGCTCTGGGCATGACGAGGGCAGGGGATTCCGTTGAAAACGGAAAAACCAGGTTCACCCGGGAGGTCTGAGGCCGGGCGAGAAATGCTGTGGTGCAAGGCATGTGGAGTTCTCGTGACAAGCCGCCAGTGGGACAGGCCCCACCGGTCATGAGAGACGCAGGGGATCATTCTACCCTCTGTTCGTCAAGCCGCCCGCCCCCAGCAGAATCCCGTGGCAGGCGGCCACACCGCTGAACAGGGCTCAGCGGGATCAGGTGTGATAGTCGGCGTTGAGGTGTACATACTCGGCGGTGAGATCACTGGAATAGAACCGCACCGCTCCCTGGCCGTCGCCAACCTCCAGGCGAATTTCTGTCTCTCGGTTTTCCCGAATCGATGCCGACACGGCGGTCGCGTCGAAGGTGACGGGGGCCCCGGCGGTGAACAGAAGCGTGCCGTTGACATGCAGCGTGAGCCGCTCCGCTTCGAAGGCAACCCCCGCATAGCCGGCTGCAGAGACGATCCGTCCCCAGTTGGGATCCGCACCATGCACGGCTGTTTTTACCAATGGGCTGTCGGCCACCGCGCGGGCGATCTGCCGAGCCTCGTCACGACTGCCAGCCCCGCTGACTTCAATTCGGATCACATGTGTCGCCCCCTCGCCGTCGTCAGCGATTTCCCGAGCGAGCATCTGACAGGTCTCGTACAGCAGCCGGCCAAACTCTTCCAGATCGGGGCCACTGAGGCACTCGCCGCCAGCAGCGGCATTCGCCAGGAGCAGCACGGTGTCGTTGGTGCTCGTGTGTCCATCGACACTCACGCAGTTAAACGTTTCCTCGCAGGCAGCCGCGAGCAGTCGCTGGGCATCCGCGACCGCCAGCGGCGCGTCAGTCATCACAATCCCGAGCATTGTGGCCATTCGAGGGCCGACCATGGCTGCTCCCTTCGCGACACCCGTGACGGAGATGGTGCGGTCGCCGGCGGAAAACGTTCTCCCGAAGAGCTTCGGGCGGGTGTCAGTGGTCATCATCCCGCGGGCAGCTGCAATCAACGCCGCCTGATCATCACCGAGGGCAGCGGCGGCCTCTCCAATACCGGCCAGCAGCGTGGGCATCGGCAAGAACTCTCCGATGATGCCCGTCGACAGCACCAGCACCTCCGTCGGCAACACACCGAGCTGCTCAGCGGCAGCAGCGGCCATCGCCTCGGTGTCTGCCATCCCTCGCTCACCGGTACAGGCGTTCGCATTCCCAGAGTTGACCACGATCGCCCGAAAGCCTTCACCGGGCGTGCGGGCACGGTCAAAGGCGACAGGGGCCGCATGCACGAGGTTGGTCGTGTAGACCCCAGCCGCTGTTGCCGGCTGCGTGGACACAAACAGCGACACGTCTTCCCGCGTGGGATTCCGCTTGAGCCCGGCATGCACACCAGCTGCGCGGAAGCCGGTTGGCAGATTTGGAACGGGAAGCTGCAGGGGAGTCTCAGCGATCGGCATGGCAACTCACCGCCGGCGAAGGCGATGCGGACAGGGAAACGGCACTGTGAAAAGCCTCAACGAAACCACCGCACACGATGCGCCGGCGGCCGACTTTAGAGCAAGCCCGTTGTTTCCGGCAGGCCGAACACGCAGTTGAAGTTCTGCACGGCCGCTCCTGCCGCTCCCTTCACGAGGTTGTCGAGGCAGCTGATCAGCAGGATCCGTCCACGCACAATCCGCACGGTGATATCGCAGAAGTTCGTGTCGACGGTGTCTTTGGTGGCCGGAAGATGATCGACCACCCGCACAAACCGCTCTCCGTCGTAGGCGTCATGCAGCACGGCCGCCACCTCTGCCTCGGAGACCTCTCGCGTCGGACGGGCGTAAATCGTAGCGAGAATGCCACGGTCCATCGGCGCCAGCTGTGGCGTGAAGATCACTTCAGGCCGCGTGGCCGCATGACGGGCAATGATCTGCTCGATCTCGGGAGTGTGGCGGTGCCGACCGACGTTGTAGGCGGAGAGGCTCTCATTGCACTCGGGAAAATGGGTCATCAGCTTCGGGTTGCGGCCGGCACCACTGACGCCACTCTTGGCGTCGATGATGATGTCACTGCCTTCGATCAGCCCTGCCTTCACAAGCGGAGCCAGGGGCAGGATTGCCGAGGTTGAATAGCAGCCGGGGTTGGCTACCAGCTGTGCTCCCGCTAGCAACGGGCGAAACAGTTCCGGGAGCCCGTAGGCCACCTGGCCGAGCCGCTCCTGATCGCAGTGCTCAACGCCATACCACTCCAGATAGGTGGCTGCGTCGTCGAGCCGGTAGTCGGCACTGAAGTCAATCACCGTCGCGCCGGCATCAAGCAGTCCAGGCACAACCGACGCCGACGCGGTGTGGGGGAGGCAGCTGAACACACACGAGGCCCGCGACGCGACAGCCGCAGGATCGAGATCCTCCAGCGGAATCTCGAGCCGCCCAACAAGCGACGGATGCACCGTCGAGATGGGCGGCTGCCCGTCCTGACGGCTCGTGGCAACCGTGATCCGCACCTCCGGATGCCGGAGAAGAATCTTGATCAGTTCGAGGGCCGTGTAGCCCGTCGCCCCGAGAACCGCCACGTCGATCATGTCGTTTCCATCATCATTGGTGTCACCTGTACAGCATCCGTTCTCTCGACGGGGCACCGCCGCGGATCGCACCGCTCATCATACGCCGCAGGACGACAGTTCAGGCAGGGGTGTTCGCCGCAGGACGACGCTGCAGGCAGGGGCATGGAGACGGCATCGTCAGCACGGTCTTATCAGCCGCTTCTCAACCAGGCCGAGCAGACGGCGGGCTACCGCGGTCTTGGTGCCAGAGGCAGTCGCCACCTCACCATCGTGATCGAGCACACAGACACTCGTCCTGGTCGACTCGATCGTCGGAATATCATTAACCACGATCAGGTCGCACCGTTTGCGACGGAGTTTGGCAATCGCCCGCTCGCGATCCCCGCCCGCCTCAAGGGCGAACGCCACAAACCACCTGCGTCTCTGGCCGCTCCCTTCCTCCCGCACCGCCTGCACGAGCGTCGCCACGATATCGACGGTGGGCTGAAGTCGCAGGGAGATCCCTCGGCCTTGCCGCGGCATCTTGCCGGGCTGCCGGGAGGCTGGCTCGAAGTCGCAGGGGGCTGCCGCGGCAATCACGCCGTCGACTTTGGGGAGAACGGCCACGCAGGCGTCGAGCATCTCAGCGGTGGTGGTCACCCGCACCACGCGAGCACCTTTGGGATACACCACAGACACCGGCCCGCTGACGATCGTCACCCGATGGCCTGCGGCAAGTGCAGCAGTCGCCAGGGCCGCTCCCATCTGCCCACTGGAGCCGTTGGTCAGGTAGCGAACATCATCGAGATAGGCACGGGTGGGGCCACTCGTGAGCAGGATGTGGGCCATGGCGTTCCCCGCGTGTCAGTCAGCCGCCGGCTGCGGCAGTGGACCTCCAGCGAGCACTCCCGCGAGCACCTCGGCGATCGTCTCCGGCTCTGCCATGCGGCCGGCACCGTTACGGCGGCAGGCGAGCCAGCCCCGCTCCGGCCCAATCACGCCCACACCATCCTCAAGCAGCTGGTGCACATTTCGCTGCACGGCAGGCTTTTCCCACATCGCGGCGTTCATCGCCGGAGCCACGATCACCGGGCACTCCGCCGAGAGCATCAGTGTCGAGACCAGATCGTCTGCGAGCCCACAGGCGGCCTTGGCGAGAAGATCTGCGGATGCGGGAGCAACGAGAAGCAGATCCGCCTTGGTCACAAGCTCAATGTGAGCTCCCAGCGGATACCGCTCAGGGTCAAACACCCGCGTCGCCACCGGACGGCTCGTCAACGCCGCAAACGTCGGCTCACCCACAAACCTGCGGGCAGCCTTCGTCAGCACGGCGGTGACCCCCGCCGACCGTTTGACCAAGAGACTGGCGACCGCGGCCGCCTTATATGCCGCAACGCCACCCGAGACGCCGAGGATGATCTCGCGACCAGCCAACGGATCGAGCGACGCGGCGTCCTGACTCGCAGTTCCGCCAGCAGGATCTTCAGCCGACACGACCACACTCCTCCACGAGAGGCCATCCTCCGTTACGAGAGGCTGACCCTACTGACGACTGCCTCGTCTGCTACAGGATCGAGGCATCAAAATCGAGTGGACCGCCGGCCTCGGGCGACTCACCGGTGATCCGCAGGTTGTTAGACGTGTCGAGAAAGATTTTGTCCTGACGGATCTCCTCAATCACGATCTGCATCTTGTCGTCGGAGTTGATATCGACGAGCGGACGGCCGCCTGCGTTCAGCGCGACCATTCGCTTCTGAATCAGCGTGGACAGCTTGAAGCGGCCTCCGACCTTGTTGACGATTTCTTCTTCGCGCAACTCGTCGATCATGCGTGTGAACTCCAGTTCCTGGGATTGAAGGGACGTCTCTGTCTATCGGTTTTGTCTGTCGGTTGCCAGCGGCTGTCAGCCGTTGGCGGTTACTCGCGAATCCGCTTGCGAAGCAGCATGGCTTGTTACCGCAACACTGCCTGTTTCCGCAGCACTGCCCATTTCAGCAGGGGCGTGCCTCAGACGCGGCCACTGACTCAAGTCCTGCCTGCCGCAGGATTTCGATGATGCCCGCCACGGCCTCATCCACATTCTCGTTGACCACCCGGTGACGGTAGAGGTGGGCCTGGCCAAGTTCTCGACGGGCAACCTCTAACCTGCGCTCGATGGCCTCCGCAGACTCCGTGCCGCGCCGCGTCAGCCGCTCGTCGAGCTGCTCCGGCCGCGATGGCTCCACGAAGATCGTGATCGTGTCCGGGTATCTCTCGAGCACTGAAAGTGTACCCTCAACATCGATCTCCAACACCACCCACTGGCCTGCGTCGAGCCGCGGAGTGACCTCGTCGACTAGCGTGCCATACCAGGAATCACGCCCGTAGACCCGACAGCATTCGAGAAACTCGTCGTTTTCACGACGGCGAGCGAAATCCTCGGGGCTCAGGAAGTGGTAATCGATGCCATCGCGTTCGCCTGCGCGTGGTGGCCGCGTCGTGGCCGACACACTGGGCGTCAGTTCTGGGAGTTGCTCCAGGAGCATCCGCAGGATCGTGGTCTTCCCCACGCCTGAAGGCCCTGAAATCACCACCAGACTACCGCGTTGAATGGACATCTGTTCCCTACTGTTTTCCGCGAGTATAGCCCCCGCGGCCTGAAGGTGTCACTCGATATTTTGCACGAGTTCGCGAATCTGCTCGACCGTTGACTTGAGGTCGACGGCGGTCTGCGAGATCACCGCATCGGCCGACTTCGACGCGATCGTGTTCACCTCGCGGGCCAGCTCCTGGGCGAGGAAATCGAGGGAACGACCGGGGCTCTCCTCGGCGAGCATCCGCACCACCTGCTCGATGTGGCTCTCCAGCCGAATCAGCTCCTCAGCAATGTCTGACCGATCGGCCACTATCGCCATCTCGCGGGCCAGGTCGGCTGATGAGATCGACGCCTGCTGGTTCTCCAAGACCCGCTCCAGCCGGTCATGCAGTTTCTGCCGATGGGCCTCGAGGGTCTCCGGCACCCGGGCTTTGATCTCGGCAGCACGCTGACGAATCTCGTCGCACCAGCCTCGGATCGAGGTGGCCATCGCCTCACCCTCAGTGATCCGCATCGCCTGGAGGCTTGCCACTGCATCGCCAATCGCCTGCTCAATTAGCGGCCAGTGCTGCTCAAGGTCTTTCGCATCCGCTCGCTGCTCGACCACCACGCCTGGCAGCTGCAGCATGCTGTCGAGCGAGGTGAGCGGATCGAGACCGTGAGTTGCCGCAAAGGCCTGGAGACCGTTGAGGTAGGCCTCGAGCTGATCGGCGTCGACCTGCCGTCGCCCGGGCGCGTTACGGCCCGCGAGATCGATCGACACATGCACGCTGCCACGACGGATCGTGCGACGGAGCACCGCTTCGATGCGGGGCTCGAACATCGCGAGCCCCTCACGGGACCGGGTGGTCAGTTTGAAGAAGCGGTTGTTGACACTCCGCACTTCAGCCCGGCAGGTCGTGCCCTCTCGGGTACACGTCGCCTCACCGCAGCCGCTCATGCTCGTTGCCATGCGCCCCCTCGAACACGCTCCAGGTGACCTTCGTCCGCCTATTCCGCCGCCGCAGGCTCAGCCCCGCTCTCGGCGGCATCGCCGGCGGCACCCTCAGTCTCACCGCCTTCGGTGCCCTCGCCCTCAGAAGAGCTGCCCTCGCCGACATCCCCCTCGGGGGCAGTAGCATCGCCTGCTCCGGCGTCGCCCTCGCCCGGCGTGGTCGCCTGCATGTCCTCCTCATCAATCGGCTCGTCGATCGCCATCGGTGCCGAACCACCCAGGTCACCACTGAGCAGCGACTGCTGCGTGCCGAGCACGTTGACAGCCACGATGCAGAGCAAGATCCAGAATCCGGCAACGCCGATCGTGATCCGAGTGAAAACGTCGCCCGCCTTCGCGCCAAAGGCACTCTGCCCACCCATGCCACCGAGGGCACCGGTCAAGCCACCTCCACGGCCGCGCTGAATCAGCACCAGCAGAATGAGGAACAGGGCGGTGAAGACGAGCAGGAAGCCCAGCAGGAAGCGAAGGATGATCATGAGGGAAACCGCAGGGAAAGGAACACCGCGACGCCACGCATCGCGGGATCATGTTTGGCCGAAGCGTATCGAATCGCGGCGGTAAGCGTCCACCGCGATCAGCGAAATGCCGCTGCGATCGCCAGAAAGCCTTCTGCTTCCAGGCTGGCACCGCCCACGAGCGCCCCGTCAATATCGGGCTGAGCCGCGAGGTCTGCGGCATTTCCAGCCTTCACGCTCCCGCCGTACTGGATGCGGATACCGTCGGCAACCTCAGGGGACGCCATCTCGGTGAGCAAGGAGCGAATCAGGGCGTGCACGTCCTGAGCCTGCTCGGGCGTCGCCACCTTGCCGGTGCCGATGGCCCAGACCGGCTCGTAGGCGACCACGACCTTCGCCAGCTCGTCGGCAGAAAGGCCAGCCAGGGAGCCGCGGACTTGGGTGGAAACGACCTCGTGGGTGCGATCGGCCTCCCGCTCAGCGAGCTGCTCACCAACGCAGACAATCGGCGTCAGGCCCGCAGTCAGTGCCGCCTTCACCTTCGCAGCCACCAGCTCGTCGGTCTCGCCCATCAGCGTCCGCCGCTCGGAATGGCCGAGAATCACGTAGCCACAGCACATGTCGACGAGCATGCCGGCCGAGATCTCACCGGTGTAGGCCCCGGAAGCCTGCTCTGACATGTTCTGAGCCCCGAGCCCAACACCGGAAGGGCTTCCGCCACTCGTGGCTGAGAGGGCGGTGCCCACGGTGCCGATGTAGATGCTCGGTGGGCAGAGCACGACGTCCACGTCGCCAGCCTGATCGCGGCCAGCCGCAACGGCCTTGGTCAAGGCCTCGGCAGCACCGCGGTCGAGATTCATTTTCCAGTTTCCAGCGACGATCGACGTACGCGACATGGGGTTACTCCAAAGGGGAAGGTCTCAAAATCCTAAAGGCGACGGCCGGTTGCCGAAAGGCTTCCACGGGAAGTCGCAACACGACTCACCATCGGCAGGCCAAGCCGTTCAACCGGGCCTTCGCTGCTGGCCCGCTCAGCCAACCGCCGACGCCTGGGCATACGAGCCGAGCACCACGACTCGGCGACACCGCCGCTCGAGCGACGCAATCGCCCGTCGCACGCGAAGGTCGGTGCGGTGCCCCTCGAGTTCGACAAAGAACACGTAGCCCCGCTCCTCACCAGCCATCGGAAACGACTCAATCCAGGTCAGGTTGAGCTTCTGTCGCTTGGGCACCGCGAGGGCGTCGGCCAGGCCGCCCGGCTTGTGTTCGATCTCAAACATCAGCGAGGTCTTGTCGCGGCCAGTGCGGCCGGAGTCGGCGTGGCCAATCACGGCAAACCGCGTGGAGTTGCCCGGGATATCCTCAATCTCTTCGGCCAACAGGTCGAGGCCGTGATGCACCGCCGCCTGCCGACTGGCGATCGCCGCCGCACGTGGCGTGCCCGCGGCCATCTCGGCTGCAGCACTGGTGCTGGTGACTTCAACCAGCCGAGCCGTCGGCAGATGCCGGGCGAGCCAGTTGCGACACTGCGAGAGGGCCTGCGGTCGGCTAAAGACCTGCTCGATCTCTGTGCGGTCGCAGGCGGCCAGCAAGTTGTGATGGATTCGCAGCGGCACCTCAGCGCAGATCTTCACAGGAAGCCGGGCGAAGTTGTCGAGCGTGTCGGCGATACGGCCGTCGGTTGAGTTCTCCAGCGGTGCTACGCCGTAATGCGAGTGTCCTGAGTTCACCTCCTCAAACACCGCGGAGATGCTCGCCACCGGCACAAACTCCACTGAGTTGCCAAAGCGGTGGATCGCAGCGAGATGGCTGTAGGTCCAGGCCGGGCCGAGGTAGGCCACCCGGAGATGCTGCTCGATCGCGCGTGAGCCACTGATAATCTCACGAAAAATCGCCTTCACACTCTCATCGGAAAGCGGCCCATCGTTGGCATCCGCCACCCGACCCAGCACCATCTCTTCACGCGACGGGTCGTAGGTAAGCTGGTTGTGCGACTGCTTGATGTGTCCGATCTCGCGAGCACACTCGGCCCGGCGATTCATCAGCGATACCAGTTCGCGGTCAAGCCCGTCGATCTCCTGACGCAGCGATCCCAACGGATCCGGCTGTGCAGCCGAACTCTTCGCCGACGCTCCGGACCGGCTGCTTGCCTTCCTGCGTGATGCTTTTTTCGCCATCAAGACCACTGCTCCGGTGCCAGCGCCATGCGTCCCGGGACGGCCAAAATGGCAGTCTCGCTGCGGGTGTCCAGATACGGACTAGGCTCGGCCCTTCAACTGTAACCGGCGACAGAGGCCCGTAAATATGCGGCGACACGCTCAACGAAGAAAGAATTCCAAAAAACAGCAACGGTTTTTCCACATCCTGGCACGCTCTTTGCACTTTCCCTCAGGCACCGCACGGGCCGGCCACGCAACACCGGCAGGAGCGTGCAGAGGCCCGTAGCCAACCGTAAACCGACCCAAACCGACGAGGGAGCAACTCATGGCCAACCCCAAAGGCGAGAAGATCATCGGCATCGACCTGGGTACCACCAACTCCGTGGTCGCTGTCATGGAAGGCAGCGATCCGAAGGTGATCGCCAACAAGGACGGCGACCGACTGACTCCCAGCGTCGTTGCATTCAACGATAAGGGCGAGACGCTCGTGGGCGTGCAGGCCCGTCGTCAGGCCGTGACCAACCCCAAGCGGACAATCTCGTCGATCAAGCGATTCATGGGACGTCGTCACAACGAAGTGGCGTCGGAGGAGAAGATCGTTCCCTACGAGGTCGTCGGCGGCCCCGAAGACTACGTCAAGGTGCAGGCAGGCGATGAGGAGTTCACGCCTCCGGAGATCTCCGCGAAGGTGCTGCGGGCACTCAAGGAAGCGGCTGAGAGCTACCTGGGTCACAAGGTCAACAAGGCGGTGATCACGGTCCCGGCCTACTTCAATGATGCTCAGCGTCAGGCCACCAAAGACGCAGGCCAGATCGCTGGCCTTGAGGTCTCTCGAATCGTCAACGAGCCGACGGCTGCGGCCCTTGCCTACGGCCTCGACAAAAAGAAGGACGAGAAGATCGTCGTCTTCGACCTCGGTGGTGGCACGTTCGACGTGTCGGTGCTCGACGTCTCCAAGGACGGCGTGTTCCAGGTGGTCAGCACCAACGGCGACACCCATCTCGGTGGCGACGACTTCGACCAGAAGCTGATTAACCACGTTGCCGATGCCTTCCAGAAGGAGCAGGGGATCGACCTGCGGAAGGACACGATGGCGTTGCAGCGGCTGCAGGAAGCCTGCGAGAAGGCCAAAAAGGAACTCTCGAGTGCTCAGAGCACCGACATCAACCTGCCGTTTATCACCGCCGACGCCTCGGGGCCGAAGCACCT
>Ga0181596_10003252_pt1 | contig 15227 bp, 10 predicted proteins | sample 041ome_6_FD_148655 | JGI IMG/M metagenome (GOLD analysis project Ga0181596, IMG submission 148655) | Coastal salt marsh microbial communities from the Groves Creek Marsh, Skidaway Island, Georgia - 041402US metaG (spades assembly) | ecosystem: Environmental > Aquatic > Marine > Intertidal zone... | reverse complement strand
TTGTTCAGGGGCTTTCCCGATGGAGGTGACCTCGGTTTCCACACATTTATCGAATCCTTTGCCCTGGACGCGTTTACCTACGATGAGTCCCTGTCCAATGCGGTTCGGAAGAACCGTAGCGATCGGATTTTTACAGCGAATGAAGCGCCCCCGGAGCTGGAGATATACCTGCATCACGAAATGGCGCAGACCCCCCGGTTTCCCCACTACCTTTTTTTCTACTGCGAGCAGGCCGCCGCCAGTGGTGGCGCCACGCCACTGTGCCGATCAGACCATTTGCTGGGGGTGTTAGAGCAGCGATTACCCGACTTTATCGCGCAGTGCCGTCGTCTGGGTGTGACCTATACGCATACCATGCCGGCCTGGGCGGATCCCGGGTCAGGGCAGGGGCGAAGCTGGCGAGATACCCTGGCGGTGGCCTGTCGTAACACCGCGGAAGCCAAGTTGAGTCTTTTGGGTTACCGCTGGGAGTGGCAGGAGGGCGACGATCTGCGTGTCACGACGCCGTGCCTGCCCGCCATCCGGCAAACGGCGACCGGCGAAGAGGTTTTCTTCAACCAGCTGGTGGCAGCTTTCGCGGGTTGGCAGGACCGCCGCAACAGCGCCCGAAACGCGCTGGCTTTTGGTGACGGTAGCACCATGCCCGAATCTGCGCTTGAGGCTCTGGTTTCCATTGCCTACGAGCAGGTTTATGACCATGCCTGGCAACCGGGGGATGTCTTGCTACTGGACAACCTCAAGGTCATGCACGGCCGCCGCCCGTTTGCCGGGCGGCGGGTGGTTTTGGCGGGTCTGGCCGCCGGCTTGCAACACTAGCCTACCGATCGTCCCCTCCTTGTTTAGCTTTTGTCCGGCTCTGGTTGCTGGGGCGGGCTCGCTTTGTCCTGATTTCCCGTGAGCGGCACGCTATTTGCAGTGTGCTCCTGACAGATGCAGCAAAGCGGTATTTGTGGCCTTTAGGGGGAGGCCCGATATGGCAAATTTAAAAGGCTGGAAGCTTTATCGAAGGCAGGGAGTGCCTCATATGAACAACGAATCAGATAACGGAGTCTGGCGCACCAGTATCGGGTTTTCGCACTGTTTTGGTGCGAATTTCGGTGGTGCGGAGGTCAGGCCATGACAATGCCGGTGATCTACACGGACCTGGATGGCACGCTGCTGGATCACGATACCTACGATCCGGGACCGGCACGGGGCTTATTACAAACACTCACCGCCCGTGGCGTGCCCGTGGTTCCCTGCACCAGCAAGACCCGGGCGGAAATGCTACCAATCTGTGAGGATCTGGGGATCGCAGGACCCTTCATCGTTGAAAACGGAACCGCAGTCTGGATACCCGACAATTGGGGCCTGGCTCGCCCGCCGGCGACCGGATCGGATCGAGGTTACTGGTGTCACGTGCTGGGCAAGTCGCGCGGTTATATCAGCGGCGCCCTGGCGGGCCTCAGTGGCGAGTGGGCCAACCGTTTTCATTCCTTATGCGATATGTCCCTGCGACAGGTGTGTGCGGTAACCGGCTTGAACGAAGTCCAGGCCCGCGCCGCCCGAGCCCGACACCACAGCGAAACCCTGCTGTGGCTGGGGTCTGCTTCGGATCGTGAGGAATTCGCGGAAGCTGTGTCTCAACTGGGCATGACAGTGTTCCAGGGAGGGCGTTTCCTGCACGTGCTCGCCGGCGGAAGCAAAGGCGATGCCATGGCCTGGTTGCACGCCATCATCGCTAAGCAAATGTACCCGGGCGCTATCAGTATTGCGGCCGGGGATGCCGACAACGACCTCGCACTGCTCGAGGTCGCAGACCACGCCTTGGTGGTCCGATCGCCGGTTCACGAGCCGCCCCGTCCAAACAGGGCGGACCCACCCTATCTGAGTGAGGCTATCGGGCCTGCGGGCTGGGTCGAAGGCATTCAAGTCATTATCGAAAAAATAGAAAGAGAGGAAGGCTATGGCGGATTTCTATCAGAACGGCACCATTACCACACTGCACAATCTGGGTGAGCGGCCGACTGAGTGCCTTGAGCAGGAGATTGTGCGGTACGCCAAGCGGCGTCCTCTGGGATTGATTCTGCCGTCGCTTTATTCTGAGATCGACACGCCGGCGCTACCTAAAATTGTGCAGGAGTTAAGGAAGGTCCCCTATCTGTCACAGATCGTAGTCGGGCTGGATCGGGCTAATGCGAATGAGTACCGCCATGCGCTGTCTTTTTTCTCAGAGCTGCCCCAACACCATCGCGTCCTCTGGCACGATGGCCCGAGGCTGCGTGCCCTGGACGCTCGTTTGGCGGAGGCGGGGCTGGCGCCCAAGGAGTTGGGTAAGGGGAGGAACGTCTGGTATTGCATGGGCTATGTTCTCGCCACGGCGCGAGTGGAGGCGGTGGCGTTACACGATTGCGATATTCTTACCTATGAGCGAGAGCTTCTCGCCCGGCTGCTCTATCCTGTGGCCCATCCCATGTTCAACTATGAGTTCTGCAAGGGCTTTTATCCCCGGATCGCCGGAAACAAAATCAATGGCCGAGTCTGTCGGCTGTTGGTGACGCCCATGGTGCGGGCATTGAAGCAGGTCCTGGGGGAGAGCGCGTACCTGAACTATCTCGATAGCTACCGCTACATTCTCGCCGGGGAGTTTGCGTTTCGCCGCGATGCACTGTGTGACCTGAGGGTGCCCAGTGATTGGGGGCTGGAAATTGGGGTGGTCTCGGAGGTCTACCGCAGTAACAACAACAAACGTATCTGCCAGGTGGACATCGCCGGCAACTATGACCACAAGCATCAAAAACTCTCTATTGATGACCCTGCGGGTGGCCTATCAAGAATGTCGATAGATATCGCCAAGTCTATTTTTCGGAAGTTGGCGATTCAGGGAACCGTGTTTAATCAAGAAACCTTCAGAACGGTTAAAGCAACGTATTACCGATTCGCCCTGGATTTGACAGAGGCCTATCGCAACGACGCGATGATGAACGGCCTGCAATTCGACATTCATGGCGAGGAAGAGGCCATCGAGCTATTTGCTGAAAATATTATGGAAGCTGGGCGGCACTTCCTCGAACGTCCCATGGATGTGCCATTTATACCCACGTGGAATCGGGTAGTCAGTGCGATGCCAACGGTTTTTGATGACCTGATAGAGGCCGTAGAGTCGGATCATCAGGAGTTTCTGGCGCAATCGAAGGTATCCAACCTCAATGAGGCGCGCCGCGCCGCGCGGTAAGGGCCTGACTATGCCACTCGCCGAGCGGCTGCGGGAGCACTTGCAGACGCTGTATTCGGGCACACTGACTGCACCGGAACGCGACGTTTGGGTGACCAGATTGCTCGCGGCTATGGGTTTGAACGCCGATCAGGATCCGCCGCCGCCCCACCGCAATCTCTGGAACGAATCTGACGTTGCGCTGATTACCTATGGCGATAGCATTCAGGCTCCGGGCCAGATGCCGCTGGCGGTTTTACATGGTTTCCTGACCCAGCAGGTGGGCTCGGCAATTTCCTGGGTACACGTACTGCCCTTTCACCCGTGGACTTCCGATGACGGGTTTGCGGTATTGGATTACTCCAGTGTCAACGAAGCGCTGGGAGACTGGTCCGACATTACACGTTTAGCGGTCGATTACCGCCTGATGGCGGATCTCGTTTTGAACCACTGTTCGAGTCGCTCCCCCTGGTTTGAGAATTTTCGTCGTGGCGTGCATCCGGGAGCCGATTATTTTTATGTCCCTGACGACGCGTTCGATTTTTCTCAGGTCGTGCGGCCCCGAACCAGTACCCTGCTAGAGGCTGTGCATACCGATGCCGGTGAGCGCTCCGTGTGGTGTACTTTCAGTGCAGATCAGGTGGACTTTGACTTTGGCAATCCGGCGGTGGTCGAGGAATTTGCCAAGATTATTCGTCAGCTCCTGGACGCTGGAGTCCGCATTTTTCGTCTCGATGCGGTGGCCTTTCTCTGGAAGCTTTCGGGTACGCCCTGCATCAATCTGCCGCAGACCCATGAATTGATCCGCTTGTTCCGCACCCTAATTGAGTGTGCGCAGGCCGATGCGATCGTGATCACCGAGACCAACGTGCCCAACACAGAAAATCTGTCCTACTTTGGCAACGCCAATGAAGCCCACGCTATCTACAACTTCTCGTTGCCGCCCTTGCTGGTGCACAGCCTTATCAATGGCACGAGTCAATATATGCGCCGATGGATGATGCGAATGCCACCGGCCCAAGACGGGACTACCTACTTCAACTTTATCGCGTCCCACGACGGCATTGGTCTTCGACCTGTGGAGGGGCTGCTTGGTGACGCGGATTTGAGCAGTATGATCAGCACCCTGGAAAGCTTCGGCGGCCTGGTTTCAAGACGACAGACGGCGCAGGGAGAGAGCCGCCCGTACGAGGTAAACATTGCCTTATTTGACGCCCTCCAGGGAACCGTCCGCGGGCCCGATCAACTTGGCACGGCGCGGTTTATTTGCGCTCATGCCATTATGCTGGGTCTGGAGGGGGTGCCCGCTTTTTACCTCCACTCCCTGTTCGGCACCCGAAATGACCTTGAGCGCGTGCGACACACCAACCAAAACCGGTCCATCAACCGCCACCAGTGGCAATTGGCAGCCTTATCGGAAGTCCTTGATGACAGTCAATCGACACATGCTGAGGTATTCTCGGCGCTCAAACGCCTGATTCGTTTGCGCCAGCGACAGCCGGCCTTTCATCCGAACGCCACCCAATACACATTGCACCTGGGAGATGCCCTGTTCGGTTTCTGGCGGCAGAGCGCTGACCGGCGCCAGAGCATTTTTTGCGTGTACAACGTCAGTGATCAACCCCAGAGGTTGGTCGTTCAGGCGCTGAATCTGATCGTTACAGATTCCTGGCACGACCTCATTTCGGGAATGGCGCTGGACGATGCCCATCCGACGGTTGAACTCGCGCCCTATCAAACGCTCTGGATCAGCAATCGCTAGTGCGGGCCCAGACGGGGGTGCGCTATCGAGGGGCCAATTCGGCCCGATGCGACGGATACTGAATACCGACAGCTCCGCGCGTCGTCATCCCGTGGTTCTGGGTTCGGCGGCCTGCTGCGTGGCCCTGTTAATGCGAAAAAAGGTCGCGCACCTGATCCCGGGGTAGGGCATGGACGCGCAGGCCGTCAGCTCCGATCATGGTTTCTGCTGCTACCATGGCGTTCACAATGGCTTCCTCAGTCGCCTGCACGGTGGCGCGGAACACGGATTCCAGAGCGTTGTTGGGAAACTGTTCTATCGAGTTGAACCGGTCTTCGTCCGTGGCTCCGCGATTGCCTGTGGAAAAGGCGACAAAGATATCGCCGGAGCCTGGATTGCTGATAGCGCCCAGCCTGCCCAGCGCCAGCGCTGGGCGCTTGGCGACACGCTTGAGCTGGTGGGGTAGAACAGGGGCGTTGGTTGCAATGATGACGATGATGGAGCCGTCTCGAGTGGGACTGTCCTGCTGCAGGGTTGCGCCATTGCAATAGGGGAACCAGGGGTTTTGCGGCGCGATTCCCGGGTCGAGATAGCAGTGCTGGCCCACGGGAAGTTCCTCAGCAACCCAACGATCGCCGAGGCGCAGATCCGTACCCCCCCAGTTGTAATTGCACTGCACCAGAACACCGACGATAAACGACTGGTCGGCAACCGAAAACACACGTGATGCCGTGCCGATGCCACCTTTAAATCCGTTGCAGACCATACCGGTGCCGCCACCGACGGCACCCTCTACTACGGGCCCGGTTTTGGCGTTCAAGAGTGCTTGCCGGACGTGCGTGGGTTTGAGGTGCTGCCCATTGATGTCATTCAATGCGCCATCATAGGTTTCGGCGACGACCGGGGCGTGCCACAGCGCGGGCCATTGCTGATCGACCATCCAGGCGACAAAAGCATCCCGTGCCACCCCGACGCTGTGGGTATTGGTGATGCCGATGGGTCCGTCGATCAAGCCCCGCTCCTCCAGCCAGGTGGTGCCGGTCATCTCACCCGAGGCATTGAGTGTGAACCACCCGCCATGGACCGCTTCCGTACTGTCTTTACCTCTGGGGTGAACCACTGTGACGCCCGTGCGAATCGGGCCCTCTCCTCGCACCAGCTGACCTTCGCCAGCAATCAGCGTGGTATGCCCCACCTCGACACCGGCTACATCGGTAATAGCATTCAAGGGTCCCGGTACGCCCAGGAACGGGATGCCGAGGCTACGCGCGCGTTCCAGAGCCTCCGCGTGCCCGCACTGGGCCGTCAGCGTCAACGCCAGTGCGATAGGGCCCGGATGCATCAGCACAGCTTTACAGCAGGCGAAAACGTTGAACTTCAGCATGCTTTTGACCTCAATGTTGACGGCAACGCCGACAAGTTATCAGAAACCCAACGGTTGTCATGGATGACCTCCCTACAGACGCGAAACTACCCGACGGGGATCTTCTTTTCGGATGGGAACCAGGGAAGGGATACGACCTCGGCGGCACGCCTGCCCTCTGGAAGTTCGAGGTCGATTGCGGTGCCTGGTACCGCATATTCACTCGGCAGATTTACCAGGGCGATATTGTGCTCTAGTCTGGGAGAGTAGACACAGCGCGTTATGTGACCTATGCGCAGACCATCCACGGTCACCGGCAGGAAGTGTTCGTTGGGCTGCACTGGATCGCCTTCGAAGTTGGCACCGACCAATCGGCGCGGTGTCCCTTCTCGGGCAATCTTCTGCAACGCTGCTTTCCCGATATAGTGCTGTGGCTTGTCGATGTCGAGCAGCCGATCCATGCCGATGGTAAACGGGTTGTCGTTGAGAGTGATGTCTGAGCAGTAAGACAGCATGCCACCCTCAACGCTCCTGGCCAGAGACGGGCAGGCGGGTTTGATATTAAATTCAGCGCCGGCTGACATACAAAGGTCCCAAAGTTCAGTCCCGCGTCGGCCGTCCTGTAGGATCAGTTCATAGCCCAGTTCGCCGCTCCAGCCGGTGCGGCTCAGCACCAGGGGAATGCCCTCGAGAGTCAGCTCGCGGCAGTGGTAATAGCCCAGGTCTGCAGCGACATCCCCAAACAACTTTTGGGCGACGCGGGGCGCCAGAGGACCCTGCAGTTGCAGTGGTGATGCATCGGGTTCGTGAACGGTCACATCAAGTGAACTCATTGCAGCGGCGGCTTTGGCCCAGAGCAGCACGTCGCCATCTCCGGGCGACAGCCAGAAGCGGTTAGCCTCGAGGCGAAAAAGTACCGCGTCATTGACGATACCGGCCGCGTCGTCGAGGAAGATGACGTATCGGCAACGGCCCAGGGGACAGCGTGAGATATCCCGTGGTGTGAGAAGTTGTGTGAATGCCAAGGCATCAGGCCCGCTGATTTCCACCTGTCGCTCGGCTGCGACATCCCACAGGCTGACACCCTGCACAATCGACCAGTATTCATCGGTTGTATTGCCGTAGCTCGTTGGCATATACATATGGTTGTAATTTGTGAAGGCTTTGGCGCCCGCGGCAACGGTCGCTTCATAAAAAGGCGATTTGCGCACGCGAGGGCCCAGTGTCAGTAGGGGTAGGTTTCCGGTGGCATTCATCGTATGGTGCTCCGCGCCAGATCTTATTTTTTGACGCGCAGATTCTGAGGTCTTGCCGGCCTTTGTGTCGAGATATTTCAGACTCGTCGCGCAGGATTTTTTGAACCCCGGTGGTCGACAGGCATGGAGCGCTTGGCACAATAACCGCCGTGCTTTTTCGGCCTGGGCAGACCCCACCAGACACAGGACATTTCATGACCGATAAGACCACCCCCGGTGCTTCAGAAAACATCCAGGGCAGCAGCACCAATCCCTATCGCTCTTCCAGGGCCGGCTATTACGCCCTGGGCACCCTGACGGTGGTTTATAGCTTCAATTTCATCGATCGGCAGTTACTTGCGATCCTGCAGGAGTCAATCAAAGCCGAGCTCCTGTTGAGCGATGCACAACTTGGGCTGCTCACCGGTTTTGCCTTCGCCGTTTTTTATGTCACGGCAGGTCTGCCCATTGCGAGCTGGGCAGACCGGAGCAACCGACGCAATATTGTTGCGCTATCCCTGTTCGTCTGGAGCTTTATGACGGCTATTAGTGGCTTTGCCCAGAATTACTGGCAGCTTCTGCTCGCGCGGATTGGCGTGGGTGTCGGCGAAGCGGGGGGGAGTCCACCCTCGCATTCGATGATCTCAGATATCTTCCCCCCCGAGTCCCGAGCAGGTGCGCTGGGTTTTTATTCGACAGGCATTAGCTTTGGCATCCTGTTCGGATTCCTTTTCGGCGGCTGGCTCAACGAGTTCTTTGGCTGGCGAGTGGCTTTTCTTGTGGTGGGAGTCCCGGGTATCTTGCTGGCGCTTTTGGTTCGCTTCACCCTTGCCGAACCCATACGGGGCCTCAATGAGCAGCGTGAGGTGGCCGACCAAAACGCCTCTATGGGTGCTGTTATTTCGCTACTGTGGCAGCGCCGCTCATTTCGTCATATGGCCATGGGCGCTGCGATGAATGCCTTTGCCGGATACAGCGTTGCCAACTGGGTGGCTTCCTACATGATTCGAAGTTATCAAATGCCCACCGGTGAACTGGGAACCTGGCTGGCGTTGATTGTGGGTGTCGGTGGCGCCATCGGCGTGTTTGGCTCCGGGGTTGTTGCTGATCGGTTGGGCCGTCGCGACGGCCGCTGGTACATGTGGATGCCGGCGGTGGCCTGTGTCATAGCGATTCCTTTTCAATTTGGCGTCTACTATTTCGCAAAGGACCCCTACTTCGCACTGACCATGGCGATCGTGCCCGCCGTGCTATCCAATGCCTACCTCGCCGCAACCATTGCCACGGTGCACGGACTGGTGGGGCTGAGGATGCGCGCCCTGTCTTCCGCCATCTTGTTTTTTATTCTGAATATCATTGGGTTGGGTGCGGGCCCCTCATCGGTGGGCTTGCTCAGTGATTTCCTGCAACCCACCTACGGTATTGAATCGCTGCGCTATGCCCTGCTGATACTTGTGCCATTGGCGCTTTGCTGGTCAGGCCTTCATTATCTGTTGGCTGCACGCCATGTAAGGGCCGACTTGGCTGCAGCGCCGGCATGATCGGCATGAGGTGCCGACATGATCGGCATGAAAGGTGCGGCTTGATGGCAGAGGGAGCGGCCCTGCGGGGCATGACGTGTGGCTGGGCACGCCAAACCTTTTGTTCTCCGAATTACTCCTGATGCGGGGGCGCTTGATAATTGCCCAAAAAAGTGGGGAACGAAAATGTTGAACCGGACGTTATGGGGGGTGCTTGCGATATTGCTGGCGAGTGCAGAGGTTGCCACCGCCTCCCCGGCGCGGTTTGGCAGCCTGCTCAATATCGTCCAGTTGATTCGAAGCGGTGGTGAGGAGGAACAGACGCCCCCAGCGGTACTGGATTTCTCTGAGGTCGACGCCGCGTTTCAGGCGTTTCTCGATGGTAGTTTGGTTTTTGACGGTATCAGCTACGTCGTGGTCGATGCCGACACCACATTACATACGGCAACCTTTGGTGATCATACCGAAGATCTGGTGGTGATGTTGGCATCCACGAGCAAGGTACCCGCTGTAATGACCCTGCTGGCCCTTGATGAAGACCCGGGGGTTGCCTTTAGCGTGGATCAACCTGTGGCCACGATGCTCCCGTACGAGGGTGTTTACACTGATCGAACCATTACGCAAATGGTGAGTAATACGTCGGGCATCCCCGGACTGGGCGCACTCGATGATTATGGAAACCCATTCGGTCAGACCCTTGATGACCTGAATCACCTCTGTATTTTTGCGGACTCGGAAAATGTAGCGTTTGAGGCCTGTGGCGAACAGTTGCTGACGAATGAGCTCGCGGGCAGTGAGGCCGCGGGCGAGAGGTTCGACTACGGTGGCAGCCAATGGCAAGCCGCGGGGGTCACGGCCTCTGTGGCTGCCAACGCCACCTGGAATCAATTGGTCGATCAGTATTTGGGGGAGCCCTGCGGCCTCGAGGTATTCACCTTTGGCAACCCCTGGCAAGAAATCAGTTTCGGTGGCACGAGTTTCAACGGCACGGTGGAAAGTTTGCCGGGGCAGAGCAATCCCCACATCGGCGGTGGAGCGATCACCAATCTGTCCGATTATGCCAAGCTGCTGCAGGTACACCTGAACGGTGGTTTTTGTGGCGACCAACAGGTACTGAGTCAGGCCGCGCTTGACAGTATGCGCGTGGACCGCGGCGGTGTTGTCCCCATGGATCCTACCCCCTACGGCATGGGATGGTGGATCTCGGAAGATAACCCCGGTGTTTATGACGATCCCGGTGCCTTTGGTGCCGTGAGCTTCATCGATGTTGAGCGCGGTATTGGCGGTTACATTGCCATTGACGACTACACTCGCGTGGACTCAAGCGCGCCGGTAGGACTTGTAAGGAGAACCATCATTCCTCTCATTCAGGCACTGATTGATAGTCAATAAGTTTCGAATGAATGCTTCAGGGGGGGGGTGACGCGCGCCCTCCCCCCACCAGTCTTACAAACCAGCAGTTTCAGTTGGATTGTCGGGGACATTTTGAAAGTACTATATACTGGCAACCTTGTTTCCAGGGCTCGGCGGGCAGTGATGTTGCGTTACGGGAGATATCGGGTAGCCGGGGTCGATCGATGAGCGGTTCGGAGAACCCAGACGCCAAGCCGGACCATGTCATCGCCCGACATCGCTATCTGGACATCCTGCACCAGTTCACCCTCCGGCAGGCCAATCTTTCCACCCTCGATGATATTGTTTGGAATATAGCCAAGACCGCGATCGCCGAGCTGGGTTTCGAGGATTGCGTCGTCTATCTGGTGTCGGATGATGGGGCTATGCTTAAGCAAGTCGCTGCCCACGGCACCAAAAATCCCGTTGCCAGAGAAATCTTCAATGAAATTACGATCCCGGTTGGCGCGGGCATCGTGGGTCACGTGGCGCAAACCGGCGAGGTACAGTGCGTTGCCGATGCCCGGCTGGATTCGCGCTACATCACAGACGATGATTTTCGGCTGTCTGAGCTGGCGGTGCCCATAACCCACGCAGGCCGCATTATCGGTGTGCTTGATTCGGAACATCCGTCTGCCAATTTCTTCAGCGATGAGGATATTCAGCTGTTCACGACCATCGCAGCGCTGGCGTCAAACCGTATAGAGACGGCGCTGGCCATGGAGCGGCTGGAAAACACCGTAGAGCGGCTTGAAAAAACGCGGCTCCAGTTGGAGCTCCAGGCAGAAGAGTTGCGAGAGTCGCGCCTCCAAGCTGAGGCAGCATCGGTGGCAAAAAGTAATTTTCTGGCCAACATGAGTCATGAGATTCGCACGCCTATGACAGCCATTGTCGGCTTTGCTGAACTGCTTGCGGCCGGGGGAGGTGATGACGAGGAGCAATCCCGGTGGCGCGGGCAGCTCACTCGGAATGCCAGTTACCTCCAGGACTTGATTGGCAATATTCTGGATATGTCTGAGGTTGAGAAAGGATTGGTACGCGTTGAAAACGAGGAACTCTTCCTTCGAAGTACGGTGATTGATTCTGTTGAAACACTCAGGGCGCGCGCCAAAGCCAAGGCTCTGAGTCTGGATTGCCAGTTTTCGGATCCGATACCCGAAAAAATAATTATTGACCGCGTAAAGCTGCGGGAAATCATCGTCAATTTGGTCAGCAACGCTATAAAATATACCGACGTCGGCGCCATTAAAGTGGGCGTCTCGGCGGAACGGGGCCTCAAAAATGCGGTGCTCAGAATTGCTGTCAGTGACACCGGTATCGGTATTGATGAAAGTCAGTTGGACAAGCTGTTTGTGCCATTCAGTCGAGTCCACGATACAACGCGGCTGGCGGGTATAGAGGGCACGGGTCTGGGTCTGGCGCTCACCTACCAATTCGTCAAAGCTATGGATGGAGAAGTTTCTGTCAGCTCAAAGCTGGGTCAGGGTTCTGAGTTTGTGTTGACGCTTCCCTGTGGGGTACCCGAGCGCGTTGCCTGGTCAAATAATGAGCTGGCTAACCCCTTCGACCGGGCCGCAACCTCATCTTCTGCTGATCTATCGCCCTCGGCAGGTGCTCAGAAAGCACTGCTGGGTCTGCACATACTGTGCTGTGAAGACAGCGACCCCATTGCGTTGTTACTGGAGGTCCTTCTGACGGGTGCGGGTGCGCAATTCACGCGTTGCATTAATGGTGCCGAGGGCATAGAACGGTTTGAGGCGTTGAGTGGCACGGGTGCAACACCTGATCTGGTACTCATGGATATGCAGATGCCGGTGATGGACGGGTATCAGGCTACGGCGCACCTTAAGCAGGTAAAGCCCGATATGCCGGTTATTGCTCTCACTGCATTCGCTTTAAAGGAAGACGTGGAGCGATGCCGCAGTGCGGGGTGCGATCACTACCTGACTAAACCGATACAGGCGGGTCGTTTCGCCAGTCAGTTGCGTGACTTCTACGACGAGTTTCGGGGGCGACTTGATAGCACCTTGGCCTGAGGGCGCTTGATAGTGGGTCAGCGTCGTTGGCCCGACCTTTTAAATGCCGATCTCCTGGTGTTGCTGGGAAGCCAAGTGATCTTCGTTTCCGCAGGCGCCATGACAGTGACCATGGCGGGAATCATGGGGGCTCGTCTGGCGCCCGACGCATCATTGGCAACCCTGCCTGTCTCTCTGATGGTGTTGGGGACGGCATTGGCCGCTTTCCCTGCCGCGAGGATAATGCAACGCTTTGGGCGTCGCAGTGGCTTTATCGGCGCGGCGTGTCTGGCGCTCATCTCATGTGCAGTAGGTTTTTGGGGGCTCCATGTGACCTCCTTCCCTCTTTACTGCCTGTCCACTGCGATGCTGGGCATCAGCCTGGCCTTTAGTCAACAATTTCGTTACGCGGCCACAGAGACCGTCGCAATCGACCGCGCTGGCCCAGCGGTTTCCGTGCTGCTGCTGGGCAGTGTCGGTGGTGCCCTGGTGGGGCCGGAGTTGGTTGCGCGAGCTGAGATGCTGCTCCCGGGCAGAGGGCTGCAGGGCGCGTTGCTGGGCGCGGGCTTACTGTTCTGTCTTGCCGTGCCCCTGTTGTGGCGTCTGTCATTGCGATCTGGTAGCGGGTCGCGTCTCGCGCGCGCTGTAGACACCACGGCGGGTGTCAGTGCATTGCATCCACTGGTGTGGTTGGCCATCGCCGGGGGCGTCGTCGGGCAGGGGGTGATGACATTTGTCATGACGGCCACCCCTGTTGCCATGCATGTGCACGATGGGCACAGCCTTGTTGCTACCGCTGGCGTGGTACGGATCCATGTGCTCGCCATGTATTTGCCATCGCTCGTCTCTGGATGGCTAATCTCCCAATTTGGCGCCCGAACCTTGATGGCGCTGGGTGTGTTGGTGTTTTTTCTTACGCTTCTCGCCGCATGGGCAGGTACTAGCGTTCAACACTACGGTTGGGCCATGCTGCTGTTGGGCGTGGGTTGGAATTTTCTTTTTGTTGGTGGTACGACACTCCTCGTTGAAGCCGCAAACCCTGTGGGTCGCTTTCAGGTGCAGGGCTATAACGATGCCGCCGTGTTCGGTAGTTCGGCTGTGGCCAGCTTTGCCGCTGGGGCTGTGCTCAATCAGCTGGGCTGGCAAGCTATTATTCTCGGCGCGCTACCCCCGATGCTGCTGTTGGGGCTGGCGATTTTTTGGCTCTACCGCAAACCGCTTCCGGTTTTCGTAGCGGGGGTGTCGTCACCGGCTTGAAATAATCAAGCCGTGACAGTCTCAAAGACAGTGCTTGCGAACACTGAGTGCTGTGGTAGCGTTTCACCACTTGACGGTGGCCGCTGCGGAAGTGGGACCCATAAAACTTGAATACAGAGGAGAGTGTCATGGTGTGGATGAGCAAGGGTGTGAGGCTTTTATTGCTGGTTATGTGCGCCCTGTTTTTCGCGGGTGCCAGCGCCGACCCCATTGCCAGGATGTCCGATAAGCAGGTCAAGGAGTTGGCCAAAACGCTGGCGAAGCAGGAAAAAGCGGTTGAAAAAGCGCTGCCCTCGAAATTCAAGAAGAGCGTGCTCAGGGGGCCGTCCGGCGAGCTCATGGTGCGTGATTATTTCAGTGACCTCGCCGATGCCATCGATCATCTTTACGAGCGATTTACGGGGCAATACTCGGCCAGTGCGGAGGCCACCGAAATTCTCACCCGCTCATCGGTGATGCACCAGTATTTTCAGGACAACCCCGATTTAAAGGGCGTCAACGAATGGGACGTTTACGCCGACAGCTTGCAGCAACTCGCTGGGGCCTATGGTGAAGAGTTCCCCTTGGGTGAAAACCCAGCGGTGCGCCGAATTGGTGATCAGGAACTGGCGGCAGCGGCCAAGGATGCGGCTGATTTTGCAAAAGACTTTGATAGCGTGCTGTCCAAGGGCACAAAGAAAATCAATGAACTCAAGGATGATGTGAAAGAAGCACGGGCTGAACTCAAGACACTCGCCAGTGCCAGCAAGACGCTGGCAAGCAACATCAATAAGGGCCGGCCTGCCACAGCTGAGGCTAAACAGGTAATGCAGGCCGTTGAGGCGATCGAGGATGTGCTTGACGACGAAATGATGCCGGAGGGCGTGGTAGATGCGTGGGATGATGGTCAAACCCCCATCAATAAAATTGCCCAGGCCTTTTCTCTCTAAGCGGTCGCTCACGCTTTGGTGCTTCGCAAGGGCTCGACGGATGAAACACACAGGTCAAAATAATGCAGTTAACCCACATACCGTCATGGTGCGTTGGGTCGCGGCTGTGCTGTTGAGAGCGTTGCCCCGCACTGTTTTGGTACTGATTGGCTTGCTGAGTGCCGGGCTGAGCCAGGCTGGGGATGCGCGGCTGGGTATTGCCATCGAGGGCGGCGCGTTTAATGCGAAGTTCAAATTCTTCAATGCGAGCGATGGCTGTCCCGGGTACAACGACATACCGGGGGCTAAGGATTATTTGGGCAGTGTATTCGCGTCCAGCACGTCAAAAACCAAGGTTCTGCCCACGGATACTCCCATTCACGTTTTTCTCTTCAGGCCACGTGATACGGCGGGTATCAGTGCCGGTGGGGGCCAGGCCGAGATACGTCGCAGGTCATTGCAAGTTGTCTTGAGCGGAGACGCAGCGCTTGTTTTTACGGGTTTTGAGGCTCACCGGCCCGAGTGGACGGCTTCGGGTGCTATTGAGGTCCAGCGGGCTGATGCCTGTGTCGCTGAACCGGAGGTCAATGGCGGTGATGGGGC
>Ga0181596_10003242_pt1 | contig 15261 bp, 10 predicted proteins | sample 041ome_6_FD_148655 | JGI IMG/M metagenome (GOLD analysis project Ga0181596, IMG submission 148655) | Coastal salt marsh microbial communities from the Groves Creek Marsh, Skidaway Island, Georgia - 041402US metaG (spades assembly) | ecosystem: Environmental > Aquatic > Marine > Intertidal zone... | reverse complement strand
TCGTAAGCGCCCTGAGTGAAGATGATGTCGTCGGAGTTCAACACGTCGTAGGCGTTGAGCTGGTCGGGGTGGATGGCGTGCACTCCAGGAATGTTGCGCACGCTCTTCTGACCGACCTCGTCACTACGGCTGATGACCACCAGCACGTTGCGGCCGGGAGCAGTCTGCTGAAGGAACGCGGCCGCAGTCTTGGTCGACGGCACGTCTCCCAGACCCAGCGAGGACACGATGTGCAAACGCTCACCGCGTGCGCGGTCGGAGAGGGCACCCAGAAGAGCCTGACGGATCATCTTCTTAGGGGTGCGCTGGGCGTAGCTGCGGGGGGTAGGTCCGTGGACCACGCCACCGCCGCGGTGTTCGGGGGCGCGGATCGAACCCTGACGGCTACGACCGGTTCCCTTCTGCTTGAACGGCTTGCGACCAGAACCGGACACTTCACCGCGGTGCTTCACCTTGTGGGTTCCTTGGCGGCCAGCGGCGAGCTGGGCGACAACGACCTGGTGGAGCAGGGGGATGTTGGTCTGGACGTCAAAAATTTCCGCGGGAAGGGTGACCGAACCGGCCTTCTTGCCCTTCGCGTCGACAACGTCAATAGCGGTAGCCATGGCGGTTACGCTCCCTTCCGGGCGTTACGGACAAACACCAGCGAGTTCTTCGGACCGGGAACAGCACCCTTGATCAACAAGAGGTTGCGCTCGGCGTCGATTTTCTCGACCTGGAGGTTCATCACGGTGACGCGGTTGTGGCCCATACGACCGGCCATACGCATGCCCTTGAACACGCGTGAGGGGGTCGCCGAGGCGCCAATCGAACCGGGCTTGCGGTGGTTGCGGTGAGCACCGTGTGAGGCGGATACACCCTTGAAGTTGTGCAACTTCATCACACCGGCCGTGCCCTTACCCTTGCTGGTTCCCACCACGTCGACCATCTGGCCGGGCTCGAAAGCCTCCACGGTGAGTTCCTGACCGACGGCGTACTCCGACGCGTCGGGGGTGCGCACCTCGGTGAGGTGACGGCGGGGGGTCACGCCGGCCTTTTCAAAGTGACCTTTGAGGGGCTTGGTGACCTTGCGGGGGTCGATAGCACCGGCGGCGATCTGAATCGCGTCGTAGCCGTCGTTGTCCTGGGTGCGAATTTGGGTGACCACGTTCGGGCTCACCTCAATAACAGTGACTGGGACGACGCGGTTGTTCGAATCCCAGACCTGGGTCATGCCGAGCTTCTTGCCCAGCACACCTTTCGTGGCAGTGATTGTTGACATGGTCGTCCTTAGAGCTTGATCTCGATGTTGACGTCCGCTGGCAGGTCGAGACGCATCAGCGAATCAACAGCCTTCGGAGTGGGGTCAATGATGTCAATCAGACGCTTGTGGGTGCGCTTCTCGAAGTGCTCACGAGAGTCCTTGTACTTGTGCGGGGAGCGAATCACTGCCACGACGTTCTTTTCCGTCGGCAGCGGCACGGGTCCCACCACGGTGGCGCCTGCGCGGGTCACCGTGTCGACAATCTTGCGCGCTGAAACGTCGAGACCTGCGTGGTCGTACGACTTCAGTCGAATGCGGATTTTTTGTCCCGCCATAGTTGTCTCTTTCCTTTACGCACCAGGAACTCTCATTCCCGGTTGTTCACCGAGCTGCCGTTGGCAACCCGATTGACATCACTGTTTTCCTGTCAACGAGCCCAGGCACGCGCCTGGACCACCTCATATCCCACCCACACTCAAGCGGGGGATCGAAGTGACTGTGTGTTCTCTACCCGCGGCCTAGACAGGTCGCTATTGCGCCTTCTATGCACTGCCTGGCAGTGAGCGCCACATCAATGCAGCGCGATTTGAACCTCGATAACTCTGCCACACCCGTGCATTTCCTGCAACCCGGGCGTGTCGCTTTTTTGACCTGTTTTTTCCTAACCAAACAGGCCCAGAACGAGCCCGATGAGCGCAAGCCCGACGATGTCCGATCCGGCCTCGAGAACCCAGGCGCGAAGGCTCAGACTGCCAAAGAGTTTGTGGGTGAGGCTCGCGGCCGCACCAATCAGACCCAAAAGTGCTCCGGTGGCAAGTCCCACCCACCAGGTGGGCTGACCAATCGCTTGTAACACCACTTCCAAGACGGTGGCTTGAACGGCAATCGCCGCGAAGGTGAGTCCAAAGACCATCCCCATGTTGGCGCCACCGGGTTGTTCCTCGGGCAACTTGCCCATGTATTTCCACCACAGAGGGAAAAAGGTTTTCGGGCCAAACCACAGACTGCCGGCGATTGCACCGATGATGGTCGCGACCAAGATGGCCAGCCAGTTAATCTCCACCCTCAGAGCCTAGTGCCGGAGCAAACAGAAAGGGCCCGGGTTTCCCCGGGCCCTTCGCTGTGTCGTGGAAACTACTCGATGATCTTGGTCACCGTTCCAGCACCGACGGTGCGTCCACCTTCACGAATAGCGAAGGACAGACCCTCCTCCATAGCGATGGGCTGAATCAGCTCCACCTTCATGTCGGTGGTGTCACCGGGCATGACCATCTCGGTGCCCTCGGGCAGCGAGATAACGCCGGTCACGTCAGTGGTACGGAAGTAGAACTGCGGACGGTAGTTCGTGTAGAAGGGGTTGTGACGTCCACCCTCGTCCTTGGAGAGGATGTACGCGGTGCCCTCGAACTCGGTGTGCGGGGTCACCGAACCCGGTGCCACGACGACCTGTCCACGCTCCACGTCTTCACGCTTGGTACCGCGAAGAAGCAGACCACAGTTCTCGCCAGCCCATGCTTCGTCGAGCTGCTTGTGGAACATCTCGATACCGGTCACGGTGGTCTTCTGGGTCGGGCGGATACCCACGATCTCAACGTCAGAGTTGATCTGCAGGGTTCCACGCTCGGCGCGGCCGGTCACAACGGTTCCACGACCGGTGATGGTGAAGACGTCCTCGATCGGCATGAGGAACGGCTTGTCCTTGTCACGCACGGGGTCGGGGATGTTGTCGTCAACAGCCTGCATGAGCTCCATGATCTTGTCGCCCCAGGCAGCGTCACCCTCGAGGGCCTTGAGGCCGGAAACGCGGATCACGGGAGCGTTGTCACCGTCGAAGCCCTGGCTGGAGAGCAGCTCACGGACCTCAACCTCGACGAGCTCGAGGATTTCCTCGTCGTCGACCATGTCGGACTTGTTCAGCGCGACCAACAGGTAAGGAACACCCACCTGCTTGGCGAGCAGAACGTGCTCACGGGTCTGGGCCATCGGACCGTCAGTGGCGGCAACCACGAGGATTGCACCGTCCATCTGAGCAGCACCGGTGATCATGTTCTTGATGTAGTCAGCGTGACCGGGGGCGTCCACGTGTGCGTAGTGACGCTTCTCGGTCTCGTACTCGACGTGCGAGATGTTGATGGTGATACCACGCTGCTTCTCTTCCGGAGCCGAGTCAATCGACGCAAAGTCGCGAACGACGTTGACGTCTGACGGCAAACGGTCAGCGAGCACCTTGGAAATGGCAGCGGTCAGAGTGGTCTTGCCGTGGTCGACGTGACCAATCGTTCCGATGTTTACGTGCGGTTTGGTCCGCTCGAACTTGGCCTTAGCCACTGTGGTCCTCCTCAGGACTTCGGTGTTTGAATCGGGGGTTCCGACTCAAACGGATCGGATTTCTTGGTGTTACAAGGCTCGGCGAGCCTATTCGGTCGGGCTTAGTCTCCCTTGCCCTTCTGAATAATCTCGTCGGCCACTGCCTTCGGGACTTCAGCATAGGAGTCGAAAGTCATCGAATAGACGGCGCGGCCCGAGGTCTTCGAGCGCAGGTCACCGACGTATCCGAACATTTCCGACAGCGGCACGAGGGCACGCACGACCTTTACGCCGGTCGCGTCCTCCATGCTCTGGATCTGCCCGCGGCGCGAGTTCAGGTCACCGATGACGTCACCCATGTATTCCTCTGGGGTACGCACCTCGACGGCCATCACTGGCTCGAGCAGAACAGGGTTTGCCTTCTTCGCGGCTTCTTTGAAGACCATCGATCCGGCAATCTTGAACGCCATCTCCGAAGAGTCGACGTCGTGGTACTGACCGTCGAGCAGAATCGCTTTGACTCCGACTGTCGGGTAGCCCGCCAGAACACCCACCTGCATGGCGTCCTGGATTCCTGCGTCCACCGAGGGGATGTATTCGCGAGGAATACGACCACCGGTGACTTGGTTTTCAAACTCGTAGCTGGTCTCTGCGGTGACCTCGAGCGGCTCGAGAGTGACCTGGACCTTCGCGAACTGGCCGGAACCACCCGTCTGCTTCTTGTGGGTGTAGTCGTACTTCTCCACAGTGCGACGGATGGTTTCGCGGTAGGCCACCTGGGGCTTACCGACGTTCGCTTCCACGTTGAATTCACGCTTCATACGGTCAACGAGGATGTCGAGGTGAAGCTCACCCATACCCTTGATCACGGTCTGGCCGGTCTCGGGGTTCAGCTCCGTACGGAACGTGGGGTCTTCCTCGGCAAGCTTCTGGATCGCAATCGAGAGCTTCTCCTGGTCAGCCTTGGTCTTGGGCTCAATGGCCACCTCGATCACGGGCTCAGGGAAGGTCATCGACTCCAGAACCACCGGGTTGTTCGGGTCACACAGGGTGTCACCCGTGGTGGTGTCTTTCAGGCCAATCACGGCGTAGATGTGACCAGCGGTCACCTTCTCAACCGGGTTTTCCTTGTTCGAGTGCATCTGGAAGATCTTTCCGATGCGCTCCTTCTTGCCCTTGGTGGAGTTAATCACCTGAGCGCCGGAGTCAATCGAACCGGAATACACGCGGACGTAGGTGAGACGACCGAAGAAGGGGTGCACCGCGACCTTGAACGCGAGAGCCGAGAACGGCTCGGAGGCGTCAGCCTTACGGGTAATGGCCTTCTCTTCGTCGTTGGCAGCGTGGCCTTCGACCTCGGGAACGTCGAGCGGCGAGGGAAGGTAGTCCACCACCGCGTCGAGCATCGGCTGCACGCCGCGGTTCTTGAACGCCGAACCACAGAGCACAGGGTAGGCCTCACCAGAAATGGTGAGCTGGCGAATACCGGCCTTGATTTCGGCGATGGTGAGCTCTTCTCCACCGAGGTACTTCTCCAGAAGTTCTTCGCTGGATTCGGCCACACCCTCGAGAAGCTGGGCGCGGTATTCCTCGGCCTTGGCCTGCAAGTCGGCGGGAATCTCGGTGGTCTCGTAGGACGCACCCATCGTCACGTCACCCTTGGCGTCACCCTCCCAGACCTTGGCCTTCATTTCGACCAAGTCAACGACACCGGTGAAGCTCGACTCAGCACCAATGGGCAGCTGAATCACGAGCGGCTTGGCGCCGAGGCGGTTGATGATGGTGTCGACAGTGAAGTAGAAGTCCGCACCGAGCTTGTCCATCTTGTTGACGAAGCAAATACGGGGAACGTTGTACTTGTCAGCCTGACGCCACACAGTCTCCGACTGGGGCTCCACACCCTCTTTACCGTCGAACACTGCAACCGCACCATCGAGCACGCGAAGGCTGCGCTCCACCTCAACGGTGAAGTCCACGTGGCCCGGGGTGTCGATGATGTTGATCTGGTGGTCAGCCCAGAAACAGGTGGTCGCAGCAGAAGTAATCGTGATGCCACGCTCCTGCTCTTGCGCCATCCAGTCCATGGTCGCGGCACCGTCGTGCACCTCGCCAATCTTGTGCGAGATACCGGTGTAGAACAGGATCCGCTCAGTGGTCGTGGTCTTTCCCGCATCGATGTGCGCCATGATGCCAATGTTGCGGACCTTGTTCAGGTCAGTAAGCACGTCCTGTGCCACAGTTCTCCTCCAGGAGTGGTCTAGGTGGTAACGATTACCAGCGGTAGTGGGCGAAGGCCTTGTTCGACTCGGCCATCTTGTGGGTGTCTTCGCGACGCTTCACGGCCGCACCGAGGCCGTTAGAAGCATCCAAGATTTCGTTGGTCAAACGCTCCGTCATCGTCTTTTCACGACGCGAACGGGCGTAGCTCACCAACCAGCGAAGGGCGAGGGTGTTCGCACGGTGAGGCTTGACCTCAACCGGGACCTGGTAGGTCGAACCACCCACGCGGCGCGAGCGCACCTCGAGGGTCGGGCGAACGTTGTCCAAGGCCTTCTTCAGTACCTCAACAGAGTCCTGGCCGGTCTTCGAGGAGACACCTTCGAGGGCGCCATAAACGATGCGCTCGGCGAGACCCTTCTTGCCCTGAACAAGAATCTTGTTCACCAGCTGGGTCACAACGGGAGCCCGGTAGACCGGGTCAGCGACGACGGGGCGCTTAGGCGCGGGTCCTTTACGTGGCATTACTTCTTCTCCATCTTCGCGCCGTAGCGACTACGCGCTTGCTTGCGGTCCTTGACGGCCTGGGTGTCCAGAGAGCCGCGGACAATCTTGTAACGAACACCGGGGAGGTCCTTCACACGACCACCGCGCACGAGCACCATCGAGTGCTCCTGCAGGTTGTGGCCTTCACCCGGGATGTACGCGGTGACTTCGGTTCCGTTGGAGAGTTTGACACGGGCCACCTTGCGAAGAGCCGAGTTCGGCTTCTTGGGGGTGGTGGTGTAGACGCGGGTGCATACTCCGCGCTGTTGCGGGTTTCCGCGGAGGGCGGGAGCCTTGGTCTTCGAAACCTTTGGCTTTCGACCCTTACGAACCAGCTGCTGGATCGTTGGCACAGTGAACTCCTAGTTTTATCGTCTGCACGGTGACAGTTGTGATGGTGGGCTCCGGAACACGACGGGTGTGTCAGGCTCCGGCCGACATCGAACCGAAGGACACCTGGTGGGGTGAGCGACGGTATGCCGTGGGGGCGAACTCCAACTCAGTTGAGCTGTGGTCTATCCCTTGTTGTGACGTTCGTGACCCGAGACCTAGCCGACCCCATTTTCGGGGCACCCACTACGGGCGTGCCAACGAACACACAGTCGACCAGGTTACTGCCCGAAAGCCCCAGGGTCAAATGATTTTCACCCAGATTCCTGCCCTATGCCACCCGAAGCAGGACAACTATTGCGCCGATCAGCATCCACGGCCCGAAGGGGATGGAATCACGGGGCCCAATGTGACCTCGACTCATGCTCCACAGCGCCCAAATTCCTCCGAAAACGACGGCCAGGGCGAGGCCCCAGAGCGCCCACTCGATACCGTACCAACCCAGCTGAAGCGATATCGCGCCACCGAGTTTCACATCGCCAAACCCCAATGGTCGTCCGGGTGCCTCGGCTGCGCACCACAACAGAGAAACCACGAGCGCACTCGCCATCACCGCACCCAACACCCGCTCTTGGGCTCCACCAAGGCCCAATTGGCTAAGTGCAGCGACTGCCGACACTCCCCACAACGGCAAGGTGAGTCGGTCCGGCAACCGGTGTTCCCGCAGATCAATCAGCGCGAGAGGAATCGCGACGACAACGAACGCGATGTGCGCATAAACCAGAACACCCACCCGGCCGAGCTAACCAGGGGGAAAGCTCAGTGGGTGGCTGTTATCCCCAGAGGGGACTACTGGTAGTTCTCGGACGAACCTTCTTCGGAGCTGAACGCGTCGAAGTCAACGAACGAGAGGTCGTCGACCGAGCCGAACGCGTCGTCTTCGCTGAACAGGCGTGCCGGGTAGTGCTCGGCACGGGCCTCTTCGGTGGGTTCCACGGTGATGTTGCGGTAGCGCGACAGACCGGTTCCCGCCGGAATCAGCTTTCCGATGATGACGTTTTCCTTCAGGCCCACGAGCGGGTCGCGCTTGCCCTGCATGGCGGCTTCGGTGAGAACACGGGTGGTCTCCTGGAAGCTCGCGGCAGACAGCCACGACTCGGTCGCCAGGGATGCCTTGGTGATACCCATGACTTCCTGACGGGCCGAAGCGGTCTTCTTCGATTCGGTGAGCGCTTCGCGGTTGATCTGGTTGTAGCGGGTGCGGTCAACCAATTCACCGGGCAGCAAGGTGGTCTCGCCGTGGTCAACCACGGTGACCTTGCGCAGCATCTGGCGCACGATGACCTCGATGTGCTTGTCGTGAATCGGCACACCCTGTGAGCCGTAGACGCCCTGCACACCATCGACCAAGTGCTGCTGAACGGCGCGGACACCCTTGACGCGAAGAACTTCCTTCGGGTCGACCGGGCCCTCGTGCAGCTGAGCACCGAGCTCAACATGGTTACCATCGGCAACCCGCAGCTCCATGCGCTTCGAGACGGTGTAGTTCACCTCGTCGTCTCCGTTGTCCGGAGTGAGGGTGATCTTGTACTGCGTCTCGGTCTCTTCGATCTTGATCCGACCGGCAGCTTCCGCGATGGGGCTCGCACCCTTCGGGGTGCGCGCTTCGAACAACTCGGTCACACGGGGCAGACCCTGAGTGATGTCGTCGGCCGAGGCAGAACCACCGGTGTGGAAGGTACGCATGGTCAGCTGGGTTCCCGGCTCACCAATCGACTGGGCCGCGATGATGCCGACGGCCTCACCCAGGTCGACCGGAGTTCCGGTCGCGAGCGAGCGGCCGTAGCAGGCAGCACACACACCGACGGTGGACTCACAGGTGAGCACCGAACGGACGTTGATTTCGCTGACACCGGCAGCAACGAGCTCGTCGATGAGAACATCTCCGACGTCGCTTCCGGCTTCTGCCACCACCTTGCCCTTGGCGTTGGTGGCGTCGGTCGCGAGGTTACGCGCAAACACTTCGTTCTCCACGTTGTCGCTGCGCACCCACTCGCCTTCGGCGTTCTGGTGTGCGATCGGGAAGGAGACACCCTTGGTGGTGCCACAGTCTTCCTCGCGGATGATGACGTCTTGCGACACGTCCACCAGACGACGGGTCAAGTAACCCGAGTCAGCGGTACGCAGAGCGGTGTCGGCGAGACCCTTACGCGCACCGTGGGTGGCGATGAAGTACTCGGCAACGCTCAGGCCTTCGCGGTAGCTCGAAATAATCGGGCGAGCAATAACCTCACCGCGAGGGTTCGACACGAGGCCACGCATACCGGCGATGTTTCCGACTTGCAGCCAGTTACCACGGGCACCGGAGGTGACCATGCGGTTGATGGTGTTGTTCGCCTCAAAGGCCTCACGCATCGCGTCGTTGACCTCTTTGGTGCCGTGGCTCCAAATCTCAACGAGTTCGCGACGACGCTCCTGGTCAGAAATGAGACCCTTGTCGAACTGCGCCTGAACTTTCTCAGCCTGCTTTTCGTACTTGGAGACAATGGTCTCTTTTTCCTTCAAGCGAGGAACGTCGCTCAATGCGACGGTCACACCGGAACGGGTAGCCCAGTAGAAACCGGCGTCCTTGACCTTGTCCAACGTGTCCGCGACGACGACCTTCGGGTAGCGCTCAGCAAGGTCGTTGACCAGCGCAGAGACGCGACCCTTGTCGACGACTGCTTCCACGTAGTAGTAGTCCTCGGGCAGGAACTCGTTGAACATGGCGCGACCGAGGGTGGTCTCCATGAGCATCGTCTGGCCCTGAACGAAGCCTTCCGGCTGCTTCTTGGGCGAGAGGTGCACGTTGTTCAATCGAATCTTGATCTTGGCGTTGAGGTGCAACGTACCCTGGTCCATCGCCATAACGCCTTCTGCGATCGAGGAAAAGACGCGGCCTTCACCGACGGCTCCTTCGCGCACGGAGGTGAGGTGGTGCAGACCAATGATCATGTCCTGGGTGGGCACGGTCACCGGGCGGCCGTCGGACGGCTTGAGGATGTTGTTCGACGCGAGCATCAGCACGCGAGCCTCAGCCTGCGCTTCGACCGACAGCGGAAGGTGAACCGCCATCTGGTCACCGTCGAAGTCTGCGTTGAACGCAGCACACACGAGCGGGTGAAGCTGAATGGCTTTACCTTCTACCAACTGCGGCTCAAACGCCTGGATACCCAAACGGTGCAGGGTGGGGGCGCGGTTGAGCAGGACGGGGCGCTCACGAATGATCTCTTCGAGAACATCCCACACCTCGGGACGCATACGCTCCACCATGCGCTTGGCGTTCTTGATGTTGGAGGAGTGACCGAGGTCCATCAGGCGCTTGATCACGAAGGGCTTGAACAGCTCGAGCGCCATCAGCTTCGGCAGACCACACTGGTGCAGCTTCAGCTGAGGACCGACCACGATAACCGAACGGCCCGAGTAGTCCACGCGCTTACCCAAAAGGTTCTGACGGAAACGACCCTGCTTACCCTTGAGCATGTCGGAGAGTGACTTCAGGGCGCGGTTTCCGGTACCGGTCACGGGGCGACCACGACGACCGTTGTCGAAGAGTGCGTCGACCGCTTCCTGCAGCATGCGCTTTTCGTTGTTCACGATGATCTCGGGGGCACCGAGGTCGAGCAGACGACGCAGACGGTTGTTGCGGTTGATCACACGACGGTAAAGGTCATTGAGGTCGGAGGTGGCGAAACGACCACCATCGAGCTGCACCATCGGACGCAGCTCCGGCGGAATCACGGGAATCACGTCGAGCACCATCGACGCTGGGGAGGCGCCGGTGGTGAGGAACGAGTTCACGACCTTGAGGCGCTTGATCGCGCGGATCTTGCGCTGGCCCTTTCCGTTCTCGATTTCGTCGTGCAGCATGTCGGCTTCGGCCTGCAAGTCGAAGTCTTCGAGGCGACGCTGAATTGCCTCGGCACCCATAAGAGCGTCGAAGAACATTCCGTAGCGGTCCTGGACATCCTGGAAGACGGCGTCTTCAGCTTTCAGGTCACCGACCTGCAGGCTGATGAACTCTTCCCAGACGCGCTCGAGGTGAGCGATTTCGTCGTCGAAGCTCTTGCGAATCTGCTGCATCTCGCGCTTACCGGCGTCATCCGCCTTGCGCTTCTGTTCGGCTTTGGCACCAGCAGCTTCGAGTTCTGCCAGTTCCTTCTCCAGCTCAGTCATCCGCTCGGCCAGAGCAGCGTCGCGCTCCTTTTCGAGGTGACCGATTTCCATGCGCAGCTCTTTTTCAAGCTCGGGCATTTCGCGGTGGCGGGCTTCAGCATCGACACGGATGACCATGTAGGCGGCGAAGTAGATGACCTTTTCAAGGTCTTTCGGCGCCATGTCGAGGAGGTATCCCAGACGGCTCGGCACACCCTTGAAGTACCAAATGTGGGTGACCGGGGCGGCGAGTTCGATGTGGCCCATGCGCTCACGACGCACCGAGGACTTGGTGACCTCGACGCCACAGCGCTCACACACGATGCCCTTGAAGCGCACGCGCTTGTACTTGCCACAGGCACACTCCCAGTCGCGGGAGGGTCCGAAGATCTGCTCACCGAACAGACCGTCCTTCTCCGGCTTCAGGGTGCGGTAGTTGATGGTCTCCGGCTTCTTGACTTCACCGTATGACCATGCACGGATGTTGTCCGAGGTGGCCAGACCGATGCGGATTTCGTCAAACGTGGTTGCTTCCAGCACGTTGTCTCTCTTCTTCTCTTCGCTCGAAAATTGTTGGTGTCCGGGTTAGATTTCGTCGACGCTCGACGACTCGAACCGGGTGGAAATGTTGATACCGAGTTCTTCGGCAGCGCGGTAGAGCTCGTCGTCGCTGTCCTTCAAGGACACGGCCTGACCGTCGGCGGCAAGCACCTCAACGTTCAGACACAGCGACTGCATCTCCTTCATCAACACCTTGAACGACTCGGGAATACCGGGTTCTTGGATGTTCTCGCCCTTGACGATGGCTTCGTAGACCTTCACACGGCCCAAGATGTCGTCGGACTTGATGGTCAAAAGCTCCTGCAGTGCGTAGGAGGCACCGTAGGCTTCGAGCGCCCACACCTCCATCTCACCGAAGCGCTGACCACCGAACTGCGCCTTACCACCGAGCGGTTGCTGGGTGATCATCGAGTACGGTCCGGTCGAACGGGCGTGGATCTTGTCGTCGATCAGGTGGTGCAGCTTCAAGATGTACATGTAGCCGACACTGATCGGGTCAGGGAAGGGCTCGCCAGAGCGGCCGTCAAACAGACGCGCCTTTCCGGTGGCATCCACCATCTTGTTGCCGTCTTTATTCGGCAGGGTGGAGTCGAGCAGACCCACCAGCTCTTCCTCGGTCGCGCCGTCAAACACGGGAGTTGCGACCTTGGTGCCGGGCTTCACGTCCTTGAACGCTGCAGGCAGGTTCTTGGCCCATGCGGGGCTGCCGTCGATCTTCCACCCCTGCTTGGCAATCCAACCCAGGTGAATTTCGAGGACCTGTCCGATGTTCATACGACCCGGAACACCCAGCGGGTTCAGGATGATGTCGACCGGGGTTCCGTCCTCGAGGAACGGCATGTCCTCAACGGGGAGAATCTTCGCGATCACACCCTTGTTTCCGTGGCGTCCCGCGAGCTTGTCACCTTCGGAGATCTTGCGCTTCTGGGCGATGTAGACGACCACGCGCTGGTTGACACCAGAGCCCAGTTCGTCTTCGCCTTCTTCCGCGTCGAAGACCTTCACACCGATGATGGTTCCCTGCTCACCGTGGGGCACCTTCAGCGAGGTGTCGCGCACTTCGCGGCTCTTCTCGTTGAAGATTGCGCGCAGCAGGCGCTCTTCGGCGGAGAGCTCGGTCTCACCCTTCGGGGTGACCTTTCCAACGAGGATGTCACCGGGGCGCACTTCAGCACCGATACGGATGATGCCTCGCTCGTCGAGGTTCGCGAGCAGTTCCGGACCCACGTTCGGCAGGTCGCGGGTGATTTCTTCCTTACCCAACTTGGTGTCGCGGGCGTCCACCTCATACTCCTCGATGTGAATCGAGGAGAGGGTGTCGTCCTTCACCAGGTTCTGGCTGAGAATGATGGCGTCTTCGAAGTTGTAGCCCTCCCACGACATGAATGCCACGAGAAGGTTCTTGCCCAGAGCCAGTTCACCATCTTCGGTGGCGGGGCCATCAGCGATGACTTCGCCAGCCTCGACGCGGTCACCCGCGGAGACGCGCACCTGGTGGTTGTAGTTGGTGCCCTGGTTAGAGCGGTCGAACTTACGCAGGTAGTAGGTCTTGGTGCCGCCCTTGTCCTGCTTCACCACACAGTGGTCAGCAGACACTTCGGTCACCACACCGCGGCTCTCGGCGACAATCACGTCACCAGCGTCAACAGCAGCAAACGACTCCATGCCGGTTCCGACCAGCGGGGATTCGCTGCGAAGAAGTGGCACAGCCTGACGCTGCATGTTCGCACCCATCAGCGCGCGGTTCGCGTCGTCGTGCTCGAGGAACGGAATCAGCGAGGTCGCCACCGACACCATTTGGCGCGGCGAGACGTCGACGTAGTCGACATCTTCGGGGGCGACGAGCTCAACCTCTCCACCCTTCTTACGCACGAGGACCTTGTCTTCGGCAAACGTGCCATCGGCGTTCATCGGGGTTCCGGCCTGAGCGACGACGAAGTCGTCTTCGTCCGTCGCGGTCAAGTAGTCAATGGTCTTTTGGACCTTGCCGTTTTTGACCTTGCGGTAGGGGGTTTCGATGAATCCGAACGCATTGATACGGGCGAAGGATGCGAGCGAACCAATCAGACCAATGTTCGGGCCTTCAGGGGTTTCGATCGGGCACATACGGCCGTAGTGCGAGGGGTGCACGTCACGAACTTCCACACCGGCCCGCTCACGGCTCAGACCACCGGGTCCGAGTGCCGAGAGGCGACGCTTGTGGGTCAGACCCGAGAGCGGGTTGTTCTGGTCCATGAACTGGGAGAGCTGGCTGGTGCCGAAGAACTCCTTGATGGCTGCCACCACCGGACGCACGTTGATCAGCGTCTGCGGGGTGATCGCCTCGATGTCCTGGGTGGTCATACGCTCACGAACCACGCGCTCCATACGGCTCAGACCCGTACGAACCTGGTTCTGAATCAGCTCGCCGACGGCGCGGATGCGACGGTTACCGAAGTGGTCGATGTCGTCGGTGTCCAAACGCACATCCACCTTCTTGCCGGCGCGGAGGCCGTCAAGGGTGGTGCGTCCCTCGTGCAGGGCAACGAGGTAGCGGATGGTCTGGACGATGTCTTCGAGCGTGAGCACGGAGACGTCGAGGTCCTTGTCCAAACCGAGCTTGCGGTTGAGCTTGTAACGACCCACGCGAGCGAGGTCGTAGCGTTTTTCGTTAAAGAAGAAGTTGTCCAGCAGCAGACGTGCGGCTTCCGCAGCGACCTGCTCGCCCGGACGCAGCTTGCGGTAGATGTCCTTGAGGGCTTCTTCCTTGGTGAGGATGGTGTCCTTCTCGAGCGCTTCGAGAATCGAGTCAAAGCCAGCGAACTCCTTGGCGATTTCTTCGCTGGTCAGACCCAGGGCCTTGAGGAAGACCGTGACGGACTGCTTGCGCTTGCGGTCAATACGCACACCGACGGTGTCGCGCTTGTCGACTTCAAACTCCAGCCATGCACCGCGGCTGGGGATGATGCGCACGGAGTGCACTTCTTTGTCAGTGGTCTTGTCAATTTCGGATTCGAAATAGACACCGGGGCTGCGCACCAGCTGGGACACGACGACACGCTCGGTACCGTTGATGATGAAGGTGCCGCGCTCGGTCATCAGGGGGAAGTCGCCCATGAAGACGGTTTGCGTCTTGATCTCACCGGTCTGGTGGTTCATGAACTCGGCTTCGACATACAAAGGAGCGGCGTAGGTCTTGCCGCGCTCCTTGCACTCTTCCAGCGAGTACTTTTCCTCTTCGAGGTAAGGGTTGGTGAAGGACAACTGCATCGTCTCGCTGTTGTCTTCAATCGGGGAAATCTCTTCGAAGATTTCCTCCAAACCACTCTGCTTAGAGATCACCGGTTCACCGGCGGCGGTGGCTTCCTTGACGCGGGCCTTCCACGCGTAGTTGCCGACCAGCCAGTCGAAGCTCTCCGTCTGCAGTGCGAGCAGATCGGGAACCGTCAGGGTGTCCGTGATTTTGGCGAACGAGAGCCGCGGTGCGACTCGGCCGTTCTTGAGTGAGGATGCGGTGTTAGAACGCGCAGCAGCCAAGAAAATAACCTCCCGGGGTAGTGGTGACTACCCCCGTCATTGGTGAGCAAACCGTGTCAGAACTGCTTCCTCGAACAGCCCTTCAGAGAGCCCAGGTCGCCACAATTTGCGACATTCTCGGAGTCGACCGCCATATGACGACTTGAGAGGACAGGAAGCAACCTCCCACCTTACTCTTTTTTTGGGGGGCTGTCTAGCTGTTGTTTCGACGCTCTGTTTGTTATCGCGTGCCAAGTAGCCTCTGTGTGATGGGCGCCTGGATGTCAAACCTTCCCGCGGGAGTCACTCTCTCCCGCAGCGGCTTTCGCGCGCAACTAAGCAAAGACCGTTTCACCGCCTCTGGCGTG
>Ga0181596_10003238_pt1 | contig 15273 bp, 12 predicted proteins | sample 041ome_6_FD_148655 | JGI IMG/M metagenome (GOLD analysis project Ga0181596, IMG submission 148655) | Coastal salt marsh microbial communities from the Groves Creek Marsh, Skidaway Island, Georgia - 041402US metaG (spades assembly) | ecosystem: Environmental > Aquatic > Marine > Intertidal zone... | reverse complement strand
CTGGCCGAGCGACAGTTGTTTTTGTTGCCCGTGGAGCATCAACCAGGCTGGTTTCGTTTCCATGCATTGTTGCAGGACTTTCTCTGTCGGCGCCTGCTGATCGAGGAGTATGCCCGTCTGGATCAATTACACAGCCGGGCTGCGGATTACTACCTGAGTCTGGGCGAGTACGAGCTGGCTTTGCAGCACGCGCGCAGTTGCAATACGCAACGCAATTTCCTTGAGCTGCTGGAGCATTGCTGCGCGTCGTGGGTACGTCACGGGCAGTTCGACGACATCCTGCGCTGGCTCGAGCCGCTGCCGGAAGCGCTGCTGCTGGGCCAGCCCCGGTTGCTGGGTTGGCTGGTCGCGGCACTGTCCTTGTCACGGCGCTTTCATCAGGCGCATTACTACCTAGAGTTGCTCGACAATCACCCAGAGATCGAGCCCGGGCAGACGCTTGAGGCAGCCACGCGCCAGTTTCTCGCGCTGCTGCTGGGGCTGTTCGAGCAGGACAAGGATTTTGTCCCGCCACCGGCCTGGCGCGAGCTGCTTGGCGTCGGTCAGGACCTGGAGATTCGCGCCTGCACGCTGGCGGTGATCGCCTATCAGCATTTGCTGAACGCACGCCTGCAGGAGGCCATTCGTTTTGCCAGCGAGTCGAAGCAGCTGTTGGCACAGTGCGGGCACAGCTTTCTGGAGAGTTACACCGATTTGATCATTGCGCTCTGTCATCGCAATGCTGGGCGTGCGACCCATGCGCGCAAGGAAGTGTGCAGCGATTACCTGCGCACCGACAAATCAGCGCCGGCCTGGGTCAACCGCGCCACAGCCATGGTGGTGGTGCTGTACGAGCAGAATCAGCTGGCCGAGGCGCAGCAACTGTGTGATGAGCTGATGGCGATGGTCAACTCATCCTCGGCCACTGAGGCGATTGCCACGGTCTATATCACCCTCTCGCGGCTGTTGCATCGGCAGCAGCAAACGGCACGCGCCAGCCGTTTACTCGACCAATTGTCGTGCATTCTGCAGTTGGGCAATTACGCGCGTTTTGTCAGCCAGGTGACCCAGGAAAGCATGCGCCAGGCCTTGCTCAGCGGTACGAGCGTGGCCATGGACGCCGTGGCGCAGCGCTACGATTTGGCGGCGCGGCTACAGGCGGGGGAGTGGGCGGCTGTGCGTGCTTATGACGAGAACTGGGAGCGCGTGGGCCTGGCCTGTGTGTACTGGTTGCGCGCCCGAGGTGCCTTGGCCCAGGCGGAGCGCATCCTCAAGGTGCTGGCGGCCTCATTGCGGCAAAGCGAGATGCGCGCGCGGTTGTTGATCGTTGAGGCCAACCGCCTGGTGCTGGCGGCTCCTGCGCAGAGCCAAGGCCAGCAGTTGGCGGCCTTGAGCGGCCTGGTCGAGATTCATGGCATCGTCAATATCAACCGCTCGGTATTTGATGAAGCACCGGGTTTCGGTGCCGCGGTGCTGAGCCTGGCGCAGGCCGGATTGTTGGTCGTGCCAGACAAATACCGTGAGCATTACGGCGAATTCCTCCAGGGTATTCAACACGCTCCGCTGGTCGACCCGCTCGCCAGTGGCTTGCTGACTGAACGTGAGATCGAGGTGTTTGAATGCCTGCTCAGTGGTCTGTCGAACACCCAGATCAGCGCCAGAACCGGCATTGCTCTGTCCACGACCAAGTGGCACCTGAAAAATATCTACTCCAAGCTCAATGTCTCCAGTCGCACCGAGGCAATTCTCACTGCCCGGCCGCGCGCGCCACTGATCTAAAACGTCCTGATCATTGATTGACAGCACCCCCTCCGTGGGAAGGGGGTGCTGCGCCATACCCGTCGATAGGCTTGATGGTGCGCTGCTATGTCGGTAGTCGCCTTGTCCGTACAACAATAAAAACGGGAGCAATAGCCATGTCGGTATGGGTTACTTGGCCAGCTTTGACCAAGCTGGGAACGTTGGGCGTAGTCTCCGGGCTACTGGTGCTGGCGGTCGAACGTCAGTCGCTGTTCGAGAACAACCTCTTCGATGTTGAACACTACGCCGGCTACAACGCCAGCATCACCTGTGATGCGCGCAGTCAGGCGGCGCGTACCGAGGACGGTACCTGCAACATTCTCAGTAACCCGGCCGAGGGTTCGGTGTATCGGCGTTTTGGCCGTAACGTCAATCCGGCAGTGACCCAGGGTGAAACCAGCACCTTGCTGACGCCCAACCCACGGGAGGTGAGTAACACGCTGATGGCGCGGGGCGAGTTCAAGCCGGCAGCCAGCCTGAACTTTATCGCCGCCGCCTGGATTCAATTCATGGTGCATGACTGGTTTGACCACGGCCCGAATGCCGACGCCGATCCGATCCAGTTTCCGCTGCCGCCTGGCGATGCACTGGGCAGTGGCACCATGTCGGTCAAGCGTACTCAGCCGGACCCGAGCCGCAACAGCAGTGACGCCGGCAAGCCGCAAACCTACCGCAACCACAATACTCACTGGTGGGACGGCTCGCAGCTGTACGGCAGCAGCAAGGCAACCAACGACAAGGTACGTGCCTTCGTTGACGGCAAACTCAAGGTCAACGCAGACGGCACGCTGCCGCATGAGTTGCTCAGCGGCAAACCGGTCACTGGTTTCAACGAGAACTGGTGGGTGGGTCTGAGCATGCTGCACCAGCTGTTCACCCTCGAGCACAACGCCATCGCCAGCAAGCTCAAGCAGAAGTACCCGACGCAGAGCGACCAGTGGCTGTATGACCGCGCTCGGCTGATCAACGCGGCGCTGATGGCCAAGATCCACACCGTGGAGTGGACCCCGGCGGTGATCGCCAACCCAGTCACCGAGCGCGCCATGTACTCCAACTGGTGGGGTTTGCTCGGCCAGGGTGGCCCGCGTGATGATTTCCAGGCCGAAGTGCGCATGCTGCAGGCGGACTTGGCCAAATCCGATTCGTTTGTTAAACGCATTCTCGGTTTCGACCCGAACGTTGCTCCGGGTGTCGGCAATAGCGCCATCGACCATGCCCTGACCGGCATTGTCGGCTCCACCGCGCCCAACAACTACGGCGTACCGTTCACCCTCACCGAGGAGTTTGTCTCGGTGTACCGCATGCACCCGCTGATGCGTGACAACGTGCAGGTGTATGACATCGGTTCCAACCAGGTCTCGCGCACCATCGCGCTGCAGAACACCCGCGACCGCGACGCCGAGAACCTGCTCAACGACGAGCGTCCTGAGCGTCTGTGGTACTCCTTCGGTATCACCAATCCGGGCTCGTTGACGCTGCACAACTACCCGAACTTTTTGCGCAACCTGTCGATGCCACTGGTGGGCGATATCGACCTGGCGGCCATTGACGTGCTGCGTGACCGCGAACGCGGCGTACCGCGCTACAACGAGTTTCGCCGGCAGATCGGTCTTAATCCGATCACCAAGTTCGAGGACCTGACCAAAGACGCGGCCACTCTGGCCGAGCTCAAGCGTCTGTACAACAACGACATCGAGAAGATCGACACCCTGGTCGGCCAGCTGGCGGAAACCGTACGCCCGGAAGGCTTTGCCTTTGGTGAAACAGCGTTCCAGATTTTCATCATGAACGCTTCGCGGCGTCTGATGGCTGACCGCTTCTATACCAAGGATTATCGCCCGGAGGTGTACACCCCGGAAGGGATCGACTGGGTCGAGCACACCACCATGGTTGATGTGCTGCGCCGGCATAATCCACAGTTGCAGGCCAGCCTGGTGGGGGTGGAAAACGCCTTCAAACCCTGGGGCCTGAATATTCCGGCGGATTACGAAAGCTGGCCGGCGGCCAACAAGCAGGAAAACCTCTGGGTCAACGGCGCGCTGCGTACCCAGTACGCCGCCGACAAGCTGCCGGCCTTGCAGCCGGTGAACATCGGCGGTTTGATCAGTTCGATCCTCTGGAGCAAGGTGAAAACCCGCAGCGACGTGGCCCCTGCTGGTTATGAGAAGCCGATCCACCCCCATGGCGTGATGGCCAAGGTCAAGTTCGTTGCGGTACCGAACAACCCATACAGCGGCTTGTTCCAGGGCGCCGACAGTGGCTTGTTGCGCTTATCGGTGACCGGTGATCCGGCTGATCGTGGCTTTGCCCCTGGCCTGGCCTGGAAGGCCTTCGTCGACGGCAAGCCGTCGGAGAACGTCTCGGCGCTCTACACCCTGAGCGGGCAGGGCGATAACCACAATTTCTTCGCCAATGAGCTGTCGCAGTACGTGGTGCCTGAAACCAACGAGACTCTGGGTACGACCATTCTGTTTTCGGCGGTCAGCCTGAAGCCAACCCTGTTGCTGCTCGACGACCTGGCTGAGGTCAGCCAGAACGGGGCGGTGGTGGCCAAACCCAAGGCGCCGACGCAGATCTACTTTGTACCGCGCGCAGAACTGCGTAACCGTTTCGCCAGTACGCCCCATGACTTCCGTACGGATCTGCTGACCCTGAACGCCGGCACCAAGGTCTATGACGTGTACGCGACCTCGACGGCGATCAAAACCTCGATCATCCCGTCCATCAGCCGCAGCTACGCCGCACAACGGCGTAACAGCGCGGTGAAAATCGGCGAGATGGAGCTGACCTCGGCTTTTATCGCCTCAGCCTTCGGTGACAACGGGGTGTTCTTCAAGCACCAGCGTAACGAAGACAAGTAAGCCTCAACCGCCACACAGCAAAAGGCCCCGGTAGAACTGCCGGGGCCTTTTTATTGCCGATGGTTTATTCGCGCAAGTCGACGGTGTCGGGCTCGGACTTGTCGAACAGGTGTTCAGGGTTGCTTGGCAGAATGCCTGGGCTGTAGTCCTCGCGCACATCACCGAGCACGCGGATGTCACTGTATTTCTTGCCCGACAAGGCCGCCATGCCGGCGCCATCGCGAACCACGGTAGGGCGCAGGAAGACCATCAGGTTGCGCTTGATCCGGGTTTCCTTGGTCGAACGGAACAGCCGGCCGAGTAATGGAATGTCACCCAGTAGCGGCACTTTTGAATCGGCCTGGGTGACGTCATCCTGAATCAAACCGCCGAGCACGATCACCTGACCATTCTCGGCCAGGATGGTGCTCTTGATTGAGCGTTTGTTGGTGATCAGGTCGACGGCATTGACACCCTGGCTGGTGGGGGCAATGGAGGAGATTTCCTGCTCGATTTCCAGGCGCAGACTGGCCCCTTCGTTGATATGCGGGGTGACCTTCAGGGTGACCCCGATATCCTGGCGCTCAATGGTGGTGAACGGGTTGTCGGCCCCTGAGGCGCTGGTGGTAAAAGAGCCGGTTTGGAAGGGTACGTTCTGCCCGACCAAAATTTCCGCCTTCTGGTGATCCAGGGTCAACAGACTTGGAGTCGACAGCAGGTTGCTCTTGCTGTTGGCCGACAGTGCGGTAATCAGCACGCCGAAACTGTCGGTGCCCAGGCCGATGATGGCGCCGTCCGGCAGGTTGGCCAGGGTGTTGTTGTCGGTGCCGCTGTCATTGTCCCGAATGGCTTGCAACACTCGGCCCACAGCCAACCCCGTGCCGCTGAAATTGGTGCCACCCAGGCCACCACTGTCACCCCGGGCATCCACGGCCCACTGCACGCCCACGGCATCGCTGATATCGCCGGACACCTCAACAATCGCCGCTTCAACCATGACCTGAGCGCGTGGTACATCGAGTTGGCGCACGATGTCTTCCAGGGTCGCCACCACATCCGGCTCGGCCAGCAGTACCAGGGCATTGAGGCTCTCGTCGGCGCGAATCAGGATGGTTTGTGGCTTGCCGGTGGTTTCGCCGCCGGTTTCCGGTTTGAGCTTCTCGGAAATTTCTCCCAGGGTTTCTGCCAGGCTCTTGGCATCGCCATGGCGCAGGCGGATTACCCGGGTATTGGCCGAGCGGCTGGTGGGCGTGTCCAGCGATTGCGCCAGGGCCACCAGTTTGGCCCGTGCTGCCGGTGGCCCGAGCAGGATCAGCCGGTTGGTACGGCCGTCGGCGATCACCTGGGTGCCAGAGGTGCCCTTGGCCTGACCGCGATCCACGGCATTGCGCAGCACCTCGGCAGTGTCCATGACCCAGGCATGTTGCAGGTTGAGCACGCTGTAATCGTTCTGGCCTTTCTGATCGAGCTGGCGCAACAGGTCTTCGATGCGTTGGATGTTGGCGCTACGGTCACTGATGATGATCGCATTGGCGCTGGTGATCGCCGCCAGGTGGCCATATTGCGGCACCAGTGGGCGGATCAGTGGGATCAGTTCGGTGGCGGAACCGTGCTGCACCTGGATCAGGCGGGTTTCCAGGCGGTCCGGTGCACTGCGGCCGGCGTTTGCATCGGCCTTGGCTTCGGCGTTGGGTACGATGCGCGCCTGGTCGCCCTGGGTTATCACGCTAAAGCCGTGAGTGGCCATTACCGAGAGAAACAGCTGGTAAACCTCTGTCAGCGTCAAGGGGCTGCTGGAGACCACACTGACCTGGCCTTTGACCCGTGGGTCGACGACAAAGGTCTGTCCGCTGATCAGCGCGACCTGGTCGATAAACTCGCGAATATCGGCACCCTTGAGGTTGATGGTCCAGCTTTCTTCCTGTTGGTTGACGCTCGGTGCAACGGCCGTAACGGCTGCGCTCAGTGGCAGGGGGCTGCACACCAGGCCAGCGGCCAGCAGGGCGAGGGTAAGGCGCGAGAGAGTCGGCAGCATCGTGTCAGTTGTTTTCCATAGGCTGTTCGGTGGGTTCGGTGGCGCCGGGTTGATTGCCTGGCAAACTGCTGGAGTCCTGCATTTGCTGGCGCAGCGCGTCCATGCGTTCACGCAGCTGGCTGAGGTCCTCGGACTCCATTTCGCTGAGTTGCTCAAGTGGATCGTCGACAATGACTTGGGTGCTGCCAGCGGTTGAGCTGTTGAGCGGAAAACTGAGGCTTTCACGGCGGCCATTGCGCAGCAACTCGACGCCGTCGGCAGCCACCGCGTGCAGGCGTACGCCGCTGCTGATCTCGCTGTCGATGGTGTAGCGCTGCGCGGTGCTGCCTTCGCTGCGAATGATGGCGCTGGAGCGCTTGGGGTCGGCATGGACAAAACTGCCGAGCAGGGTCAGGCGCAGGTTAGTGCTGGGGACGGGGTCATTACTGGCCGGGCTGCTGCTGCCAAACAATTGGCCGATTGCCGGGGGGGCGACAATCGCTGCGGTTTCGCTTGCTGTGCTGTGGGCGGCAGCCACTGGCGCACGCAGCAGACGCAGCCAATCGGCGCTCTGCCAAGCCAGGCTGATGCTCATGGCAAGAATGATCGCCGTGCCAAGCAGCGTAGGCGCGTGGAGCTGTAACCAGATCTGGGTGGCCAAAAGAGGCAAGGGGCTCACTCCGCTACTTTTTATTATTATGTGGCGTGTATCGCGCGCTGATCATAGACACTTGCCAGGCTTTTGGCAGCCCCCCGTTGGGGTGGTGTGTCGAACGGCGCAATGTGCTAAAGATAACCCGCTGTTGTATGTAACTTCGTGCAACCTATAACAATTAATTCATAGAACCCTGGCTTTTTAGCCGTTGTTATTGCGTCCCTGACGTAGCTCCGGGTTACTGTGCCAAAGGCCTGTTACGAATGAATGCGCTGCTCATAGACGTGCCATCGAAACGTTTACCCTTCAGTTTTGCCAAGCGTCACGGGGTGTTGCTATTGGCGCTGGATGGCGCGCCGAGCCTGGCTTATCGCCCGGGCGCCGAGTTGGTGGCATTGGCCGAAGCGCAGCGTTTCGCCGGCGCGCAGTTACCGCTCCAGGCGCTCTCGCTTGAGGCTTTCGAGATGGCGCTGGGCAAGGCCTACCAGCATGACTCGGCCTCCATGCAGCTGGCTGAGGACATCGGCGGCAGCCTGGATTTAGCCGCCTTGGCCGAGCAGGTGCCGGAAACCGAAGACCTGCTGGAGCAGGAAGACGATGCGCCGATCATCCGCCTGATCAACGCCATCCTCGGCGAAGCGATCAAGGAAAACGCTTCCGATATCCACCTGGAAACCTTTGAGAAACGCCTGGTGGTGCGTTTTCGCGTGGACGGCATTCTGCGTGAGGTGCTTGAACCCAAGCGTGAGCTGGCCGCTTTGCTGGTGTCGCGGATCAAGGTCATGGCGCGCCTGGATATCGCCGAGAAACGCATCCCGCAGGACGGGCGGATTTCCCTGAAAGTCGGCGGCCGTGAGGTGGATGTGCGGGTTTCGACCCTGCCGTCGGCCAATGGCGAGCGGGTGGTGTTGCGGTTACTCGACAAACAAGCCGGCCGCCTCAACCTGCAACACCTGGGCATGAGTGTGCGCGATCGCGACCTGATGGAAGCCACCGTGCGCAAGCCCCACGGCATTCTGCTGGTGACCGGCCCCACCGGTTCGGGTAAGACCACCACGCTGTATGCCAGCCTGGTCAGTTTGAATGACCGCACGCGCAATATCCTCACGGTGGAAGACCCGATCGAGTATCACCTCGAAGGCATCGGCCAGACCCAGGTCAACACCAAGGTCGACATGACCTTTGCCCGTGGCTTGCGGGCCATTTTGCGTCAGGACCCGGACGTGGTGATGGTCGGTGAGATTCGCGACAAGGAAACCGCCGAAATCGCCGTGCAGGCTTCATTGACGGGCCACCTGGTGCTTTCGACCCTGCACACCAACAGTGCGATTGGCGCGATTACCCGTCTGGTGGATATGGGCATCGAGCCGTTTCTGCTGTCGTCGTCCTTGCTTGGCGTGCTGGCGCAGCGTCTGGTGCGGGTGCTTTGTCCGCAGTGCAAGCAGGCCTATCAGGCGGATGCCGCCGAGTGCGCGTTACTGGGTGTGGAGACTGCCACGCCGCCGACCCTGTATCACGCCCGTGGCTGCGCCGAGTGTCATCAACAGGGCTATCGCGGGCGTACAGGCATCTATGAGCTGGTGGTGTTCGACGACCAGCTACGCACCCTGATTCATAACGCTGCTTCCGAGCAGGATATGACCCGTCATGCCCGCAGCCTGGGCCCGAGCATTCGTGAGGATGGCCGGCGCAAGGTGCTTGAGGGTGCGACCACGGTCGAGGAAGTGCTGCGCGTGACGCGAGAAGAATAATGGCGGCTTTCGAATACCTGGCCCTCGACGCCAAGGGGCGTCAGCAAAAAGGCGTACTGGAGGCTGACAGCGCACGTCAGGTGCGCCAGTTACTGCGCGAACGACAACTGGCACCGCTGGATGTCAAAGCCACCCGCACCCGTGAACAGGCTGGCGGTGCCAGCCATTTCAGTTTTGCCCGCGGTATTTCCGCCCGCGACCTGGCCCTGATAACCCGCCAGCTGGCGACCCTGGTACAGGCCGCGCTGCCGATTGAGGAAGCCCTGCGCGCAGCGGCCGCGCAGGCCAGTTCCGCGCGTATTCAGGGCATGTTGCTGGCGGTGCGGGCGCGGGTGCTGGAGGGCCATGACCTGGCCAGCAGCCTGAAAGAATTCCCCTCGGCTTTTCCCGAGCTGTACCGCGCCACGGTGGCGGCGGGCGAGCATGCCGGCCACCTTGGCCCGGTGCTGGAACAGTTGGCCGATTACACCGAGCAACGCCAGCAGTCACGGCAGAAGATCCAGCTGGCGCTGCTTTATCCGCTGATTCTGATGTGTGCTTCCCTGCTGATCGTCGGTTTTCTGCTCGGTTATGTGGTACCCGATGTGGTGCGGGTGTTTGTTGACTCCGGGCAAACCCTGCCGGCGCTCACGCGTGGCCTGATTACCTTGAGTGACTGGGTCAAGGGGTGGGGCTGGCTGGCGGTTATTGTTGCGGTGCTGGGCGTATTCGCCCTGCGCTGGGCGCTGCGTGATGATGTTTTCAAGGCACGCTGGCATGGCTTTTTGTTGCGTATTCCGTTGCTGGGGCGCTTGATTCGCGCCACCGATTGCGCGCGTTTTGCCTCGACCCTGGCGATTCTGACCCGCAGCGGCGTGCCGCTGGTTGAAGCCCTGGGCATTGGTGCGCAAGTGATCGCCAACCGGGTGATTCGCGCCGACGTGGTCATCGCCGCACAAAAGGTGCGTGAGGGTGGCAGCCTGACTCGCGCGCTGGAGGCCAGTGGCCAGTTTCCGCCGATGATGCTGCATATGATCGCCAGCGGTGAACGCTCCGGTGAGCTGGATCAGATGCTGGCGCGCACCGCGCGTAATCAGGAAAACGACCTGGGTGCCCAGGTGGCGCTACTGGTCGGGCTGTTTGAGCCGTTTATGTTGGTGTTTATGGGGGCAGTGGTGCTGGTGATCGTGCTGGCCATTCTGTTGCCGATTCTGTCTCTTAATCAGTTGGTGGGGTAAGCAGTGAATAAGCGTCAATCCGGTTTTACGCTGATCGAAATCATGGTGGTGGTGGTGATCCTCGGCATCCTCGCCGCGTTGGTGGTACCACAGGTAATGAGCCGGCCCGATCAGGCCAAGGTCACCGTGGCCAAGGGCGATATCAAGGCCGTGGCAGCCGCGCTGGATATGTACAAGCTGGATAACCATGCCTACCCAAGCACTCAGCAGGGCCTGGAAGCTCTGGTGAAAAAGCCCTCCGGCAATCCGCAACCGAAGAACTGGAACCGCGATGGCTACCTCAAGCGTATGCCGGTCGACCCCTGGGGTAATGCTTACCAGTACCTGGCTCCAGGCACCAAAGGTGCGTTTGACCTGTATTCGCTGGGGGGCGACGGCAAAGAAGGTGGCAGCGATCAGGATGCTGATATCGGCAACTGGGACCTCTGAACCTGTATGCGGCGCAGTCGCGGTTTTACCCTGATCGAACTGCTGGTGGTGCTGGTAATTCTTGGCAGCTTGATCGGTATTGCCGTGCTCAGCGTCGGCATCGCCGGCCCTGGCCGTGAGCTGCATAACGAGGCCGAGCGTCTGGCCGGGTTGATTGCTGTGTTGGCTGAGGAAGCGGTGCTGGATAACCAGGAATACGGTCTGCTGCTTAGCCGCGAGGCCTATCAGGTGCTGCGTTATGACTCGGCGAAGCAGGGCTGGCAGGCGCTGAGCAGCAAGCCGCACCAACTGCCCGCCTGGGCCGAGTTGAGTGTTGAGCTGGAGGGCGCGGCGCTTGAGTTGCCGGCTGCCAAGGGCGAGAAGGCGGCCAAGGTTGCCCAGGTGCCGCAGTTACTGTTGCTCTCCAGTGGGGAGATCAGTCCATTTCTTTTGCGTTTGGGTGAGCGCCGCGCAGGTGGTTTGCGCTTGCAACTGACCAGCGATGGTTTTCGTTTGCCGGTGGTCGAGGCCGAGCAGCCGGCAGGGCGCAGCCGATGAGACGCAGTGGCGGTTTTACTTTGCTGGAGGTGCTGGTGGCCTTGGCGATTTTTGCCCTGGTCGCCGCCAGCGTGCTGACCGCCACTGCGCGCAGCCTGCAAACCGCGTCCCGTTTGGAAGACAAAACCCTGGCCATGTGGATTGCCGATAACCGCCTGACTGAACTGCAGTTGGCGCAGAGCCCGGTGGCCGATGGGCGTGAACAGGGCGAAGTGGAGTTTGCCGGGCGCCGCTGGCAATGGCAGAGCGAGGTGCAGGCCACCAGCGAAGCCGATATGCGCCGCGTCACCTTATGGGTGGCCCCCATGGAGCCTGGGCGGTTGGGCGGTGATGTGCGCGAGCGGGCGGTGGTCAGCCTCAACGGTTTTCTTGGGCTGATGCCATGAGGGCCGTGCGCGGGTTCACCCTGCTTGAGTTGCTGATTGCTATCGCCATTTTCGCGCTGCTGGGGTTGGGTACTTACCGCATGCTCGACAGCGTGTTGCAAACCGATAAGGTGACTCGCGCCCATGAGTTGCAGCTGCGCGAACTGGTACGTGCCATGGCGGCGTTTGAGCGTGATGTGCTGCAGGTGCAGGCCAGGCCTGTGCGAGATCCTTTTGGCGATCCGCGCGCGGCGTTGCTCGGCGAGGACCTCGACAGCCCGGCGCTGGAGCTGACGCGCAGCGGTTGGCGTAATCCATTGGGGCAAGCCCGCTCCAGCCTGCAACGGGTGCGCTGGCAACTCATTGGCGAGCAGTGGCAACGCCAGTATTGGCCGGTGCTGGATCAGGCCCAGGACAGCCAGCCGCAGGTGCAGCAGGCCCTGGATGGGGTCACCCGTATGCAGCTGCGCTATCTGGATCAGGAGGGCGCCTGGCAGAGCAGCTGGCCGCCGCTGGAAAAACATCCAGATGAGGCACTGAAGCTGTTGCCGCAGGCCGTTGAACTGGTGCTGGAGCATCGCCGTTATGGCGAATTACGCCGTGTGCTGCGCCTTCCCGAAGGCTTGCCGGAGCGTCTTAAGCAAGCACCCGAACCGAGCCCTGATGAGCCGAGTGAAGCCGCTGGTGAGATTGCCGTGGAGCCGCGCTCATGAGTCGGCAGCGCGGCATGGCGCTGATCACCGTGTTGCTGGTGGTCGCGGTGGTCACGGTTGTCAGCGCGGGGATCATCGCCCGGCAGCAATTGTCGATCCGCAGCAGTGCCAATCAGTTGCACGTGCGCCAGGCCTGGCACTACGCCCTGGGTGGCGAGGCGCTGGCGAAAGCCATTCTGCAACGTGATTTGCGCGAGGGTGACCCGCAGGCGTCCGTGGATCATCTGGGCGAAGCCTGGGCGAAGCCCCGGGCACCGTTTGCGCTGGATGAGGGCGGTGCGTTGCGCGTACAGATCAGCGACCCGAGTGGACGTTTCAATCTCAATAGCCTGTTGCGGCAAAATCAGCCTAATCAGGCTGCCGTGGCGCAGCTACGTCGTTTATTGCTCAGTCTGCAGATTGAGGCGCCTTATGCCGAGCGCCTGCTTGACTGGCTGGATGCCGATGATCAACCCGCGGGCGGCTACGGCGCGGAAGACAATCAATACCTGCTGGCGCAGCCGGCCTACCGTGCGGCCAACCGCGAACTGAAGGATGTTTCCGAGCTGCGCCTGTTGCTGGAAATGACTGAGGCGGACTACCAGCGCCTGCTGCCATACGTCAGTGCGTTGCCAGCCGATGCCACGCTTAACGTTAATACCGCCAGCGCGCAGGTGTTGGCCAGCCTGGCTGAAGGTCTGCCGCTAAGTACCGCGCAGGGGCTGGTCGCCGCCCGTGGCAGTGAAGGCTATCGCGATGTGCCGAGCTTTACCGCCCAGCTCAGTGGCTTGCAGGTGCAGAGCCAGGGGTTGGCAGTTGGCAGTCAGTATTTTCAGGTGCTCAGTGAGGTCACAGTCGGTGAGCGCCGGCAGGTTTTGCGCAGCACCTTGCGGCGCGCCAGTGATGGCCAGGTGTATGTTCTAGCGCGTGATTTGGGGCAGGACGGCATGTCGTCTGCGCCCGTTGAGGACCTCGAGCCATGAGTCAGAGTTACCTGTTTTTGCCGCCCGCAGCGTGTGCCGGGGCGCAAGCCGATCTTCCTGTGCAGTGGGTTGTTGAGGGTGTGAGCGAGCCGTTGCCGTTTATTGACGCGCAGGCGCAACTGGCGGGCAGTTGGACGCTGGTACTGCCCGTGGAGGCCGTAACGGCCTGCGCGGTCAGCCTGCCAACCCGTAAAGCCCGCTGGTTGCGCCAGGCTCTGCCGTTTGCAGTGGAAGAGCTGCTCGCCGAAGACGTCGAGTTGATGCACCTGGCGTTGGGCGAGCAATTGGCCGATGGCCGCCATCGGGTGTTTGCCGTACGCCGCAGCTGGTTGGCCGGTTGGCTGGCGCTGTGTCCTATTGCGCCACAGGCCATTGCCGTGGATGCCGATCTGCTGCCGGGCCCTGGTACTGCGCTCTTGTCATTGCACGACCGCTGGTTGCTCGGTGGTGAAGGTGTTACGCGTATGGCGTTGCAGGCGCCGGACTGGCCGCAGCTGAGCCCATTGTGTGGGCAGCCGCAGACCGCCTGGTGTGCGCCACAACAGCCGGCGCCGCACCCCGTGGATGATGTTATGCCCGTTTATGAGCCCTTTGTTTGGCTGAGCCAGCAGCCGCTGCGCACTAACCTGGCGCAGGGCGAATTTGCCGTGCAAGGCAGTAACGGCCAGTGGCAGCGCTGGCGGCCAGCCGTGGCGTTGCTGGGCATGTGGCTGGTGCTGCAATGGGGCTTCAATCTGGCGCAAGGCTGGCACCTGCAGCGTCAGGCCGACGAATACGCCGCTGCCAGCGCTGCGTTGTACAAAGAGCTGTTCCCGCAGGACAGCAAACTGGTCAACTTGCGGGCGCAGTTTGACCAGCACTTGCAGTCCGATGCGGGCAGCGGGCAAACCCGTTTGCTTGGCTTGCTCGCTCAGATCAGCGGCGCGGTGGCTGCCGAAGGCGGGCAGGTGCAGATCAGTCAGGTGGACTTCAGTGAGGTGCGTGGCGATCTGGCCATGCAGGTGCAGGCCGCCGGCTTTGCCGAGCTGGAACGCTTGCGCGAGCGTTTGCAGGACAGTGGTTTGCTCGTGCAGCTAGGTTCGGCCAGTCGTGAGGGTGCCGGGGTGAGTGCACGCGTGGTGATTGGAGGATGAGCATGGGTCAGGCAAGTAAAGGATTGACTGCGCAACTGGAACGCTCGCTGTTGCTGCAACGCTGGCGTGCTCTGGCCCCGCGTGAGCGGCTCGCACTTGGCAGTCTGGGGGTATTTCTGCTGCTGGTGGTGCTCTATGTGCTGCTCTGGCAGCCCGCCCAGCAGCGCCTGCTCAGTGCTCGCAGTGCGTTTGAAACGCAGCGTGAATTGAATGCCTATCTGCATAGCCAGGCCCCTGCGGCGCGTCATCTGCTCAGTAGTCCGCAGCAGACAATTGACCCGGCTCGCTTGCAAGGCACGGTCACGGCCACGGCGGCCACGCAGGGTTTGACCATCGAACGTTTGGACAATGGCGGTGACGGTACCTTGCAGCTCAACCTGCAACCGGCACCGTTTGCCCAGTTGCTGCGCTGGTTTACCGTGCTACAGGAGCAGGGGGTACAAATCGCCGAAGCTGGGCTGGATCGTGCCGAGGACAATAAGGTGGCTGCGCGGTTAAGCCTACGGGTGATGCAGTAAGCATTCGTGGCGGCCTATCGCGGCCTGGGACGGACAGTGTTTTTTTCACTTTTTTAGAAAAACTTGAAGCAGGGTGTTGACTTAGGTGCGGCCCTTGCGTAAATTTCGCGCCTCGCAAGCAGCGGGTGATTAGCTCAGCTGGGAGAGCATCTGCCTTACAAGCAGAGGGTCGGCGGTTCGATCCCGTCATCACCCACCACTCTTGTGAAACCGGACGAAAGTCCACCGACGCGCAGCGGTAGTTCAGTCGGTTAGAATACCGGCCTGTCACGCCGGGGGTCGCGGGTTCGAGTCCCGTCCGCTGCGCCATATTTTCCATATCAAGCCTGCTTGATATGAGGTTGAAAAGCTGAGTTAGCT
>Ga0181596_10003210_pt1 | contig 15343 bp, 13 predicted proteins | sample 041ome_6_FD_148655 | JGI IMG/M metagenome (GOLD analysis project Ga0181596, IMG submission 148655) | Coastal salt marsh microbial communities from the Groves Creek Marsh, Skidaway Island, Georgia - 041402US metaG (spades assembly) | ecosystem: Environmental > Aquatic > Marine > Intertidal zone... | reverse complement strand
TTCGGCCTCCTCCCGCCCATCCCTTGACCTACTCTACTCCCTCAACCATTACATCAACCCAGCCAGACTAACCATCTAGGTGGACCAGTTTGAGTAACCCGATCACCTGGCCCCCGCCCTGCCCGCGCTGACCCTCGACCGTTCCGCGATCCTGCAAGCGCTCAAGCAGGTGTTGCGTAACGCCTGCGAAGCGTCCCCACCCGGCTCCGTCGTGCAGGTGCGGGCCCTGCGCGAGACCCTCGGGGCCGATTCGCCGGCCGGACTGCCGGCGGGCGACTATGTCAGCATCCGGATCACCGACCAGGGCAGCGGCGTCGCCCCGGAGAACCTGACCCGGGTTTTCGATCCTTATTTTTCCACCAAACCCCTGGGGTCCCAAAAGGGCATGGGGCTCGGCCTCGCCCTGTGTCACGCCGTGTTGCAGCAGCACGGGGGCGCGGTGACGCTTGCAGCCGGCCATCCGCAAGGCACGTCCGTGGTTTTTTACCTGCGCGTCGGCACCGCGGCGGCCATCCCGGCTCGCCCCGCTGCCCAGCCTGACGGCCGCTGACCCGCGGCGGCGGCCATACGCTCAGCACCGGCCTTCCTCGACGTCGAACAGTTCGAAGAAGGTGCGGATGTCCCTTCGTCGCCCGAGCTTCGCCGCCCACTTCAGCGAAGGAGCTGCGCGGAAACACGGAGGAGCCGGGCATGCCGTTCTCTACGGCCGGTCCTGATCGACGTGCAGGGGGCGCCGTATTCTTGACCCTGCGGAGAAATCCCCAAGCTTCGCCCCATGCTCGTTTTCTTCGGCAAACTCGGCCTCGCGACCCTGTCCGGCCTCGTGATTCTCGCGCTGTTGTGAAGCGCTGGCGCTACGCCCGTGACCCGCTCTGCCTGCTGGCGATCGCGCTCTACGCGCTCAACCGCTGGGGGCTCAAACCCCATCTGGTCGGTGGATTTTTCCACGACCACTTCAACGACCTGCTGCTGATCCCCGCCGCCCTGCCGTTTGTGCTCTGGGCCCAGCGCCGGCTCGGCTGGCGGCCCCACGACGGACCGCCCGGCGCCGGCGAGATCGGCCTGCACCTGCTCGTCTGGGGCCTGCTCTGTGAAGTCGCCGGGCCCTATCTGGTCGCCCACGCCACGGGCGACTGGCGCGACCTGGTCGCCTACGCCGCCGGCGCCCTCGTCGCCGGAGTCTGGTGGCAAACGGCTGCCAAGGTAGGACGCGCTCGCCGAGCGCGCCGAGACGACGCCCATGCGATTGACGACGCGGCGGCTTCGGCGAAACCGCCCTACCCCTTGCCTGATTGCTGACGGCTGATCCCTGCCCCATGTCTTTCGACCGCCTCGCTCCCCACTACCGCTGGCTGGAACACGCCTTGGCCGGCGGCGTCCTGCAGCGTGCCCGGTTGGCGCACCTCGCCGCGTTGGACGGCGCGCGCTCCATCCTGCTCGCCGGCGAAGGCCCCGGCCGATTCCTCGCCGCCCTGCGGTCCCGCCGACCCGACGCCCGCCTCACCGTGGTCGACGCCAGCGCCGCCATGCTCGCCCGCGCCCGGCAGGTCGATACGTCACCGCTCACTGAATACATCGAGGCCGATCTCCGCACGTGGCGTCCGCCGGCCGGGCACTTCGACGCCCTCGTGACCCATTGCGTGCTCGACTGCTTCGGCCCCGCCACCCTCGGCGACGTGATCGCGCGCCTCGCCGCCGCGGCCCGACCGGCCGCCACCTGGGTAGTGACCGATTTCACCGTGCCCCCGCGCGGCTGGCAGCGGCTGCGGGCCCGCGGCGTGCACCGGCTTATGTACGGCGCGTTTCGCGTCGCCACGCGCCTGGAAGCGACCCGGCTCACGCCACCCGATCCGTGGCTGGAGGCCCAGGGTTTCACTCTCCGCCAACGACACCCGTTCAACCATGGCCTGCTGCAGGCCGACCATTGGCACCGCGATGGAAACGTTGGATAAATCCATTGAAACCTGCCGGCTGGTGCTGGCTACTACCCGGTTGTGATTCTCGATCTGCCTGCCCGCGCGATGGCGCGTCTGCCCAAACAGACGCGCAGTATCGTCCAAACGGTGACCTTCGGCCTGGCGGCCGGCGGCGCCGCGGTGGCGTTTCACCTCTCGATCCATACGATCTTCGAGCACGGCATCCAGCGCTTGGCGAACGAAAGCCTGGGTACGTTCCTGCTCGGGAGTTTTCTGGTCATCGCCGTTACCTCGGCGATCTCGGGCTGGCTGCTCAGCGCGTTCTGCCCCGCGGCGGCGGGCTCGGGCATTCCGCAGGTGAAACTCGCGTTCTGGAAAGACATGGGCGAGATCCCGTGGCGGGTGGTCTGGGTCAAATTCGTGGCCGGCGCGCTCAGCGTCGGCGGCGGCAACAGTCTCGGCCGCGAAGGGCCGTCCGTGCAGCTCGCCAGCGGCCTGTCCTCGCAGGTCGGCGGGGTGCTCGGTTTGCCCAAGCACAAGCGCCGGGTGGCGGCGGCAGCGGGCGCGGCGGCGGGCCTGGCGGCGGCGTTCAACACCCCCATCGCGGCGGTGACCTTCGTGCTGGAGGAGATCATCGGCGACCTGAACAGCCGCATGCTCGGCTCCATCCTGCTCGCGGCGGTCGTGGGCGCGCTCGTCGCGCACGGCCTGTTGGGGGAGCAGCCGGCCTTCACCCTGCGCGGAGCCGGCTCGCCCGAGTGGCAGGTCTATCTGCTGACGCCGGTGGTGGCCGCAATCGCGGCGCTGGCCGGCGTGTGGTTTCAGAAAATGGCCCTGGGCCTGCGCGCCTGGCACAAACGGCCGCACCGGCTGAAGCCCTGGATGCTGACCGCATGCGGCGGCCTCGCGGTCTGGTTGATCGGCACGACGGTCTTCGTGTGGACCGGCGACCTCGGCGTCTTCGGTCTGGGTTACGAGGACCTGTCGGAAGCGCTCAACGGCGGCATGCACTGGCAGAACGCGACGTTGCTGCTGGTCGCCAAATTGATCGCCACCGCGGTGTGCTACGGCCTGGGCGCGGCCGGCGGTATCTTCGCCCCCACCCTGTTCTTCGGCGGCATGGCCGGCGCGGCCTGCGCGGGCCTGTTCGGCCTCGCGTTTGATCTTTCCACCGCCGGACACGTGACGCTCGCGGTGGTCGGCATGTGCGCCTGCCTCGGCGCCGTGGTGCGAGCCCCGGTGACGGGCTTGCTGATCGTGTTCGAGATGACCCACGAATTCGCCATGGTGCCGGCGCTGATGGTGGGCGGACTCGTCAGCATCGCGATCGCCCGGAAATTCACGAAGCACAATTTCTACGACGTTGTCCTCGAACAGGACGGGCAGGCGGTGGAACGCGTCATGCCCCCGCGCGACCTGCGGTCCTGGCAGGAAACCCCGATCAGCCGCGCGGCGAATTTCCGGCCGGTGATGCTCCGCAGTCTCGAACCCGAACCCATGCGCCAGCTGCTGGCCGAGAGTACGCATGACCGTTTCCCGGTGGTGATCAGCAGCAAGCTGCAGGGCGTGATCACTCGCGAGCACATGCTGCGCACCATCGACCTGGGCGAGGCGCCCATCGTCGACGAGGTCGCGACCTGCCGGCGCGACGCGACCGTCCGCGATATCCAGGGCAAGATCATCGAATCCCCGGCCAACATGGTCGTGATCGTGGGCGGCGAGGATAATCACGTGATCGGCATCATGACATTGCACGACATCCTCCGCGCCGAAATGCTGTTCACGAAGGAATAGCCGCGCAGAGCGCGGCGGCCTGAAGGTCTAAAGGTCTAAAGGTCTAAAAGTCAGAAGGTCTCTGGTCTCAGGTCTCAGGTTTCTGGTTTCTGGTCTCAGGTCTCAGGTCTCAGGTCTCAGGTTTCAGGTCTCTGCTCTCTGCTTTCAGGTCAAATGTCTCGTCGAGCGCGGCCAGACCTTTAGACCTTGAGACTTTCAGACGTTAAGACCCTCCCCCATGTCCAAGGTCTACTTTTACTACTCCGCGATGAACGCCGGCAAAAGCACGGTGCTTCTCCAGTCGAGCTACAACTACCAGGAGCGCGGCATGCGCACCTCGATCTTCGCCCCGGCGGTCGACCAGCGGGCCGGCCTCGGTCGCGTGGCCTCGCGCATCGGGCTCAGCGCGGCGGCCAATCCGTTCACGCCCACCGACGACCTGTTCAAGATCATCGAGACCCAGCACGGCGAGGCCAAGCTCGCCTGCGTGCTGATCGACGAGGCGCAGTTCCTCACCCGCCCGCAGGTCGAGCAATTGTGCCGCGTGGCCGACGAGCTCGACATCCCCGTGCTGTGCTACGGGCTGCGCACCGACTTCCAGGGCCAGTTGTTCGAAGGCAGCGGCGCCCTGCTCGCGCTGGCCGACGACCTCAGCGAGCTCAAGACGATCTGCAAGTGCGGCCGCAAGGCCACGATGAACCTGCGGGTCGGCCCCGACGGCCGGGCCGTGCGCGAGGGCGCCCAGGTCGAGATCGGCGGCAATGAGCGCTACGTCGCGATGTGCCGCCGGCACTACCGCGAAGCGTTGAGCGACTGAACCGGCTCGCGCAGGCCCCGAGGGGGCGGCGGCACCACCCACCCCGGTCTCGGCAAGCTCACCTTCACGCCCTGAATTCGTAGTATTTATTTCATTCATAACCCAACCGGCCCGGCCTGCGCTCGGCCGGTTTTTTTGCGGACTTTTGCGTCCGCTGAACGCACGTCACTTTTCCGTAACCGCAGGTTGACTGCACCCCGTGCACATTCCTACATCACCCACCCCTTAACCCCCTTCCATGGTCAGCCCCTCGAACCCCGACTCATCGGCGGACTCCGCGTCTGCCGATGTGACCCCTCAATCTCTCAATGACGTTGTCGTGCGCCTCGCCGGCAACTCCCAGGACGGCATTCAGACGATCGGCGGCTTCCTCGCCCGCCTCGCCGGCCGCAGCGACCAGGACGTCATGACCTACATGACGATCCCGTCGACGATCTCCGGCGGCCCGTCGATCTTCCAGGTCCGCATGGGCACCGGCGACATCCTGAGCGCCGGCGACCAGGCCGACTTCCTCGTCGCGTTCTACGATCACAGCTACAACGCCCACGTCAGCTCCCTGCGTTCCGGCGGCGTGCTGATCTACGACACCGACCACTGCCAGCCCGACACCGCGGGCAAGGACTTCCTGGCGGTCGGCGTGCCCATCACCAGTGCGACCATCGAGGCCGTCGGCGGCGCCGCCAAGGACAAGGGCAAGAACATCTTCGTGCTCGGCCTGCTTTGCCGGCTCTTCGACCTCGATGTGGCCAAGCTCGGCGGCCTCATCAAGGAACGCTTCGGCAAGTTCGGCGAGGACGTCGTGCGCAACGCCATGCTGGCCTTCGACGCCGGCTACGCCTGGCCCGCGCAGAACATCCGCGACGCCTACTTCCGCCTGCAGCCCGCCGAGAGTTCCTCCGGCCACCCGCAGGTCACCACCGACGGCAACACCGCCCTCACCCTCGGTCTCCTCACCGCCGGCGTCCGCTACGGCGCCGGCTACCCGATCACCCCGTGGTCGACCATCATGGAGATGCTGCGCAGCGAACTGCAGAAATACGGTGGCCTCTTCGTGCAGGCCGAGGACGAGCTCGGCGCCGTTTCCTACGCGCTCGGCTTCGCCTACGCCGGCCACCTCGCCATCACCGGCAGCTCCGGCCCGGGCCTTTCGCTCAAGATGGAGGCGCTCGGCTGGGCCACCATGGCCGAACTGCCCCTCATCGTCATCAACGTACAGCGTGGCGGCCCCTCCACCGGCCTGCCGACCAACGTCGAGCAATCCGACCTCATGCAGGCGATCTACGGCAGCCACGGCGACGCCCCGCGCATCGTGCTCGCCCCGCAAAACGTCGAGGACTGCTTCTACATCGCCCTCGAGGCCGCCCGCCTGGCCAAGGAATATTCCACCCCGGTCATCATCCTGACCGACCAGGCCCTGGCCACCCGCATCGAGGCGTTCGACGAGCCCGACGTGGAGGCGCTCGCCGTCACCCCCGGTCCGGCGCTCGACCCGCGCGGCGCCGACTTCAAGCCCTACCCGCTCGACGCCATCACGCGCCACGCGCCGCCCGGCACCAAGATCGAGGGCGCGCCCTACCCGACGGTCACCGGCCTGGAGCACGACGAGTTCGGCCACCCCAGCGGCAACCCGGGCCTGCATATGAAGATGACGGCCAAGCGCCGCGACAAACTCCGGACCCTGGGCAAGAACCTGCCGCGGCCCGCGATCCACGGCGACGAGGAGGGCGACATCCTGCTCGTCGGCTGGGGTTCCACCTTCGGCCCGCTCCGCGAGGCCACCAACCGCGCCCGACGCGAGGGCCAGAAGGTCGGCCACATCCACATCCGCCACCTCAACCCGCTGCCGCCCGAGCTGGAACGCATTTTCGCCCGCTACCGCCAGATCTTCGTCGTCGAGATGAACGACCGCGGCCTCTACGGCTACGGCCAGCTCGCCAGCCTGCTGCGCGCCCGCTACGCCAACCCGGCCATCCGCTCCATCACCAAGACCGACGGCCTCGCCTTCAAGGTCAGCGAGATCCTCGCTGGCATCAAGGAACTCGGCGGCGCCCGCAACGCGACCGTCTCCGCCTACCCCGCTAACGACTGACCCCCTTACCCCCATGTCCACCGACACCGCCCCCGCCCCGACCCCCGAGGAGCCCAAGCTCACCAAGAAGGCGCTGACCGCCGACCACCCGACGTGGTGCCCCGGCTGCGGCGACTTCGCCGTGCTGCACTCGTTCTACCGCGCCCTGGAGCAGCTCAACTATCCGCACGAGTCCATCGTCACGATGGCCGGCATCGGCTGCTCCTCGCGCTTCCCCTACTTCGTCAACTCGCACGGCGGCCACTTCATCCACGGCCGCTCCGTGCCCTTCACCGCCGGCATCAGCCTGTCCCGCCCCGACCTCAAGGTCTTCGTGTTCGGCGGTGACGGCGATGGTTTCTCCATCGGCGGCAACCACCTCGACCACGTGGCGCGCAAGAACGTCAACATGACCTACGTGATCATGGACAACCAGGTCTACGGCCTGACCAAGAAGCAGACGTCGCCGACCTCGCCCACCGGATTCAAGAGCAAGACCGATCCGGCCGGCGCCATCGACCAGCCGATCAATCCGATGCGCAAGCTGGTCAACAGCGGCGCCACCTTCGTCGCCCGCAGCCACGCCACCCAGATCAAGCACATGGTCGAGATGATCCAGCGCGCCGCCGAGCATCCGGGCTTCGCCGTGATCGAGATCCTCTCCGAGTGCGTCGAGTTCTTCCCCGGCGCCTTCGACGCCGGCAACCCCCGCAAGGGTGGCGCGTTTGAACTCATCGACGAGACCGCGCACGACAAGACCGACCTCACCGCCGCCATGGCCCTCGCCAGCGAACCGTGGCCCGGCAAGTTCGGCGTCTATTTGGAAGTGCAGCGCCCGACCAAGAACGCCCTCGAGGCTGGCCTGATCGAGAAGGCCCGCGAACGCACCAAGGGCGCCGACGACAAGGCCCTGCTCAAGAAGACCTTCGCCGCCATGCGCTGAGCGAACCCCTTGATCCAACCCCTGACTGCCTGAACCGGGGCGCCTCCACGCGGGGCGCCCCGGTTGCATTTGGGGCGACATCGCCTCCGGCTTGTCCCAACCTGCGCTCATGCCCGCCCCCTCCGGCTACTCCGGCACGCCCCTGCCCAGGAAACTGGGTCTCAAACCCGGCCAGCGCATCTTCGCGCCGGGGGCACCGTCGCATTACCGGGAGCTGCTCGATCCCCTCCCGGAGGGCCTGGTCTGGGTCAAGCGGCGCAACGCCCGACCCGACTTCGTGCATGTGTTCATCGCTGATCGCCCGGTGCTGGCCAGGGAGCTGCGGTATTGGGCGACGGTCGAGCCGGCATTGGCGGCGTTGTGGATATCCTGGCCGAAGAAGAGCAGCGGCGTGCCGAGCACCGTCACCGAGGATGTGATCCGCGAACTGGCCCTGCCCTTGGGTTGGGTCGACATCAAGGTGTGCGCGGTCGACGCCACCTGGTCGGGCCTGCGCCTGGCCCGCCGCCGCCGGTAACCACCGACCACGCCGGGATTGTGTTTGGCTGGAATTTGACGTTGGTGTGACCGTTTTCCTCGCACCGACCGCATGGCCGATTTTCTCGACAATACGCCCAAGAAGGACCCGAACCGGGTCGAACGCGCCTTTCTGGTGGGCGTGCAACAGCCGGGCATGGCCGACGGCGAGGCCGCCGAACTGCTGGAGGAACTCCGGGAGCTGGTCGAGAACCTCGGCATCGGGGTGGTCGGCTCGACCCTGGTCAATCTCCGCGCGCCCAACCCGGCCACGCTCGTCGGCCGCGGCAAGGCCGACGAGATCATCGGCGAGGCCCGGCTGCTCGACTGCGACGTGATTGTCTTCGACGAGGGCCTCTCCCCCGCCCAGCAGCGTAATTGGGAGGCCGAGTCCAGCATCACCGTGATCGACCGCCAGGAGGTCATTCTGGACGTTTTCGCCGACCGGGCCCAGACCCGCGAGGCCGTGCTGCAGGTCGCCCTCGCCCGCATGGAATACTCCCTGCCCCGCCTGACCCGCGCCTGGACTCACCTTTCGCGCCAGCGGGGCAAGGGCAACCTCGGTGGCGAAGGCGAAACCCAGCTCGAACAGGACCGCCGCATCGTCCGCGACCGGATCGCCCGGCTCAAACGCGAGCTGGGCGAGGTGCGCCAGCACCGCGGCGTCCAGCGCCGCAAGCGCCGCCGCGTGCCCGTCCCCACCGCCGCCATCGTCGGCTACACCAACGCCGGCAAATCCTCCCTGCTCAACGCCCTCACCGGCGCGCACGTGCTGGCCGAGGACAAGCTCTTCGCCACCCTCGACCCCACCACCCGCCAACTCCTGCTCGGGGGCAACCAGAAGCTGCTGGTCACCGACACGGTGGGTTTCATCCGCCGCCTCCCCCACGGTCTGGTCGACGCCTTCAAGGCCACCCTCGAGGAAGCCATCGTAGCCGATTTTCTGATCCACGTGCTCGATGTGAGCGCGCCCAGCGTCGCCCAGCACCACGCCACCACTCTCGCGGTGCTGGAAGAGCTCGGCGTCGGCGACCGGCCGCGCCTCACCGTCTTCAACAAGGTGGATGCCGCCACCCCGGAACAGCTGCAGCTGGCGCGCGGCCTGGTGCCGGAGGCGCTCTTCGCCTCCGCACTCACCGGCACCGGCCTGCCCGCGCTGGCGCAACGCTGCACGGAGATCATCCGCGACACCTTCGGCAGCGCCGAACTGTTGGTGCCGCACGACCGCTATGATGTGATTGCACGCCTGCACCAAGTCGGTCATGTCCAGGAGGAAGAATCCCTCGACGACGGTGTGCGCCTGATCGGCCGCTACCCTCCGGCCCAGCACGGCTACTTCGCCCCCTTCGTCATCTCCTCCTGAATTTTCCCGCCTGATGGACGCAAGCACCAGCTCCCTGCTCGTTCAATTCTACGACCTGCTGAGTTACCCGCTCTTCCACCTCGGCGAAGCGCCGATCTCGACCCTCAGCCTGATGAAATTCGTCGTGCTGGGTGCGTTCGTGATCCTGGCCGAGATCACCCTGCGGCGGGTCATCCTGCAGCGCGTGCTCGCCCGCACGCACCTTGACGAAGGCATGCGCTTCGCCGTCGCGCGCATCCTCGGCTACATTTTCCTCACGATCGGGTTCTACCTGGCGCTCAACTTCGTGGGCATCGACCTGAGTTCGCTCGCCGTTCTCGCCGGCGCCATCGGTGTCGGTCTCGGCTTCGGCCTGCAGAACATCGTCCATAACTTCATCTCCGGCATCATCATCCTCGCCGAGCGCCCCATCGCCATCGGCGACCGCGTCGAGGTCAACGGCGTCGCCGGGCAGGTCGTCAAGATCAGCCTGCGCAGCACCGTGGTGGTCACCAACGACAACATCTCGGTCATCGTGCCGAACTCCAACTTCATCAGCGAACCGGTGGTGAACTGGAGCCACGGCGACCCCAAGGTGCGGATCAACATCCCGGTGGGCATCGCCTATGGCTCGGATGTGGAGAAGTTCCGCCGGCTGATGATGGAGCTCGTGCGCGCCCGGCCCGAGGTGCTCAACGACCCGGCGCCCAACGTCTTCTTCATCGGCTTCGGCGACAGCTCCCTCGATTTCGAGATCGGCGTCTGGACCGCGGAGATGCTCCGCAATCCGAAACGTTTCCGCAGCGAGATCTACTACGCCATCGAGCGCACGCTCCGCGAAAACGGCATCGAGATCCCCTTCCCGCAACGCGACCTCCACATCCGCAGCGGCAAGCTGCCCATCGTGACGGAGCCGCCGGAACCGGATCACCCGTAGCGGCTCGCGCCGGACGGTGGCAGAAGTTCGGTTCATCGCAGCCCTTGACGAACGGCCATTCCGCTCCACGCTGCCCCCTCCCTTTCCTTGCCCGATGGTGTAATGGTAGCACCGGTGACTTTGACTCACCTAGTCATGGTTCGAACCCATGTCGGGCAGCCAGGGAAGACCGACCGGGGTGAGAACCTCGGTTCGACGAAGTCCGGCGCCGCCGGATGAAGAAGAGACACCCAACGGGTAGTTGCGCAGCAATGACGCTTGGCGTCACCAACCCATGTCGGGCAGCCAGGGAGGACCGCGGAACCTTGTACCGGCCTGACCGGCCATCCCCGAACGGACCTTGTCTTGGCCACCACTCCCGGCTTTTCATCAGTCCGCCTGTGCCTGTGTCAGCGACTGCCCTTCGTATCCTTTTGGCCCGAGCAGCGACCGTCGGGCTCGCGCTCGGCGCCACGGCCTTGAACGGATCCGGCCAGGAAGTTGCCGCAGACACCGACGACACCTGGGAGCCCATCACGTCCATTCAACAATTCTGGAACCTGTCCACCCCCACCCGTGAACAGGGTCGACCGATCCAGATGGACGTCGACGTGCTCTACTATGATCCGGCCTGGCAGGTCATGTGGGCTCACGACGGGCAGACCAGTGACTATGTCACCACCACCCGCACCTTCGCGTTCAAGGCCGGTGACCGCGTGCGCTTGTCCGGTGTTACCGGGCCGCCCTACTCGGAGTTCTCGCTGGCAGCGGTCGACGTCGAGATATTGGGCCCGGCCAACCGTCAGCCCGTACGCATAGATCCGGCCGCGATTCGGCATGAGGATTGGCTCGATGAATTTGTCACCCTGCGCGGGCTGGTCGATGAGCAGGGCTTCGACGACGAGAGCCACCTGGCTCTCCGCCTCGCGGCGGGCGGGCATGCGGTCAATGTCTGGCTGATGGTCGATCCGGCGGCTTCAATTCCCCGGTTGACGGGGGCCTTCATCGATGTCTCCGGCGTCTACATTCCGCGGTTCAATCCCAGTGGCGAGCTGGCCGGCCTCGAAATCTTCAGCCCCGGCCTGGACCACCTGACCCAGGTGGGCTGGCTCAGCGAGGACGAGCGTTTCGAACAGCCGGTGCAGTCCATCGACCAACTGGACAACATCAGCGCGGCGGACCAGGCGCACGTGCGCGGCCGCTTGGTGGGTCACGGCCCGGACGGTGTGCTGTTGGTGCGGGATGCGACGGGCCAGATCGAGGCCCACACCGGCCAGCGCACGGTCTTTCCGGTCGGCGAGACGGTTGAGCTGGTGGGCTATCCCTCCACCCAAGGGGTGCTGACACGCCTCAACCGCGCCCTCGTGCGACCGGCCGGGCAGGATACGCTGGTGCCGCGGGGCGAAGCACTCCTGCTGCACCGGCTGGCGGCGGCGGTGATGGAAATGTCGCCGGGCGAAGCCGCCCGCGGAGACGAAGTGATGCTTAACGGCATCGTCACCTGGTCCAGTCCCTACTCCCCGTATTTGTTCGTTCACGACGCCAGCGGCGGCATCCGGGTGCGGCGGCCGGATCCCCGGGCCGCGGTGCCGCCGGTCGGATCCCGCGTGACGGTCCACGGCCACGCCGCACTCGGCGACTTCGCGCCGGTGGTCATCGCCGACTCCATCACGTTGCTGGATGTGGGTGAACTGCCCCCGGCCAAGGCCATCACCCTCGAACATGCCCTGACCGGGATCGAGGAAGCGCAACGGGTGGAGTTGTCCGGCTACGTGCGCGAGGTGCGGCGCGACGGTTACTGGACGCGCCTCGAACTTTCCACCACGGCGGGTGTGTTCGTGGCCCGGATCGAACAGCGCCCCGAGCTGACGGGCCTGGTCGGCAGCGTGGTTTCCGTACGGGGCGTCTGCACCGCCATCGCCGACGCCGAACGCAAGCTCACCGGAATCGAGCTCTGGCTGCCGCCGAACTCCCAGCCCCGCATCGAGGAACAGGTGCCGACCGATCCCTTTTCCCTGACCCGGATCCCGGTGGCGGAACTGGGTCTCTTCACCACCGCCCAAAACCTCCGCCGACGCGTCAAGGTTGGCGGCACCGTCCTGCTTTCAATGCCCACGGGCGTGATCTATCTGGACGATGGCGGAGAGACGCTCCGACTGTTGTCGCGCCGTGACGGTGCGGACCTGCAGCCCGGAGATCAGATCGAGGCGGTCGGCATTTTTGGCCGTGACGGTTCCCGGTCCGTCCTGCGTGAGGCCGTTTACCAAAAACGTGACGAAGGCGAGAATTCCCCGGCCCAAGCACTGACGAACCCGGCGACCCTGAACCCGGAACTGGACGGCCGCCGGGTGGCTCTGACCGGCCGGGTGGTCGAGCTGTCCCTCGCCTTGGACCGCCCTCGCCTGACCCTGCAAAGCGAACGTGAACTCTACGATGCCCTGCTCCAGTTCGCCCTTCCGGAATCCCTGCTGCACGATTTGCGCATCGGTAGCGAACTGCAGCTGAACGGGATCTATGAGGTGGTCTACAACGAGCTGACCGAGCCCGTGGGATTCGATCTTCTGGTGGCTCAACCCGACGACCTCACGGTGCTGCGGCAGCCTTCCTGGCTCACCCGCGGCCGCGTCCTGGCGATTTCCGGCACCCTGCTGGTGGGGGTGACCCTGAGCCTGTTGTGGATCGGCACCCTGCGCCGGCGCATCAGTTTCCAGTCGATTCAGATCCAGCATCAATTGGAACGCGAATCACACCTCGAGGCGGAACTGCACCGGGCCTCTCGTCTGGACTCGATGGGCGGCCTCGCCGGCGGCATCGCCCGCGATTTCAACCGGTTGATCGGCGTCATTTCCCGCGATCTCAACGCCACCCGCACCCGCGCGGGCGAATCCTCCCAGCTCCGCGAAGCCATCGCCGCCACCGAGCAGGCCCGTGAGCTGGCGCGGAAACTCCTCAACCTGTCCAAGAACAACGCCCCCGCCCGCGCGCTGCTCGACCCGGCGAATATGGTGAGGACGGTGGCCGCGCAGGTGATCGGTGAGGGGCTGACCCAATGCGAATTCGAGTTCGCCGACGACCTCTGGCCCGTCGACGCGGATCGGGAGCTCCTCAGCCAGGTCATCGCCAACGTCACCACCAATGCGATGGAGTCGATGAATGGCCGCGGCCATATCCGGTTCACGCTGCACAACGAAACCGTGGACGCCGACAGTACCGTGCTGCTGCCCCCCGGGCCCTACGTGCGCCTGGCCGTGATCGACCAGGGCAAGGGCATCCCCGCCAACCTGCTCCCGCGGATTTTCGACCCCTACTTCACCACCCGTGCCCCCCAGGAGGGCCTGGGGCTGTCCACCGCCTACGCCATCGTCCGCAAGCACGGCGGGCACATCACCGCCGAATCAACCCCCATGATCGGCACCACCGTGCGCATCTGGCTGCCCACCTCCGCCGGTCCCGCCGCGCCGCCCACCGACGACACCTGATCCGCGCCCCGGCCACCTCCCGCATTGACGCGCTGAAAACCGGTCCGTTCACTCCCGCGCCATGAGCGCACCAGCCGCGACCCCCACTGGGATCAAATACAAACGCATCATCCTCAAGCTCAGCGGCGAAGTGCTGCGGGGCGACGGGGTCGATCCCATCGATGCCGCCGTGCTGAAACGCATGTGTGAGCAGGTGAAGGAGATCCACGACATGGGAGTGGAGGTCGCCGTCGTCATCGGCGGCGGCAACATCTTCCGCGGCCTCCAGGGGGCCGAGCGCGGTGTGGACCGCACCACCGGTGATTACATGGGCATGCTGGCCACCGTCATCAACGGCCTCGCCATCATGGACTGCCTGGAGCACATGGGCGTCAGCGTCCGGGTGCAGACCGCCATCCCCATGGAACAGGTCGCCGAGCCCTTCATCCGTCGCCGGGCCGTGCGCCACCTCGAGAAGAACCGCGTCGTCATCTTCGTCGCCGGCACCGGGAACCCCTACTTTTCGACCGACACCACCGCCGCGCTGCGGGCCAACGAGATCTCCGCCGACATCATCCTCAAGGCCACCAAGGTGGACGGCATCTACGACAAGGACCCGAAGAAGCACGCCGACGCCGTCAAATACGAGAGCGTCACCTTCCTCGAGGCCCTGCGCCAGCAATTGAAGGTGATGGACGCCACGGCCTTTTCGTTGTGCAACGACAACAACAAACCCATCCTCGTGTTCGATCTCGCCGATCCGCACGCCATCCGCCTGGCCGTGGAGGGCAAGAAGATCGGCACCCTCGTTCACAGCTGAGGCCGCGCGGCCCCGGCCCCACCCTCCCCCTCTCGCCATGTCCCATCCCATCATCGCCTCCACCGAATCCCACATGCAGAAGGCCGTGGACCACACCCTCCACGAGTTCGCCAACATCCACACCGGCAAGGCCACGCCGGCCATGGTTGAGAGCATCGCCGTCGAGGCCTACGGCTCCTCCATGCGCGTCAAGGACTGCGCCGCGATCTCCACGCCCGACTCGCGCATGATCGTCATCCAACCGTGGGACAAGAGCGTCATCCAGGCCGTCGCCAAGGGCATCCAGATCGCCAATATCGGCCTCAATCCCGTCATCGACGGCAACCTCGTGCGGGTGCCCCTGCCCGAGATGAGCCGCGAGCGCCGCCAGGAATTCGTCAAGGTCGCCCACCGCCTGGCCGAGGAGGGCCGGGTGCAGGTGCGCCGCGCCCGTCACGACGGTCTCGACGCCGTCAAGAAGGCCGGCCTCCCCGAGGATGAGGCCAAGCGTCTGGAAAAGGAAATCCAGACCGTGACCGACAAGTCCATCGCCAGCATCGCCGAGCACCTCGCGGCCAAGGAAAAAGACCTCCTCGAAGTTTCCTGAGCCGCCTCCGGTGGTCAGGTCGGGACGCCTCGCCGAGGCGTCCGTCCCCCGCCCGCGCCGCCCCATGCCCGCCTCTCCTTCCCCTTCCGCCCCGCCGCCCAAGCGGATCGTGGTCAAGCTCGGCACCGGCGTGCTGACCACGGGTATCGGTCAACTCGATACCGAACGGATCGGCGCGATCTGCGCCC
>Ga0181596_10003205_pt1 | contig 15353 bp, 15 predicted proteins | sample 041ome_6_FD_148655 | JGI IMG/M metagenome (GOLD analysis project Ga0181596, IMG submission 148655) | Coastal salt marsh microbial communities from the Groves Creek Marsh, Skidaway Island, Georgia - 041402US metaG (spades assembly) | ecosystem: Environmental > Aquatic > Marine > Intertidal zone... | reverse complement strand
TGACCGACCGAGTGCATCAGCAATCCCGACTTAAAGCCCTGATTGCAAAGGGAAAAGAACAGGGGTACCTGACCTACGCTGAAGTCAACGATCACCTCCCTCAGGATATCTCTGATCCCGATCAGGTCGAAGACATCATTCAGATGATCAACGACATGGGTATTCAGGTGTTTGAGCAGGCGCCGGATGCTGATGAGCTACTGATGTCCGAGGGCGACCGCTCCGCGGACGAGATCGCCGCCGCCGAGGCTGCCGCCGCGCTGGCCGCCGTAGAGCAGGAAGCGGGCCGCACCACCGACCCCGTGCGTATGTACATGCGTGAGATGGGCACAGTTGAGCTGCTGACCCGTGAAGGCGAGATCATCATCGCCAAGCGAATCGAAGAAGGCATTCGAGAGCTGATGGCCGCACTGGCGCACTATCCCAATGTTGTTCGCCAACTCAGCAACGAATACGACCTCGTGGCGAAAGAAGAACGCAAACTGACTGACGTCATGATCGGCTATCTGGACCCCGCCGAACATGTCCCCTCTGCCTCTGAGATGGCTGCCGCCGCTGAAGCGAGAGGCGAGTCAGATGATGATGACACGCCAGTGGGCCCTGACCCCGTCGAGGCCAAAAAACGCTTCGCAGCGCTAAAGCGCCAATGCACCAAGACTGAAAAGGCGATTGCGGCCAAGGGCCGTGACCACAAAGACGCGATTACCGAGATGAACAAGCTCGGTGAGCTGTTCAAGTTCTTCAAATTGACGCCGCGGGTATTTGACCCGCTGATTGATGAGCCGCGCATCGCGCTGGCGGCGGTTCGCGAACCCGAGCGCGAGATCATGCGGATTGTAGTGCGCGACTGCCGGATGGATCGCAAGGAGTTCATTAAGAGCTTCCAAGGCTCAGAGAGTGACAGCCGCTGGGTAGGTCGTGTAGCCCGCAAAAAAGATGTGGGCGCCAAGATCAATCAGCACAAAGAAGATTTGCAGCGACTGCAACGCCAGATTGCCAACGTCGAGGAAGCGACTGGTCTGACGATCGCGGAGATCAAAGAGATTAACCGCCGCATGAGCATGGGCGAGGCCCGTGCCCGTCGTGCCAAGAAAGAGATGGTCGAGGCTAACCTGCGCTTGGTGATCTCAATTGCCAAGAAGTACACCAATCGTGGCCTCCAGTTCCTCGATCTGATTCAGGAAGGCAACATCGGTCTGATGAAAGCGGTCGATAAGTTCGAATACCGTCGCGGCTACAAGTTCTCGACCTATGCGACCTGGTGGATCCGCCAGGCCATCACGCGATCCATCGCGGATCAGGCGCGTACCATCCGTATTCCGGTGCACATGATCGAGACGATCAACAAGCTCAACCGCATCTCCCGCCAGATGCTGCAGGAGATGGGCCGAGAGCCTACGCCTGAAGAACTGGGCGAGCGCATGGAAATGCCCGAGGACAAGGTCCGTAAAGTCCTCAAGATCGCCAAAGAGCCGATCTCGATGGAGACTCCCATTGGTGACGATGAAGACTCGCACCTCGGTGACTTTATTGAGGACCTCACCATTGCCTCACCGGTGGAATCTGCGACCGAAGAAGGTCTAACTGAAGCGACCCGCGAAGTACTGGGCGGCCTGACCGCGCGCGAAGCCAAGGTGCTGCGTATGCGCTTCGGTATCGACATGAATACCGACCACACACTGGAAGAGGTCGGCAAGCAGTTTGACGTGACGCGCGAGCGGATTCGTCAGATCGAAGCCAAGGCGCTGCGCAAACTGCGCCACCCCACCCGCTCCGATTACCTGCGCAGCTTCCTCGACGAGTAAACGTCTGCTCAGCATGCGCCGCCTCGCCATACTGCTCCCCCTTCTCGGGTCCCTAATCAGTTGCGGCGGCGACTCAACAGGCTCTTCAGCCACCTCGAGCGCCATGACCGTGTCGCTGTCTGGCTCGCCCAGCGCGCAGATCTGGCAGGGGCAGTGTGCGGCCTGCCACGGTGCAGCCGGTGAGGGTAATCGGGCGCTTGTCGCGCCCGCACTGACCCAACTCGCCGCTGATTATCTCACCCGGCAGCTCCGCCACTTTGTCAGCGGCGTACGTGGCGCGCACCCTAATGACAGCGCCGGCAAACGGATGGCGCTAAGTGTGGCGAATTTAAGTGAGACCGATATACCAGGCCTTGCAGCGCTGATCACCACTGAGCTGCCTCCTGCTCAGCCTCCTGTGACCCTTAAAGGGGACGCCTCACGGGGAGAGGACTACTACGTCAACATCTGCAGTGCTTGCCATGCGGGTAATGCTCTCGGCAATGATGCGCTCGGCGCACCTGCGCTTGCCGGGGTCAACGACTGGTACCTGAAGTCCTCTTATCAAAGCTACCTCGACGGCAGTCGCGGTACACACCCCGACGATTTCTACGGCGCCCAAATGGCGCGGCTTGCGCCCGCGCTGGCCAAAGGTGACGATATCGATGATGTCATCGCTTTTATCGCCACACTGCCGCCCCGCCGATCGCGCTAGATTCCCTATAGTGGCGCGCATGATGATGCGTACCGACATGAAGCTGCGTAAAGTCGCGATATATCGCTCGCTCGCACTTTTCTTGTTGGCGAGCCTGGCAGTCCCAGTGCCCACGAGTGGGGAGACAGATACCACGTTCGGGTTCCCGCTAACAGACACCTGCCCCGCCTCTTTCGAGCTTATCGACGACGGCTGCGTTTTACGCAGTCGCTATCGGGAGTACCGGTCGCTCCGCGATGCGGGGGTTGGAGGCCTTAAAACTGGCCTGCCGCCGTTGCGCGAGGGTTTTAGCCCACAGCAGATCGATCTTGGGCGCTACCTGTTCTTTGACCCCGTCCTGTCGGCAGATGGCTCGACCTCCTGCGCCAGCTGCCACGACCCGGCACAGGGCTTTGCCGACGGGCGAGCCCAAGCGGTAGGCATTAACGGGCAAACCCTCCCCCGCTCAGCGCCCAGCTTGTGGAACATCGGCTTCTTTTCAACGCTGCTGTGGGACGGCTCCAAAAGCAGCTTAGAGGAGCAGATGCAGGGCCCGCTCTACTCTCCTTTCGAGATGGGCAGCAACCCCGCGCAACTCCTTGAGACACTAAACAGCAACCACATCTATGTCGCAATGTTCGAGCAGGCATTTAGAACCAAACGCATTGCGCTCAACCACATCTATACTGCCATCACCGCCTTTGAGAGCTCGCTAATCTCATTGAACAGCCGCTACGACCTGTATGCGCATGGCTACCACGCGTCGCTGAATACGGAAGAGATTGCCGGGCTCAATGTATTTCGCTCCTTTGTTGCCCGATGCGCCGAGTGCCACACCCCGCCGCTGTTCTCCAACCAACAGTTGGCAGTACTGGGCGTCGCCGACGCGCCAGGCGAGCTCGTCGACCCGGGCGCCGAGGCCATCACCGGCGACGCCAGCCAGCGTGGTGCCTTCCGTGTGCCGAGCCTGCGCAATATCGTCCGCACCGCGCCATATATGCATCGCGGTCAGAAAGCGACCCTCGAAGACGCGGCGCGTTTTTATACCGGCGGCCGGGGTCATGAAGTGCCCGAGGGCGAATCACTGATGATTCACTGGCACATTTGGGAGCCGCGACTCACGGATCGCGAGATAACACTGCTGGTGACTTTTATGGGCGCGCTCACCGATGAGGCCTTTATGCCCGAGATCCCGACTGCCGTGCCCTCCGGGCTACCCGTTGTCGATGTGGCTCAGGCCCAACAAGCACCGACTGAGCCTTTGGTGCACAATAAGACCGAGATCGCGGCCACTAATAATGCGTTGCATAAAAATAGGCCCTGAAAGACAGCCTACGGGGGGCAAACAATGATCAACCTATTGGTGAACTCACTCTATCGCGCGCGTAATCGTGCCGGTACCGCTGTCTCAGCGCTGGCACTCTTGCTCGCTGCCTCTACAGCACAAGCCGCTATTATTGAGGTGCGCGATGGCGAACGTATTCAGGATGCCTTGAATCAGGCGGCTCCGGGTGACGAGATACGGGTGTATCCCGGTCTATACAGCGAGACGGTATACGTCGACAAAGACGACATCACCCTGCGCGGGGTCGTTGAAGGCGACGACTGGCCACACCTCGATGGCAAAAAGCAGCTCAATGACGCCATCCTGTATTCCGGCAATGGCTTCTCGGTGGAGTGGTTCAAGATCACCCACTACAAAGGCAACGCCATCATGGGTCAGGCGGGTAATAACTTCTCCATCCGCAATAACTGGGTCATCGACTCCGGTGTGTATGGCATCTTCCCGGAGTTTGGCGAGAACGGACTGATTGAGAACAACATCCTCTCGGGTATTGAGGACGCCGCGATTTATGTCGGCATGAGCGACTACATCGATGTTCGCAACAACCAGGTGTTCGACAACGTCGCCGGCATCGAGATCGAGAATAGCCGCCACGCATTAGTAGAAGGCAACCTCGTTAAAAATAATACCGGCGGGATTCTCGTTTTTATTACTCCAGGCCTACCGATCAAGAGCTCCTACGACGCCATCATTCGCCGCAACTTTGTGCTCGACAACAACACACCCAACTTTGGCATACCCGGCTCATTGGTCTCGCAAATTCCCTCGGGCAGCGGAATTATCGTGATGTCAGGGGATGAAGTGATCATTGAAGACAACGTGATCACCGGCAACAACAATGCTGGCATCATCATTACCAGTCAGGACTTCGTGACCGAGATCGCCACCGACACGGGCTCGGACCCCAACCCTGATCGGGTGCAGATCCGCGACAACGTAATGTTTAACAATGGCGCCGATCCCGAGGGTGAGATGAAGCTCCTCATGCTCACCAAGCTCTCCACCACAGGCCCCGACATTTTTGCTTATCAGGGCGCGACTGAAGCCGCGCGAGGCAGCTGTATTTCGCGGCGCGAGGCCTACCGCACACTGGGTGTCGATGACTGGGCGGACTGTAACAGCCCGACGATTCGTGCCAGCGACGCGATTGCAGGGCGCGAACCCAGTGACTCGACCCGCGCTTTGGCGACTAAAATGTTGCCGGAGCCGGCTGAGCCCCGGGTGATCAACGACGATGCCTCAGGAGCAGAGATTGTGTATCAGGGAATCTGCGCGGGTTGCCATGCCTACAACGTGCGGCTCATCGGTCCGCCAACGCTGGCTATTCAGGCGCAATACGGGGAGGACGCCGGGAGCATTGCGGCTTACATCTCTAACCCAGAAAAGAAACGGCCCGACTTCCCAAGCATGCCCCCGCAGGATCACCTGTCTGAGCCCATGCGCCAGCTGGTGGCGGAGTACATGCTGGCGCTCACCAACTGACCTCAGCGCCCGGTGCCCTAGAGACTCAAACAGCAGAGACTGAATATGCCTACCACCCAGCAGTTCGCCGACGTGAAAGGAAAGCGCATCGCCTATCTTGAGGCAGGTAGCGGCGATCCCATCGTGCTACTGCACGGCAACCCAACATCCTCCTATTTGTGGCGCAACATCATTCCCGAGCTGGAGGGGTGCGGGCGAGTGATCGCGCCCGACCTCATTGGTCAGGGGGATTCCGAAAAGTTGCCCGCCAGCGAGGGCGCTGACCGGTACAGCTTTGAGGTCGCGTACGAGTATCTCGACGGCCTGCTTCATGAAATTGGTGCGGATCAAAATGTGACGCTGGTTATTCACGATTGGGGTAGCGGGCTGGGCTTTCACTGGGCGCGGCTCAACACGGATTCAGTGAAAGGCATCGCCTACATGGAGGCCATTGTCATGCCCATGACCTGGGATGACTGGCCAGAGAGTGCCCGGGGTATTTTTCAAGGCTTCCGCTCCGCCAAAGGCGAGGGTCTGGTGCTGGAACGCAATATGTTTGTCGAAGCGGTCCTGCCCAGCTCGGTGATCAGAGATCTCAGCGAAGAAGAAATGGACACCTACCGGGCGCCATTTGATACGCCCGATAATCGGCAACCAACACTCAACTGGCCGCGGCAGATCCCCATCGAAGGTGAGCCCGCGCACATGGTCGAACTGGTAGAAGCTTATGGCGCCTTTATGGCTGGCTCCGATATCCCCAAATTGTTTGTGAATGCCGACCCGGGTTCAATTCTGGTGGGCAAACAGCGCGACTTTTGCCGCAGCTGGCCGAACCAGGTTGAGGTCACCGTAAAAGGCCTGCACTTCCTGCAGGAAGACTCCCCACAAGAAATTGGTCAGGCGATTGCGACCTGGCACGCCGCACTTTAAGGAGATCCAATATGTCTGACGTTCCCGTTTATGTCGTCGCCAACTTCATCGTGCACGATGCCGATAAATATCGAGAGTACGAGAAAGGCTTTTTCCCCATCCTCAAGCGCCACGAAGGCTCTTTCTTCACTTACGATGACAACACGGTGACGTTCGAGGGGCGCGACCCGCGCGAAGGGCGCATGGTGATGTTCACTTTCCCTTCTGAGGCGCTGGCCGTGGCCTGGTATAACGACCCGGACTATCAGGCGCTGAGTGAGCACCGCCGCGCAGGCACTGAACTTAAGTTTTTGACCATGGTCCACGGGTTGCCACCGAGGGACTGAACGGCACTAACCGCCTGACATGACACAATCTAATCAGAGAGCAGGACGACATGATGCCTGACGATGAGCTCTACCCCACACCCGATGAATACGACGACTACACCATGAAAGAATCACCGACTTACACCCCGCCAAAAGTCTGGCAGTGGGATCAGGATGAAGAGAACCGCTTCTCCAAGATCAACCGGCCTATTGCGGGCGCTACGCACGACAAGGATCTGCCGGTTGGTGAGCACCCGTTACAGCTGTATTCCCTCGCCACACCCAATGGCGTGAAAGTGACGGTGATGCTGGAAGAATTGCTGGCGCTTGGTATCAGCGAGGCAGAATACGATGCCTGGCTGGTCAACATTATGGAGGGCGACCAGTTCTCCAGCGGCTTTGTCGGCGCCAACCCCAACTCCAAAATCCCGGCACTAGTGGACCACAGCACCCCCACACCCACGCGGGTCTTCGAGTCGGCGGCGATCGTGATGTATCTGGCCGAGAAGCATGGGCAATTTCTGCCCACTGATCTGAGCGCTCGCGCTGAATGCCTGTCGTGGGTGTTCTGGCAAATGGGCAGTGCGCCCTTCCTCGGAGGCGGCTTCGGACATTTCTATGCCTATGCACCTGAGCGGCTGGAATACCCAATCAATCGCTTCACCATGGAGGTAAAGCGCCAGCTGGACGTGTTGGACCGCAATCTGGCCGAGCGGGAATTCATGTGTGGGGACGAATACACCATTGCCGACATCACGATCCATCCTTGGTACGGCGCGCTCGCCATGGGCATGCTCTACGAATCAGGCGAGTTTCTCGACGTAGACTCCTACAAGAACGTGCAACGTTGGACCAAGGCGGTCCAAGAACGGCCGGCCGTTAAACGCGGTCAGCGCGTAAATCGCGTCTGGGGGGATGAAGCGAAACGTCTCCCGGAGCGACACAGTGCGGCCGATTTAGACGACTGAGCGCCCCTCTCACTCAGCCCGTGTTCTGGTAGACTACGCGCCCTCGCAGGGCCCATAGCTCAGTTGGTTAGAGCAGTCGACTCATAATCGATTGGTCCCAGGTTCAAGTCCTGGTGGGCCCACCATTTTATTGACTCAGCTATAAGTGCCGAAGGCCTGGGAAGTCCCCGCCCTGCCCGGCCCCTCCTGATACCGCAAACCGAGACACCACCTGCGATATTCCCCATTTTGGCTGGGAAAGAATCCAGTTCTATAGCACTCAATCAGCAAGGAAGCCACTGAGGAATTGGTTGGCATGGACTTGTTCGTGCCAAGTTTCGAAGGTGAGCGAAAAAGATCTACAAGACCAGCAATGCGAGTACCAACCGCAGGCAATCCCTCAGGCTACCGACGCGATCTCAGGTTCCGCGACCACTCTCTGGACGCCTGGTTAATCCCGACGTCCCATTTATGTTGTTTGTACTTTTAAACTATAGGCATATATTATGCCAATATATTTCGGACGGGGCGCGAGTCCCTTAAGTCGCGGGAATCGCGAAAAAAAGTGGCTCGGCGAAAGGGCGCTCCCGTTGTTAAACGAGGGGATTGGAGCTAATGAACTTGCATAACAAGACTGCGGTAGTCACGGGCGCCGGCAGTGGCATAGGTCGCGCGCTAGTGGAAAAGTTTGTCAGCGAGGGAGCCAGAGCGGTGATAGCCGTTGATATTAACTCCGTCAGCGTCCAGCAAACCGCTGATGATAATGACTGTACCGCCATGACCGCCGATGTTTCCAGCGACGAAGACATCAAGCGCGTGATTGAAGACACAGAAAACAACATCGGCCCCATCGACCTGTTCTGCAGCAATGCCGGTGTTGGCATGGGCTTGAATGAACAATCGCCAGACCGGGAGTGGCAGATGAGCTGGGAGATTAATGTGATGTCACATGTGTATGCCGCTCGCCACCTGGTACCGCGCATGACAGAACGCGGCGGGGGCTACTTTCTCAATACAGCATCAGCTGCGGGTTTACTCAACCAAATCGGTGGAGCGGCATACGGTGTTAGCAAGCACGCGGCCGTTGGCTTTGGTGAGTGGCTGGCCCTCACTTATGCACACCAGGGCATCAAAGTGTCAATGCTTTGCCCACAGGCGGTCAGAACTGGAATGACTGTGCAAGACGATGAAGCCGATGGTGCTAGCGCAACAAAGGCGGCGGCAGGTGACGGCATGATGGAACCGGAAGCACTGGCCGATATCGTGATAGAGGCCCTGGAACGAGAATCTTTCCTTGTCTTGACCCACCCCGAGGTGGAAACCTATATGCAGCGCAAAACCGCTGACTACGATCGCTGGATCAAAGGCATGAACCGACTTCATCTTTCATTAACAGGGGAGTAATCACGATGAAAACGATACCGAAGAATGAAATGACAAACGCGATTGGCATGAAGCTGGGGCCAAGTGACTGGATAGAGCTCTCACAACAGCGCATTAACGAATTTGCCGACTGTACTGAAGATCATCAGTTTATCCATGTCGATGAAACCAAAGCCAAAGAGACGCCCTTTGGTGGCACCATTGCACATGGCTTCCTCACCCTGTCGCTGGTAGCAAAGTTCTCCGAAGATATTGGCATAACGCCCGAAAACACCGTTATGGGCATGAATTACGGATTTGACAAGATCCGCTTCCTGGCCCCTGTTCGGTCGGGAAAGCGTGTGCGCATGGTGGGCGAAGTGTTGAATGTGGACCAAAAAGATGAAAACCGATTCCTGATAAAAATGGGCGTGTCTGTCGAGATCGAAGGAGAAGATACGCCAGCCCTTGTGGGTGAGTTTTTGTTGATGTCATTCACTGGATAATCGTACCCGACCGACCTCGCCATTAATGATAAGGGCGATAAGCTGAAATCCCCCAAGCGATGATAAGCCGACGCAGGACTGAAAGATGATCGAATCGTTATTTTCCTTGCAGGATAAAATCTGTGTTGTCACCGGTGGCAGCCGCGGATTGGGTTCCTATATGGCGCAAGGCTTTATGGAGGCTGGGGCCAAGCGCGTGTACATCACCGCTCGCAAGGCGGAAGCCTGTATCAGCGCCGCTGAGGAACTCAGCCAATACGGCGAATGTATTGCGATCCCCGGCGATATCGCGACCTCTGAAGGCCTGCAGAATCTTGTTGCCGAGTTAACCGCGCGTGAACAACACATAGATGTGCTAGTGAACAATGCCGGCGCCGGTTGGGGCGCGCCTTTTGGTCAGTTCCCGGAGCAAGGCTGGGATAAACCCATGAATGTGAATGCCAAGAGCCCTTTCTTTCTGATTCAGGCTCTGACCCCTCTACTGAAAGCAAACGCCAGCGCCGATAACACCGCCAGCATTATCAATATTGGTTCTATCGCCGGTAATGTAGGCAACGCGCTCGACAACTTTAGCTACGCAGCCTCTAAAGCAGCCATCCATCAGCTCACCCGTGTACTCTCAACTGAACTGGCCAGCGATCACATTCGCGTCAATGCCATTGCCCCCGGCCGCTTCTATTCCAAGATGACTGAATTTTTGAGTAGCAATCAGGAAGCTTTTGAAGAAGAACTGCAAACCATCCCAATGCGTCGCTGGGGCGAGGCCTCTGATATTGCCGGTGTGGCCATTATGCTGGCTTCACAGGCAGGTGCCTTTATCACCGGCCAAATTATTCCGGTTGATGGCGGTACGTCGGTGGTGAATTAACAGATGAATTAACACATTCATAGCGCTTACCAAGGCCCGACATTATGCTGCGAAAACTACTTATTACGATCAGCGTTCTGATCTCGATACCCGTGTTGCTGTTTCTGACCGCGTGGCTTTATCCGCGCCCTGTCGACACTACCCCGCCCTGGGTATTTGAAAGTGATGGTAGTGAAGTGGACTATTGTGAGCTGCCTGAGCTCGACGGTTCAGGGCTGATGGCTAATGATATCCCTCGGGCCTACACTCCGGGTTGCGGCTATACACAATACCCCCAACCTATTTTGCGCAACTGTACTGAACCCTTACCGGACGGCGCACAAGACCTTCGCGGGCTATGGCAAAGCATTGACTCCGCAATGCCAGACCATGTGGAGCGTGTTGAACAATGCGGTGATCGTGTCGTCGTCACCACCCTTGGGGTCATACATGATCATACCTCGACAAAATCGTCCTTCGATGTCTCGCCAAGAGACATCGGCCCATGGACGTTTTGCATGCGCTCGTCACATGCGACCACCGTCTGGGAAGACAACAAGCTGCACTTCAAGGCTTTTGGTGGGCCTACCGTGGTGAAACGCTATATCGAAGACGGCATCTACAAGTGGGAGTACCCCAATAAGGGCACGATCGAAATGAAGCGCATCTGTAAGGTGCCCGAGCATGCGCGCTCATTTAATCGGAGGCATGCAATATGATCTCTCGGTCGCCCAGAAGGGCACCGCGGTATGGGATAGGCTCAGAAGGCTTATCGCCCTCACGATTGCACTGAACGCCGATAATTGCGAGCGCTCGGTGCGAGTTCGGTTATTGGTTGAGAAAATGACTCATAAGTCTTAAAGTTACGCGGCTCAAAACGCCCTAACAGGCAACAGCAGTTAGGAATAGGTTCGGACTGCCTCAAATCGAAAATAAGCATCCATAAAAGCTATAACGAATCTTCCACTCGCGGGAGATTCGCTAGGCTCTTCCGGATCCTCATAATCGATTGGTCCCAGGTTCAAGTCCTGGTGGGCCCACCACTTATATCGACCCGTGCTAATGCCCCGCGAAGCAGGCACGCGTTAAGAAGTGGTAGCGGTAATTCTGCAGTCAGGGCTTGCGTAGTCCGCATGGGTGCAGAACAAAACAGACATCTCGGCCCACATTTTGGGCTGAATTGGCACTGACTGAAATTTAAACACAAGGAATTAGACAGGTTAATGAGCGATACACTTTCACTGAACAAACTGGAAAAACTCATCGAACTCGAGACTCAACTCCGCGATGAGTACCAACAGCAAATCGACAAAAAAGACGCAGCTATTGCTGAGTTGACGCAGGACAAAGCCGCCATGGAATCGAAAATGGCTGAGCTGGAAAAAACCATCTCCACCCAGTTGGCAACCATCAAAGATATGTCGGGTAAGTCCAATGACACACAAGCGCTCGAGCAGCGTAACCGGGAGCTCCATAACCGGTCAGAGAATATGAAAGAGGAAGTTGCGGTAGCCAAGAGCCGGCTCAAGGCGCTGCAGAAGGACCTTGCCGAAGAGCGCACCGAACTGGCCGAACTCAAAAAATTTGATCCGCAGCGACTGCGCAAGAACCTAGACGCATCAAAGAAGAAGCTGGCTGAAAAGACAACAGCCGCCGATAAACTGCAAAAGTCACTGAGCCAAGCACGATCTGAAAACAGTCAGCTCGAGCTGAAGATCAAAGAGCTGGAAGCGCAACTAGAGAAATCCACCGACCAGCAAGTCGATCAGGCGCCGGAGAAGCAAGAGGCAGCCTAATCAGGCGGTCAGCTGACGAGTGCATTTCCAATAGAAGGATCTGGCATACACTGAAATCTATGGTCGATCGTTTCATTAGAGGACAGCGCCATTAACCTTCTGGATCTTGCATTTTGGCAGCGCCATCAACGCGCGCTGGGTTTCATCGCCATTGTCATCGGAGCCGGTGCCTGGGGCATGGAGTTTGCGGGTACCGTCTACATCTGCCCTTACTGCCGCGTTCAACGCACCGTGATTCTGATTTTAGGGCTGCTGATGATTCTGCCCTTCTCTCATCACTGGATAACCCGATACCTCACCTCGGTAGTCGGCTTTATGGGCGCGGTGGTAGCGATGAATCAGAACTTCATGGGCTGGGTAAAAATCTCGAAGGGTGAATTCGCCTTTAACGAGCAGCTCTATGTTGACCCCTTCCTGCTCTCGGGCGGGGCGCTTTTCGTCATTATTGGCCAACTGTGGCTGCTACTGAGCAAGGGCTCCGCCGCGTCCTCTTGAGTGCATGAGACGCCTCCTGCAAAAACTCGCGGGCAGTCCAGGGGGATATCACGTCCATATCAATCACTCTGCCGGGCGTGTAGCAGGCATCGTACGGATACAGTTACAAACCAACGACCCAGCACTGTCAACGAAGCCCGTCGATTTCGCTATCGAGATCATTGGAACTAGATCACTGGGGCGAGCCGCAAAACAGGTTATTCCGGAGGAGGCCCACTCCAGCTGGACTGCCTTCCATTCTCACTTATTGACCGATGGCCGCTACACAATCAAATGGACGGCCGGCGGGCAGCGCGGAGAGGCGGCTGTCGAGGTTCGAAACCGCGGAGAGTTAGCGACGCGCGTTAAAGAACAGCTAGAGGCAGATGATGTGCCGCTCTTTTTGACCGAACCCTGCGACAGTAGCCTTTATACCTACAGCAACGAAGCACTCCGCCCGTGGTACGACCGGGAAGATTGTCATGCACGACTGGATACGCTCCTTGAGACCAACAGAGTGCCCTGGGAGCTGGAGCACCCCTTTAGACAGTTTTTGAATGAGGGGTGGCTGGAGATTGAGAATCATCTGGATGTAGCGCTTTTGGAGCGACTCAACGCGGCCATGGACCACGCCGCTGCAAATGGCGAGTCGGGGTTTGTCCCCGGTAGCAGTCAGCGCCTGCAGCGGATGCACCTCAAATATCAGGCGTTTTGGGATGTCACCACCTATCCAAAAACACAAGCGGTTGTGGACAGCTTGATGCAAGTGCCCTCTAACGTTTGCCAGGTGATTGGCTTCGTGAACGGCACCCAGCAGGCGCCGCATCAGGACACCATTCACCTCACCGCATTTCCCCGCGGCTATATGTGTGGCGCGTGGCTGGCGCTGGAGGATATCCAGCCCGACTCCGGTGAGCTGGTGGTGTACCCCGGCAGTCACCGCTGGGACCCGGTACTAATGCAGGATTTTGACATCGCCAAAGTGCAGAACGCAGAGTGGTCATATTTTGCGAAAACGGTGGAGGCAAAGTGGGGAAAGATGATTGCTGAATCCCGCGTCGAGCCCGTCATCTACCGACCAAGAGCCGGATCACTGCTAGTATGGCACGATCGATTGATGCATGGCGGCTCTCGGCGAGTCAGCGAGAGCCTGACGCGAAAATCCTGCGTGACCCACCACTTTGCCCAAGGGAGCATCGTTTATTACGACTCCACCGGACTGCCGGGAAAACTGATTGAGCGTGACGAGCAGCGCGCCCTGTCTCTCTAAGGCGCAGAGGTGAGATGGGTACTCACGCCAAATATGTTACTCGGGGTTAGCTGACAGGTAGTCCGCCACCGCCTGGTAGGCCGGCAGCGATGTGGGATCAATTGCGGCGTTAAAGGAAATAGGGAACGTCGCAAATCGGGCAATCACCATCTCAGCGGTAGGGTCAATGTAAATCGCCTGCCCGTGAATACCCCGAGCACTGTAGGCACCATTCTCGTTATGCAATGCCCACCACTGGCTACGGTAGCTGCCGCCCGGCAGCGTGGTGTAACCCGCACCGGAAAACTTGGCGGCGTCACCACCCGCACTAATCGACCGAACAGCCGCGGCCGGAATCACCTGCTCGCCCTGCCATACCCCCTGCTGTAGCAGCGTTTGGCCGAACCGTGCCGCATCCCGCAGTGATAAATTCAACCCACCTGCTGAGAATGGGGTCCCTAGACTGTCGATCATCATGTCCGCTTCCTGCTCCATGCCCAGCGGCTTCCAGATGCGCTCAGAGAGATGCTCGATAAAGTCTTTGCCCGTGGCGCGGGCGATCACCCAGGCGAGCGCGTCAGTGTTGATCGACTTATAAATGAACGCCTCACCGTGGGTACCTTCCGGCTTCACGCCTTGCAGAAACTCATAGAAGTTCCTCGGGCCCGCATAGGACTCAGCCTTGGGCGTGGGGTCGCCGGCCGCAGCGTATTGCCAAATATCAGACTCCGGGTCGGCATAGTTCTCGTTGTAATCGAGCCCAGTGGTCATATCCATGACTTGCCGGACCGTCGCGTTGCCAAACGCCGAGGACTTGAGTTCAGGCACGTAATCGCTGACCAGTTTGGAATCGTCAAGCTCTCCCTCGGCGATCAATATCTCCGCAATGGTTCCAACGAAAGATTTGGTGACCGACATGGCGCCATGACGACCCTCTCGATCCAGGCACCCGGAGTAGTATTCGTAAACAATCTCACCGCGATGGAGAATGAGCATTCCGTCGGTGTAATTGGCATCGAGGGAGGCTTTCCAGGTCATCTCCTCATCACTGCCAATTGGCATAAACGTTACATCGTCGATCGCGGGGTCCAGTACCCCGGACAAGGGGGAGACGGGACCTATGCCGCGCCCGACGCGCTTCGTTGCCTGTATTTCTCTGAAGTGGCAGAAGGTCCAGCGCAGCTTGGGGAAGCTGAAATAATCGCTGGCAGGGTGACCAATAATGCGCTCATCAGGGGGCGGGAAACCCCGCATCCAGCCCATGGTGTTGGGGTCAGACGCCGCGTCATCCAGAGGTTCCGCGTCGGCCAATGCTGGACTCAGGAGCGCGGGCACCAGTATCAGACAGAGTGATTGTCGCCAGATGTTTAACATTCTCTTCCCATTTAACTCGTTTTAGGCCACCGCTGCGGCAGTGATGATCTCTCTGATCAGCATAACAGCGAGCGCGATCCAGCTCATAAAGAATAGGCTGAAGCGCACCCAAACGTGATTGATCGTAATCTGCACCAAAGAATGCGCAAACCGCAGCCCGCAATAAGACCAGGCGGCATAAAGGTGGATGGGGTCTGTGTGACCGAGTGCCCAGATCACCAAAGCCACCGCATAGAAAAGCGTCGGTTGTTCCCAGAGGTGGTTGTAGTTGTCAGC
>Ga0181596_10003199_pt1 | contig 15363 bp, 14 predicted proteins | sample 041ome_6_FD_148655 | JGI IMG/M metagenome (GOLD analysis project Ga0181596, IMG submission 148655) | Coastal salt marsh microbial communities from the Groves Creek Marsh, Skidaway Island, Georgia - 041402US metaG (spades assembly) | ecosystem: Environmental > Aquatic > Marine > Intertidal zone... | reverse complement strand
AGTATCCTGATCAGAGTGGGCGGCCGATTGATCCAATTGATTGTAGATCGGGGCTTGATCGAGAAACGGTAGCAGCAAAGCCAATCCATTCTTGTTTTGGATGTTCTGAATCCCGACTTCCGGAGCGTTCACTCGACACCACCCCAAACTGATGGCACTGGGAACAAACACGTTATGCGTGTCGTGGTAATTGTGCATTGCCAAGCCGAGTTGCTTGAGCTTATTCTTGCAGGTTGATCTGCGGGCAGCTTCCCGAGCCTGCTGCACCGCTGGCAAAAGAAGTGCGACGAGAACTGCGATGATCGCAATCACCACGAGAAGTTCGATGAGAGTAAATCCGCGGCGTTGGCGACTCATAACAATGATCCTGTAGAAAAGGACGAAAAGATTTCGTTGATCCTTCGTCGTCAGGAGCGCACCATCGACAAGGTTAATACACAAATTGCAAACGCCGCGCCAGCCAACACAGAAACATCCCAACAAATCCAAAAACACTGATATCAAACGAGATAAGGCCACTATTGATGAAGCATACAATATCATACACTGACGATTGCGCAGGTTATGCACAGACAATGCGCACATCGGTTGCAGCCGAGGCACTGATCGTCATCGATGGATCTCAGACCGACTTTTCTCTCAGAAATGGTTACAATAGATCAGACTTGTCCTGATAATCATCCAATATGCCAGACTCTCCCGCAGACAACGCACTCACCTCGACAGAATACTGGCAGGATGAATTCTGGCAGATCGGTGAGACCGAGATCCCCAGTCTCGAACTCGACATTCACAATCTCGAATATCGTGAACTGCATCAGTTTCTCAAGACACATCTTCCCCATGCAGAGTCCTTGCGTCTTTTGGAACTCGGTTGTCATCCCGGTCGATTCTTGTGGTATTTCCACACCCACTTTGGGTATCAGGTTGATGGCGTGGAATATGTCAAACCGGCGTGCCATCTCACACAAGCTGCGTTAGATGCTCACCAAATACCCGCCAAGATTCATCACGCCGATTTCTTTGAGTTCGAGCCTCCTGATGACTCTTATGACATCGTTTTCAGTGCGGGTCTTGTGGAACATTTTGTCGATGTGTTACCCGCCATTCGCTCACATGCCAGACTTGCGAAGCAGGGCGGCTACGTGGTGATTGTGATTCCCAATCACGCCGGCCTCAACGGGGCCATACTCAACCGGGTCGACCGAGAAGTTTACGACGCCCACAACCACATGTCCTACCGCGATCTCAAGAGTGCCTGCGATCAGATTCCAGAACTGGAATTTGTGACTGGCGGGTATTTAAGCCGCTTCAACCTGTCACCCTCCAATTACTTTCAGCACAAACTCAACACGTGGCCTTTGTGGTGGTACAAGGTTGTGTTCAAGCTCTATGCGATCACTGTCCGCGTTGCACAACTGCTTCCCAACACGCGGTGGTTGTCTCCCAACACAATTCTGATCGCCAGAAAAACAGGTTCGACCGAGCCAGAGGAAGCGGAGTGAACCCTCACAATTTCTTCAATCGCTCAGCAATCTGTGTGACGGCGTTTTGCAAACCATGATGTTGACGTACGTAGTCTCGTGCTGCATCCGATTGTTCAGATGTTCGAGACGCCGAGATATCGCGAACAATGTCTGCCATTTGATCTATTGAACCACCGGCACATTCTCCCGCTTGTGATTCTCGCAAATACTGCTCGCAGACTTTCAACGATACTATGGGAACACGCGAGGCAACCGCTTGTAAAAAGGTGTTCGGAAATCCTTCAGAGTCCGAGGTATTCACCAAAACAGAGGCATGTCGATAAACGGCTGGCATGTCGACGAACGGAACCTGGTTGATGATCTTCAAATTCTCGGGAGCCGCCTGCAACACTTCCTCCGCAAGCTCGTCATCACCCGGATTCATGATCATCAGAAAGTTGAGGTCGGGACATCGTCTCGCTAATTCCGGCATCAATTGTGGCTGTTTCTGATTTCGTTCTGCTCGCCCCACCCATAAAACATAACCATCCGTCTCATCAATGGCGGCAGGCAGTTCTGCAGACTTTAATCCACGATCCCATTCTTCAAGGTCAATGGGGTTACCAATCACTACACCCGATCTACCGAAATTCTGTTCGAGCATCTGAAGTTGTAGCGGAGTTTGCACCACGATCCGATCAGCATTCATGATGGCGTAATGACACGCCTTGGCTGGACTCTGATAAATATTCACATACTCGGAATCTGCCGTGTATCGCTCGTCGAGATCGATATCGCTGGCAATGAACAAAACAGATTTCTTACCCGCGGGTTTTGCCGAGGCAATCACGGCAGCAGTGACGACATTCACGCCGAAGCCGACCAGCACATCGGCTTCAATTTCAGTAAAGAGTTTGACTGAATGCGAAGGATCTGACTTGGAATGTAAAACTGGCCGAAACGGCTCATAAATGGCGAGCAAAGGCAATTGCCACAACAGCCTCCAACGAAACTCACTGAAACTCAACCACGGAAATCCCGCTTTCCGTTTCACAGACCGAGAGACCTCTGTGCGAATTTGGGAAAACCGATCATAGATCGGCAACAGCTTCACGCCAGAATATTCCGATTCCAACACCCGTTGGGGCGTCCGAATCACGAAGGAAACGTCGAACTCCGCACGCTCTGACAATGATTTCGCGAACATCCAGGATCGAGTCTCAATCCCCCCAATTCCTCCCGAAACACGAGGTTCGATGGCAGGATACGCACCCAACACGACGAAACAGACGCGCAAAGGCCGATCGACAGAGTCGTCGTTGCTGCGGTTGTCTTCATTTGTAGAGGCCATCAAAACTCTCAATTCACGGGATAATCGAGCATCCTATCGAATGATGTATCTTGTCGCGAGTTGTAAAAATCGCTCTCTTCCCGTTCGCTTCAACTTTGCCACCGGGATCCTTATACTTTAAGCCTGAAAACACGTGAAGGAGAGCCCTTCATCATCATATTTCCACACTCTCAATCTACCGGAAGCAGAAATGTCCCAACACGATATCGGACTCGTCGGACTGGCCGTCATGGGCCAGAATCTCGTTCTCAACATTGCCAATCACGGCTTCTCTATTGGCGTGTTTAACCGCACCGCGGCCACCACCGACGATTTTGTCGGCGGACTGAAAGACGAACCGATCGACAAAGTCTGGGAAGGAACTGCCGACCGAATCGGTGGCTACCACGAACTCAAAGACCTCGTCGCCAACCTCAAACGTCCTCGACGTGTGATGATCATGGTCAAAGCAGGTGGCCCAGTTGACGGCGTGATTGAAGAACTCAAAACATTGCTCGAACCGGGTGACATCATCATCGATGGCGGAAACTCCGACTTCGTCGATACCAACCGTCGCTCGAAAGATCTCCGCGAAGCCGGCTTCCAATTCATTGGCACCGGAGTTTCGGGTGGAGAAGAAGGAGCCCTCAAAGGGCCTTCCATCATGCCCGGCGGTCACAAAGAAGCCTGGCCGCACGTTAAAGACATTCTGCAATCGATCTCGGCCAAAGTGGACAACGATGTTCCCTGTTGCGATTGGGTCGGCGAAGATGGAGCAGGGCACTACGTCAAGATGGTCCACAACGGCATCGAGTACGGCGACATGCAGCTCATCTGCGAAGCCTACTTTATGCTCAAGCACATGCTCGGCCTGACGAACGACGAACTGTATCAAGTCTTCAAAGAGTGGAATGATACCGAACTCGACAGCTATCTGATTGAGATCACTCGCGACATCTTCACAGTCAAAGACAAAGAGACCGGCAACGATCTGGTCGACATGATCCTCGACACCGCCAAGCAAAAGGGAACCGGTAAGTGGATGGGACAACACGCCCTCGATCTCGGTGTCCCAACGACTCTCATCACCGAAGCCGTCTATGCTCGTTGCCTCTCAGGACAGAAAGACGCCCGCGTCCGTGCCTCAGAAGTTCTGGATGGACCGGAGATCAAATTCGACGGCGACAAGCAGCAGTTCATCGACGATGTTAAAGCCGCCCTCTACGCTTCGAAGCTCGTCAGTTACGCACAAGGTTACGTACAACTCGATGCGGCGGCCGAAGAGTTCGGTTGGAATCTCGAGAACGGCCCGATCGCTCTGTTATGGCGGGGTGGATGTATCATCCGTTCTGCCTTCCTGGGTGACATCAAAGCCGCTTTCGACAAGAACCCAAAGCTCGAAAACTTGTTGCTCGACGACTTTTTCAAACAGGCCATCGACAAAGCTCAACCGAGTTGGCGTCGTGTCGTCTCGGCTGCCGTCAATAACGGCATCCCGGTCCCCGGCTTCAGTGCAGCATTGACCTATTACGACGGCTATCGTCGCGACCGTTTACCCGCCAACCTGTTGCAGGCTCAACGCGATTACTTCGGTGCTCATACATATGAGAGAACCGACAAACCACGCGGCGAGACCTTCCACACCGACTGGATCCGTGAACGCAATTTGACGTAGGCAAAGTCCTTCGACTTGCCCAGTAGGCCGATTCTCCGAATCGGCATGAGTGATGTTCGACGTTTATTGGTGCCGACTCGGAGAGTCGGCCTACAAATCACGGAATGTTCCTCAGAAACACAAAACCGCGAGTGGGATTCTATTTCCTGCCCGCGGTTTTTTTTGTGACTCGACGCAAGTTTGCTATAATAGAACGAACCGGACAGATATTCCGTTCAACCCACTAAAACGGGAGATTGAAATGTCAGAGACCTCGAAATCTCCCACCGTTCGCAATAGTCGTTTCTCTCTGCGAAATTTCGCGAAAGCGACGTTTTGGACAATGACCTGTTATGTCGTTACCTACTGCTTCTGCTCCGGGTTTGGCCAGTACCAGCCTGCACAATCCGGCGAAATCCGTTGGGGATTCGGAATGTCTGTGACCGACATCGTTATTTGGAGTCCGTTCGAGGCTAACTGGCAGAAATACACAACATCAAGCGGAACACAATCGAGCCGAGGGAATCTACTGGGATATTTTTACTCACCTCTGATTCGCCTCGATCGCGCGTTGATTCACCCCACCCAGAACTATTTCGGAAACGAAGACCTCTAATGCCGGATCGAAATCAACTTCAAGTCGGCGACAAGATTCGCATCCTGAGTGTGCCTCAAGCCGATCTCGATCAGCGCGAGCGGGAACTTCATGAAGATGCCGAAATGCCGGGCTGGACCGCGGACACCATCGAACGAATTAATTCCGAATATCCAGTTGTAGAAATTGAAGAAGTCGAGATGATTGACGATACACGGCTCGCATGGTATTCCGTCGAGTTCCCGACAGATTCGGAAGAAAATGCTGAGATCCATTGGATCGCTATCATGGAAGACGACTCGTGGGAGTATGCGGAATAAGGCGATGATTGCAGGAATGTCATGAATTGATCTCACACCGCATTCGGCCTGATGCTAAAATGAATTCAGTATTCCTCCATCAGACAGAATTTCTACCTATGTCATTCGATCTCTCTGAACTCAAAAAACTCTCTCGAGAAGAGAAGCTGCAACTCTTCGAAGTTTTACACGATGAGCTTGCGAATTCGCCAGAAGCCAACCAACTTTCAAATGAGGCTTTGAAAGAATCGCTACGACGCCGAGATGAGATGAATGCCGATCCATCGATCGCAATCTATGAAGCAGAACTCTGGCGACGCATTGATAGTTAGAGATCAATTCAAATTTCCAATTTTTTGACTCAGCCACGAGAACCACAAAAAGTCACAAAAACATCTTGGTGTTTTTTGTGGCCAATCCCTATATCGTGCTTCAGTTTGTAGAACCCCCCCATGCCACCCACCATCATCACGCTCAACAAACTCCTGCTCGAATACTTTGAATCGCTCGTCAAAGACTTGCCCGAGACCGGCCTCGAAGTGCAGGGGGGAGGAACTGGTCACTCGGCATTATGGCTCCTCGGACACATGGCCATTTCGGTTGATTTTGGCAATCAGGTTTTGGGTCAAGAGACCATTTGCCCCGCGCGGTGGTTTGTCGCCTTCGGTCCCGGTTCGTCGGACGAGATCAAGAACGCCGAGAGGTACGACGCGCAGGAAATGATCGAAGTCATCCGCACCGGCTATCCGAAACTTCAGGAGTTGTCGCAGGCTGCCGATGAATCACTGCTGGCAGAACAACATCCGGTCGAGATGTTACAAGGGTCGGCTCTCAAGACGAAAGGCGATCTGCTTGGCCACCTGCTGACAACCCATCTCTCGCTGCACTTGGGGCAACTTTCTTTCTGGAGACGATTACAGGGAGAGAAGCCGTTGTTTTGAGAATAATTGCTGCGAACACAACAGATTTCTGCTTTCAAATCCTCCGCTTTCTGCTTTCGTTCTCCTACTCACCCAATTATGATATGACCGAGGGGCGGAATACTCGAAAACAGACGGTTGTATCATGAAACTGATCCTGCTCGGCACTGGTGGCTATCACCCCAATAACGTCCGGCATACCGCATGCGTCATGTTGCCCGAGATTGGATTGATCTTCGACGCGGGAACCAGCTTCTTTCGCGTGCCCGAAAGACTGCAAACGGACGAAGTGCAGATTCTCCTTTCACACGCTCACCTCGATCACATCTGCGGCTTGACCTTTTTTCTCCCCACCCTCATCCGAGGTGATGTCAAAGCGGCCACGATTTACAGCGACGACAAGACATTGAATGCGGTCCGCGATCACCTGTTTAGTGATGAAGTCTTCCCCATCCTCCCCGATTATCAATTTGAAACGATCCCGGAAACACTGGAAATCGGGGAGGGTGGTCGATTGACCCACTTCGTTCAACAACATCCCGGAGGTTCCCTCGGATTTCGCGTTGATTGGCCGGATCGGTCACTCGCCTATCTGACCGACACTCATTGTGATCAATCGGCGGTTGAGTTTGTCAGCGGTGTCGATGTTTTAATTCATGAGTGTAACTTCTCCGACGGCCACGAAGAGTTTGCCAAAAAAACGGGGCACAGCACACCGACTCCAGTCGCCCAAATGGCTCAAGAAGCCGGGGTCGGTCGCTTGATTCTCACCCACCTCGATCCGACACTGGATGGAGATGACCCACTCGGCTTATCAGCAATCCGTGAATTCTTCCCTCACACCGAAGTGGCCACCGATCTGATGGAAATCGAGTTTTAAGAGCCTGTCTTCTAATTTGCTTTTCGAGGCGAGAATGAGCAAACTGGTGACCGGTTGAGACGGTCGAAGCAGTCGAATCTTCAAGATTCGACGATGCAGACCAACGAAAAACGGGTGACAGGCTTGCCATTCGTAGCCAAAATGGAATTTGAAGCCAGGCTCTAAAAGAGAGATAACCCAAGACGCTCCAGAATGACACGACTTCACAAGGAATTAATTTCCTCGCTCCGCGAGCCTGAGAATGGCAACGCGCTCTATATTGCTGAGGACAAATTTCAGACCTCTCGAGGAGAGCCTCTCGGTCAAGTGATCGATGGGATCCCCCGGTTTGTTTCCGATGAACACCTGGAATCCTTCGGCCTGCAATGGAACAAGTACGAAGTGGCCCATGACGACGAAGATCGGGCAACTTTCGAGGCGAAAACCGGATTCTCTTTGAAGGAGATGAAGGGAAAACGTGTTTTGGATGCCGGTTGCGGAGGAGGGCGATACTCCAAAATCTGTGGCGAAGCTGGCGCGACGGTTATCGGCGCCGACCATTCCTCTGCCGTCGAAAAAGCGAAGACGCTGTGCAGTCATCTGGATCGAGTCCATTTCTTGCAAGCCGACCTGAAGCATTTGCCCCTGCAAGCGGGATCATTTGATTACGTGTTTTCCATCGGCGTCATGCATCACGACGAAAACACCAAAGCGGTCTTCGATGCTGTGGCCAAGATGGTCAAGCCGGGTGGGAAATATGCAGTCTGGCTGTATCGGAAAAACCAGTGGTGGCAAGAAAAGATTAACAACTGGCTACGAAACAAGACCACAACATGGCCCACCGATAAATTGGAGCAATGGTCAAAAAAAGGGGCCAAGCTGGGAGGCCTGCCGATCATCAACAAGACGCTCAACAAAGTGGTCAACTTCAGTGCTCACCCGAATGAGGAAAATCGAATCTGCGATACATTCGACTGGTACGCTCCCGAATATCAACATCACCACACGGTCGAAGAACTCTCGTCATGGTTTCTGGATGCCGGCTTCAAAGATCTTGAAGTCTTGCCCCCGGAGAAAAAGGGGTTCCTTTATCGCTGCTTTTACGAATGGAACCTGTTGATTGGTAGCGGCGTGAATGTCATGGGGACGAAGAAGAAATAATTCGACGAGATTCTATTCCATTTCGATCACGTTATTTTCGATCACGCCTCTCTCACCGTCAAACGAAATCACTTTGGCGTCTGATTCCGTTGAGACTGCAATGTTTCCAGTCAAGGTCGGCGGAATGGTAGTCTTCTGAACGACGATTGCCGATTTGAAGAAGTGACTGATTTTATTGTCACTCGCAGAGATCTTCGCGTCGGAAGCAAACAATGCATGCCGCCAGGAATCAAAATGATTTTCTGTCATCACCACTTCGGAACCAGGCAGCGCCCAGACACCAAAGTTGGGCGGCCCCACTTTGCGAAGCGTCGTTCCTCGAAACTGATTCTTTTGCAGGATGACTTTCCCGGCAACGCGAACTCCTGCGACTCCACCTCCCGAAATCACATTATCAATGAGTGTCGCGGTCGCCCCTTTGTGAACCATAATCACAGGTGGTAAACCCTCTCCATTTTCGAAAGAATTGCCAGTCATCATCACTTTCCACCCCGCATTAATCCCGACCGAAACTTTACCGTTATCGGCAACTCGATTCCGAATCAGAGTGGATTCGCCAGAGTCTGTGTTTTCAAATCCGATTCCCGCCATCTTGTTATGATGACAGTTGTTGCCAATCAGAGTGGTATGAGCGCCATTTTGTTGACCGATCCCCACACTCTCATTTTCGAAGCATTCGTTTCCGATGATGGTTGGCGTCGCGTGTGAGTTGGCACCAATACCGACAAGCTTATTGCGATAGCATCGGTTATTGCTGATCACCGGAGCAGATTCTTCGCTGGCACCAATACCGGCCATATCGTTGTCGTAACATTCGTTTTGTTCGATAACGGGTCTTGTATCGTGATCGGTACGGACGCCAATACCGGCTCTCCGGTTTTTGTAGCATTTGTTTCCCCGCACGACGGGACAAGCTCCCTCGCTGATTCCGATTCCAGCCCGGATATTCTGATAGCATTCATTGTTAATCACCAGCGGACTGGCATCATCGTGACCAATCCCGGCATAGAAATTTTCGAAGCAGACATTCTCTTCAATTCGTGCTGATGATTTTTTCATCGAGCCAATGCCGCCGCCCATGTTCCGATAGGTCACATTGCGATAGATGTGTGGAGAGACTTGATACCCCTCTTTCCCCATGATGGCGATTCCGGAATAGCCGACGTGATGTACGATATTGTGCTGTACGGTGCATTTCTGAACTCCAATCACACTGATGCCGGCGGTTCCCGGTTCACCGATTTCTTCGTGAGGTTGTTCGTTTCCTTGTGTGGCATGATGATGTTTCCATTGCTCGTCATCATATTTCCCGACTCCCGTAACCGTGAAACCGTCGAACGTTGAGTCTTCGGCCATGGTGACGCCGGGGCCTTTCGCACCTTCAAAGCTACCGTCAATAATCGTGGCTTCCGCACGTGAGAGGCCGAGCTTTCCTTTCTCGTCATCCCCCGCACTTTGGACAATCACACCGGGGTTCAAGAAAATCCGTTCGCGATAGGTTCCCGCTGAGACGAGAACCGTATCTCCCCATTCAGCCGCATCAATTGCCGCCTGAATGGTTTTGTGATCCTGCGGTACGTTTATCGTTTCGGCGGAAAGCTGCTCGGGAAACAACACATACGCAACGACTGCCAGCCAGAGCAGCGAGAATCTTTGATTTAGAACCTGAGCCCGAAGGTTGGAAGTATTCATCGTTGCCTCTCCTCAGAAAAATGATTGTATGGACAGCGTCATTTCTGATTTTTCAAATCTTGTCTCCAGTCGTACGCTTCAGCCACCACCTCACGATGTAAGTCCAACATCTGTTCTTTCATTTTTGCTAATCGGTCCGGTTGTTGGCTGGCTAGATCATGCTCCTGCCCGGCATCATTGCGAAGGTTGTAGAGCCGAAAGTTGAGCAGGCCCGTTTTCTTAATGTCGCCAATAAACTCCTCTTTGAACATGTTCTGTCGAGGCAAATCAATTTCCGGGTCAGCTATCAGGCAATAGTCGCCGTCCCGAATCACACAAACCGGACGAGACGGATTATAAAACCAGTAGAGCGGCTTTGTTCGTTTGAGTTTCTCCCCGGCAAACAAAGGCTGCAAAGGGACACCATCGAGAATGCGATCTGTCGGGATCGCTGCACCGGTCGCCTGGCAAATGGTTGGTAACAAATCGACCAGTCCGGCGGGTGTATCAGTCACTTGCCCCGGCGTAATATGACCGGGCCAGCGAATGATTCCCGGCTCGCGTATCCCGCCTTCCCACAATTGAGTTTTACGACCTTTCAGATTGCCGTTACTTCCCGCCATGTAGCTGCCATTATCAGAAGTGAATATGACCAGCGTGTTGTCGGCAACACCCATCTCTTCAAGAGTCTTCATCAGCCGACCGACAGCAATATCCATGTTCTCGATACAGCCGTAGTATTGTGGATTTTTTGTCCCTTTGTGTCGTTCGGCCAGTTCAGGGGGCGAGGCAACTTTCGCATGCGGTTCATGGAACCAGACATTCAGAAAAAACGGGGCGTCTTTGTCTCGCTTCTCGTCCAACCATTCAATCGCCTTGTCGGCGACAATTTGGCACGAATAACCGGGGACTTCGCCGAGTGCTTTTCCGTTCAAGACAAAGTTATTCGGATTGCGATGCGAGGGACTGGCGTTGTTGCCGGTTGCCATCCAATAATCGAATCCATGATCGCCGGGGTTTGGTTTGTCTCCCGATCCCTCTTCCAGATCATATCCGAGATGCCATTTACCGATGTGGGCGGTCGAGTATCCTTGAGTTTTGACAAGTTCGGCAATCGTGGTCTCTTCGGTCCTCAGATGCATTTCGTGCGAAGGATGAATCCAACTGTAAATTCCCGCACGCACAGAAAATCGTCCGGTCATCGTCGCGCCTCGTGATGGCGAACAAACCGCGCACGCCGCGTAGAAATCAGTGAAGCGAATCCCTTGGGACGCGAGTTTGTCCAGATTGGGTGTCTTCGTTTCCGGGCTGCCGTAGCAATCGAGATCTCCGTAACCCAAATCATCGGCCAGCATCAAGACAACATTCGGCGGTGCTGCTTGAAGAGGCAACGAAAGGCCAAACAGAACGGCACAGATCACAAACTGCTTCAACTCTCTCATATCGACACTTTCCTCGGCGCAAGAAAAACACTCAGAGATAACACATATCTCTGAGTGAGAATAACCGAGTCGGATTGTCGATGCGAATTATTTCTTCACAGCTTCAATAATATCGTGTGCAGAAGGACGTTTCGTTTTCTTGCCGGCAAGAATCGTTTCGACAGTTCCATCTTTCCCAATGATATATGTGGTGAACCCAGTGGTGCTGTAATCAGCGGTCTCTTTCGCCCCCAAATCGAGAAGCAATGGAAATTCAGCCGACGCAGTTTTCTGAGACTTCTTCAGTCCTTCAGGACCATCTTTTTCCTCACGGAAGACCACAATCACTTCGCCGCCCGCTTTGGAGATATCTTCGTAATGATTGGACAGGTCTTTCAGTTGTCCCATGCAGAATGGGCACCAGTGTGCGCGGCTGAAGACAACGACCAGTTTCTTCTCTCCCACCCAATCCGAGAGTTTGACGGTTTCCCCTTCAATGTTCGTGGCTTTGAAATCGGGAGCTTTCGCGCCTGCTTTGACTTCGTCGGCGTGTGAAGAACTCGTGAGTAATACGGAAACTGCGACAATCATCGCTGTATTGAAGAGTCTCATAAAAAATCCTTTACTTGAGAAAGCGTTATCGGACATGATGGACATCCTCATTATAGCCATTCACCGTGCTCATTCGGTGAAACACGCAACAATTCTCTGAACATTCATATTTCCTGACACCGTGAGCCGATCATGCCTTTTGCCATTCAACGAATTCTCTGCCCGACCGATTTCAGCGAGACTGCCGGGCGGGCACTCGAATATGCCTGCGCATTGACTGAGAAATTCAATGCGGAACTGCACGTTCTTCATGTCGTGCATAACTTCGCGAGTGAATGGCCCGCCTATGGAGAGGGAACTGTTTTTCCTGGCTATCTTGATAACATCGAAAAACACGCACAGGATCTGGAAATCGCCGCCTTCAATCAACTGGGGGAATTACTCTCACACGAATGGACCACAGACCACAATGTCACTTTTGCAGTCCAGCATGGTAAAGAGTTTGTCGAAATTGTTCGCTTCGCACGCGAGTTGCCTGCCGACCTGATTGTCCTTGGTACACATGGTCGGGGAATGATCGCTCACACATTGCTCGGCAGCATCGCCGAGAAAGTCGTTCAGAAAGCGCACTGCCCCGTCCTGACGGTCAAACCGGACGGCCATGAATTTACGTTACCCTGATTTGTCTCACACACTTATTTTTTCTATACACTCAGGAATCTGTTATGCCAGCGCCCCACACAAAAAACACAACCTCCAACTCCTCCTCACGCCGCATGTTTCTTGGAAGCACATTTGCCGCTTCCATGGCGGCCACCATCGTTCCCCGACATGTGCTGGGAATGGGATATCTCGCACCGAGTGAAACCATCAATGTTGCCGGCATCGGTGCGGGCGGTATGGGAGGAGGAGACATCAACCGGCACGCCGGGAATGGTGCCAACATTGTTGCATTGTGCGATGTCGATGACCGACGGGCTGCGGGAACCTACGGCAAATTCCCCAAAGCCACTCGCTACAAAGATTTCCGCATCCTGCTGGAAAAGGAAGAAAAGAACATCGACGCGGTCACGGTCGGCACTCCGGACCACATTCACGCCCCCGCATCACTCATGGCAATCAACATGGGCAAGCATGTCTATTGTCAGAAACCGATGACTCACACCCTCCACGAAGCCCGTGTCTTGACGAAGGCTGCGGAAAAAGCGGGGGTCGTTACGCAAATGGGAAACCAGGGACATGGTGCCGAAGGAGCCCGACTCACCAACGAATGGATCCAGGCAGGCCTCATCGGCGATGTGACCGAAGTGCATGTCTGGTCGGATCGTCCCGGCGGCTGGTGGCCACAAGGTGTCGAGAAACCGACTGAGACCCCATCTGTCCCTGCTGAACTCGATTGGGACCTCTGGCTCGGACCGGCTCCCAAACGAGCTTATCATGCTGATTACGTGCCGTTCAAATGGCGTGGCTGGTGGGACTTCGGAACGGGAGCATTAGGCGACATGGGTTGTCACATTATCGACCATCCTTATTGGGCACTCAATCTGGGAGCACCCGACACCGTGGAAGCTCGCAACACCATCGAAGGTTCACGCATTGGGAAGAAGGATTGGAACTTCGAAACTTATCCGAAAGCCTCCATGATCCACTACAACTTCCCGGCACGCGGCGATCTCCCACCCGTCAAAATGACCTGGTACGACGGCGGCCTCATGCCAGCCACTCCGGATGAAATGCCCGCCAACGAATCACTCCCCTCAAATGGTGCGCTCTACATCGGTAGTAAAGGGAAGATGTATCACAGTTCGCACGGCGGCAAGCCGCAAGTCATCCCGGTCGAACTCCGCGAAGCCGCTCAAGCGATACCCAAAACAATTCCCCGATCACGTGGCCATTACGAAGAATGGTTTGACGCTTGCCGTGGAGAAGGGGAGACAGTCTGTCACTTCGGCTACGCTGGCCCAATGACAGAAACTGTCTTGCTCGGCGTGTTGGCACTTCGTGCTCCCGGCGAGCGCATTCATTGGGATTCTGCCGAGATGAAGGTGACCAACAAACCGGAACTGAATCAGTTTATAAGCAAAGAATACCGCAAAGGCTGGGAGATTTGACACAACGTCAGAACATAGCCCTTGAGCGCAAGCTCAAGGGATGCGTTCGAGACTTCTTCATACCTCCGAAGCGATCCGAATCACACAATCACTCTTTGTGATCGGCTTCGTAGTGCATACGCAACAGGTCGGCACCGAAGTCGCCGTCGTAGTCACGCCAGACCGCGTGGACGTGATTCGCATCGTTCTGGGTGCAATCGTATTCGAACAAGAAGATCGGTGTCTGAATCCGATAGTAATGACCTTCTCCCGGTTCAGTTCCACCCATCCAGGCGAAGCGAACATCTTTCGCCGTAAACAGATTCTTCCGTTCTTTCATCTGCTTCACAATTTCCAAACGATACTTGGCCGCATACACCTTGATCAGATCGTTCAGTAACTTTTTCTGGTCAGCGTTCAATTCGTCCTGACTGATTCCCTTCGTCGGCGTGAACAGCCCTTTATCGACCTTACGATCCTGAGCAGTGAAAATATCTTTGGGAGCTTCTGCGGCAATGATCGCTTTCTTCTGTTGATCGGCTGACAACGATTTCACCAATTCGCGAGCCAAGTCTTCTTCTTCTGCCAGAGCTTTGAAGCCTTTGAAGGCCCCCTCTTTAACCATCGCAGGATTCGATCCAAAAAATGACGGCGTCACCGATAACAGCTTCCCTTTGACAATGGTGATATTGATCGAAAGGTGGTGACCTTCGTACCGCCAAGACCATGTTCCTTTGGCGGAAGGTTCGCCGAAGATCGACACATAATACAACGCCGGGTTACGGATCGGATTTTCGTCTTCCATCTCGTGCAGGATCTGTTCGAGACTCATCACGGTCTGTACCTGCATGAACCCTTTGTGACTCAGTGCCGACGAGACCAATCCAGACGCCAACGCTTTTTGAGCACCATTCATTTTGGTCAACGGCAAGCCGAATCGTTTCCCGGCAGGCTTGATGAATTTGTCCGGCACGAAATACCAGCCTTCGCGCTTATCGTCTTTCCAATCAAAGTGAGCTTCTGCCGTTTGCTCTTTATCGAGTGACTTGAGGAACAGGTTGGCGGCTTTCGCCATCTCTTCCGCCGGGTCGTGAGCGTGAACGGCAGTTCCAACGAAGGAAACAGCCATGGCAAAGAGGAGGGCAATACGGGCAGGTGTGCGAAACATGAAAAAAACTCCGGTGGGTCAATCGTGAGTGAAAATTTGGAAGACGTCGATTGTCGAAAGAATCGGGGCGAGTTGCAACCGTTTTCGCGTGAGAAGAAGGGGGCGAGAGGCTCAACTGTACCCTCTGCCGCCGGGGGGAAGGAGAGATTCTCGTTCCTGAAGATACAAAACCACGTG
>Ga0181596_10003198_pt1 | contig 15365 bp, 13 predicted proteins | sample 041ome_6_FD_148655 | JGI IMG/M metagenome (GOLD analysis project Ga0181596, IMG submission 148655) | Coastal salt marsh microbial communities from the Groves Creek Marsh, Skidaway Island, Georgia - 041402US metaG (spades assembly) | ecosystem: Environmental > Aquatic > Marine > Intertidal zone... | reverse complement strand
GGAACATAATGAAATTAACTATAGGCATCAGAATTAGTGACGAAGCTCAGAAAAAAGGTACAGATGTATCTGAAATAGGAGTTGTTGCTTACGCAATTAGAGACTAACTATTTCAAAAATTAATTATGAATAGGCCCGCAAAAAAACTGCGGGCCTATTTTTTTGCAAATAAGATTATCATTACTCCAATAGCAAATATAAGAATTCCTATCACTTCAATGAATTTTATTTTTTCCTTAAAATAATATCGTGACGCAATGTAACTAAACAGTAGCTCAATTTGACCAACGGCTCTCACAATGGCAGCTTGCACTAATGTAAAAGCATAAAACCAAGATAAAGTTGTAACAAAACCACAAAATCCTGCTGCAATACATTGAAATTTATTTTGATACATTTTTCTAAATTCAGATTTTTCAAAATAAAGTAGATAAATAGTTAAGATAATAGATTGAATTAATACTCCAATAAAAAGTGTGCTTAAGGCCATTTCAAATTTAGATTCAAAATTTACCAAACTTAATGTTGCCGCTCTATAAAACGTTACACTAGAGGCTAGCAAAAAACCGCACGCCAGTCCCACCATAGTAGATTTGGATGATAAGTTTTTTATTATCATATCTTTATTTTTTGTTGAAAAAACAAGAACGCCAATTGTAGAAATAATAATTCCAATGATAGTCAAGAAATTGAATGTATCATGAAGTATCAGTGTTTCTAAAATAGCTATTTGTACAACTTCCGTTTTACTTAAAGTTGTTCCAACAATAAAATTAGAAAATTGAAATGAATATAATAGTAAAAAAGTAAAAAAAATTTGAGCAATGGAAGCTAACAAAATAAAAAGTAAAAAGTTTTTTTGTTGAAGCGTTTCATGAAAAACATCAAAGCCTTGAAAGTATAAAATGTATAGAAGGAAAGCGAAGGGTAAACAAAAAATAAAACGAACATAAGTTGATGCAACTAGGGATATTTCTTTGTTAAGATTTTTTTGAATTCCTGACCTTAAATTTTGAAAAAAGGCAGCAAATACGGTAACTATTATCCAATTCATATAAAAAGTATTTTCAACTACTATTACTTGTGAGCTTAAAGCTTGTAAAATATATTATTTAAAAAATGAGTGAGAACATAAAAAAAATTTTGGAAACAAAGCCCAAAATGGATCCAGATGAAATTCATGATTGGATCCAGTCTTTAGATGGTGTTGTCCAGCGCAGTGGTAAAGAAGGCGCTAAAGAAATATTAGAAGCAATAGAGCAAAGAGCTAAAGAATTACGTGTTCTCTACGAGCCTTTGCCTTACTCACCTTATAGAAATACGATCTCACTGGAAGAACAAGGAATTTATCCGGGAAATTTAGCAATAGAGGAAAAAATAACAGCTATTTTAAGATGGAATGCACTTGTCATGGTAATGCGCGCTAACGAAAAGTATAATGAAGTTGGTGGACACATTGCTAGTTACGCATCCTGTGCAGAAATTTTTGAAGTTGGATTTAATCATTTTTTTAAAGGTGGAGACAATGCAGATTTAGTTTTCTATCAACCCCATTCTTCAACCGGTGTATATGCAAGAGCATTTCTTGAAGGAAGGTTGTCACAAGAACAATTAGAAAATTATAGACATGAAGCCAACGGCGGGGGTCTTTCTTCATATTGTCATCCTTATTTGATGCCAGACTTTTGGAGTTTTCCAACAGGTTCGATGGGTATTGGTCCTATGAGTTCAATTTATCAAGCTAGGTTTTTAAAATATTTAGAAAATAGAAATTTACTTAAAACAAACAAACATGTTTGGGGAGTATTTGGTGATGGAGAAATGGATGAACCAGAAAGTCAAGGAGCCTTATCTTTTGCAGTTCGAGAAAAATTAGATAACTTAACTTTCATCGTTAATTGTAATTTACAAAGATTAGATGGACCAGTCCGAGGAAATGGTCAAATCATACAAGAGCTTGAATCTCTTTTTAAAGCTGCAGGCTGGAACGTAATCAAAGTATTATGGGGTTCTGAGTGGGATAAATTGTTTGCGATGGATAAAAAGCATTTACTCCTCAAGCGCTTTGCTCAAACTGTAGATGGAAAATATCAAACGTTGGGAGCAAGAGATGGCGCTTATAATTTAAAAAATTTTTTTGGTGAAGATCCAGAAGTTATGAAACTAGTTTCAACCATGTCGGACCAAGAAATTGATTCATTAAAAAGAGGAGGTCATGATTTTAAAAAATTATATGCTGCATTTAATCAAGCTATTAATAACAAGGGTAAACCAACGGTAATTTTAGCTAAAACTAAAAAAGGCTATGGAATGGGCCAAGCTGGTGAATCTAAAATGACAGCACACCAAGCTAAAAAATTGGATCTTGATGCATTAAAAGGTTTTCGTAATAAATTTTCATTACCAATGAATGATGAGGATATTGAAAATCTTAAATTTTATAAGCCAGATGAAGCTTCAGAAGAAATTCAATATTTAAAGAGTAGAAGAAATAAATTAGGTGGCTTTATTCCAAAACGAAGCTTCAAAGAAGTGTCTATTGATATTCCTTCGTTAGAAAAATATGCAAAGTTTGCTTTTGAAGGAAGTGACAGACCTATTTCCACAACCATGACTATTACTAGGTTATTAAGTGGTTTGTTGAGAGATAAAACCATTGGACCAAGACTGGTTCCAATTGTTGCAGATGAAGCGAGAACATTTGGAATGGCAAATTTATTCCAGCAAGTTGGAATTTATTCTCCTCAAGGTCAACTTTATGAACCAGAAGATGCAAGTACAATTTTATCATATAAAGAAGCAAAAGATGGCCAACTATTAGAAGAGGGAATTAATGAAGCAGGCGCACTTTCATCTTGGGTAGCTGCCGCAACCTCTTACTCTAATCATAGTTTTCCTATGCTTCCATTTTATATTTTTTATTCCATGTTTGGTTTTCAACGAGTGGGAGATTTAATTTGGGCAGCAGCAGATCAAATGCCAAGAGGTTTTTTAATCGGTGCTACAGCAGGAAGAACAACTTTGTCCGGCGAAGGTTTGCAGCATCAAGATGGTTCTAGTCAAATTATTGCATCCACTATTCCTAATTTAAAATCATACGACCCTTGTTTTGCTCATGAGGTTGCAACCATATTTGATTATGGAGCAAGGAGAATGATGCAAGAATGTAAAAATGAATTTTATTACATTACTGTAGGTAATGAAAAATATATTAATCCAGAAGCTAGCAAGAATGTTGAACAACAAATCATAAAAGGTGGATATTTATTTTCTACAACAGATGGAGAGATTAAAATCAATCTTTTAGGATCGGGTCCAATCTTAAGAGAATGTATTGAAGCTGCCAAAATATTAAAAGAAGAATTTAATATTGGAAGTAATGTTTATAGCATTACCAGTTTTACCGAATTATCAAAACAAGCAAGAGAGGTAGAGAGATCTAACCGTCTTACAGGAAGAGAAAAAAAAGAAAAAAGTTATATTCAAGAATTAATTAATAATGACGCCCCAGTTGTAGCAACTAGTGATTATACTAGAGCTTATCCTCAGCTAATCAGTTCTTATCTTCCCAATTTATTTATTGCCCTTGGAACAGATGGTTTTGGCAGAAGTGACACAAGAGAAAATTTAAGAAATTTTTTTGAAATTGATAAATATCATCTTGTTATCGCCACTTTAGATGCTTTATGTGATCAAGGCTTAATAGCAAAATCAGTTCTTCAGGCTACTTTAAAAAAATACAATATTAATAGTAATTCAGAGCATCCTTGGAGTAAATAAATCCTATTGTCTTTGTTTGTAAAGTACGGTTAAATCCAAAAAAAAAATTTAAGGGGAGACACGTAATGAAAACTATTAAACAATTAGTATTAACTTTCATTTTAGTTTTATTTACCACTGCAGTTTTTGCAGAGACTAAAATGAGAATTACTCTTCAATTACCTTTGAAAGCACACCTTGGACAAAATTTGTTGGTGTTTAAAAAGGAATTAGAAAAGAGATCAGATATAAAAGTTGAGATTTATGACTCAGCGCAACTATATAAAGACAGTGAAGTTCCGCAAGCAGTAGGGTCAGGGGCAATTGAAGCTGGAGTGGCTTCTTTGACTAGATTTGCCGGAACGAATCCAGAAGTAGATATTTTTTATTTACCTTTTTTATTTGATACAGAAAAAAAAGTTATTAATGCAACTAAACAAGGTTCAAAAATAAGATCTATTTTAGATCCTGCGATTTCAAAAACTGGAGCGGTGCCTCTTTATTACCAAGCATATGGTATGGCGGTGATGCTTTCAAAAGGAAAGCCAATGACAAAACCATCTGATTATGAAAATAAAAAAATCAGAGTTTTTGGTAAAACACTTGGATCCTTTGTGACTTCTTTAGGTGGAAAACCAACAATGGTATCAGGATCTGAACAGTATCTTGCTTATCAGCGTGGTACAGTGGATGCAGGTATGACAGGAGTTTCTGGAGTGAAGTCTAGAAAACTTTATCAAGTGATGGACACATTAACCGTTACTAACCATGGAGATATTGAGTTCTTATTGGTAGCTAACCAAAAATGGTTAAATTCACTTACTGCAAAACAAAGAACAGCTATTGCAGAAGCATCTAAAATTGCTGAAAAAGCGGTGAGAGATGACATGTCTAACATTGAAGCAGCAGCTTATAAAGAAGCAGCAGCTAATGGAATGAAAATTGTCAAACTTACAAGTTCTGAACTTGAGGCTCTTAAAAAAGCTTCTTCATCCGTTATTGATGATTATATCAAAAGAACCGGTGGAGCAGGTGGAGTTGGTGATAAGTTAGTTAAGGCTGCAAAAAAACTGTAAAATAATTTATAAACCCTGCGTTTAAATAAGACGCAGGGTTTATGTTTTTATGAATCTTTCTGAAAAAATTATAAAGTATTCAGGTTACTGCTCATCTGGTTTATTTATATTAATTGGATTTATTGTTTCATTCGAAGTTATTGCTCGATATATTTTTAATGCACCAACTATATGGGTAAATGAAGCTTCTCGATTTTTGCAAATTTGGGCAACATACTTGGCGCTAACATATACATTTCACAAAAAAGATTTCATTCGCATAACTTTTTTTTATGACCGACTAAATGACAAAGGAAAAAAAATTTTAGATTTCATTTCTTTTTTATTCATCATCTCATTTAGTTTAATTGTTGTTTATTATGGGTGGTTAATAGCTTACGATTCATTAGAAACGGGAAGGACGAGTGCTACTATTTTAGATGTTCCTTCTTTTTATACTGAGCTTGCAATCCCCCTTTGTTTCTTATTTTTAGTGATTAGAGTTTTTGCTGAAATTATCGCATTTATAAAGGATTTTTTTAAATCATGACCATTGTTATTATACTTTCCTTACTTTTTTTAATTCTGTTTTTGGGAATTCCAATCTCATTTGGTCTTGGTGTTTTAGGACTTGGTCTTATGTTGGCAGGAGACATTTCTCCTATGATGGTACCGCAAACCTTTTACAGCGTTGCTGATAATTTTATTTTATTATCAGTACCGATGTTTTTAATGATGTCTAATATTTTGTTAAAAGCAGGAGTAGGAGAAGACTTATTTAATTTTGCTCAATCATGGGTAGGAAATTTTCCAGGCGGTCTTGCGATAGCCACTATTATTTCATGTAGTATTTTTGCTGCGATGTCAGGTTCATCAGTAGCAACTGCAGCAACTATTTCAACCGTTGCCTTTCCTGCTATGATTAAACGAGGTTATCACCGGAATTTTACATTAGGAATTTTAGCTGCGGGTGGAACTTTAGGAATATTAATTCCACCATCTATTCCTATGATTGTTTATGCCTTTGTAGTGGAAGAGTCAGTATTAACAATGTTTCTTGCAGGTATTGGTCCAGGAGTTATGCTTGCTTTACTTTTTATTATTTTTTCCATTTTTTATGTGATGTTTTTTAATAAGGAAGTCACTGGAGTAAAATCTACATGGGAAGAAAAAATTCATCACACAAAAAAAGGCCTACCTATTTTATTGATGGCTTTTGTGATGCTGGGAGGAATTTATGCAGGTATTTATACCCCCACTGAAGCTGGAGGAATAGGTTTTTTAGTTTCACTTATTTATGTTGTGGCTAAAAAAAGAATTGATTTTATTGGTTTCATAGAAGCTGGATTGGAAACTATGAAAACAACAGTAACTATTTTTTTAATTATAGCTGGTGCAAAAATTTTTGGAAAAGCTATTTCTCTTTATAGAATACCTCAAGATTTATCCACTTTGATTGTGAGCAACATTAATGAACAAAGTCTTTTTGTTTTTGTAGTTTGTGTAACATTGCTTGTGCTAGGACTAATCATGGAAACGTTATCATTAATTTTAATTATGATGCCTATTTTTGCAGTATCGATTGCTGCCATGAATATTGATCTAATTTGGTTTGGAATTATTTTTACCTTAATGATTGAGTGTGCCTTAATCACACCTCCGGTTGGTCTAAATATTTATGTTTTGCAGGCTATTGGAAAAGCTAAAATGATAGAAATAGCAAAAGGGGTTGTCCCTTTTGTAATTATAATGCTATTTGCAGTTTTTTTAGTTTATTTATTTCCAGCAATTGCGTTATATATACCATTTAAATTATGACATTATTTAATTCACTCAATTCCAAAAAAAGATCTAAGCAATTAAAGGATTTATTAGACTCAGAAAAACTTGTAACCTTACCAGGTTGTTATGATGCTTTATCGGCAAAAATGATAGAAAAATCAGGCATAAAAGCAGGTTTTATGTCAGGTTTTTGTGTATCTGCAACCCAGCTAGGAATGCCGGATACAGGTTTAATTTCTTATACAGAAATGCAAAACCAAGTTCGAAATATTTGCAACATTACAACTATTCCAATTCTATTTGACGGAGATACCGGCTGGGGGAATGCGGGAAATATTTATAGAACAGTTCGAGGGTACGCAGATGCAGGTGCCGCTGCAATTATGATTGAAGACCAAAAGTGGCCAAAAAAATGTGGACATACTAAAGGCAAAGATGTTGTGGAATTAGATGAAGCGAAATCAAGAATTAAAGCTGCAACAGACGCAAGCAAAATGAATGGTGAAAAAGATATTTTAGTAATGGCTCGAACTGATGCAATAGCTACAAGAGGCTTGGCCGACGCAATTAAGCGAATGCAGACTTATAAAGAGCTAGGAGCTGATTTGCTTTTTATTGAAGCTATTAAATCAAAAGAAGATATGAAAACAGTAATTAAAGAAGTTCCAGGTTATCATATGATCAATTTAATTGAAGATGGTGAAACTCCGTTATTAGAAATTGATGAGTTAGAAGAAATTGGATTTAAAATTGCTGTACTTCCATTAACGTTAATGAGTGCTACGGTCAAAACAATGAAAGAAAGTTTGGCAAATATAAAAAATAGAAAATATAGTAAAAACGTATCTACTTTCGAAGAATTACGAGACGATGTAGGTTTTAATGAATATTATAAAATAGAGGACCAGTATAAAAATTAATTTAATACGTTGCTCTACCACCACTTAAATCAAATACTGCTCCTGTAGCGAAGGAATTTTCTTCACATGCTAACCAAGCAACCAAAGACGCAAGTTCATCAACTTGAGCAAATCGATTTCGTGGAATTTTTGATAGCATATAATTAATATGCTCCTCTGTCATTTGATCAAATATTCTCGTTTTGGCTGCTTTATTTATAGGAGGCGTAATTTATAGAGAAATAAATATTAAGCATTTAATTAATTCAATGAAGGAAGGTGTTATTCAAACATCAGCAGTGATGCTTTTAGTTTCTACCTCTGCTTTGCTAGGTTTATATTTAACACAAACAGAAATTCCACAGCAGTTAGCAAAAGATATTATAAATTTTACTAATAATAAGTTAGCAATTATAGCCTTATTAAATGTTTTATTATTTGTTCTAGGTATGTTTTTACATGGAGCTAGTGCTATTGTGCTGGTGGTTCCTATGGTTATGCCAATTGTTGTTCAGGCAGGAATTGACCCAGTTCAATTTGGAATTATTTTAACTTTAATCATAGCTTTAGGTCAACAAACACCGCCTGTTGCAAGTGTTTTGGCAACAGCATGCTCCATTGCCAAAGCAGACATGCTAGATGTAATAAAATCCAATATACCTTTTATTATGGTTTTAATAACGGTGCTTCTTATAGTTTCCTACATTCCAGAAGTACCTTTATTTTTGGTTGAAATGTTTTATAGAAATTAAATAAATGGAGGGTAAATGAAAAAAATAATAGCTGTTTTACTTGGAGATCCGTCAGGAGTAGGTCCTGAACTAGTTGTTCGTCTCTTAAATGAAAATATTACGAATGAAGCAAATATAGTTGTAATTGGTGAAAAAAAAATTTTAGAAGAGGGTGAAAAAATAAGTGGTAAAAAAATTAAACTAGAATTTGTAGAAAAATTTGAACAAATTAAATTTGATGATCACACTAAATTTTTTCTTGATATTTCAAAGGGAACCAATCGTATTTACAAACGAAGTGAAGTATCTGTCGAGTCAGGACAGAGTGTTTTAGAGGCCATGGATCTTGCAATGGATCTAGCAAAAAATAAAAAAATTCATGCAGTTAATTTTGGTCCTTTTAACAAAACAAGTTTGATAAAAGGCGGATGCAAATATAATGATGAACATGACTTCTTCCAAAATAAGTTAGAGATCAAAGATTTTTGTTGTGAGTTTAATGTTGTGGATAATTTTTGGACTGCAAGAGTTACTTCTCATATACCTATAAAAGAAGTTGCAGAAAATATTACAAAAGAAAATATTTTAAAACCAATTAAACTTCTAGATAAAACTCTAAAAATGAGTGGAGTAAAAAATCCTAGAATAGCTGTTCAAGCTTTAAATCCTCATGGTGAGTTTGGAACAGAAGAAAAAGATGAGATAATTCCAGCAATTGAGGAAGCTAAAAAAATGGGTATCAATGCAGATGGTCCTTTGCCTTGTGACACATCTTTTATTACAGCTTTTAAAAATAAAAATCATGATTGTATAGTTGGAATGTACCATGATGCGCTTCAATGTGGTCTTAAAGCATTTGGATTTGATCGTGGTGTTACAGTTTCAGGAGGGTTAACAATTCCAGTTACAACACCAGCCCACGGAACGGCATTTGATATTGCGGGAAAGAACACTGCTAATTTAGAACCAACACTTAATTCTTTCAAATTAGCTCTTCAAATGAATATTGGCACCCAAATTAATTAATGACAAAAATTAGATCAGTTAAAACCAAAGTTTATCAATGAAAAGGTAAAACTGTTCCACCACAAAGTAATTTTTGTACTAATGCATCTGATCTTCTTTATGAAAAAGGTGACAACATGGGATCTTTTAGATTTCATGAATGGCTAACTTGTGAAATAGAGACAGATGATGGAACTGTAGGTATTGGAAATGCAGCTTTAGCGCCTCAAGTTGTTAAATAATGATCGATACTTTGTTTTCTGTAATTTAGATATCCAAAAATACCGAGCAGAATAAGAGCAAAAGGATACACTATATCCTTATCAGGTCTATCAGCATTTTCGATTTTAAATTCACTAATGATATCTCCCATTTGGAAACCATCTTTTTTTGCTTTACCGTTCCATTTTAGTGTATCAACGATAGTTTTGTTTTTTTCTCGGATAAGAGTGATTCCGTAATCTTGTAATGTAAATTCTTTTTCAAATGTTTTTTCTTTAATAACAAATAGCTTATATCGTTCACCATAATCGCTTATCCTTGTAACTTTGAAACGCGTTTCTTTATTTGGGTCTAATTTAATTAGATGAATTTTATTTACGTCTTCAAAATTATATTTAGGATAAAATCTATTTAAAATAAATTCTGGTGTTAGTAACGAAACAGCTATGGTTAAAAATATAATTATTTCGTACCATTTTAATTTATTAAAAAACCAACCTTGAGTTGCTGCAGTGAAAACCAAAATACCAGTTAAGGAAGTTATAATAACAAGTATAGCATGCCATGTATTTTCAATACCTATTAGCAGAAGCTCATGATTAAATAAAAATACAATCGGCAAGATTGCAGTTCTTAAACTATACCAAAATGCTTGCATTCCTGTTCGAAGAGGGTCGCCACCTGAAATGGCCGCTGCTGCATACGAGGCAAGACCGACAGGAGGCGTAACATCTGCCATCAAACCGAAGTAAAATACAAATAAATGAACAGCTATAAGAGGAAAAATAAATCCAGATGCGGCACCAACCTCAACCAAGACGGAGGCCATTAGTGATGCAACGACGACATAGTTCGCTGTTGTTGGAAGACCCATTCCCAAAAGTAAGCAAAGAATGATTGTTAGAAATAATAAAATAATAATATTATCTTTTGCAATGGACTCGATCACAATGATTAAATTAGTACTTAATCCGGTTGAGCCAACGGCACCGACAATAATTCCTGCTGTAGCAATAGCAATACCAACTCCTGCCATGTTTAGGGCACCTTTTTCAAATCCCACTACAGTTTGATTGAACCAGATTTTCAGTGCTAGCATATAATTTTTTTCTTTTACTATTTTTTGTATCAAATTGACTACGATCAAAGCGATAGTTGCATAAAAAATAGAATAGGAGGCTGTAAAACGTAAAAAAACTAATAAATAAATTAAAATAAAAATAGGAATTAAAAAGTGTAGTCCTGAAAGAAATGTTTTTTTCAGATGGGGTATCTCAGCATCCTTCATTCCTTTGAGATTTAACTTAAGTGCTTCAAGATGAGATATATAAAATAAAGCAATATAAGAAATAATAGCTGGTAAAAAAGCATGCTTAACGATTTCGAAATAAGTCACCCCGATAAAACTTGCCATAACAAAAGCAGCTGCACCCATCACTGGTGGCATAATTTGCCCATTTACTGAGGCAGATACTTCTATGGCACCAGCCTTTTCTTTGGAAAAGCCAGACTGCTTCATGATAGGAATAGTAAACGTTCCTGTAGTAACTGTATTTGCAATTGAAGATCCTGATATTAATCCAGTTAACCCCGACCCAAGAATAGCAGCTTTTGCTGGTCCTCCACGCATTTTTCCAACCATAGCAAAAGCTAAATCTAAAAAGTATCTTCCTCCACCAGCCGTATCCAGTAGTGCACCAAACAATACAAAAAGAAAAATGAAATCTACGGATACTCCTATAGGAATTCCAAAGATAGCTTCTTGATCAAACCATTGGAAACCAACAAGTCTTGTTAAGGATAAGCCACCATGTGAAATGATGTCAGGTGCATATCTACCGAAATAAGAAAACAGCAAAAAACAAATTGCTATAATTACTAGAGGAACGCCTATCGCTCTTCTTGTAGCTTCGAGTAAGATGATAATTCCTATACCACCAATAATTAATTCAATTGGAACTTTAAAACCTAAGATTTCAGTTTGAAGTAATATCCCACCACGATTAACAAGCTGGTCATAAAAAAAGTAAATATATAAGCAGCAACAAGCTGCAATAAAGCTGATAAAAACGTCTAAAACATTGATTTTTTTACCTTTTGTAAAGGGATAAATTAAAAAAGTTAATGTTAAGGCAAATCCTAAATGAATAGCTCTAGCTGGCAGGCCTTTGAACATTCCAATATCAAGCATAAATGGAAATGGAGAGGCATACCAAAGTTGAAATAAAGACCAAGTAATGGCAATCGATGCAACAATTTTTAAATGAAGACCAGAAAGATTTCTCGTTGGAGATAAATCCTCGTGAATTTTTTCTTTAATAGTATCTTTAATATTAAAATTCATTTTATAAAAAAAGGCCCAAAAATTTTTGGGCCTTTTTTATTTAACGTGTTCAAACTAGATTATAGTAATCCAGCTTCCTTATAATATTTGATTGCACCTGGATGTAACGGAGCAGACAAACCATCTTTAATCATATCTTTCTTTTGTAAGAAAGAAAATGCAGGATGTTGTTTTTTGAAATCATCAAAGTTTTCAAAAACTGCTTTTGTTACTAAGTACACAAGTTCTTCCGAAACATTTGCACTTGTTACAACAGTAGCTTTAACACCAAAAGTTGTTACATCTTTTTTTTGTCCAGTATAAGTTCCAGCTGGAATAACTGCTTTTGCATAGTAAGCGGCACCATCAATTAACTTTTGTACTTCTTTTCCAGTTAAATTAATTGGCATTGCTTTAGCTGCACAAGTAGCTGCTTGTTCCATTGCACCATTTGGAAATCCAACCGAATATCCGAAAGCATCAATCTTACCATCACATAAAGCTTTCACTTGTTCTGAAGATGTTAATTCAGTTACAGATTTAAAGTAGCTGTTGTTTACTTTCATTGCATCCATTAGTGTTTCCATCGTTCCTCGTTGTCCAGAACCAGGGTTACCAATGTTCACAACTTTACCTTTTAAATCTTTAAAGTTAGTTGCTCTAGCTTTTTTGCTTGCCCAAATTTGAAATGGCTCGTTGTGCACAGAAAATACTGCTCTAAGCTCTGGAAATTTATTGCCTTCCCATTTGCTAGAACCATTCACTGCATGAAACTGCCAGTCAGACTGAGCTACACCAAATTGAAATTCACCTTCTTTAATTTGGCCGATGTTATAATTAGATCCACCAGTAGAAGGTGCCGTGCAACGATATGCTTTTGCCGCTCCACCTTTTCTACCATGCTCAGCACTGATTGCTGATTTGTGTAACATTTTACAAATGGCGTTACCTGTTTGGAAGTAAACTCCAGTTGGTCCACCCGTACCTATAGTAAAAAATTCTGCTGATTTAGCTGTTGCAGTCAGAGAAAAACTTAAAGCAAAAATACTTAAAGCACTTACTATAGAAGATATTAGTTTTTTCATAATGTCCCCTTTTTTTGTTAGTTATTGTTTATTTATAAGCGATATTGCTTATATTTTTATATGGTTCCTAAGATATACGGATGAAATTTGAGCTCAACCCTTTATTTTGCAGACCAGTCAATAATTTTTTGAATACCCTTAATTATTTTGGGAGCAAATGAAACCAAATCTTTTTCTTCCAGCATATTTTTTGTGTAGGAGTATTGTAAAAATGCTTCTCCATTAAAATCTACAAATCCTAATCGAAAAATTAATTTACCTGGATCAAAACCAAAGTCAGATCCTGGCAGTACTGCAACGCCCGTATCTTTTAATAAGGCATTACATAATTCTGCTGAAGTTTTATATTTATCTTTTAGTAATTTTGTAAAATCAGGCATGATATAAAATCCACCATCGGGTCTAGCCACTTCAATATTATTCGTTTTTAATTTTTTATAACAATACTCAGCAATTAATTGTAAAATTTTTTTAGAGTGTTCTAAAAATTTACTTTGATCTGAGTTGTAAGCAGTGATAGCTGCATACTGCACAGGAGCGGATGGAGAACTATAAGCTTCACTTGCCATCACTTGCATTTTTTCATTCAGTTCGTTTAGAGAGTCAGGCATCGCAAAGTAACCCAACCTCCATCCTCCTGCGCCACACCATTTACTCAAGCCATTACTGATAATAGTTTTCTCCGGATAGTATTTTGCGATAGACTCATAATTATTTTTAAAGTTTAAATCAGAATAAATTTCATCAGATAAAACAATAATATTATTTTTTTCAAAAATTGTTGCTAGTTCTTTTAAATTATTTGCATTAGTTCCGGATGGATTGTTAGGAGTATTTAAAATTATTATTTTATATTTTGACTTTATATTTTTTAAAACCATTTCAATTTCTGTTGGAGTGACATGCCAGTTATTATCAATAGTTGTTTGCACCCAGTGAACTTTATTTTTTGAAATATGTGCTTGAGGTTCATAGGAAACCCAACTTGGAGCAGGAAGAATGATGTCGCCATCAAAAACAAGTTGTAGTAAAAACATTAATTGCTTTGTTCCAGGTCCAACAAAAATATTATTTTGATGAAAATGTGTTAACCCTTTTTGCTCTAGATGTTTTACGATAGACTGTCTTAGTTCAAGCAAGCCATTTACAGGCAAATAATCTTTTTCGAAGGCATGATCTTTTAATTTGTCGACAATATTTTGCGGAATAGGAAATGGAGACTGACCAAAACCAAATTTAAATATTTCTATGCCATCATTTTGCATTTTTTTGCTTTGCTCGTTGATCACTAGCGTGGAAGAGGGCTGGAGATTCGAAAGATAGGGCTTAGAAAGCATAATTGTTAAAAAAAGTTATTACACCTCTCTTGTAAAGATTGAAATGAACAAAAAAATTTGAAAAAAAATAGATAGTAATTAATTTTTTACTAATTTAAAAAAAATATATATTTTTCAATATTTATTTCACAATCATTAAATTTTTAACATTTTTCAATTTTTCAAAAATAATTAAATAAAAAAAATGAAATGTAATAAAATATTGAATTATATAGGTTTTGTAGTAATTTTTGCTTATTATTATGATAAATTCATTTACTAGTTGTAAAATAATAACTACTAATTTCAAATTTATAACTTAACCAATTTTGTTCTTTATTTGTTCTTAATATAAACAATTGATTAGAAAAAAATGCCTAAAAATATAGTTAAATTAACCTTTTGTAATTTGTTCTCTTCAAATTTACCCCTAGATTTTTTGAAGAAAAAAATGCAAAAATTCATAAAAATTTATAGTTAAAAACAATCAAATTTTCTTAAAAATCAAGGCTTTTGCTCTTTTTTTATGGGTCAAATGTGCTACAAACTTTTGTCCTGTTTTAACAAAATGATTTATGTTTAAGAGATTATTGCTTATCGCTAGCTTTGCCTTGTGTATTACATCCCAAAACCAAAATGTAATGGCGGATGCACGAGGTTATGAGCCAAAAATCAAGGATTTTAATCAATATATACCAACTCCACCTCCAATAGAGCAGCCTAAGTTGCTTCAGGAAAGTCAAAAACAGGAACAAAATGCCAGCAATATTAAAATCAAGGTCACAAAATTTAATTTTACGGGCAACACGGTGGTCTCCAATGACCAATTGGCAGACTTAACGTCAGTTTTTATTGGCAAAGAGCTCGCTTACGATGAGCTGAAGGACGTTTTAGGAGCAATTTCAGATTTTTATAGAAAACTTGGACTTTGGGCGAGAGCAATTTTGCCTGAGCAAGACATTAAAGAGGGTGTTCTAACCATTCAAATTGTTGAAGGTCGTCTTGGAAAAGTAATTATCAAGTCAGAAGTAAATGAGCCAAACTTAAAATTAGAAATTGTAAGAAAATATATTGAAAACAAACTACCTCGAGAGCAAATTTTAAATATTTTGCAGCTCGAAAAAAATATTCAGAACTTAAATAATGTTCCTGGCATTCAAGCTGTTGCTACTTTAGAGGCTGGACAAG
>Ga0181596_10003170_pt1 | contig 15459 bp, 9 predicted proteins | sample 041ome_6_FD_148655 | JGI IMG/M metagenome (GOLD analysis project Ga0181596, IMG submission 148655) | Coastal salt marsh microbial communities from the Groves Creek Marsh, Skidaway Island, Georgia - 041402US metaG (spades assembly) | ecosystem: Environmental > Aquatic > Marine > Intertidal zone >... | reverse complement strand
CCCCCTTCCTTCTTCTCCTCCTCCTCCGCGAAGATGTCATCGTAATACTGGCTCTTATCGTAATCTTCAAAATCATCGACGCTGGACATGACGTTCGATCCGACCGACGGATTACTGTTCAGCGCCGGCAACAGCGCGTCATCCACCATCTCTCCACCGTACGGCGACGCGAAGTCACTCCTCCTCGTCGCTCCGTGCTGACGAGAATACAAAACGCGATCTTTGTTCCTCTTTGGTGCTCCGATGCGTGAAATTTGAAGCAACTTTCTCTTGTTGTTGTTGTTGTTGTTGTTGTTGTCATTCTCGTCGTCGTCATCGAGAGAAGAAACCAGACGACCGTTCGAGAGGGAGAGGAACGAGGAGAAGAGCGCGAAGACGACGACGAGGAGGAGGACTCTCGACGTCGACGTCGGTGCTCGCCGCATCATGGTTTTGTTTTTACTTTTTACAAGTATCTGTATTTCTGGGTTGTGGTGTACTTATTGGGGAAAATGCGACAAAAATACAGTTGCCTTTCTTCCCGAAGACGAAGACAAACAGAAGTCAGGGCTCGCGAACGCGACCAAAACGGCCCGAAAAAACAGACTCAGAAAGAAGAGCTTGCTTCTTCTGAGACAGAACGCGCGTTGGCTTTCTCTTCACCTTCTTCTTCTTCTTCTTCTTCCCCTATTATATATATTAAGCATTTGTGCGAATTTTGTTTCCCCTACGTACCTGTGAAACATAAACATGTTCGCTGGACGACGAGAACGCGCGGATCGATCGGCGCCGATATTTCGCCGGCACCAGTTTACCGCCGAGTACGATTATTCCGACGATTCAATAATGGATGATGACGACGACGACGATGACTTCGAAGACGCGCTCGAGATTGCGAGAAGAACGAGGCGAGAGATGATGCAAAATCGAGCGCAATTTGAGCAACAACAACAGCATATAAGGCGAGAAGAGGCGAAGCTTTTCTCCTCGGCTTCGGAGGAAGAGGACGAAGAAGAAGAGGAGACGGAAGAAGGCGACGCGACGGTTCGAAAAAACAAAGCGAAAGAGACAAAGGCAAAGTTAAAAGCTTGGGCCGGAGCGTACAGCACGTTCGACGACGTTCGACCGAAACCGCCGCCGTTTCCGTTACCGCGGGAGTTCGCGAAGCCGGAGTTTTTGAGAGAGGAGAGACGGGTGGATTTCGCGGCGATGGAAGAAGAAGGAGAATACGATGATGACGATGATAATGATTACATCGAGTTCAGAGGAGGAGAAGAGAGATTAGGGAGTCACGGGAAGGCGGCGACGCGCGCGATGACGCCAATGTCTTCGTCGATGGTTTCGACGCGAAACGCGAGTCCTTCGTCGTCGTCGAAGAAAGCTTCGTCGTTGCTGGTAGAGTCTCTCGCGTCGCAACTGCGCGCGTGCGAGTTGAGAGCCGCGGACGCTTTGGCGGATGCCGAGAGAGAATCAGAGCAAGCCGCCAGATGCGAAAGAGAGAATGAAAAATTACGAGAAAAACTGAAACGAATGGAAGAGTCCGTGAAGGAGTTGCAAAAAGTGTGCGCGTTGGACCGACGGAAACGCGTGGAAGGCGACGAGAGAGCGGCGGAGGCGAAAGCAAAGGAAGAGCGGATGAAATTAGACGTGCGAGAGGCGATTGCGATGTTGAGAGAGCGAGAGAGAGAGGTCGAGGAGTTTGCACGAATGGTGAAAGAGGCGGAGAGGAAGAAGAACGAGGCGAGGGAACACGCGTTGACGATGCGAGCGAATTCGAGAAAGCTGGAAAGAGAAAACGCGCGACTGCGAACGGCTGCGGCTGAGATGGAAGAAAGAATGGAACAGATCGTGTCGATGAACGAACAGTCTGGGAGATCGATTTCGGAAATTGTGCGGAGTAGTCCGATGAAAAGGCATCCACAACTCGTCGTAACTGCTCGACGAGACGACAAAGAAGAAAAAGACCGAGAAGAGGAAGAACAAGAAAGGAAAAGACCGCCGATTACGACGCAAAGGACGACGTCAAACATCGCCGCCGGCGTGAGAACCAACGCCACCCGACTCCAATCTCCGTCGTGGTCCTGGTTCCGCGCCGCCGCCGACGACGACGACACCAACGCGCGAAAAGGAACCAACGCGCAAAACCCCCCTCCGTACGCGACTTCCGCGGACCTCCGCGCCGCCAACCTCGCCGTCATCGCTCGACACGAAAAAGACATCACCTCCCTCTCCTCCGAACGCGACCAACTCCTTCAACTCTTAGCCACGAAATTCTCAAACGGCGCCGGTAAATCCATGAAAGAGCGAGAGCGGAAACTCGCCGTCGAAGACCGATTACGGCGCGTGGAGGAGAGTCTGAAACGCGCCAAAGCCGCGCTCAAAACCGCGAGACGAGAACGACTCGAATAGAAGAGAAGAGAAAAACAAGCGAACAACGCGCGACTGCTATGTATGTGTTTATCGGTATTGAAACAACGTTTCGTAGAAAAAATGTCTCCACCTTCGTTTACTAAGTTTGCTCGACCTTCTTTGAAAATTTTTTCTTTTTCATCCGATCCCGAGGGTGCAAATTCGTCAGAAACAGACGCGGACGGAAACGACAACAAAAAGGAAACGCACACCATCTCTATCTTTCTCTCTCTCTCTCGACGCAGGAGCAGAAAAAGTCTCGCTCGCTCAACGAAGAAGAGAAACGATGCCCCGCGTCCTTTCCCGATCGTTCTCGTACGTGACGACGTCGATCCTCGTCGCCTCGATCATCGTTCTGCACGCGTTAATAACGCGCGAGCAATATTTCAGCGCGATGTTGTATCTCTCGACGTCGAAAATCAGCGTCGTGGCGTTGGCGAACGTGGCGTTCGCGCTGGCGTTTACGCTGGCGAAAGTCGTGAAGAAGATATTCTTGGGGACGTTGCGAGATAGCGAGGTGGAGCGGTTGCAAGATCGCACGCGGGAAGCGGTCATGGAGACGTGTTTGGCGATGACCATTTTCCGAGAGGAATTCAATCTGAGATTTGTTTCGTTGTTCGCGTCTTGTCTGTTGTTGAAGGCGTTTCATGGGTTGTGTAAAGACCGAGCGGAACACATGGAGACGGCACCGAGAGTGAGAGTGATCGATCGAGCGAGGATTTTGAGCTTCATGGTGTGTTTGTTACTCGTGGACGTGGCTTTCGTGAAGTTTGCGATTGAACGCGTGGTGGCGAAAGGACCTTCGGTGGTGCTTTTGTTCGGGTTCGAGCACGTCATTTTGGCGAGTAAAATGTGCGTCGGGTTCGCGAAGTATTTCGTGACGTTAGTGGATCGCGCGATGGATGGAAATTGGCAAGGGAAAGGCGCATTTGTTTTTTATTTAGAGCTGTGCGCGGATTTGGTGCACTTGTGCGTGTACGTGGCGTTTTTTTCCATCATCTTCGCCTATTACGGATTGCCGATACATTTGTTGAGAGACGTGTACGTAACGTTTAGACAATTCAAAGATCGAGTGGCTGCATTTTTGAGGTACCGAAGAGTGACGGCGAACTTAGACTCTAGGTTCCCAGACGCGACTGCGGAGGATTTGGATGCATCGCAAGGCGGCGAGGACACGTGCGTCGTGTGCAGAGAGAAGATGAAAATGTGCCAGACGCACGCGGACGGGAGTCAAACGCCGATACCGAAACAAATGCGCGCGAAGAAGTTACCGTGTTCGCACGCGTTCCATTTGCACTGCTTACGATCGTGGTTAGAGAGACAGCAAGCGTGTCCGACGTGTCGCGCGTCCGTGTTGCCAGAGGAGGAGAGAGAGTTAGAGAGAAGACAGAGAGAGAGAGAGGAAGGGCAATGGCAAAGGTTACCGCCGGAATTACAGCCCGGGTACATCGCGCCGGAAGTGCAGGCGAGATTAGACGCGCAGGCAGCAGAGGCTAGAAGAGAAAGAGAAGAGAGAGCGAGGAGGGAAAGAGAAGCGAACGGAGACGTCGGGGCGGGTTCAACGGATGATGGAGGAAGAGCAGGAGGAGGAACGGATGCGCCTTCGTCTTCGTCCACGCCTCCGACGGTGACGACGGCGATAGCAGGAGCGGATGCAGAAGCGCAACGCGTTCGGGAACAGCGATTAGAACGACTCGGATCTCTTTCCGGAGGCGAGCAACAGCAACAACAGCAACAGCAACATCAGCAACGACAAACGCCTTCGGCGACTAACACCACTGCTTCTTCTTCGAGAGAACAGGCGGCGACGCCTACGCCGGCGCGAACGCCCCCTGCGCCGAGATTTGTACAACAACAACAACAACAACAAGAAACGAGAGCGACGCCGCCACCGAACATGACAACACCAGTTGCACCGTCGCCATCGGCGAATCTCAACCCGGGTAGCGAGTGGTGGACTCCCGGTACCGCCGCCATCAACGCATCTTACCAAGCGGGCATCTCCGCCGCAGCGACGAACGTGGCAAACGACGAAGCGTCATTGTCTGAAGAAGACATATCTGCGCGTCGCATGGCGCACGCTGCCGCCGCTGCCGTCGCCGCTGCTGCGCAACAAGCGCAGATGGCGTTCATGAGCGTCGCACCGCTCGGTTTGTTGCCACCAGGATCGCACATGAACGGAGGCAACGCCGGCTACTTTCCGTTTCCAATCGATTCACAGTACCAACGCGAACAACCAATGCCACTCACGCCGGAACAGTACGAAAAAGAGTACAACCGTCGCCAGGAGCAAATGGATAAAGACGCTCGCGCGAACGAGAAAATCGCCGCGTTGGAACAAAAAGTGAACGAGCTCATGCAGAAACTCGAAGACCAGCAGCAGCAGCAATCGAAACCTCCGCCTCCCCTGGAAGCGAAATTCGACCAAACTGCAAAGACGACGACGACGACGCCTTCATCTGTATCCTCGCAACAAAGCGAAGACACCAGAAAAGTCGCTTTCCGACACTCTCGCTCGGCTTCACCGTCCATAGTTGCACCGACGCCACCGACGACGACGACCGACGTGGCCGCCTCGGAGATCATCAAAGAGGAAGAAACGAAGGAACGCGCGAACGACGACGAAAGCGCGCCTTCTTCATCGGCGCTGGAGGCGGTCGAAGATCGTCGTCCAAACGAAGAAGTGCGAGAAGAAGAAGAAGAAGAAGAAGTGCAAGAGCGAGAGGACGAAGTTTCCGCCGCGCTTCGTTTGAGAAGAGAGAGGTGGTTGGCGCAGCAGCGAGATCGACCGCAGAACTGAAAAACAGAGAGAAAATTGAATTCATTTCACAACACGACGTCACAAAAAAAGAGAACGAAAAGTACCCCCTCGTCCCGCGCTTCTTTCTTTCTCTTTTACTCTCTCACGCGCACACAAACACTCTTTATTTTCCACTTCGATGGATCACAATCACAGCGCGAAGTGCTCGCCCTTTGCCCGCGTTTCCGCGAGAGACGACGGGGAGTTTTCTCCGTTCCGCGCGATCGAATTCTTTTTTCCCCAGAGAGCGCCGCCTTTCTTCTCTGAGTAAAGAGAGAGAGACGGGAAAGACGGCGGCATGTCCACGCGCGCGGAAAAGCTCGCGAATAATGGTTTCCTTCCGATTCGGGAGCAGTTTTTGTCGGTCGCGGAGAAGAAGGAGGAGAACGACGACGACGACGAGGCGACCGCCGCCGCTGCGGAGCGGAGAAACGAGGTGAAAAAAACAGACGAGAGACCGTTATTACGGAGCAACAAAAACGGCCTTCGGCAAGGCGCGAAGTCGCAAAAGCAGCGGAAAAGAGAAAAGTATCTGGCGATGAGGAACGATTTGTGCTCGTTCGTGGCGGTCGGGAAAGAGTGTCCGTTTCAATCGACGACGTGCGAGTGCACGCACGACGCGGAGAAGTACTTGGAGGCGAGAAGACGCGAGGAGGGGTTTGGCGGCGGGCGGTGTTTCGTCGTCGGCGGAGGCGAGGACGGCGAGGACGGCGGCGGTGCGAAGTGTCCGTACGAAATGAAGATGAAACACGTGAAATGTCCGTTTGGGATTCGGTGCTATTATTCCGATCGACACGAAAATGTCGACGATAGTAAAGAGACGAAGACTTTGCTCGAGTGGCGACGGAGCGAGGGCAGCGAAGAGTTCAACGCCATGGAGGATCGTTTGCAGAAAGAATTACGCGAGTCGACGTATAATTTGCCGAGATCTACGAAATATTTAGAGACGGTTGGGAGCGATTTGTTGTGCGTATCGAAAGCGAAGAAGAGGAAGATTACGGCGATGAATAGAAATAGTAAAAGAGACGACGCAAACGACGCAAACGAGAACGAAGAGGAGAAAATCGAAAAGAACAGGATCGATTTCAATAAAAAGTTGGTGTTGGCACCACTAACGACGGTCGGACACGCACCTTTTCGACGCATGTGCGTGAAGTTTGGGGCAGATGTGACGATATCGGAGATGGCGATGGCGTCGAACTTGTTAGCCGGCGATCGACGCGAGTGGGCGCTGTTGCGGAGACACGCGTGCGAATCGAGCAAAACGAATAAGTTTGGCGTCCAAATATGCGGCGGATACCCTGATTTAGTCAGCCGATGCGTGGTACGTTTTCAATTCTCTTTTCTTTTTTTGTTTTGTGTGCTACGACGATATAACGAGCGGGGTGATGATAAACTTTTGGGGCTCCTTTGGCAGCCGCAGCCCTAGTAGGCGCAAAGGAGGAAGCGCCGGGGAGTGTTCGCATTCTCTGGTTATTTTACAGCTCGTGAGTTCCCAGTGCTGTCTGACCGCTCGATGTTATATTCTTCGCGCGTGTTATCGTTATCTTCTCCGACAATCTTCTAACGCTATTCTTCTCGCCCTTCTCTCAATAACAATAAAACACAGGAACTGATTGAAAACGAGGTACAATGCGACTTCATCGACATCAACATGGGATGTCCAATCGAAGGCGTCTGCGCCAAAGGTGCCGGCTCAACTTTACTCACGCAGCTTAAAACTGGCAAGTTGGAGAAGATTATCGACGCTGCGAGCTCTTCGTTGCGTAAGATTCCGTTGACGATCAAAATTCGCATGGGATACCACGATCGCAAACAACAGTGGAACGCGCACGATATCGTCAATCGATGTTGCTCGGCGTCTTCTTCTACATCTCGAGATTCCCTCAATGCTGGTTGGCTCGGAAAAGTTGCCGCGATCACGTTACACGGACGAACGCGCGCGCAACGCTATTCGCGTTTGGCAGACTGGGAATACATCGACGAATGCGGTAAAATCGCCAAGACAGTTTCGAACAGCGCGGTCCCGCTCATCGGCAACGGCGACGTGTATACCTTTGAAGATTACAACGCGCACGTGGAGTCTGGAAACGTCGCCACGTGCATGATTGGTCGCGGTGCAATTATTAAACCGTGGTTGTTTCAAGAGATTAAAGAACAACGTCACATCGACGTCTCTTCCTCGGAACGTTTAGAGTACTTCGCGGAATTTTGTAAATATGGTATAGAACACTGGGGTTCCGACGCCATAGGCGTCGAAAAGACGAGAACATTTTTGTGCGAGTGGATGAGTTACACGCACAGATACGTTCCGGTTGGTCTTTTGGAACACCCGAGCGTACAAAAGATGCACTTGCGTCCGCAACGGTATTTCGGTCGCGACGATATGGAAACTTTGTTGGCTTCGGACAAAGTCGAAGATTGGATCAAAGTCAGCGAGATGTTTCTGGGTAAACCGAAAGACAATTGGACGTTCGTTCCAAAGCACAAATCAAACTCGTACGTGGCTATAAACAGCAACACCGTCACATCGTGGGAAGAAGTCGACGCGCAAGGATAAGTTCGAAAGTATCAGAGCAAAAGGTACGTCCCCTACTCTTCCTTATTTTTTTGTCCTCGCACACGCGACGATACGCGTCACGCGCGTACCTTAACCACACGCGCACATTCTTAGTGACGATACACTTTTTTTTGGAATTACCGTCCGATGTTGAGAAATGTTTTGCCTTTTGGAACGGCGGCCCTTCACAAAAACGATGAGCGGAAAAAATGGCTTCTGAAAGAATATGCGCGTAGTGTGCTCGATTCGCAACAAATCCGGTTCAAGCTTTTTCGCTCTGTTCTCTTTTCTCGCGCGCGCTCACGCGACGAGAGTCGTCGCTCTTTCTCTCTCTATCGCACAGGATGCATGAGCAAATCTCACAGAACAACAGAAATTAGATTAAAAAGCAGAATAGTATAGATTAGAATAGATTAGACGCGCGCGTGTAACGCTACTCGTATTATATACATGTACCGGCGTTGAATCACTTTCCCCAAAAAGTTAGTTACACGCATTCCCCAAAGCAATACCACGCGAGAAAGAAGAAGCCTCCTCCGACGGCGACGCGCGAGCGATGAACCGCGGAAACGACGACATCAACCGTCGCCACCATCTCCGTCGTCTCTCGCGCGCGTTCTTCGAAAAAACGCTCGCGTTCGCCGAGTGCGAAGAAGCTTCTTCCAAAGCGAAAACCGGGAGGAGTTCAACGTCGACGGCGAAGAAAAATCTCCCCGACCTTCCGCAAGCCGTCGCCAAGTCCGCTTTACGCGAACTCTTCCACCGCCAATCCGTGTTAAACTACCAACCGTCATCTTCGGAGAAGTCGACCATAAACAATTTCGTCAACGCGTCCATCTGGAGAGTTTTATTCGCGGTAGGGTTGACTGGTGTGTTTGGTTTCGCGACGGTCGATGGGAACAGTTTCGGGTTCAAGAATAAGACGAACGCGTTCAGAGCGCGCGTTTTATTGGGCGCGGCGACGGGCGCGTTAGGGGGCATGTTTGAATATCGAAGCGTGAACTTTTATAGAAATTTAGCGGTGAAAATACTAGACGAAGAGGATTCGAAGATGAGCGCTGAGTTGGCGGAGATATTGCGAGAGCGCGACCCGCTCGGCGAGTTCGTGAAGGATCAAGAGAGGAAGAAAAATCGAGAGCGCTTGCGCGGGTTTCGAGACGGGAGAAAGAGAATGATGGACGTCGGAGTCACCGTCGAGGCGGCGAGGAGAGAAGGAGAGGATGTGAACGCGCCGTCGTCCTCGTTTGAACGAGCAACAGTCCAAAAATCAGAAGGAGAAGAAGAAGAACATCGAGGAAGCGCTCCGCCATTCTTCTTCTCGGACGTCTTCGGCGCGACGACGACGCGCCGAGACGGGAACGGAACCACATCGCCAGGAGTCGTAGCCACAACCACGACAACAAATAAACTCCGCGCGGCGAAAGAAGCCGAGAGAAGAAAGCGCATACGAGAGGCTGGTTTAGAGCGGCGGCGGCAAACCGGCGGCGGCGCGCTCTTCGACTGACTTTTGCGTGAAGAAAAGGTGCACCTTTTTTGCTCTTCTTCACAAATTTTAGATCTCGCGACGCTTTTTGTAAAAACGCGACCACAACGAATACATAGCGACGAGAGAAAAATGCGCGCGTGCTGTTCTTTTTCTGCCACGTTCGCGAAAGCGCACCACCAGTTCCGCCGCCGCCGGTGTGATGACAGCGATTCTTCTTCTAAATTATCATCATCAGTTGGGGCAAAAAGAGTTCGATCGAACCAAAAGCGAAGCAGAAGAAGAAGAAGCGCGGAGGCTTTGTCCTCGTCGTCTTCTTCTTCCGAAGCGATGACGACGACAAACGACGTTTCTTTTTTATCCGTGGACGAGTTGAAGCGAGACGCTCGAGCGTCGTCGTCGTCCTCCTCCTCGAGTAGTAGTAGTTCTTCTTCTTTGAGAAATGAATTCGTGCAGATATCGAAAGCATCACCACCACCTCCGGCGGAAAACTTGTCCAAACTCCAACAGTTCGGACGAAAATACTGGCCGGCGCTGGCAATTTTGGAGCTGTTAGCTCTGATCGGAGCGAGTTTGAACGGCGTGCTCAGTCGGAAACGGCGTCAAGAGATTGAACGATTGAACATTCAGATGCGTCAGATTATGCAACGCGTCGAGGAGGAACGGTTCGAGCGGCACCATACGAAAACGGCGGCGAAAGCGAGCCGAGCGATGGAGTTGATTGGAAAAGCGAAGAGCGCGTACGCCAACGGAGAGTACGACGTCGCGATCGATTTGTTCACCGACGCGGTCGCGGCGGCGGACGACGAGACGTCCTCCGAAGAAGATAAAATCGAAGAGTCCCTCTCCGCGAGGAAAGGTTTAGCGACGGCGTACCAAGCGTCGGGCGATTTAACCAAAGCGGCGAGCGCGCTCGAAAGCGCCTTGCTCGTCGCAAAAGACAGCACCGTCTTTGGCATGCTCGGGGACGTGTACACGGATATGGGTGAGTTGAGCAAAGCCGGCGAGATGTACGACAAGTGTTTGGAAGCTATGGATTAAAGTCACGCGTATGTATCACACGCGCGCTCGCGCGGAGAACAGAGAGAGAAAGAGACGAGAGATCTCACCAAAGAGTAGTGCGCGTGCCCCCGCGTTGAAGCAGAGTCTTTTGCCATTACTTTACATATTTTGCAAAAAGAAAAAAAGGTAGTTTTCACCGCAGCCATACACCGAAGCATCTCTCTCGTCCTTTTTTGGAAATATCTAAACGTATCTTTGACTCGTGGATCTTCTCACATTTTCCACGAACGCAAACGCGCTTGATTGAGCACATCAAACGCGGCGCGCCCCTCTCTTTTTACGCGAGCGCGCGCTTACTCGGAAAGAGAGAGAGAGAGACGTTTGTCTCTTCTTCTTTTTCTTCTTCGAAGGAAAGGCGCGCGAGAAAGAGAGAGAGAGAGATCTTCTTTCGTTCTCTGCGTTTCAAAGTTGAATTTTTTGTTCTTATTCTTTCCCCACGAAGACCACTTTTACGACGCGAGGAAGAAGGGAAGGATTATTACGATGGCGACGGTGACATCGCGCTCGTTGATGTCATCTTCGCCCTCGTCTTCTCGCTTGGCGATGAGTTTCGCGTGCTCGACGTCGTCGTCGTCGTCCAGACACGCCGCGCGAATGATGCAATTTGAACACCCTAAACGAACGGTCGTGGTGCCTTTGAGAAGGCGAGGACGGAGAAGTTCTTCGGTCGTCGGCGTTCGAGCGTCGTCGTCGTCTGGCGACAACCGCCGGGGAGGAGGAGAATTTTTTGAAGAAGAGGAGAAGTATGAAACGGAGAGGGACTTCGGACCGTCCGCCTCGTCGTCGTCGTCGTCGTCGTCGTCGTCCAAGAAGTCTTCTTCGCCTTCAGCGTCTTCTTCGAGCAACAAGAACGGTTCTCCCAAGTTGGATCCGGAGTTGGACTTGCCGCAGAACTCCTCCAAGAAGAAGAAACCGCCCGCCGCGAAAAAGAAGAGTAACAATAACAGTAACAAAAACAACGCGACGAAGAATACTGCGACGAGAACAATGACAACGAAAGACAACGTGAAGATTGGTAACAGCTCTGTGCCGAAGAAGAGCGCGAACAAGAGTAGCGCGGCGACGACAAACGCGAATACTAACGCCGACGGGAAAGAAGAGCGCGAAGAGGCTCTCTCGGAAAAGGAAGAGGAAGAAGTCGAAGACGAAGATCAAGCCCCGAAACACGAAACAAGGGCGCTGTCGAAAGAGCAATTTGAAATGCAAAAGAAACGATTGGAGCTTTTAATCGAAGAAAAGGAATGGGCGGTGGAAGAGGCGAGAGATAACTCGGCGAGATCGTCTGTGAAGTTGCAACGCGTGTTGGATTACGTCAATGCCGTGGAAGCGTATAAGGAATTGTGCTCGTCGAGAGTGCCGGATACTGTTTCTGATTTTCTCGGGAACTATGTGAACGTTTTGTGTTTGCCGAAACACGCGAAAGGCTACGATGAGGCGCTTTCTTTTCTCGGAATCGATTTTGAAGACATGGACGAAGACGATTTAGAAATCACGCACGAAGATTTCTTGAGAGAGACGGAACACTACATGCGAATCGAAGAGAGATACGATTCGGAACGGAAAACGAGCGGTAGCTTCGAAGAAGAGGATGAATTTTACGAAGACGAAGAAGATGAGTATTACGAAGATGACGATGAGTTGTTGGAAGCCTTGTTAGGCGGCGACGCGAACTACATCGCCGAGATGAAACTCCCGCTCGAGCTCCACCTTGCGCAAGACATTGACGGGAACTGGCGATGGTTAGAGGATGACCTCGGAAGAGTTTTGAAAAGAAAGCCCGAGGGCGATTTTATCTTTCGTCTCATGTCTTTTGAAGACTTGATGAACGAGGGTTTGAACGTCAACTGCTTGCGAGAGGAAGTCGATCCGAACGAGCTTATTGATTTCTCTAAGTGTCGGTCGTTCGACGACGCGAGACGAGCGATGAAAGAAGCAACCGAGGCTTTGCGGAACATGGAAGCGGACGGGTGGGTGGTTGAGAAGAGCTTCTCGGCCACGGCGGCGAGCTGGGGCGCTTCTTCCTCCGGAGATTCCACCGATTCGGTCTTTGACATCAAAGAAGAAGGTAGCGGACGACACTTGTGTATGACGAAAGAGTTGAGACCGTTGAGAACAATGTCGCACGTGGATGGATTACATCCGGACGAGGATGATACGAGCGAATGGGAGATTCACCGCGAGGAAGCTGCCGGAGCGATGGCGAGAGATGCCTTCGATAGCTTTGACGAAAGCGAATGATATAATCCCCTAAATATTTTTTAACTGGAAAAAGCGAGTTGAGTAAAAATGCACTACAAACCTAAACCTAATATCTAACTCTAAACTTCAGTAATAAGTACGCGATAACTAAATACCCGCACGCTAACGAGGCCAAAGCGACCACATGCGTTCGCATTTCACTTCTCGTAGACCCGAAGGAGAAGAAATCCAAGACTTCTTTACCGGAAACTGGAACGCGAACGTCGCCGCCGCTAGACGACGGCGAAGATTTTTTGGATGGATCGCTTTCGACCAGTTTGGGCGTAAAATAAAAAGTTCCCGCGTCTAAGAATTCACCTATCATCATAGACTGGAAACCATGGTTAACAAAACTACATCTCGTCAAGATTTTAACCAAGATGTGGCGATCGCCATTTCCGTCCGCCGCTTTCGCTCTCGGCTGTTCCTCGTTGAGTAAAAAGCCACCGCACACAACGTTCACGAGCAATAATAGCATTCCGACGACGTTTGCGGACGCATTCGATGGCGTTGCAATAGACACACACGTACACAACGCTGATGCTGCAATGTTTGTCAACACGCACACGAACGTAAAGTTTACAAATGAGAAAAAGTTCAAGTGTAAACCGACGCAAAAATACGTGGCGAGAGAGAAAAACAAAGGCGGAATGGCCCGAACAACAATCACATCAAACGCGATTTGACTGATAAAATAACCGTCCACGCCGTAGGCACCGGCGAGAATTTCTCGCCTTGACAACAAATCATCCTCTCTCCACACAGGTAGGGAGGAGAGCGACATGAGCGTGAGAAATAGGAGAATGAAGAAACAACATCCCATTCGATTCTGCACGCCGGCGGTATCTCGACCACACTGGAAGAATATTGCACCGAGCGCAATTGCAGTGAAGAGCGTCGCAATGAAGTGCGTGGCAATCAAAAATGGGTGTCTAGTAGCATTTTTGCGCAAACGTGCGAGGAGTTGCTGTACTTGGACCTTCATCGGCGCGAGACGTTTCTTCTCGGAGGAACGAGTACTACCACCAGCTCTTCTCGTGTTTCCTCTCTCTTCGTCGGTATTGGCGTCTTCATTTCCGACGACTGCGTTTGACGACGCCTCCATAGCGAGCATTTCTATAGTGTTTTCATTGAGCGTGAATATATCTGAAACCGCAAAGTCTCTGCACACGCGGGAGGTCGTTTCTTTAGACGATTTAATGACGACGTCCAATATAAAGTCCGCCACGTGCACGTCTCGTGGTCGAGGCGGTATATACGCCAACGACTCGAAGAAACCTTTCGCTGAAATCGAAGGCCCGCTGTATACAACAGATCCAACACTCGAAAGAATCAAAATACGATCCAATAAACGGAAAATATCCGGTCGAGGCTGGTGAATAGATAACAACACAGTCACGCCGTGGCGAGAACCAAGTTTGGACAAGATGTCAACAACCTTTGCCGCGTTCGTCGAGTCCAAGCCAGTCGTAGGCTCATCCAGAAACATGATGCCCGGAGACATTAAAAGCTCAGTCGCGATAGAGACGCGACGCTTCTCGCCGCCAGACAGACCGCGAGAAAACTGGTCGCCAATCAAAGAGTCGGCAAGTTTCTCGATGGCAAAATCGCGCATTGTTTGCCCGACGCGACGACGGAGAGCCTTCGTAGATGTACCGCTCGGCATACGAAGCGTAGCATGGAACAACAAGTGCTCCCAAACTGTACTCGTGCCAGGTAAAACATCGTCTTGGGTCACGCATGCACTTGCAGCGCGCAAACCGACGTTTGAGGCAACCTGTCCGTTTAAATAAATCGCACCTCTAACGTTCCTATCGGGTGGCGTGCGTCCTGAGAGAGTGTCTATGAGTGTTGATTTACCCGCACCGCTTGGCCCCAATACCGCAAAGACGCCTCCCGGTCCAGCCATTCCGGAAACGTCCCCTAAAATGCGTTTCGTGCTCTTTTTCTTATCGCTTTTAACACTCGCGTCGACAAAAAGATGACGCCACGAAAGAATCATAGTATTTTTCGATGTCCTTTGCGTTACTTGCGTCGATAACGACGACGTTCTTCTACTCTTCTTCCTTCTTGCTCGATTTTTTTTCGTTTTCCGTCTCTCGCCATTCTTTTCTTCCAAGCTTTCCTTGTCATTGCATTCGTCTTGCTTCCCATCCTCATCCTCATCTTCATCACTGCTCAACGACGACGATGATTCATTATTTACAGAGCTGTATCCGTCGTCTGAATATGCGGCAGAGTCATTCAGAAGTGCTTCTGTGTTCAAATCTTCATCTCTGACGATGCGGTCCGATTCTTCCTCATCTTCTTCTTCGTTGTACCTTTGCTTCCGCTCCCTGAGGACGTACATCACCATCCCAGCTATTATTGCGGAAACGAACAAGAGCATGAATGCGCGCGTCAATGCATCGCCTGTCCAATACACTGGAACCGTTTCCTCCAAAGAACACCAATTTTCATTTGCCATCGTTTGCTCTTCGTATACGCAGTTACCTACCCTGCAAGTTACCGCGAGCGTTGGAATCACTCCTGGTTGCGTCCAATAACACACGTTACTTCCATCATTCGTTTTCGTCGCGTTTGTATCGCACCAAAATTGCATCCCACGATCACTCACCGGCGTTACGAGTGGATTACATGGATGTTGCCAAAAAAGCGTATCGGTAGAGTTATCGGTTTCATTTGTCCCACACTTCATGGCGGTTCTACCGGGACACTTCTCGACATCAGAAGGAGGACACGCCGTTTTCCCACCCGTGCAATCGTACATCACGCACGTATGGTCGCTCGGATACGGAGCTTTACATTTCTCAATACTGTAAGTGCACTTTGTGAAATTCGCGTCCCAGACGGCGGCGGAGGCGAACTTGTATTTCCACTCCGGATAATCGCCATTATCTTGCGTAGGCATGCCAGCGTACGCGCGCA
>Ga0181596_10003158_pt1 | contig 15494 bp, 10 predicted proteins | sample 041ome_6_FD_148655 | JGI IMG/M metagenome (GOLD analysis project Ga0181596, IMG submission 148655) | Coastal salt marsh microbial communities from the Groves Creek Marsh, Skidaway Island, Georgia - 041402US metaG (spades assembly) | ecosystem: Environmental > Aquatic > Marine > Intertidal zone... | reverse complement strand
CACCACACCACCAGCCACCACCACAACAGCACCACCAGCCACAACCACAACCACCACACCGCCAGCCACCACCACAACCACCACAACCACACCACCAGCCACCACCACCACAACAACCACGGTTCCGCCGATTGCTGCAACGGCATCGCTGACGTTTGACGCCAACGGTGGGTCTGGTGCCCCAGCGGTAGTGGTCGATGACCCGGGTGCGACGGTTTCGGTCGCTGAGACGTCTCCTCAGCGTTCAGGTTTTGGCTTCAACGGCTGGAACACAGATGCCGGAGGCACCGGGACTGCATATGCATCGGGTGATGACTACACGCTGCCTGCCAACGACGGGGATGTCGACACACTGTTCGCACAGTGGGACCCGGTTGACTACACCTACGTCGCGGGCACTGCTCTTGACAGTAACGGCGCTTTGCAAGACGGCTCAGTCGTTGAACTCGACATCACAGTTAGCCCGGGGGAACGGTTCATTCTTTCGAATGACTATCTCATGGCGCTGATGTCATCGTTTGCATCCGCAGGCTCATCAGAGCACATCTTTATCGGTGTTCCCGCTCCAAGCTTTGACGCAACATCGGTCGCCTATGGTGACTTCTTGTCGGTATTCAAGATATATCGACAGAACGCAACCAACTTGATGTTCGAGCAGTACAACAACGGCTCAGTCGGGGCGTCGCTATCACGTAGCTCAACAGCGTTGTCTGAAGATGCGGTGTTTGAACTTTCAAACTCCGGTGAGCTCACCCGACTGTTTAACGCTGACATGGACAACACACTTACTGAAGATGTCCCGAGCGGGACACGCCATGACATCGGTAATGCAGACACAACGCCGAGATCGATTTACATTGCGGCAGTCGGCAAAGGTCTCACGTTGCCTGCGACATCTATAGGTGCCTACAAGATTGCCATTCCAAAACCGACACCTGACATGTTGACGTACGCAGGCAACATCGACTCTCTCATCGCTGACAACACTTCAGACCTCGGCCATATCGCAGTCAACACATCAGGTGACGTTTTCTCGGTGACACGTGGCTCTGGTGACGCATGGATCTCGAAACACGACTCAAGCGGCGTTGAACAATGGCGAGTCGCAACCCCGGTAACTGGTGACGCGTTCCTTGCCGCAGCATCTGATGGCGGACTCTACATCGGAGGACTTGACCCCGTTAGCGGAAACGCCGGAGTCGTGAAACTTGACGGAGACGGAAACGTCTTGTGGTCGCAGTTCACCTCTATTACAGCTGGGACTGTAGAGATAGATGGCCTCGATGTACTCGAAGGATCGCCCGATTCTGGTGCTGTGTTTGTCGGGAAAGTAAATAATGGAAACGGTGCGACAGTCACCTACGGCACCACTACGGCTGTTGTCCCGACAGGACATGCTGAATACCTCGCCCATATCGGTGCTGATGGCACACCAGTCATGGTTGATGTAACTGAGCGGAGCGCAACGCAAGCATTCCGAGGGTTCACTGCCGTTGACGCTCGTCCAAACGGTTCTGGTGCGTGGTGGATAGCGACAGCCGGAACGCAGGCCCCGAACGCGTCAGACGTCCCTGTGTGCTTGCGTTTCACCTATGACCCAACTCTGACACCGCCTCTCACAGTTGACTGGTACTGCGGCTCTAGTGGATTCTCGTACGATGTGGCGTTGCTATCTGACGGCTCAGTTGCGGCAGCAAATTACAGCGCAGCAAACCAAGCCACTCTGCAGCGTTTCAATGCCAGCGATGGAAGCGAAGACTGGGCAGTTGTGATCACCGATGATTCGAGTGTTCCGAGTCCCGCAAATAGCCGGGGCCTTGAGGTCGACTCGACAGACGGCATCTATTACGCGGCGCGCACCGTTGGCATGAGCACCACCATCACTGACTCTGCACCTACGAGTACCGTAATTTCGTTCACAGATTCGGCTCCGAACGGGCTTCTCATCAAGTTCAACTCAAGTGGTGATTATCAGTGGTCACGGACTGTTGGTTCTGGAGCATCAACGAAAGCGTCCACTGTCGCCGTGTCAGGGACAACGGTGTATCTCGGAACTAGCGCAAACGCGCTTGTGCAATTTGATGCTTACCGCGAGCGTTACACGTGGAAGCCCGCAATTTTCGTCCTCAATGCCAACGGGGTAAGCCACAAATGAGCAACGTAGACAAAACCCAGTTCACAGGTCGCGATCTCTCGGCATATGTCTCTCCTCGGCGTGTCATCATCGGCATCGCGGTCCTCGCGGTCGCGACCGGAACCGCAACCATGCTGATTGCACACAACCCCGACCCAGCACGACCGATGCGGGGGTCGATCGCAGCCGTCGTCACCGATCCGATCAATCTCGCCTGGTCCGATATCTCCGGACTCCTCGGCGCAGCGTTGGTTGGCTTAATCCCATTCCTGCAGGCAATGAGATGTTTCACCTCACGTAGCGTGGCAGGGCTGTCGCGATCAGCTTGGCTGCTCTCATTGTGGGCAATGCTTGGAACAGCGATTCAAGGCGCAAACACCGACGACACGGCTCTCGCCTATATTTCTGTGATTGCCGCAGTTGGCGTCAGCCTCGTCCTGCTGGCCTTCGTCAGATTTGGCGACTGGTCATGGCCTGCGGTCGGATGGACGTTACTTCTTGCGGGCACGTCGTCAGCTCTCCTCGCTGGTGCGGCCGTGTTTGACGGTCTCATGTGGCTTGCCTGCCTCATTGGAGTGATTCCAATCTCTTCGGTGATAGCGGTAAAAATGTTATGGGCGCTGATCACATCACCATCTCGTCGAGGGGCATCACAAGCGGTTCACCTTGTTGGCGCACTCGGGTATTCGTTTTGGCTGATCCAAGCCGTGCTCACTGACAATGTCGCGATGGCGGCGACGGCGATCGTCATGACGATCGGTTTCCTATGTGGCCTTGGTGTGCTGTTGTACCTCGGTGTCGTCTCTGATGATGGAACGTCAGCAGCCGACATCGTTTTGTATCGACAGGTTAAGTCGCTGCCGCGTGCGATTGCGATGCACGTCCCCATCTTCGACCCCGCTTCACGTGAACTCGTTGACATTGAGCTTCGATGGGCCAACGACAATTGGCAGTCATACCGGACACAAAATGTTCCGAGCGGTGCTGTCGGTTCAGGGCATCGCGTCCGATTCGAGCAGTTGTTACCGTTTTTGCGACAAGCGTGGGCGGAAGGCAAATCTCTGCAGTATTTCCGTCTGGATCGTTCCGTCGACCAGTTGCCCGGCTACTACGCATACAACCAGTCGATTTGGAGTGCCGACATCGAGGTCGAGACCTTGTTTGTCAGGCTTGAGTCCGGGATGATCCTCGAATGGGGCGATGACCTCGATGCGAAAACACGGCTCGGATCCCAGTTGGAAATGCAACGGCAGGAAAATGAACGCCAGCGCATAGAAATCGCTGCTCGTCTGGCCGCTCAAACAGAACATTCGAAATTCTCTCGCGAGTTGCACGACAACATTCTTCAAGAAATGTTTGTCATGTCGATGCGGCTGGAAATGGCTCGCAACGGCGAGGGGCTAACCATCGATGATGCAACCGACTTGCATACTGCCATCTCTCGAGTATCCGGTGACATCCGGTCTCTGATCGAGGACTCCACTCGTTTAGAACAAGACTCTCAGCTGAAGAACCAACTTGAGGAACTCGTGTCGTCATGGTCCAAGATGGAAGCGTCCGATGATCTTCCGACCATCTCATTGCTCGATGATGTCGATGATGTGGTTATCGACAGGCTGCCGCAGGCGTTCAGCAAAGAAATCATTGCCATCGCGCGAGAAGCGGTCTCCAATGCCATGCGGCATTCCGGTGCAAGTTCAGTGACAATCGAATTGTTGCTTGAGATGTCGCCGGGGTCCGGCGAGACAGCGCTCATTCTCAAGATCTCCGACAACGGGGTAGGTATCCCAACCGAGCCTGGCCGGCAATCCGGACTTGCGAATATGCAAGTCCGGGCGGCGAACATCGGCGCTCGCCTCACAATTTCGTCAATGAATTCCTCATGCTCGAGTCGACCCGGCAGCTCCGTAACAATCACAGCCCCAATTCCCACGCTGTCATCGATATGAAATCTCGCAGAGGCGCGCCGGTAATCGGGTTATGGATCGCCCTCATCGCGCTAGTCGCCTGCGGTAACTCCACGACCTCGCCGAGTTATATATCTCAGGAGTCGCCAGAGGTAGGACAACCCGCGGCCGCAGAAACTGGTCAACGGACGATTCATGATCTCAACGAGGGCGACTGCTTCAACACGTCGACAAGTTCCGGGGTCATCACCGTGGTGGACTACGTCGCGTGCGTCGATTCGCACAGGTTTGAAGTCCTGGCAGTCAGTACATACCCGGATGTGAGTCGACCAAACGACAGCACCCTCGTTGAATGGGCCCGCGAAGCGTGTCGTGCCACGCTTGCAAATCGCTTCGGGGTGATCCCAGGCGATTCCACACGATTGGCCTTCGCGCTTCCCGATGAACTCGATTGGGTCGAACTTGGTGATCGAAATGTCATGTGTTTCTATGACGCAGGTCCGTCACTGGCTGTTGGGCAGCTTGCGCTTGACCCACCTCCAGTTGCAACCACACCGCCGCCGCCGCCGGCGACCTCGACAACAATTCCAAGCCCGCTGCCGGCGACAACAGACTTCAACTTGTCAGAGCTCCGGCAATGCCTACACACCACCGAGGCCACGATTGGAAGTCCTGACGACATCGACTGCACGACCAATCTGATCGTCGAGGCAACGGCCCAGCAGTGCCCGCGAGGAATCCTAGAGACCTGGGTGTGGTCATACGACTCATTCGACTGCGAGGCGTCTGTGTATCTCTTGTGGTGGGAGTTTTTCGCATCCCGCCAGGTTGACGTGCAAGTCGACGGTGTCTACCTACCTGATGAGAGGGTGGCGGTCCGGGAGTTCCAGGCCGCAAACGGCCTTGAAGTTGACGGATTCATCGGCCCGCTGACATGGTCGGCGATCAGCGAGTTCAACTGCGGCGGATTGCCCACAACCTCTGAGGTCGACTTCTGCGATTTAGCGGAGGGAAACACCTGGGTCCCCGGCGACCAACTTCCAACACCTGTCTCCCCCCTCGAACTTCAAGGGTAATAACCGTGTCAATTTCTGTCGGCGTGTACCTGTACTTCGTGGTGGTCGCTGCCGTGACAACTGTGTGTGCCAGACAAGCACGTGCCCGTTGGCGATTGTTAGCTTCCCGCAGGAAGAACCGCATGCAACGCACTGAACATAAAGAATGATGCGCCCAAGACCGCCACTGACAGCACAGCCATCGCCAAAATTCGACCACGTCGGAACTGGGCGGTAACGGCGACGGCGACCATGAGGCACACGGCCACGCCAGTCCACATCAGCAACCTGAGAATGGTCATCGTCGACAAGTTGATGCCCGTATCAAAGGACTCGATCTCAATCGACAACCCGTCAGGTATGGCGTCGGTCGTTGCGACGACGAGAGAGGTCTTTGACCACACCGGCGCGACCGGACTGCGAACCCAAGTGATGGGCTGCGCCTCCTGCTCAAGAGCAGCTTCTGGCATTGTCGACCGATCGCCCACGTCTGCGCCGGCTCCGGTAACGGTTTTGCTGACCTCATTACCGATGCTTTCATCAAGGTCATCGCTGTTCGCCGGGAGCTCTAACTCCGATCCGACCCGAGTCGAGTCGGTAACGGACGAAGCCTCTGCGTCCATTGTTGAGTTCACTGATCCACTGTCACCTGATGGCCCGCTGTTGGCGGCTGGAGACCCAGAAACATCGGCGAGCGCCATTTCCGCAAGTTTCTCTGCATCTCGGTCTAAGACGGCGTGGACGATGATGCGCTGTCGTGTTGAGAACCGCGGGTGGCAGGACACGAGCGAAAGCGTTGAGAGCTCCGGGAACCGCGAAGAAATTTCTGAGTAGTCATCGGGATCGACAATGACCGTTTCAAGAGCCACATAAGTGAACACTCCGTTCTCCGTCGTCAGAGTGATCCTGTCGCCAACTGAGATCTGGTCAATCTTCGAGAATGGGGCGCCGTAAGTAGTCCGATGCCCGGCAATCGCAGAGTTGCCTGGCTGCCCAGGTAACGGGGTGTCAGGAAAGTGTCCGGGCCCCTTCCGTAGGTCATCTACCCCGATCCCGTCAACTACCACCCACGAGACGCCGATGCTGTCGATATCGAGTACACCGATCGGTGCACCATCAACTGCTGTTTTGAATTGTGGCGGAGAGATCGCAACGCCAATGGGACGCGACGCATGTGGCGTCACGTGCGCTGATGGCGTCCTGAATCCGAATCGCTGGACACTTTCGGCAGCATCAGGCTCATCAACAGAAACGTTCGCGGGCGCAGTGCCCTCAAACTGTTCGCGGAGGTCCTGCTGGTGCCGGTGTGTTTCAAGTGCGGTTCCCCAGATGCTGAAACACAAGAAACCGCCTGTGAGAGCGCCCGCCAACAGCAGTACGGAGGCGACGAAGCCCAAGACGTCCCCGAGACGGCGGGCGGGAGTACGAAGGCCGTTCAGCGACGTTATCTCTGTCATATTTGATTCTGCCGTCAAGAAGATTACGCGAGCCTTCACCGCACGCCAGCGGCGTGCGGTACGTGGGGCCCTGCCGACGCAGGAGAGAAACACTCCAGTTGCTTGGCGATTTGTCCTTCCATCTGCGGTTGATTATACTTGACTCTTATGAAAATTCTCATACGGGTTGGCACAGCGCTCCTGGCAACTGCAACGGTCCTAGCCACAGCACTGTCCGCCTCCCCTGCTGGAGCATTCGATGCAGACCCGGTGTTTGAACCCTCTGTCTCGATTACATCAACGTGTAACGCAGAGACCGGTCAGGTCGAGTGGACGGCGACCGTCGATAACTCTGGATCGTTTGATCGACCAGCAAACGTCGTCATCACCATTGGCGACGAAGAACGCCCAGCTGAGACGGTGATGGATATGGAGTCGGAGACGTTCACCGGCACAACGACAACCGGAGTGACGGTCACGATTGTGGTGTCGAACACAAACGAACCAGACGGAACGATCACCGAGACAACTTCGTACTCGGAAACCTGCGAGGCGTTCAACCCTGCCGTGACGATTGATGTGGTGTGCTCACTGACCACCGGGGATGTGACCTGGACAGCAACTGCGAACAACTCAACCTCCACCGTTTCAGGCAGCGTGGTGATCACCGTTGGTGACACCGCTCAGGACCCAGTCGAGCTTGCTGCTGGCTCTTCGGACACGTACACAGGCTCCACGTCAAGCAATGTGACAGTCACCATAACTATGTCAAACACTGATTTCCCTGACGACACAGCGACCGCATCAGATGTCCATGAGGGCGACTGTATTCCAGTGTTTGAGCCAACGGTGACGGTCGATGTGACGTGCACCGAAAGCAGCGGCACAGTGAATTGGACCGCAACGATTTCGAACTCTGCGTCAACTGTCGACGGAACAGTCGTTATTGCGGGTGCTGAGGGTACGACCATTCAGACCTCGACAGTGAGTGCATCTGGGTCCCGTAATTTCTCAGGCACTACTGAGGCTGGCGTCACCATCACGGTGACTGCGAGTGCGGAAGGTTTCGATGATGTCTCAGCCTCTGGCATCTATGAGGGCACATGTGATCCACCAGCCACAACAACGACGACAACAACAACAACGACAACAACAACGACCACAACGGTGCCGCCAACATTCCCGTCTACCGGGGTTGATGCGGAACAAACTCAAGAGTCGTTGAATATCGCAGTCCTGTCCGTTGGTTTCGGTGCTCTGATCGGCGGAGTTGCTTTGATTGCTCGCCGGCGTTCGAACGGAGGTCAGAAATGAAACAGGTTCTTATTGCAGCGGGTGTAACCGCTCTCACCGTTGGTTTGCATTCAGGTTCGACGGGGGCCGTGTCAGGCAGTGACGAGTGGGCCAAATTAGGCACAGAAAAAGTTCAATCAATCACCGGTGTCATCAATGCGCATTGCCCCGGGTGCACCTTCTCCTCCCCAGTTGACGGCAACAAGAACTCGGCGGACCCCTTCGTTGCGGGTACGTCAGCTGGCGGCAACATCGGTGGCTTCATCGCTGAAGGACCTGACGGCGAACAGCGCCTCGTGTTCTGCTCTGACGCAGTGACCCCAACGACCAACACCGCCGGGGGTGTCGTGCAGCTCAATGTGAGTGGCAGTTTGCAGTATCTGCTGTGGAAGTACAGCGAATTTGACGGAACGCTGCCTGCGAACACTGGTCCTGCTTTGCAGTCACTTGTCTGGATGTATGGCTCCGACGCCCAAAACCGCTCCGAAGTATGGAAAGCGGACGGCGCGTCGTTTACACCAGAGAACTGGGATACGAAAGACCCTTGGGCGACTGATAACCGTGTCGGGTTTGCGATGGCTGACCCGCAGTACCCGATTTATTCGATCGTGACCGACGGCGCAGAAGCAACCCTCATTACCAAAGCGCAAGATTTTGGCCATCCTCACACGATCGCCGCAGATGACACCGTGACCGTCACAGGTTCGGCCAACGCCGCCACAAATGTGACAGTTGTGACTGTCGCCGCCGCAACAGATCCGACATATGCGGTGACAGACGCAACTCGTGACGGTACGACTGCAACCGCGACGCTAGGAGCGTTGAGTGCTGGCTCTGGTGCGTACACGTTCCAGGTTGGTGATTCGGTGACGATTGCCGGTTCAACAGATTTCAATGGCACGCACACGTTGACTGCTGTTGCTGTTGACGGATCAACGATTTCTTGGGCAGACACCGGCGCTGCAACAACCGAAACCGGCATCACTGCAACTGCTGATGTTGATCCCGGTTGGGACAGTGTGATCACGTTCGCGACAACGGCTGGGGCGGGAACGGAAACTCCCGCTGATGCAACGCTCACGGTGCAAGGCGCTCACGATGCAACCGTTGCGGCGCTGGATGCCCGCACTCGTGCCCTCTATCTCGAAGGCATCTCAAATGCGGCTCCTTGGTCGCTGACCGCAACTGCAACCGGTGTGACGCTGATGTCTGCTGCAGACAATCCGATCGAGGGTCACACCATCACGGTGTCAGCACCGGGTGAAGACGCTGTCGAGTTGATCACCGACGCAAACGGCGCAGTCGTGTGGCCTGAGACATGGGCTGATCCGGGTTACTCAACCACATGGTCAGCAACAGCGGTGACACCCGGATCAGTGTGGGAAATTCGGCCATCGAACTATGAGACCGGTGTCAGAGGTCAAACCATGTTGATTACCGGTGAGGACGGTTCGACGTCTGATTCATGGACATCTGATCCGGCTCCGACAACCACAACTGTCGCACCGCCAACCACCACAACTGTCGCACCGGCGACAACAACCACGATCGCTGCGACAACAACAACTGTGGCACCCACAACAACAACCACTACCACCGTGGTGGTTCCCCCGACATTCCCTGCAACGGGCGTGGACGAAGAGGGGTATGCAATGTCGCTGCAGATCGCGTTGTGGTCAACGCTGATCGGTCTCGGTGCAGGCGGTCTCGCTTTGGCTGCACGCCGCAAGTAGTCGCCGCAAGCAACCACTGGACGTTAGAACACAAATTTCTGTTACGTCAGAAACACCCGTACGCCACATTAAAGGAGGTTCACATCAATGGACGCTATTCGTCGTTTTGGTCTGGTGGTTTTAGCGGGTGTGTTACTGGCTGGCACGGTCGCGTGCTCAGACAACACCCGCGTACGTAATGCTGCCGTGCCGGCAGTATGGTCGTGCAACAACGGGTCGTTCGGGATGTTCTACCAGGTCGCTAAAGCGGACGGCGGAATCGGGATTTACCGGTATACGAAGAAGGTCGATGCCGCAGGGAACCCAATTGTTGGTTCAGACGGCAAGCCTCAATGGGCGACAGGCCTCGTCGCGTCGGTAGAAGGTATCCCTTCTCAGCATGTCTTGAATGCGTTGTCGCTGACACCATCTGGCGTGATGTACGCGGTGCTGACCCCTGATGGCTCTGCTAATAATCCTCGACACGAATTGGTCCGCATCAATCCGCCGGAAAATGGTTCAGACACGGTGAACTACGACAAGATTGCCGACTACCCAACGACAAATGCGTCACGGTCGGTCAACTCTGGAACATATGTTGAAGTGGGAGGCAACCCACTTCTGTTGATGGGGTTCAATACCAAGCCGATCAACAGCAAGGCCTACGACTTAAACTCCAACACATTTTCATCTTGGATAACGTCGAAGCAGGGATCTGTTGTTAAAGATGTGGTGTGGTTGCGCAACCCAATCACATACAAAGGTGTTTCGTACGACCTTGTTGGTATTGACCAAAACACTGGCCATAACACAGTGCTGTTCAATTCGAGCGGGAAGAGCGTCGAGGTCAATACGCAGTTCATCGATGCGCCATCTAACTTCAATATCAGTGCAAATTCCCAAGCGTTTGGTGTTGGTGGTTCATATGGCTCCCCCGGAGGTACCGACTGGTCATACTTCACTCGCAATGACGGATTCATGTTCCGCTGGGAATGGGATGAAGTCAACGGGCAGGGGAAAATGTTTTACCGAGGCCCCTCTACGCCATCGAGAGATAACGACGGCGCGTCATGCGGGCCTATCCCGTTAGACCCTGAGGACCCAGGCATCACAGCGCCGACCACCACGACGACGGTGCCGCCAACGACTACGACCACTACGACTACGACGACGGTGCCGCCAACAACAACGACCACCACTACCACTACGACGACCACTACAACCACGACGACGGTGCCGCCAACCACGACCACGGTGCCGCCAACCACGACCACGGTGCCGCCAACCACGACCACGGTGCTACCAACAACCACAACGACGGTGCCGCCGGTGACGGTAGGGGCGACGAGTTGTTCAGTGAATCCGACTGGGTTGATCCAGCAGTACAACGTGAACGGTGTGGTTCAGTTCAAGAAACTGGACGTGACGGCAGGCGACTATGTAGATCTTGACCCGCCGTTGTCGCTTGACCTCACAACTCATGGGTTCACGAACAGCGCGAAACTCAACGCAACAGCGATTGATCATTCGACTGGGAAGATTTTCGGTGTGATCACCGACTCATCGGAGTCGTGGCTTGTCCAGTTCGATATGTCGGCAACCCCGAACGTTCTCTACCTCGGCAAAGTCGTGGGAGGGTATGCAGCCACCGTGACATCAGATGGAACCTATGTGTCCAACTATGGCGAGAGCGGACTTTATGCGATCACCGGCATCTCGTCACTTGCAACATTTGAGGATCGTGCTGATGCGCCCACGGATTCTCTTGGCACCCGAGTGTACGAAGGCACAGCATTCGGTCCCGCTGGTGATTACACATCGATGACGTTGGCGGACGGCCGCGAAGCAATCGTCGGCTATAACAACTCCAATAACAAAATGGTGGTCGCGCCAGTCGGAGATCTAGGTAACCCGATCGAGCTCACAGTCCCAGCTCTCGCATCGTTCTCCACGGGTGGCGACACGCTGGGAGCGGCATGGTCATTTAACGGTGACGCGTTCTTCTCTCGTAACGACGGCGGCGGCCTGTTCATGCTCGCATCAGGAAACATTGACTTGGATGCTGGAACCGCGACGTTGGCTGCTACCGCTATCGCGAGCACACAGACCACTAGTTCAAATGACGGATTTGGCTGCGCGGGTATCGACGATGTCCCTGACACGTTCGCACCGGTCGTGAACGTCTCGGTTACGTGTTCCGCTGACTACAAGGGTTCATACACGGTGACAGTCGACAACACGGTTTCGTCTGTTGATGCAACTATTCAAATCGATGTTGCAGGTACTGCCACATCGCATACGGTGCCCGCCGGAGAATCGAAGACGTTTGCTGCGACGTTGGCGAACGATGCAGCCGTGACCGCCACGGCGACCAACGCCGCATTCACTGAAACATCCGTCAGCGACACCGCAACACTCTCTGACTGCATACATGTTGTTGATCCACACATCACGATCACGCTTGAGTGCTCAGGAACCTATGAAGGCACTGCGTCGTACACCATTGACAACAGTGCCTCAACACTTGACGTCGCGGTTTCATACTTCATTGATGGAGTTGCAACCACTCAGGCAGCTCTCGTTGCAGGTGGCACAATAGGCGTGGTTGATATCCCGATCAGTAATGGCTCAACTATTACTGTCACCGCAACAGCAGGAAGCTACCCGCCAGTTTCGGTGTCTGACTCACTCACCGGATGTGTCGCTCCCGACGTATTCGTGCCCACTGTCGCTGTTGAACTGACATGTACCAACGGCACTGGTAGTTACCTGGCGACGATTGACAACTCGAAATCAAACGTCGATGCGACAGTGACGGTCACCGTTGATGGCGAAGCCGTTGGTGATCCAGTGACTGTTGCAGCGGGTGGAACTGAAGAGCTCACCGGGTCTGTTGCAAACGGTCAAGAAGTAATTGCAACCGCGTCAAGTACCGGCCAAACCGCAGTGTCAGATAGCGACACCCTCGACGGCTGTGTGCAGATCCTGGTGTTCGGACCGTCACTCTCAGTCTCAACAGCATGCTCTGCTGACGGGACCGGTTCATACTCTGCGACAGTTGACAACACCTCGTCAGACATGGATGTGAACGTTGTCGTTGGTATCGATGGTGTTGACGGTGAGCCGATCGTTGTCGCGGCTGGCGGCACCGAAACGTTGGCCGGCACCATCGATAACGACTCAACGGTGACAGTGACTGCATCAGCAGGCGACGACATCACATCGGTATCAGCAACCCTTACAGACTGCACACCACCACCAACGACCACGACGACACCACCACCAACGACCACGACGACCACACCACCAACGACCACGACGACCACACCACCGCCGGCCAGCACAACCACCACTGCGGTCATTTCACAGTTGCCCGCAACTGGACCCGGGGTTGGCGGGCAAACTCTCCCGTGGTTCGCAGTTACGTTTTTGCTGCTCGGGGCGGCCAGTGCGTTAGCGGCTCGTCGAGGAGCCGCGTGGGATCCTAAGGACCGGCTGTGAGCGACGGAAGAACGAGGCGAGCCGAGGTCGCACGAAACAAGACCCACGCCAAAATTCTTGCCGTCGCAAAAAGAATGCTGTCCAACAACCACGGGCCGTTGACAATCAAAGAGGTTGCTTCAACATCCGGTTACTCGATCGCGACCGTCTACAACCATTTTCCACGCGGTGTAAACAGCATCATTCTCGAACTCGGCCATGCCGTCGCCGTCGCAGCAATCGAGTCCGCACAACGCATCGTGGAGTCTGCTGGCCCTTTGGTGGCTGCTGAGATGTTTCCGGTCTTTTTCTGCGAGCAAGTAATCGAGACTGGCGGCGTCGCACCCTGGGCTCTCTCAATCGATGACAAGGAAGTCGCCGCAGAATGGTTCTCGCAACCATCAATTTCCCAAATTATGAACCTTCTCGTCCAAGGCGGCGAACCCCGAGATGACGTAACGCACGGCATCGCCCAAACAAGCGTCTACCTCACCCGAGGGGCGATCATCACCTACTGCATTCAAGTACGATCGGAAACAGATGCAGAGCAGAGACGCCGACACGGTGAAGATCTCTTGGCCGCAGCCCGAAGGGCGGTCCCCGACGCCTTCCGAATCGCGCGTTCTGGATGAAGTTCAGCGCGGTCCTGACACCAGAAATCGAACTCGCTCACAACGAGCGGTGAGTGCCTCACCAAGGTGTTGCGGAGATATCGACATCATTGAACGCTGAGTTGTTTGATCACCGTGTCAGGTCCAGGATCCTCGTTCTCGCACAGATCGACGACCCGCTTCAATGAGTTTTCTGGCGTCTGCAGGATCCAGTTTGCGAATTCAACTGAATCTGACACGTAGCGAAGTGTGACAACAGGCGCGACATGGACATCGAGCAAGCGTTGGCCCAGCGCGACCCCGCACTTGTCCCGTAGGTCTGCCAAGAACGCAACATACGACTCAGCCGTAAACCCTGCGAGATGCAGCCGGCACACTAAATCGACGTCACCGATACCGGCAGCATGGAACTCTGCGTACCGAGAACTCGACACCCCACATGCCGACAGCTGGTGCATGTCGCGAATCCGATGAACCCCCAGCCGCCGCTGATATTTCGCATAGGCGTAACCGGTCACGCCACCCGCACGGACCTGGCGGATGTCGCCGCGCTCAAGGAGCTGAGCAGTGTGGAAATACTCAAGATCGACAGCACTGACCTGCGGCTCGGGTTGGAGGTCATGTTCCGAGGAGTCATGGATTACATCATCGGCGCGCACAACTGGTGCGGCGTCTACATCGTCCATACCAATTAAGAGTCGGCCAACAAGTCGCTTTTTCCACGCCGTCATGGGTGCACGCTCGCGGTGACACCATGACGCGCCGCCGGGCTATTCGGGTGGAAGTGATAAGTCGTGCACACGAAGGCAAACGTCGGTCGCGGTGGCTCCGACGGCGACCAACTGCGCTGCCGTGGTCGCAGTCGATCGTTGGAAATCTTCTGCCGCATGCAGCGCAAACGAGAAGATTGCGCCTCGAACCAAGTAGGCAATCATCTTGGCGGCGGCCTGGATGTCCCCATCACCTTCTACTGCAGCATCCTGCAACAAGCCGATGAGGACGACCTCCGGCTTTGGTTCGCGGCCAAAAAACGACGCTCCTGCGACGTCGCGGGCTCGCAGGATCTCAATCGCCCCTTTCCCCAGGGAGGCAACTCCTTCGCATATGTGTAGGGGTAGCAACCGTGCCGCGACGGCAGGTCCACGCGTATCCAGTACAACCTGCACCTCATGGACGGCGGCATCGACTACCGCGTTTCCAATTGCAAGGAAAATTTCAGTAACCGAACCCGGGAAGTGGTTGTAAACAGTTGCGGTCGACACGCCAGCCTCATTTGCAATCTGCTGAGCGGTGATCTCAACTCCCTCATTGCGATCGAGAAGAGTTCGAGCCGCGGCCAGCAATCGGTCGTGATTCGCCGATTGGACTCGCTCCGCTCTGACGGACCGTCCATCGCGTAGATCTGAAGTGTGAGTGTTCACAAAGCTCTCCGCTGAAACATTATCAAATTACGTAGTTCACCTTAGCCCAGTCCGTGATTCGGAGCGAGAGGATCATCTCACCGTTCACCGATAAGGACAGATGCCACAACACACGCAACAAGATGTACCTGAAATATCTCTGAAACGGGTGCAGATCTGAGGACATCTCTGTTACTTCCTGTGCTGAAAACGCTCCTCAACAGGGTTGAACTTCCCCAAAGCGAAAAGAGCACTAGCAGCGAACTCATAGGGCATGAAGTTCACTGCCCTTGTCATCTCGGTCACTATTGCTCTCGGAATCGTCCTTCACGGTCCCATCACGGCATCCTCATCGTCAATCGACAACACAGACGCCCGCCCCCCCGGATCTGTTGCGACCATGGGCTTTATGGTTTCACCAACCACCACACCCACACCCGCACCAACCACCACACCCGCACCAACC
>Ga0181596_10003156_pt1 | contig 15500 bp, 15 predicted proteins | sample 041ome_6_FD_148655 | JGI IMG/M metagenome (GOLD analysis project Ga0181596, IMG submission 148655) | Coastal salt marsh microbial communities from the Groves Creek Marsh, Skidaway Island, Georgia - 041402US metaG (spades assembly) | ecosystem: Environmental > Aquatic > Marine > Intertidal zone... | reverse complement strand
GAGAGGCGAGGGAGTAAGATGAAGCGCGCCACCCATGTCTCCGAACACCTGTTACCCATGTAACCGGCTTATATACAGAGGAAGAGAAGGACTGTTATGAACGTACATAAAATTTCGCAATGATCCTGCATGCCACCCTCTCCTCCTCAGGAGGAGAGGGCCGGGGTGAGGAGGGATATGCCACATAAGTCGCGATGCCTTTTTTCGGCTCAGTAACAACTCTCTCGAATCACAAAATAGAACTCACACGCCAATGCCTGACTTTTTACAACACGGACTGATCACGACACTGCACGACCTGGGGACTGCCGACCCCAATTACCTTGTGGAACGATTGAATAAGGTCACAAAACAATATCCCCTCGGTTTGATTCTGCCAGTGACGACGGGTGATATGCGGGCTCCCGCGTTTGGAAAGATTGTCGAGGAACTGAAAGACGTTTCGTTCATCGACCAGATCTCGATTACATTAGGTGTCGCTCCCGATGAAGCCGACTATCGGGAAACCTGTGAGAAGGTATCGGTATTGGGAGATCGTGCCTCGGTCATGTGGACCGATGGTCCGCGGATTCAGGCACTCTATCAGGAATTGGTGGACGCCGGTTTGAACTTGTCTGTGCCCGGCAAAGGCCGTTCCGCCTAGACATCCTTTGGCTACCTTCTGGCCGATCCTCGGTTAAAAGCGTTTGTGCTGCACGATTGCGACATTGTCAATTACGAAGTCGAGATGCTGGCAAGATTATGTCTGCCAATGGCAGAGCCGAGTTTCGATTTTGAATTCTGCAAAGCGTATTACACACGTTGTACGGATCGGATGCATGGGCGCGTTGTGCGTTTACTGGTTGCTCCTCTTGTGAATGCGTTGACAACACTGCTCGGGCATCAGGAATTCCTCGATTACCTCGGCAGCTTTCGTTATCCCCTTTCGGGAGAGTTTGCCGTCACATCGAACCTGGCACGCTCCAATCGGATCCCGTGCGACTGGGGACTTGAAGTTGGCACCTTAGCGGAAGTGTATCGCAACACGTCATTGAAACGCGTCTGTCAGGTGGAATTGTGTCAGCAGTATGAACACAAGCATCAGGCATTGTCACTGGACGATCCTGATAAGGGACTCCAGAAGATGGCCCGCGATATTCTCACTACCGTGTTCCGCACAATGGCTAGTATGGGAACCGTTTTTGAAACGGGTGACTTCAACACTCTACGATCTGTTTATCTGAGGACTGCTCAGGACCTCGTCAGGCAGTATCATGCGGATGCCCGGATGAACGGCTTGAATTTTGATCGTCACTCGGAAGAACAGGCGGTCGAAGGTTTTGCTCAGCGGATCGTCGATGCCGGCGAAGCGTTCCAGAATGATCCCGCGGGCGGCGAAGCGATCCCGAACTGGTCCCGCGTAATCACGGTCTTCCCCGATTTCCCGCAGCGGTTACGAGAGGCGGTTGCCGAGGATGCTGCTGGGTGATACGCATAGACCAACAAACTGTTTCTCCTGATGGGAGAGTGAAATGAGAAACATCGATCAGATCTTGGACTTATTGGAATCGGAACCGGCTCATCAGGTTTCATCTCCTAAGGGATTACCGGAACTGCCGGAGGGCTTCTCACTTCCCGCCGATGTGGTGAAATTTTATGAGCGATTCGGAGAATCGATTTTGAATGAGGAGAGTGAGACGGGGGCTTGGGCACGCGTTGTAACTCCCGAAGAGTTCAATCGCATTGATGCCGCGATCATGGGAGGGGAGCGATTTGCTTCTGGGCCGTTCGAGAATTGGTTTGCTCTCGTGGATGTAGAGGATGGCAATTACATCGCCATCGATCTGAGTGTCGAGCATCAAGGAAAATGTCTGGATGCGTTTCGCGAGACATTTGCTATTCCCAGTTACGTCGACGTGGTAGCAGCTTCATTTACCGATCTATTGAATCGGTTTCTTGACCACAAGGAAGACACGGCGTTCTGGCTGGATGAGGCCTTCGAATCTCTGGGCGAGGCGTTTGGCATGTACGGTATCGAACCGGCAGAAGAATAACCGCCGCGCATGAAAAAACCGCCATGTTGTGTGGGACATGGCGGAATTTAAGCCTCGGTGTAGTTCGGCCGAAGTGATCAAAACATACTTCTTTTCCCGGTTTAACGCAAGCGAAAAGTGAATCCATGCCCGCCGGTCTAAAAATGCGCGTGGCTGATTGAGATCCTTCCCTACCGCGGTAAGTCGTGGCTACATCAGGATGTTCGGTCGATTGAGAAGCTGTGCGGGTCGTGTGGACTTTGCTTGCGGTAAAAAGTTGTTGTCCCATACATCAGGCACTGTTAATATCTAAAGCTGTCGATCTTTCGTGTGTCGGGGAATTCAATCGCCTCATCATTCCCTGATGACGACTAAAGACAACAGGGCGATTCGATGTCGCCTTCCTGCCTGCGGATTGTTCTAAACAATCACAACTCACCAACGATTGAACCCTCCTCCCTGTTGCGGAGCTTGCCTGATGCCGCGTACTTTTTATCACCTCTATGCCTTACCACTTTTGATCGTTCTGATTGCTTTGTGCGCGCCTCAGATTGTCACTGCTGAAGATCAATTGTTGAGTCCAGAAGCTTCCATCCCGGAAGCCATCGATCATTACATCGATGCCACCTTGGCGACAGAAAAAATCACACCGGCACCGCAAATCGGCGATGCGGCCTACTTGCGTCGCGTCACACTTGATCTGGCCGGACGAGTGCCGACCATTCACGAACAGGAAGAGTATCTCGGGTCTGATGATTCCAACAAGAAGCAGGTCTTGATTGACCGCTTGCTGGCGTCTCCCGATTATGCGTTTCATCAACGGAATCGTTTGGATGAGTTGCTGTTGGCAAGCATCAAGAAAGACAGTGTCTGGCGTGAGTATCTGTTGAAGTCAGTGCAGGCCGGCAAGCCGTGGGATGTGATGTTCCGCGAGATGATGTTGGCCGATGACGCTGAGGAAGAGACCGCCGCCGCGAAAGAATTTCTTGTCAGTCGAATTAATGACGTTAACAAAATGACCAACGATACGAGCAAGTTGTTTTTCGGCGTGAGCGTCAATTGCGCACAATGTCACGATCATCCGTTGGTGTGGGAATGGAAGCAGGATCATTACTTCGGCTTTGCCTCTTTTTTCAACCGGACGTATGTGACGAAATCAAAACAGTTGGCGGAGAAGTTTGAAGGTGATCTGAAATTTCGTACGACCGAAGGGGAAGAGAAAAGTGCTCAGTTCATGTTTTTGACCGGTGCGAGTATCGAGGAGCCGGTGGTTGAAGTGAGCGATGAGCAAAAAAAAGAATGGAACGAGCAGATCAAGCAGGCCCAAAAGGAAGACAATGTCCCGATTCCACAACCAAACTTCAGCCCGCGACAGGAGTTTGTGAAGTTGGCATTGGCCGATGAGAATCAATCGTTTTTTGCACAGTCAATTGTGAATCGGATGTGGGCGTCGTTGTTTGGTCGCGGGATTATCGATCCCCCCGATCAAAATCATTCCGGTAACATGCCCAGCCATCCACTGTTACTCAAGTGGTTGGAGCGAGACTTAATCACTCATAATTACGATCTGAAACGTCTTTTGGGAGGAATCGTCGCGAGTCGCGCTTATGCCCGGTCGAGCGAATGGGGAGAGGGTGAGCGGCCCGAACCTTGGTTTTTCGCAGTGAGTGAAGTGCGACCTTTAACGCCTCGGCAGTATTCTCTCTCACTCCTGCTCTCGACAACTTCCCCGGAGAGTCTTCCGTCGTCGGTCGAAGATGAAAAATGGGTCGAGTTTCGAGCCAAGTACGAGAAGTCGGCGGAGGGAATGGCCGATCAGTTGGAACTACCGACCGAACATTTTCAGGTGAGTGTTGATGAGGCCTTGTTATTCAGTAACAACGCTCGTATTGAAAATGATTATCTGCGGGACTCGGGGGACAAGTTGGTGGGGTATCTCAAGCAACTGGAACGCCCCGAAGAACAAGTTCGTGTGGCAATCAAAGCGACGCTTGGACGTGAACCGGATGTTGCCGAGACGGCTGCCTTTCTGAGTTATTTGAAAGAGCGTTCTGATCGTCCGATTGAAGGATTGAAGCAGATGGTCTGGTCGCTCATTACGAGTCCCGAAATGCGGTTCAATTTTTGACCAATTCAGCTTGGCTACCTGCATGCCACCCTCTCCTCCTTAGGAGGAGAGGGCCGGGGTGAGGAGGTGGGAGAGAACCAGAGAGATGTCACTCACTGTGAGTGGAGTCGATTAGCGACGAATCAAGGAATAACCCATGGTAAATGATCAGTCTCAATTCAATCGACGACGATTTCTCGGCACAATGGCCGCCAGTGCAGGCGCTGTGGCTGCCGACATGACGGTATTGAATGTCCTGAAAGATCCACTCTTTGCCGCAGAACTCAAACGTCAGCAAAAAAGTGTGATCTTGCTTTGGTTGGCCGGCGGTGCGAGCCAGTTTGAGACTTGGGATCCGAAACCGGGTCGTGAAACGGGTGGACCATTCGGCAAGATTTCGACCAATCAAACCGGAATTGAGATTTCCGAATTGATGCCGAAAATGGCCCAGCAAATGGAGCAGACGGCGTTAATCCGCTCGCTCAATACCAAGATCGCCGATCACGGCGGTGGCTTCAATCTGATGGGGACCGGTCGCAGACCTGAAGCGGGGATTGAGTTTCCCGACCTGGGAGCGATCATTGCACGAGAATTAGGACGGAAAGACAGCAAAGTCCCCGACTATGTCTCGATTTATTCCTCGACGGAAGGACGGCGAAATGGGACATCGGGATTTCTGGGAGGACGCTATGCCCCCATGTTTCTGACCCAAGATGTCATTCCTCCCAATCTCTCCCGGTTGGAGCAAGTAAGCGATTTTGATCACGTGGAACGAGCCGAGCTACGTCAGTTGTTGACTGATCGATTTCAATCAAAGCGACAATCATTGGTGGTGAGTTCTCAAACGTCGGCTTATCAGCGTGTTCGCGGATTGATGTCGAGTGAGCGTTTGTTTGACGTTGAAGAAGAATCGTCTTCGATGCGGGCGTTTTACGGGCAGACTCAATTTCAACAGCAATGTTTGATCGCGCGACGATTGGTTGAAGCGGGGACGCCTTTTGTCAAAGTCGCACGCGCCTGGTGGGACTCGCACGGTCAGAACTTTGAGACGCATCGCGAATTGTGTGCCGACCTCGATCAGGGGATGTCGGCATTACTGGCTGATCTTGAGCAACGAGGGCTGTTAGAAAATACATTGGTCATTACATTGGGCGAGTTTGGTCGCACGCCACGGATCAATCCGTCGCTGGGACGAGATCATTTTGCCTCGGCGTGGAGTTGTTCTTTGAGCGGATGTGGTATCAAGGGAGGCACCGTTTACGGTAAAACGGATCCTGATGGAAACACCGTCGCTGAAGGGGAAGTTGGGGCCGGGCATCTGTTTGCGACGATCTTCTCGGCACTCGGTATCGATTGGCAAAAAGAATATCACCACGGTTCACGACCAATTCCAATCACCGATTTCGGTTGCGAGCCGGTTAAAGAAGTCCTCGCATAACCCACACTCAAACTATTCGATATTTCAAATATCGAGACGATCAGGTTCAGTCTTATGGCGATCATCGATCCTAACACGTTGAATAAGAAACAAGAGTACGGAACCTCCGGGGTCAACTTTTGCATGGCTCGACCTGCGGAGTCTTCGAACTTGTTCGTCGGAAACTCCGATTTTAAAGTTCATCAGTTTGATGCGGCGGCTGAGAAACCAGAACTCAAACCCATCGCCGAAGAGGGCCACAGCAGTTATGTCACCGGGGCGGCAATTTCTAGGTCGGTGTTGGTGACGGGGAGTTATGATAAACAACTGATCTGGTGGAACACCGACGATCATTCGATTGTTCGTAAAGTGCCGGCTCACGAACTCTGGATTCGCAATTTGATTGCATCACCAACCGGCGACTATGTGATTAGCGTGGCCGATGACATGCAGGCCCATTTGTGGTCAATCGCGGATGGGAAAAAAATACGGACACTTGCTGGCCACGACACGCAGACGCCTCACGGTTATCCGTCGATGTTGTATGCGGTCGCGATTTCTGCAGATGGCCAATTCATTGCGACAGGTGACAAGGTGGGTCGGGTGATTGTTTGGGAAGCGGCCACCGGAAAGCAGATTGAGCAATTGGAAACGCCGGTCATGTACACGTGGGATCCGAAGGCCCGTCGGCACTCGATTGGTGGAATTCGTTCTTTGGCTTTCAGTACTGACGGAAAAATGTTGGCGGTTGGCGGCATCGGAAAGATTGGCAACATTGACCATCTGGGTGGTCCGCATCGGATTGAGGTCTTTGATTGGCAAAATAAAGAACGCAAGTTTGAAATCGAAAACGATACTTATAAAGGGTTGGTCGAACAGTTACACTTCTCTCCTGATGGCACGTGGCTGGCTGCGGCTGGCGGCGATCATGGTGGCTTTGTGTCGTTCTATGGCATGGAAGATGGCAAGGAACTTAAAACCGAAAAAGCCCCCATGCACATACATGGTATGGAGTTCAGTGAGGATTACCGCACTTTGTACACCGTCGGGCATGGCAAGATCGCAATTTGGGAGTTGCAGGGTGAATTGGAACCACTGGTCGCTCCACGAGCGTCATAAGTGATGTGCTCGTTCCTTGGGGAAGTTCTAATGACTCCCTTGTGAAATTCTGCTGATGGACAACAATAAGAGATCACTTGCCCCGTGTCTTATTTGTTGAAGCGATCCATGATGTCATTTGAAGAGATGATCGATTCTCGTAAAAGCTGGATTGAAACGGTACTCCGTCCGTGGTGTCAGCAGGCGACACTGAAAGATCTCAAACGTGCCGAGCAGGAATGGCTCGATATTGGGGGTAAAGTCGCACCCGAAATGACCTTGTGGACCTGGGCCTGGGAACGCTTTCCGATATTGACTCACGATGGGCTGACCGGAGTGAATGAAACGACCGAGGTGACCGTCTCGTTGAAGGATGGTCGCCAAGTCACCGGTTTTCCCGATGGCCGAAAGAGCGTGCAGGGGAAATTGGTCCTGATTGAATCAGAGTCCGGTCGAGAGTCTGGTCCGTTCATCATCGATGAAGTGGAAGCTGTGCGTGGGTGACTTTTAGGAGTCAGGCAGCGCGAGGAATCTTCAGGATCTCGGATTGTAACGTCTCGTCCGCTGCTTCTGCTTCCGTCCATTCATAACCGAAGTGTTGAATCTCTTTGGCGCAGACTAACTCGATCCGGCGACGAGCTGTCGGGCTTAAAACCTGGCTGTAATGTCGTCTATCTTTACGGTGCTTCCCTTTCGCTCGCGGCATGACGATTTCGCCGAGTCCGAGTTTTTCCTGTAGTTTTTGAAGATCTTCCTTCAGATTCTCAAAGCGGATGATCATATCGACCACTGGCTTGTCTCTGATAGTGTAGATGTCCCAATTGGTCAGACGGTTCAGCAGGGCCGAGTCGAAGAACTCCTCCATGGTCGGTTGCACTTTGAGGTTATGCGTGCCCCACCAATACCTGCTGATCGCCTTGTCGTACGGTTCGCGTTCGATGGTGAACTTGAAGTATTCATTCCAGATCTCTTCCCCCACCAAAGCCAGTGTATCTGCGGCGGTCAGGTGTTGTCGAAAAATCGGTCGTTTTCCACGGAAATAATCTCCAAAATGCCGAGGGCGATAGGAGAGGAGTAGCCAGCGAAAGTTTTGAGGCCCGCGGTATCCCAACTCTTGGCGAAGTCTCTCATCCTCCGGAGTGAGTGTGGTGATAATGTCTTTTGGGCCACAGTGTGCGGACAGGCCGATATCCAGACTTGTTCCTGCAGTTTTTCGCGTTTTCAGAAAGATAAACTTATGTTTATGGCTAATGATCATGATGGAACTCCAGCGCTTCAAGCGAGCGCAAGGCTTGAAGCGTTCTGGTGGGAATATGATGTCACGAAATGGACGTTGTTCAAGAATTTGAACGTGGGTAGGAAGCAGCACTATTAGATCAAATTGAGATTCGTGTCAAGATTCTAATTTTGGCCACTGGATCGAGCGAATGAGATCGATGTCGCGTTCGTCGAGTGTTTCCAGAAGCTCGGTTTCGGTCGAGAATACGAACGAAACCTGTCGACCATCAGGATGCGTGCAGAGATAGTAGATCCAGTGCATTTCTCGACCGTTGGAAGTCCCCGTGGCCACGACGCGATACAAAAATCGTCCATCGTCGGTTTCAATTTGTTCTGCTGAGACGACTTTGTTCAGTTTGTCGCCCAGCGAACGGACAATGTCTTTCTGAAATTGTTCTTCGGGAACGTGTTTGCCGGGTTGGTCTTTGGGGAGCCCCATCATGGTCCCCTGAGTGATCAGACTGCCGTTATCCATCAGTCTCAGGAGTACATACTTCCCTGGAATGACATGCCAGTTTCGGGTGTGTAGCAATTGGGCATTCCAGGGGGAAGTGTAGCTGAGAAGCAAGCGAATGGGATCGGGGTCGAGTGGGATGGAGGCAGAAAGTTTGTCTGTCAGTTGCGGATGTGATGATTGCGGCGTACGAGTGAAATGAATGTTGGCGGCCACATCGAGTCCCGGAGAGACGGGGCTGATACTGCTTTGCTCATTTTGCGTGACGACCAGATCTCGCAGATACTTTTTGTCGAGATCGAACTCATACTGACCTCGAAACTTGACGACTGTTGAGCCACCGAACCGACCCCCTGAGACACTTCCCTCGAATGTGACGAAGGCGATGTTGCCGTCAACTTTGGACAGTTTGCAAATGAACTCGTGTTTCAGGACGGCTTCCACTCCCGTTAAGAGTTGGACGGCCCAGGTTTCTGGCTTCCAGGTGTCTCCTTGTTTGACGGCAATCTGAGGCAGCAAGCCGAGCGAAGCGAGAGAGTCGAAGGGAATGCGCAGTTGTTCCAGCACTTGTGCCGAGAGTAGGGCAGAGGGAGGGTAGTAGATCAGCTCAAAGTTTCGTCCCTCCACCACAAACAAGCGGTTGTTTTTTGGGAGGAGCAACTCTGTTTTTCGCTCGCCAATCGTCACGTTGGTTTGATGTTGATCAAAGTAGCGAATCGTGCGGAGAGCCGACTCGTTACGCCCTGCGGAGGGGAGATGCCTGTCAGAGAATTTTAGGCTCGCGTCACTTTTGATTTCAAACTTACGAGTTTGATTGTCGGGAACGCGTTCTTCGACTTGGCCGGAAACTTCGAGGTCGTACTCAATCGCGAATGTCTTACCGTTGAGTTCGGATTCTGAAAGCACATAAGTTTGGGGTGACTTTTGCGGGGCTGTTGCTTCTTGTGCCGACAGTGGAAAAAAAGTAATCCCAAGCAGGGCGAGAATGAGTGAGAATTGCTGAATATACCTGATCATGTATGACGCCTCCTCCGTGAGTCTTGAAGTCCAGATTTTAACAGTTCCCGGTCGTGGTGAGTAGATGAGTGTCTTGCTGACTCTGTTCAATCGAACCATTCGTCTTCGGGATCGAACTTAGGGTAGACGATATTGAGAATCTTCATATTACCGACCGCGCGGTGTCGGACTCCGGGGGGGATCATGACGCACATGCCGGGTTTGACGTCGATGACATCATCGTCGAGTTCCATTTTCGCATCTGGGCCGCATTCGAGAAAGTAGTATGTCTCAGTCAGTTTTTTATGATAATGCGTTTTGGCGTCGGTCGTGATTTCGGTCATATGAATCGTACCGGGTGCTGCCGCGACCTCTGCAAAACCACGCTTGGCGGAACCGCAAGGGCAGGGGACGGCGGGGATTTCTGAGAAATCGACGACGTGATAGTGCGAGACTTTATCCATAGTTTATTTCCTCATAGACGGAATCAGATACGTCCGATTGCTTTTCTATTGAAGTTCTCCGCCACAATGTTTGCAGTTGCGGTGTTGGGCAGCAGTTTCTTGGCCGCAATGATAACACTCCAATGTGGCGAGTGAAGTCTTGCTGTTTGATTCTGCGGAGTCGATCATCCAGACAATCAACATTGTGAACACAATTCCGACGGGAATCATGATCGGAATGAGAAAAATGATCCAGAACCAGCTCACAAAAAATCTCCCCGGGAAATTGCCTGTATTCTACTGTAGCGGTTTCTCCCGGAGGCTGTGAGGTTGATTTATCAATAATCGGAAATCATATCTGCGTCGCGAGAACTCGATGAAATTCGTTGAGAGTTGTTTCACCGGCGAGAACTTTTTGTCGGGCCGAATCTTCCAGAGTGATCATTCCCCCTTTTCGGGCGATCTCTCGAATCTCAGTCGGCCCCTTTCCATGCAGGATTGCCGAACGGATTTCTGCTGTGTTCAGCATGACTTCAAAGATTCCTGTTCTGCCAAAATATCCTGTACCGAAACATTTTTCACATCCGCTGCCTTGGACAAGTGGACGATCAAGTTGAGAAGAAGATTCAAGACCAAGTTCGGCCAGCATTACTTCGTCTGGTTCAAAGTTTTCTTGACAGTGCCCACAGATTTTTCGAATGAGTCGTTGGGCAATGATGCAACGGATGCTGTCCGCGACAAACAGTGGTTTGATGCCGAACTCCCGAAAAATTCCAATCACAGATGAGGAATCATTCGCGTGGAGTGTGCTGAGTGCCAAAATTCCCGTGAGCGAAGCACGAGAGGCAATGAAGGCGGTTTCCGGGTCTCGGATTTCTCCCACCATGATCACGTTGGGGTCTTGACGCAATAATCCTTTGAGAGCTTCGACGAATCCAAAGTCGATATTGGGCTCCGCCTGGATTTGGTTAATTCCTTTCATCTTTCGTTCTACGGGGTCTTCGATGGTGGCGAGACTTTTTTCGGGAAGGTTCAATTGTTCCAAACAACTGTAAAGTGTTGTCGTTTTTCCAGAGCCAACAGGCCCCACGCTCAAGATCATTCCATAAGGTGATTCGAGTGCCTTGTGGACGGTTTTCAATTGATCGTCATCGAAACCGAGCTCGGAAAGTTGACTGAAAGATTTTTGATCGGGCATTAATCGGAGTACAAGTCGTTCTCCGTAGATGGTGGGGCCTCCCCCGACTCGAATATCACGATTGTTGTCCAGAATTGTGACCGAGATACGACCATCTTGCGCATACCGATGTTCGGTGATATTCATTTCAGCCATCAACTTCAGCCGCGAAATGACTTGATTTTTTATTTCTTGCGGAAGTGTCACCACATCGTGAAGAAGACCGTCGATTCGTAAGCGAATTCGGAGACCTTCGGGAAGAGGATCGAGGTGAAGATCGGTGGCTCGATTTTGAAATGACCGTTCGAGCAGCAAATCGATTAGCTTTCGAGGAGCCACGACATCCGAGAGAGCCATGATTTCTTCGCTGAGTGCATTCTGAAAAGGTTGGGTGTGATCGCTCATGAATTGTTCACCATAAATTCAGAGTAAATGTGTCAGTAGCGAGAGGAACAGTGTGCCTTCAGTTGACGAGTGTGTAGACGGCGTACGCTGCCAATCCAATGCAAATGAGAGAAAAGATCAGTCCCAAAAATTTGCTGGTACGGTGCGCAGCGCAGAATGTCCAGATTCCCAGAATCCCTCCGACACCACCCGCTGCGATTTGAAGTTGCGATTCGACCTCCTCGCCAATGAAATGTTGATTGGAGAGTTTCAGCGCCAACATTGCCCCAGCGATAACAGCACACAGGAGTGAGCTGGAGACAAGAAATGGGGCCAGATTTCTGCCAGTCTGCTCGGTGGTGCCACCCAGATGATTGAGGGCGTCTTCTCGGCTGTCACAAATGGTCCAGACTTTGGCGAGTCCCGCGAGATCGAGAATCTGGTTGATTCCTTCATTGGTCGAAAGGAAGGAGACATTTCCCCCTTTGGCTTCAGATCTTTTCCAGACCTTGACCAACAACGCGACCATCGAAGAGCCCATATGTTCGAGTTGTGAAAGGTCAATCATGACCTGAGGTTTGTTGCGTTCTTCCAGCTCTTCCAGCATTTGGTCCCCGACGAGCGAGATATGGCTCCATTCTGCGTTCACCAGCTCTCGATGGAGGGTAAAAATCAGTTTTCGATTTTGCTCCACAGACGACAAATAATTGGAAATATCTGGGGTTTCGGAGGTTTCTTGAGTCATTGACACGATGGCCCTCGTGTTTGGACGGAATGTGTTTTGGCCTGAACTTTGAAAATCATATGGGAGGTACAGCTTTATAGATGGCTGCCGGGAACTGACAAACCACTCGGAATTGTCAGTCAATTCATCGAATGTGGTCTCGGAAACTTCGTATTGGACGCTTGTCAGAGATACAGTTTAACAATTTGAAATGACAGAATCGGGGTCAATTACGCGGTTTGCTCACTTTTCACCATTCGATCACGAGATCTTATTACTGAGCCGAATCTCGTGTTGGGGCGTTTTTAGTGGAACTACAAGGTTTCCCGGAAATTCTCAGCGGAAAGTGTACAGGCGATGTCGGATTGTAGCGGTTATGCCGTAAGGGAGATTTCGGCTCAGGTTGAGGGGAGAAGAATCCGAGAAGAGATCGAGAGGAGCTTTCTTTTCTGATTGACGAAGCGATTTCACGGCCCGTATAGTAGATTAGAGCAACATTCGATTGCGGAACGGAAATTCTCCGTCCAGTCTGCCCCTCGGGGTACGATTACACTTTTCAGATATTGAAACCAATATGAATACAGCGGTCAAAATTCTGATTGTCTTCGTGACCGCCTGTTCGTTGTCATTTATGGCATTGGCAGGTGCGATTTCGTTGGGAGGTCCTAACTGGTGGGGACGCACGCAAGCACTGACCGAGTTTACATTTGAAGCGAGTGCCGGTGAAACAACGACATACTCAGCCTCTTATCGTCCGACCGGTGAAAGTGTAAAATCGGGATCGGACTCATTGGCAGATGTGGTTGTGGCGGCGTTGAACAAAGAGAGTCAGGTTCTGACGGCAAAGGAGCAGGAACTCGATCAAAGAATTGCCGCCGAGCAAGCCAATATTCAAGCGTTGAAATCTTATCAGGAAAAAGATGTTGCTGCGTTAGATGCTCGAGCTGCCGAATTTGCAGTAGAACTCAAACGTATCAATACCCAAATTACAAATACCATTAACAACAGTGCGACCCAGGAAGCCGACAGCGTTGCTGAAAAGTTACAAGCGATGACGTCTCAGGGAGAACTGTTGAAAAAACGTCGTGAAGATGTTTTAAGACTCCGCGATCAATTGGCCTTGGTGCGGACTGACCGAGATCGTTTGGCAGAGCAGAAGCAGGAACTGGAAGACATTCTGGTATTACTGGAATCCAGCATTACACAATTGGAACGTCGATCTCAGCAGCTTCAGGATCGATCAAAATAACGATGATTGGCCAGTGATGGCCTTATCCATAATCAATTACCGTTTCCTCGCCACCGCGAAGGGATAGAGTTATGAGTTTTTTCGGCAAGTTGCTCATTGTTTTTCAGGTACTGTTCAGCTTTGTTTTCATGGCGTTCGCCGGTGCTGTTTATACAGCTCAAGTGAACTGGAAGGCCAAGGCAGACGGTCTGCAACAGCAACTCACTACCGCGAATCAGCAAGCTTCACAGCAAGCGACGTTGTGGCAAACAGAGCGATCGGCTCTCGAAAATCAAGCCAATGATCTGCAAAGCAAGTTTCAGACGGCTCAGGCTGACTTCAATAACGCCAAGAATGAGTTGGACGGCTTGAAGCAAGATTACGATCAACTGAAGACGATCGAGAAAGTCTTTGAAGCAGAATCGGGATTGTCGAAAGAAGAAGCGGAAGCACGCCGCGAGGAAGCTTATCGTCAACGTGAAGTGAATCGTCAGCAGAATAAGACTTTGGAAGATTTGGTCATCGCGTTGCGAGATGCCAAGGACGAAATCTTTTCCATGAGTAAAGAGATGGAAGCGATGGAGCGGAAACATGTTGCCGCCCTCGAAGACCTCGCCACCTACAAATTGATGGCTCGCGCGAATGGCTGGTCGCAAGACCCCAAAGAATATGCCCGAGCACAAGCTCCCGCACCATTGGTTAAAGGGATTGTGATTCAAGCCAAAGATGCCAATGACCGCGGTACCGAACGGCTCGTTGAGATTTCACTCGGTGAACGTGACGGATTAGTCGCGGGGCACGAGTTGTATATCTTCCGACCGGCAGGTCTCAACGAAGGACGACCGATGTACCTCGGTTCGATCCGACTGGTCACTGTGACCCCCAACCGTGCTGTTGGTACGGTGATTGAAAAAGCCAAAAACGGAACTATTTCAAAGGACGATCATGTCACCACGCAGCTCTGATAGCCCTGGAATTTACGACGGATTACTGCTTCTCTCTGTGGGAGCAATTATCGTTGGAATTATCTTCCTCTTTCTTGAAATTCAGGAATACGGCGGTCAAATTGCCCCGTAATACTCCCATATTGCGCAGAGCCCCATGTTTTTAGGGATTCTGTCTGTATGAAGGAGCTTGATTTGGTGGGGTGAAGTGCCTCTTGCGACATTTAGTAGACTGACATATAAGTCCCGTTCCTGATTCAGGTTCGGGGCTTTTTTTGTGCGCTTCGAGTCTGGACATTCCCAACCTAATTTGTTGAGGCAAACGAGCAAGGATGCTCCACCGTCTTCGTAACTGGATGGCTCCGCAGATCGCTCTCGATCTCGGTACGACCAACACGCTGATTTCCATGCGTGGTGAGGGTGTCGTATTGAACGAACCATCCGTTTTGGCGTTGCAGAACGACAATCGTAAGATTCTCGGTAAAGGGGCAGCCGTCGGAAAGCTGGCCCGTCAGATGATTGGTCGTGCTCCCAAATCCATTCGAACGGTTCGTCCACTCAGCCGGGGTGTCATTACCGACTATGAATTGTGCGAGGCGATGTTGCGCTACTTTTTTCGGAAAGTGTCCGTCAACGGTTGGAACACTCGACCGCGCGTTTTGATTCCTGTCACGGGAGGAATCACGATGGTCGAACGGCGTGCGGTCTTCAACTCGGTGGAACGCGCGGGGGGAGGCAAAGTCTTTCTCATTGGTAAAGCCAAAGCCGCCGCCATCGGGGCCGGATTACCGATTTCAGAACCTCTGGCCAGTATGGTATGTGAGATCGGTGGTGGGACGACTGAAATTGGAGTGTTCTCGATGGCTGAGACGGTGGCGTCGCAGTCACTCCGTATTGCCGGGGATGAGTTTGATCAAGCGATTGTCGATTATCTCCGCGAACGATTTTCATTACGCATTGGGATTCCGACCGCAGAGCGTTTGAAGCTGGAAATTGGTGCCGCGTTTCCGCTCGAACAAGAACTCTCTCGAGATGTCAGTGGTCTGGATATTGTCAGCGGCGTGCCTCGAAAAATGGTGATGACAAGTGAAGAGATTCGGGAAGCCGTGCGTAGGCCTTTGAATCAGATCCTCAGCAAGATCAAACAGGTCATCGAAAGTTGCCCTCCCGAACTTGTCTCTGATCTTGCCGAAACGGGAGTCGTTTTATCGGGTGGTGGCTCGATGCTTCGTGGAATC
>Ga0181596_10003153_pt1 | contig 15504 bp, 10 predicted proteins | sample 041ome_6_FD_148655 | JGI IMG/M metagenome (GOLD analysis project Ga0181596, IMG submission 148655) | Coastal salt marsh microbial communities from the Groves Creek Marsh, Skidaway Island, Georgia - 041402US metaG (spades assembly) | ecosystem: Environmental > Aquatic > Marine > Intertidal zone... | reverse complement strand
CACCGCGGCGAGACGTAAAGCCTACACAGAAAGAGTTGAAGTCATTCTCGAGCAATATGATATAGAAAAATAGTGAAAAGAAAGAGACAAAACTGTTGCCCGAGCGCGTGAGCGCGTGAGAGCGTTCTCGGCTTTTGTTCGTTTCCGGCTCAGAAGAAGCGAAAGTTCATCTTCCTATCGCGCGACGTGAACTACTACACTTATCACATCGCTCGTTAGAATCATTAAAGGAGCAATGCGGTAAAAAATCATCATCGCCGTAAACAAAACGTTTCATGTTCATGGGAACCTCGCCGCGCGCTCGCGCGAAGAAACAAACACACGCGAGATCTCACAGTGCGAAAGAGAAGAAAAAAAGAACAACGTACCAAAGGACTCGGCGGTTTCATGATCGTCGCGCACGCTTCGCTGATGGACATCCCGCTCGCTTTCGCGCGCGTCAATCGTTTCGCTTTTTCCGGATGGTGCGCTAAAATCTATAAAGAGAGAGAGAAAGTTTCGTCGTCGTCAGCGCTCGCAAAACCACATGTCTTTTTAAATACGCGAAGAAGAGGGCGAAGAAGAATTCATTCGCGCGCGTGAATAAAACGCGTGATTAAACTCCCGACGCGAACGAAAATAGCATCTCGAAACAAAAGCATCATTACCCAAACGTTCCCGAGCGCGCCTTTCGGGGAGAGTAAGTCGATGGAGTAAAACATAATATAACAACAACAACAACAACAACAACGACAACTCTTTTCTCTTCGTTGGTTTTGCGCTTATTTCGTGTCATCAGTTGTGAGGAAAAAATTGAAGAAAAAACACAAAACGGCAGAGAAAAAATGGCGACGACGACGAGCAATAACATCAAGAGCTTACACGAAAAGCTCCGCGTGGATTCCGGGAGCTTTCAGCAGTTGCAACAAGGTTTGTTCTTTTTATTCATCGCGTTCTTTCTCGGTAAAAACTGACTCTCTCTTTCTCTTTCTCTCTCGCATCGCGCACGATGCGACGATGAAAAACAGAACTGCAAGCGAACATCGAAGCACGAAAAACGTTCACGCAACAAGCGACGGAAAACGAGATGGTGTTGGAAGAGTTGAAATCTTTAGAGGAAGGCGCGAACGTGTATAAACTGATCGGGCCGATGTTAGCGAAACAAGACGTGGTCGAGGCGACGAGTAACGTGACCAAGCGATTGGAGTTCATAAACGCGGAGAGGTTGGTGAAACATTTTGTTGACTTTTCTCGTTCTCGTTCTTTTTGTTTCTCGTCAAAGCCTTTATTCGTTTTTGATGAATACGCGTCGAACGTTTACTGATTGCACGTTTTCTCTCCTATATTATTCGCACGCAGAACGCGATTGGAAAAAGCCGCGGAGGCTATCGAGAAGAAGTTCGATCAGACACAAAGGGATATTCAGATTTTGCAGCAGCGAATAGCGCAGTTGTCCACGGGCGCCGCCGCGGGCGGAGGCGGCGCGATGTTGGACACGGCGTAACTTAGCAGAGAAGAGTTTTAGAAGCATGTATTACTTACATTATATATCAATTAAGGATTAGCAGCAAATAATTGATTTCACATCTATTTCTACAGCGCTACGCATCTATGTGACTATTTATGTGATCTATTTTTATGCTTTATCGCGGACCGCGATGTTGCGTCCCCGAACGCATGTTTCGAAACGAGTCTCTCGAGCGCATGGCGCGTTCGCTCAAAACACGTTTCGGTGGCACCATTGCCGGATTCGGCCAGACGCACGATTGCGCTTCTTCTGCCGCTCCTCGCAAGTGGTCGACTTTTGAGCGCAAAAGCTTCTTTTTTTGCGTCTCGGCGATGTAACTTTCGACGTTGTCCTTCTTGAACGCTTCAAACGCGTCCAAGTTGGCGCCACGAACTCTCTTCACGAAGACTTCATCCTTTTCGGCTAAAAGCTTCATTGGAAAGGGGTCTGGCGCGGCGTTGTATTCTTCCATGAATCGGTGTCTTGGCTTAATGCGCGTATCGAGCGCCAAGGACCAATACGCCGGAAACGAAATTGCCGTTTGTTTCGTGCCGCCAAGCTCGTCAATTAAGTACTCGTACTTTGGTCGCAAGTTATCTTCCAAAGACAACGAGAAGAACGTGTTCAAGCGACTAATCGTTTTCGCTACTTCTTCGTCGTTCATTTTACAATCTTTCGCGAGAAAATTTACGTGCTCTTTAATCCCATCGAAGGAATATTGCAACGTTTGCGGGTGGCGAAGAATCAACTTGGCGACGTTTTCGTGCGATATCCCCAAATCCTTCAAGAATTCCACTCTCGGTGCGATTTGATCCTCCACCGAGAACGTCAACACCGCCGGGTTTCTCGTGATGACTTTCGCCAAATCTTCGGACGCGATCCCTAACTCGTGCCTGAAATAATCCACTCTCGGTTTCAGAGAGTTTTGCACGGATAAGTGTAAAATCGAAGGCTGCTTGGAAAGCACCGATGCCAACTCCTGCGTATCCAAACCCAAATGCGTTAAATATCTGCACCTCGGGATGGAATGCCTATTTCTTTGCAACAAAATCTGCGGGTCTTTGCTCACAATCTTCACTAAACTCGTCCCTTCTAAACCTAATTCTGACTTCAAGTATTCCACTCGAGAGATAATCTTCGAGACTGGTTTCGAGAACAGTTGTTCTTCGCTTTGTAACATCAACTTCTCCAAATCCTTTTCTTTAAACCCAAGGGAAACCATATACGTCAACATCGGCCGATGTTTCTGTTCCAACGACAAGTTCCTCCGCAACTTCTCGAACGCTTTATCCGGCATCTGTTCGTACTCTTGGTACTCCATGGAGTAATAGTCCACGAACGCTTGGTACTCTGATTTTTTCGTCTGACTTTGCATCTGAGCGCTCGATTTCTTCGACGACGACGAACTCGTCGTCGCCGCTATTCCTCTCTTCGCCTCCTGTTCCTCCATCGCCAAAGAAATCTTCCCCCCAAGACCGCTACTTAAAAATTTCTTCTTCGCTTTCGTCTTTTTCGATTTTGGCGCCATCGGCGCAAACAAATTCGCCAAGTCTTCCTCCGCGTTCTTCTCTATAATCTGCGCAACCGGTAAACTTCTCCTCGACGCGTTTGCATCCGTCGACATCTCTTCCACGCTTTTCATCGCACTTTGACTCTCGCGAACCTTCGCGACCGTTCCTTCTCCTTCATTTTTGTTCGTCGTTTTTCTGCTTAATTTCACCGCCGTCGTCATCCTCGTCGCTCCCCTCAATTGCGGCTTCGAGGACGAAGTCTCCTTCGACTCGAAACTCTTCGGTGGTTCCGATATCGCGCACTTCAACGTCATCGAGGAAGAAAACATATTTTCAACCGTTCAAATGTAACTCTGTTTGGATGAAAGTACGTTCGCGTCGTCGTCGTAAAGTCGGCGCTCTCGAGAGATGTGTGAGAGATTTTTGCTTCTTTGAAATGACGTGTGAGTCACTTTTTTCTCTCGTTTTCCTCAAAATTTTAGGGGGCAGAGAGAATTCGTCAAAGCGCCTAAAGAGGGAAACAACTCTTCTCTCTGTTCCTTGAGAGAGAGAGAGAGAGGGAAAGAAGTGAAGAAGGAAAGAAAGAGAGAGAGAAGGGCAAAACAACAGAACTCGAGAACACACACAGAGAGAGAGAGTGCTCTCCGCGAGAGAGAGAGAGAGAGAGAGAAGGAGAGAGAGAATTTTGATTTCTCAAAGCCGCCGAAGAATCGATTGGAGCAGACCTCTTCTTTCAGGTTTTTACATTCTCAGTCAACAACATCAACGCTCCGCTTGAAAACAAAAACAAACGATGATGACGACGACGACGACGATGCCGACATCATCATCGACCACCGAAGCGTTTTTCTCGAGAAGATCTAGAGCTGCGTGTGTTCTTCGCGGCGGGACGAAGAGGAGGACACCTTTTTTATCGTCAGCAGCCGACAAAAACGGGGAAAACGGGAACCCCGGGGATCGTCGTCGTCATCCGAAAGAACAGTGGCGAGTGTCTCCGACGCCACCGGGTGGCGGGAAAAAGAACGCGTCTTCGAGTTTACGCGCGATTCACGACGCCGTGAACGAGGTGAAAAACGCGAAAGATTTGAGACAGAGTTTACACGAGCTGAGTAAACACACGAAAGGACCTACCACGTCGACGACGGCGCTTCCACCGAAGGATATCAAGACGCAGGAAAGGCGAAGAAAGCAAGAGAGGAGGGCGGTTTTGGAACACATGATCGAAAAAGTGGATTCGAAAACGCACGCTCGAGATATCGAGGAGGAGGATGCGGACGGTCCTTCTTCGTCGTCGTCTTTGACGACGCATACGAAACACCAAATCATTTATCAAGGCGTGGACGGCGGTTTCGTCGTCGGGAGCGAGAAGCCGAGAAAGCACACCGAAGCGTGCGCGTGCCCGAACTGCAACTTCTTACGAAAGCGCATATTGGAAGATAGAGGTAGAGACGAGGTAGAAATTCGAGTGTTAGAGGATGATAGAGTGTTGGAGATGGTCGGGGACGACCCGGAGGCGGTTTTAAGACCGGAAACGACCATGGCGAACGAGTTGAGACGACGCGAGAGGATTTCGATGGCGAACAGAGGCAACGTGCCTTGGAATAAAGGACGTAAACATTCGCAGGAGACGATCGAAAAGATTCGACAGAAGACAATGGAAAGGATGAAAACACCAGAAGTTCGAGCGAAGATACGAGAGGCGGCTTTGTTGAACGCTGGGAAGTTGTCTCCGCACACGAAGGCGCGCATATCGCTTTCCGTGAGAGACGCGATGAAGAAGAAAAAAATTGAGAAAATCAGCGACGAGGAAAATCGTTTGGTACCGAAAGAGAGTAAAATTGGTTTAGCATCGTACGGTGCGTTCGGGAGAAGAGCGTCGGCGGTTGGACGCGTGTATTTTGGAATTACGAGCGAATATGAACGCCTCGCCGTGGAAAATAGAAAGAAGAGGGAGGAACAAGAGAGGCGCAAAGAAGAGAGGAAAAGAGAGACGCAACAACGACAGATGGATGCAAAGGCGAAGAAAGAGGCGGAGAAACGTTTGCGAATTCAACGTGGGTTAGCCTTGCCGACGAAAAAAAGAACGCGCGCGCATAACGAGAAAATTTCTGCGGCGATTAAAGCCAAGTGGAAAGACCCGGAGTATGCGAACAAGTTAAAATCTGTGGCGCACGGCGGCTCGCGAAAACCAACAGTTTACGCTTCATCATCTTCTTCTTCATCATCTTCCGGTGATGGAAAAAGAGAGAAAAAGGAGAAGAAGAAATACAGTAAATACGATCCTGAACGTCGGACTCCAGACGCGACTCCTGCTTCTCAAGAGAAACAACAGTACAGGCGGATGAAGAGAATGGCGGAGATGCAAGCGCAGATTCGCGAACTCGAAGCCAAAAAAGCGCAAACGGAATCGTTGTTGGGCCAAATGAAAATCGCCAACGACGCCGCAAAAGTTGCCGTTTTCAGCTTTGAACAAAAACTCGCGAACGGTGCTTCGATCACGGACGACGATTTTGATAACGACGCGTACGAAAAAGCCAGCTTAGCAAAGGCTAAAACGGAAGAAATGATTGCCGGTTTGTGCGTTTCCATCGAGTCCATGGAGTTGGACATCCAAGACGTCAGTCGAGAAGAGACGAAATGGGCGAGACGATACAACAAAGTGCTCATGGAACAAAAAGAAGAGGAAGCGGCTCGCACTGCCAACGAGAAGAAGATGAAAGCGTATTTGCTCCGCGAGAGAAAGAAGAAAACCGAGGAGGAGTTGAGACAGGAAGAAGAGGATCGGCAAAAAAGAGCGGCGACGGCGGCAAAGTTGAAAGAAGCGCTCATGAAAAACAAAAGCGTCGTGAGCAGCAGGAAGGAGAAAGACGAAGAAGTAGAAGACGAGGATGATAATGGCGACGACAATAGAACCCCAGCTAGAGCTAGATAATAATGCGTATTGTGATCCTATTTACATATATAAATAAGCGATACGCGCGTGCGCCAGAGAACAAACACACATTGAACACCCTCTTCACAAAGAAGGAAAATAAAATGCAGCCCCCCCCTCCCCTCCAATTTAAGGACGACCTTCGAAAGCACTCGAAATTTTGGTGAAAAATTCTTGAGCCTTCACGTTTTGCCATTTGAAACCCACACCTGCGACGCCACACGAGCGACCAACGATCAGGCCTCAAACAAAAAAAAGAATTTTCGTAACTCTTCACAACGAAAGAAGAAGAAGAACGCGTTAAAAAGAACGACGCCGCGAGGAGAGACACCCCCTCGGCTGATAAGTCTAGGACAACTCTTACTCTCTCTCCTTCTCGAGTTGCGAGAGTCAAGCGTGGTGGTGTCTTGTGTATAATTTTTCGAGCACCAACGGAGAAAAGTTCGAAAAAAAAAGAATTGAAAGATAGATTTCTTTCCGGTCTTCCGTCTCGTCATCTCGGCGACCGAAAGAAGAAGAGTTTCTTTGCATCCTCATCGGAAGAAGGCGAGATATGGCTGGGTACGTTTTATATTTTCTTTCGACAAAGAAAGAGTTGATCTCTCGATGTGTTGTTGCGAGAAGATCTGCGCGATCGATCTTCTTCTTTGCTTTGCAAACGCGCGCAAAGTTCGTACGTTTCGCGTTCGACGGTCGGGGTGAGATTGAGATTGGAAAATTACAAAAACCCCCTCGAAAGTTGAAAAACGCACACATGCGGCTGCCTCCAATGCGAGAGTCTTTTCCGCGGACGACTCTGAAGAAACACTTTGGACTGACCCTTTTAACTTCTTCTTCTTCGTACACAAACAGACAACCGCAAACGTTAACGAATAACCCGCCCCCGGGTGCGGGGATAGGAACGAACGGCGGGGCGCAAGTGGACGACGCCGCGAGAAAACAAGACGCTTTGAGTTATTTGCGACACTTGAAAGATCGCCTGAAAGATAGGAAACAAACGTACGACGAGTTTTTGGAAATCATGAAGGAGTTCAAAGCGCAGAGGTGAGTTTTTTTTTTGCAACAAAGTTTGGGCTGCTTTTTGGTTTTGGTTTTGGGTGACGAGAGAAGAATTTTTCAAAACGTTTTTGAACGCGCTCGCCGCGAAGAAGGAGAGGATGTAAACCTCGCCAATCTCTTCTCGTTTTCTATTCGTTGCTTGATAGTTGTGTGCGTTTGTGCTGACGCGTCGTGATGACACTTTTTCCTTTTGTCTTTTTTAATATACGAACTGAACAGGATTGATACGGAAGGGGTGATCAAACGCGTGAAGAAAATTTTCAAAGGCCATCGGGATTTGATTTTAGGCTTCAATCAGTTTTTACCTCGAGGGCACGAAATTCGCGTGGAAGATATCGAGAGAGAAGAACGGGAAGAGGCAAAGCGACAAGCGCAAGGGCAAAAGCCGCAAGTGGAGTTTGTCCACGCGATTTCGTACGTGAACAAAATCAAAACTCGTTTCGCGAGCGACGAGAGAGTGTACAAGACGTTTTTGGAGATTTTGAACATGTATAGGAAGAATTTGAAATCAATTTCACAGGTGTACGAGGAAGTCGCGCAATTGTTCAAGTCACACAACGATTTGTTGGAGCAATTTACGTACTTTTTGCCGGATTCGACGCAACAGGCTGGGCAAGGCGCCACCGGAAGAGGGAAAGGCGGGCGAGGCGCTGGCGCGAAGGCGGCTCGGGCGCAACAAGTTCCGGGGCAAAATAGAAGGAAGCAGAAAGGTGGCATGGTAATTGACCAGGCGCAGCAAGATGAGATCACGGAGGAGAAGAGAGCGGCGTTGCAGTTAGCTAAGGAGCTTTCATATTTTGATAAAGTCAAAGCGAGGTTGCGTTCGAAAGACCAATACGCGGATTTTTGCAAGTTGATTACTCTATTCAACGCGGATTTAATTTCCAAGATGGAACTTCAAGGTTTGGTGATGGACATTATTGGGAGATTTCCTGAATTGGTGACCGGATGGAACGAGTTTGTCGCGAGATGCGAATCGATGGACTTTGAAGCCGCCGAGGCGCCGGCGGCGAAGAAAGCAGCCGGGATGAAACTCACGACGCGGGAAGTCACAAAGATGAAAGCGTCCGCTGCGAGAGAAAAGTTCTTATCCAAACCAATCTCTGAGTTGGATTTATCGACGTGCGAACGATGTGGTCCGTCCTACCGTTTGTTGCCGAAGAACTTTCCGAAAATGCACGCGAGCACCCGAACGCCTTTGTGCAAAGAAGTATTGAACGACAATTGGGTCGCGGTGACCTCTGGGTCCGAAGATTACTCGTTTAAAGCCATGAGAAAGAACCAGTACGAAGAAGCGTTGTTTCGATGTGAAGACGATCGCATGGAAATCGACATGGTGCTCGAAACGAACAAGTCTGCGATTGAGGCTTTAGAGAAGGTGCACAAGGAAATTGCCGAGATGTACACTGAAGAGGCGAAAGTCGTTCCAGAGCCCGCGGCCGCGCCGGTGAAGAAAGAAGAAGAAGCTTCTGCCGCTGCTGCTAAACAGACCGATGGCGCCGCGACTACTGGAGGTGAAGCGTCTGCTCCAGTTGAACCCGCGGAAGGTGCAGCTAAGGAAGACAAGAAAGATAGTATGGAAGTTGACGCCGCCAAACCGGCGGAAGCCGCTGCCGTGGAAAAGCCGGCTGCCGCACCGGTGAAAAAGTCGAAAGAAGAAGTTCACGGCGAGAGATTAGCACACTTTCTTCCGGAAGGTACGGTTTCTACAATCGTTTTACGTGCCGTTGAACGAATCTACGGCGACCGCGGACGCGAGATGCGATTCTTGACGATGAACGCGCCGTGGGCTACTATCCCGGTAGTCTTGAGACGTTTGAAACAAAAATCCGAGGAGTGGCAAATCTTGAAAACAGAAATGCTTCCGACTTGGAACGATGTCTGCGCGAAGAACTACAACAAATCTCTCGACCATCGATCCTTTTACTTCAAGCAAGCCGATAAGAAGAACTTATCCGGCAAAGGTATGACGCAAGAGATCAAGGAAGTTTCGGACAAGAAGAAAACGGCAGACGACGCCATTGGTGCGAGAGCCTCGAAATCGCCCGGTGAATCCCCAGATTTGACCTTTGAATACGCCGAGCGCAATGTCCACGATGACGTCTACGCCGTCACGCGCTTTTCCGCTCGCGAAATGATGTCGGGGGAACCGGCTAATAAAGTCATGACGTTCTATAGAGACTTTCTGGAACCGTTCTTTAAAATCAAGCGCGATAACGAGGATGATTTTAAAGATATGACGGCTGAAAACTGCGCGAAAGCCGTCAAAACTGCAGAAGCGAACGCTTCTCCGAATGGGAAAAAGAAAGGTAAGAAAGGCGCGAGCAAAGATTCGAAGAAGAAATCATCGGAAGACGATGACGCAGACGAAGACAAAGACGAGGAAATGGAGAAAGAACCGGATCAAGAAACCGTGGACGAAGGTGACGAGGAAGAGGAAGAAGATCCAGAAGACGAAGGCGTCGCGAGCGTCAAGAAACGTGCCGCTACGCCGAAAGCTTCGAACAAGGAAACGACCGCCGCGGAGGCTTTGGAGAAGGCTCTCGGCTTAACCGGCAACGACGACGACGACGACGACAAGACGAAGGATTCCAGCGAAAGCGACGGCGACGAGAACGATTCTTCCGATTCCGAAGACGGCCAAGACGCGAGGTACAAATCGTGCAGGCCGGTATCCGGGTTCGTTGTCGACGGTAGCTCAAACTCGAAAACTCGATACGTTGATTTGCCCGGTAAAGTCTTTTACGGCGACGAAGGTTTCTATCATCTCATGCGCTTGCATCAGCACTTGTACGATCGTCTTCAAACGGCCCGTGCTTCGGCGACGGCCATGGCAAAGAAAACGAAAGGGAAGAAAGCCGAAGACGTCCACAAAGAGTTCTTGACTCTTTTGTTTAACTTATTGAACGGATCGACGGACCAGTCGCAGTTTGAGGACGATTGTCGTTTGCTCTTAGGCGCGAACTCGTACTTACTCTTTACGCTGGATAAACTCATCTACAAGTTAATCAAACAAGTTCAAGCTTTGTTAGCGGAAGACATCGACGCGAAGCTTTTACACCTCGCGGAGTACGAAGCCACGCGCGACGCGCCGTTCCACGAGGGAGTATACCACGCCAACACGTGCGTTTTGCTCGGTGACGAATGTGCGTATAGGATTGGCAGCGAAAACAACGGCAAGACGCTCCAAATTCAACTCTGCGAACCGTCTTTAGATAAGATTGACGTTAAAGCGGGAGCGATGGATGGTCATTTTGCGACGCACTTAGAAGGATTCTTGCACGTTGCCGCGCACGAGGACATGACGCTCGTCGAAACTGGCGATAAAGAGACGGACGAAAAAGAGCGAGCGCCAGTGTTTTTGCGCCGCGCGAAAAAAGGGGCCGGTTTCGTCGTCCACTCTGCCGCAGGCGAAGCGGATTCGCAGCTCAGTTACCAAAGCGCGATGACCAACGCGAGCATTCAAAACGCGTTGGAGTGTAAAATCTCCTGCTCAACGTCCAAAGTGTCTTACGTTTTGGATACCGAAGACGTTTTCTTCCGTTCTCGCGTCCCACCTGGCGGCTATTCGGCGAAATCCTCCGCGCCGCCGGCTAAGAAAGCGAAGAAAGGCAACAGCAAAGACAAAGCCGTCGCAGTCCCTCAACCCGCGGCAAAACCGCTCTCGCGCAAAGAGAAACGCAAAGCGAAGAGCGCGAAATCCAAAGCTCAAATCGAGAAATTCCGAGCGTGGATCGAGAAGAAAACTGCCGAAGCGACCGACGACGAGGAAGAGGACAAGAAAGACGTCAAAGACGAAGAGAAGAAAGAGATGGCGGAAGAGAAGGACGGCGGCGACGAAGCGGAACCCATGGACGCGGCGTAAACGGTAACAATACTAATACTAATAATAACAATAACATGAATAATAATAACAACAACAACAACAACAACACACTAAGCAATAATAGTATAGAGAGAGAAAGAGAAGTCAGGAGGAAGAGAAGAGAGAGAGAAAGCTTTAATAAAATCGTTTTTTATAATACAGAGTACTTAAAACACCATCATCGTTTCACGACAGTTTCCCTCACATCTTTCTTTCTGTTTCTGTTCCAACGGATTCTCTCCAACGCGCGCATGTCACTTTGTCGATCAACGACATCTTTATCTCAATTCACCAGTCGAGGAGGACTCAGGCGACCACCAGCGCGGTCGACATCATCGAGAAGAACTGTTCGTACACATATCGAAATGGCTTCCAACGCGAACGCAGGAGGAGGAACAGAAAACGCTTACGTTTTGTTAACCTTAGAGTACGTTCCAAACATGCTGGAAAAGCGAGGTCCGTACCGTGAGGAGCACATAAACGGGGCGAAGAAAGCGTTCGAGGAAGGGACGTGCGCGATGGCGGGCGCGTTGACCGACCCGGTGGATACCGGCGTGTTTGTGTTCAAAAACGTGGATAAAGACTACGTGGAAAACTTCGTGAGAAACGACGCGTATTATAAAGCGGGGTTGGTGCCGACATATACGATTCGACCGTGGATGGTTGTGGTAGGGAATTAGAGCGTCTTTCGTTTGAGTGGTATGTGTTATACATGAATCGATGTTGAGTACTGTGTGTAAACGTCTCCTTCTCGATGCTACGCCGCGGCGACTCTCGTCGTTCCGGGAGTTCTCGCCGATGCACTTCTCCCGAGGACGACTCCACTTGCGGTTGTTCGCTCGCGGAGAAACAACGCTGATTTTAATTCTGCGTTCTCCGCGGCAACCACCTCGAACTGTTGTATCGCTCTTTCCAAGTTCTTTTCCGCCACCTCTCGTTTCTCTTCGCACGTTTTAATCGATTTTTCGAGGAAATCGAGGCGTTGGACTTTCCTCTCGGCGCGAATTCGCTTCTTCTCCTCGCATTCCGCCTTTGCCTCGGCGAGCTTTGCGGGCGTTTCGGAAGCCTCGGCTTTCGCTTTTGCTCGCTTTGCCTCCGTTTCCGCGTGGTACACCCTCCTCTCCAACTCTGCGATTCTCGCGGATAACTCCACCGTCTTCGCCTCGGCGGATTCCTTCAACCCTCGATAATACAGTTCTGTCTTCTTCATGTGCTCTTCGCTTTCCTTCTCTAAAATGTCAAGCTGTTTCTCTTTGCTCTTCGTCAATCGTTCCACTGTCTCCGCTAAAGTCTGCTCTGCTTTTTCGAAGTGCATCCTCTCCCTCCTCGCGGCGACCTCGCGTTCCTTTTCCCTCTTCTCCTCAAACTCCACGCGCAACTTCGTAATCTCTTTCATCCGCTCAATCTCGCTTTTCCTCACCATTTCTTGACATTTCACCTCCCTCTCCGCAATCTTCCTCTCTTCTTTGCGTATTTTCTCTCTCATCTCCTCCACTCTCTTCTCGAACGTGCTCTTCGCCTCCCTGATCGCCTCGGTACTCTCCGCGCGCGAAAGGTCAACCTTCCCTTCGTTTTCTTTCTGCTCGTGTTTAATCTGTTGCACCTTCGCTCGCACTCGAACGTCCGCTTCATCTTCCACGTCATCGATGCGTCTCTCGTACTCTCGCGCGATCGATTCGCTTCGCTCCAAAGCTCGTTTAGAAATCTCCCAAAACGCGTTTATTTTGTCTCGTTCCAACTGCGCGTGGTTTCGATACGCCGCTTCTTTCGCGAGTTCGGTTTCCAATCTTACGATTTTCGTTTGCAGTTCGGAAAGGACGAACGACGACGAAGAGGAATGCTCTCCTCCCGTCTTTGCCGACTTTGAAGAAGAGGAAGACGACGAAGCGCGCTCTTTCTTTCCTCCTTTCGTCTTCTTGGCGGTGGTTTCGGAACTCTTTTTCTTCTTCCCGGTGTTGTTGTTGTTCGATGACGACGACGACGTGGCGGCGGGCATGTCGTGTCGCGAAAGGCGCTCGAATAATAATCGGCAATCGATCGATTGGGTTTAGTACTCGTGAGCGGCGTATCGAATGCGCGCGTGGGTATCGATTCCTCTCTTTTCAAAGAGTATTTATGTTGGGGAGCGTGCGTCTATTTTTGGATCCTCAAAGGTCAACGTAAAAAAAAATCTTTCTCCTCTTGCGCGGCGGGTTAGTAGTAAGTAGATATTTCATCACGCGGCATCTTTCACGTCTAATAACTCGACCTCGACGATAATCTCGCTCCCGGGAGGGATCTCGCCTTCGCCTTGGTCGGCGTAGCCTAAATCCGCCGGCGTTTTGATAATTCTGCGACCGCCAACTTTCATACCTTCTAAAGCACCCGGAACGTACACCACCGGCGGTATCGCCGGTCCAGTCTCGCCATTAAATAACCCCCCACCGCCTTCGACGTTTGCGTTCGCGGTTTGTTTTTTAGGCACGATCATCGTCGCTTCTCTCGTTAACGTGTACTTTTCCACCGGCGAGTTCGGTCCCGCGCGCGAACCACCTTTTTGTACCGTCACGTCCACGGTAGTCTCCACTGGTCCCAACAACAACGCTCCAATTTCTTGAATTGGTAAGTTCGCCAAATCTTTCGTCCCATCAATCTCTAAAATCACGTCGTTCGCTTTAAATCCAGCCTTCGCCGCCGGCCCGTCCGGCGACACTTTCACCACGTACAACTCCCCAAGTTCCGGATCAATCCTCACCTCTGCACCGATACCGTTTACCGTTTTCCTCTTCAAAGCCTTCGAGTACTCCGTCGGCAACTTCCCGTACGAGAACTGCATCGGTTCCGATACCGTCCTGTTCCCGCCTAGCGTTCTCGCCGTCCTCGTCGAGAGGACGGTCAAACCTCTCAATTTCACGTCAAAGTGAATGGTCGCCAAAGACCCGGACTTTATCTCTTTCCCGTCTCCCACTCTTGAATCTCCAAACTGAACGCCCGCATGTTCCTCGCCCCGAAACTGAAACGGTATGGACGTTTGTAAATTCAAATCGCTCAGCGACGCGCGTTTCGGCTTCAACTCTTTCTGAAAGCCAATCGCAAAGGCTGAGGGAGGGAAAGTGAACAAAGACGTCGTCGACGAGAGCACGAAGGCCAAAGCTGACGACGACACAACGGACGCTTCAAAAAAAGCTCGCCTCGACGTCTTGTTGTTCAAACTGTGTTCTTCTTTGTCTTCTTTGTCTTCTTCTTCTTCCGTGGCGGTCGCGTTCGTGTCGACAGAAGAAAGAGTTTTGATGTCGTCGTCGGGGAAACTTCTTCGTCGCGTGCGTGTCCTAACGCTGCTCCTTCGTCGCGCAACGGCGGCGGTCGAAGGCGTGCAACCGACCATCGCTAAAGTCGTCATCATTCTCGTAACGGTAGAGCAGCGAAAGTCTGATTCTAAAATGCCTCAAAGTAGTAGTGCGTCGCTGTAGTACGTCGAGAGAGAGATTTGTGAAGCGCAGTTTTCGTTATCCAAAGAGTGAAAGATATTCCGTTACGGATGAAAAATTTTGCGCGGTGGTGCGTATACTTTAGTATTATTAATATCATTACGTCGTCGACGTGTGTTCCGTGATGATGACTGCGACGATGATCGCACGTTATATCGTGACGATGATTAAAAATCATCGACTCCGCTCGCGCGCTTGAAGGCGACGACGACGCTGGCGGCGACGAGGTTGGCGCAGACGCCGTATAAAATCGCGCTCGTTTTCGCGAACGGTTCTTCTAACGTTTTATCTTCCAAATTCAGTCGCTGCGCTCGGTTTTTTTCCTCGCCCGGTTTGAACTGGATGGAGGAGAATAACGGGCACAGACCGTAGTAGGCGAGCAAGATGCCGGAGAGGAAACCGCCGAGATGATCCCAGTTGTTCACGACGTGGGTGGCGCCGTCGGAGGCGGTTTCGGAGGCTATGTAACAGAGCGCGATGGAGGAAGCGCCGATTCGAAACAGACGCGTCGTAAAGCCGCGTTGGTTCCATCCGGATTCGAGGTTGAGGACCGTGTACGTTAATATCGCGCCGTAGAGTGCGAAAACGGCACCAGAACTTCCCGCGATTAATTTCGAGCTGTCGTCGAAGGCTAAAGTCGTGATGGCGCCTCCCGTGGCGCCGAGAAAGTACACCGCTAAAAACGAAGTCGTCCCGAGCAACGTTTCGATTTCTCTCCCAATCAGCCACAGCGACACGTTCGTCGCCAAGACGTGCTCTAACCCAAAATCTGCCAAAGCAGCGGACGGTAACCGCCACCACTCGTTTTGCGTCTTCACCGCATCCGCGAACAACGCAAAATTACTAAAGAAAAACCCGCCCTCCATATTCGCTCCAGTTTTCACGGCGACGAAATCCGCCGCGAAAAAAAACAAGTGCAAAACAGCCAACCGTTCCGCCGCCGTCGGCTCTTCCGTCGGCACGTTGTATATGTTCGACAGAGGAGAAAAAAACGGACTCCAATACTTCGTCACGCCTTCCGCTCGTTGATACTTGGGTCGATTGAGCGGATTATTCGTAGTGCTTTTTTCTCCTTCTCCCGCTCGCGGGGGGCCGCGAAACCCTTTCTTAATCATCCGGAAAAGCACCGGAAGCTTCGCATCATCTTCGCCTCCTTCTCCTTCCGCACTGCTTGGGGTTTTTCT
>Ga0181596_10003145_pt1 | contig 15526 bp, 8 predicted proteins | sample 041ome_6_FD_148655 | JGI IMG/M metagenome (GOLD analysis project Ga0181596, IMG submission 148655) | Coastal salt marsh microbial communities from the Groves Creek Marsh, Skidaway Island, Georgia - 041402US metaG (spades assembly) | ecosystem: Environmental > Aquatic > Marine > Intertidal zone >... | reverse complement strand
GAAAACTCACACCGAGATCATGTGGTCTCCGAGCAAGCCGACGTCGTACGTCTTTGGCGTGCACTTTATTGAAAAGTCTGTTCTTCCGAACCTTCGATATTTACTTTCGCAGGTTCTCAGTGATGAGAACACTCAGTGGTCAGAAACTCTGCGCGAGAAAATCAATGTCTGGACTAGAACCTTGCAGTGGTCTTCGCCGACGAACGCAGAGGAATATCGCAACGCAAGTGGTCTTTTTGATGATGAGTCTCTCGTTGCAAAAAACGCTGAAATAGGGCAAGATGACATGCTCGTCGCTTACGAAACTCCGAGAGAGGAGGGAGTATGGACCTTGGATGAGAGGGGTAATGAACTTACCGACTTAGTTGACACGTGGGAGAAATCGTCAAGTGGGACAAATCGAGTGCAATCGTGGACGATGGCAACGTATGGCAGGGCTATGAGAGTTGCGTACCAGAACCTTGATCGGGAGAGTTACTTCGGTTCCGAAGACGAAAATGGCGAGTGGTCGATGCCGGACTTTTTAGACAAGCTCCAGAACGACGATGATGGGGCGTTTTCGGGGATGGGAATGAACAGTATTGCCGAGGATTCGTACGATTTGTACGTCAACGACGACACCAAAACGTTTGACAAAGACGCGAAAGGTACGCGCGTCGATGCGTCATTCAATGGAGGACAGGGTGACGTTTTGGAGACGGTTTCTACTCAAGGTGTCGCTGGAATTGGTTCTGAACCATCAGATATCTTCCTCACGTTTAGTGGCGGTGGTGCCTCTACGGAATACACGTTCACCTCGAAAGAAAACGTCGACGGGCAAGACTTTTCGTGGACTATCGAAGCCATAAGGACCAAGAACACCGATTACTTTACCAATTTATTTCATACATATTTTAGTACCAGATTCGGCGTCGGCTTCTCGGGCTCAAAGTCTCTGACGGCGGAGCGTGTCTTTGGGTGGAGCAAGTATGAAAACGTGCGCACGTTGTACAGTTTGGGCGATCCCGATCACGGAGACAAATTTGTTGTGCAAGTCAAGACCGATACGCGTTTCGGCACGCCCGTGTTTTTCGTCAAGGGCGGTCGAAGCCAGTGTCCTGGTGAACGTTCGACGATGTTTCGCGAGGGTGGAGTGTCTCTATCGGTTGATGCCGTACGAAGAACGAGCTTGAATCCAGATGAATACGCGATGTACAAACTGAAGATTACCAATGAGTCGCCGTACCGCGAGCGCGTGAATATGGGAATCGTGCTTTACGATAGCGTCACCGAGTCCATTCAGACGGTTATATCGCAAGCTTTCAAAGCCGCTGAAATTGCCGCCGGGGAGATTGACGATAATACTGCCGCGGAGGCTGTATTTCAAGTGGTCAAAGAGACTGCCGAATTGACCATGGCGTCGCAGTCGGATGAAGTGCAAAACATGATCAGTGTCGCTCTCTCCGCGAAGGTTTCTGCCGAAGCCAACAACATAACTGACGCCGATCGTGGTTGGTACGTCGCGCACAAGATTGCAAACGCGACACAGCTCGCACGCACGGCGGGATCGTCCATGTCTGGTATGACTTTCAAAGTAAACGGCCGCGAAATTTTGCCGTTTGGTGAGCCGTTACCGTTCCACGCAATCGCCGGTGAAACGCTCCAATCTCAAGCTGCTGTTCAAAACACAGAGTTCATGCTCGCCGTCTCGCGCGCGTCGCAGTCGTACACCGCAGAGTACATCGGGGTTCGACTGGTAAGCTTGTGCGAGTACGAGATGAGAGATGAATTATATCGCCCAGTCCTCGAGGACGTGGTGAGCCTGGGCGATATTACCTGGTCCAAGCCATGTCCGAGTGTAGCGTTTGACGAATCCACGCTCGTGAAGAACGCTGAAAATCCGACGGTGTCGCCAGAAGGTTCTCCTTTGGTCGTCGTGAACGCAATCAACCCAAACGATAATGTGCTCTGGCCGCCTTCGCCATGGAATGCGACGATGCTCCACACGAACCCTTCCATTCACGAAGGTTTAAAGTACGTGCGATTGCAGTATCGACCGTTGAGCGGCGGCGAGTGGATATCAGCGAAAAGTACAACTTCTACCGAAACCGACAGGAAACACAACTTGCTCTGTGACAATTCTCGGCTCGACGGATGCAAATTTGAATGGGACGTTAATAACAAATTCGAAAAGCTTCTCAGCGGATTCAAGGATGACGCATACGAAGTTCGGATTAAAAACTTTTGCGTTGGCGGCAACGCGCTAGCTGAACCTAGAGTGCATGAATTTGTTTCAGACCAGCGTCTGACGCTTCGCGTGGACACCGTTGCGCCGATTCCAGCGTCGACGCTCGCCTTCCCCGGCGCGAGCTCCGGCGTTAATTTTTATGAAGAAATTCGATGCGAGGACGCCACGTTTGACCTTTTCCGTCGCGAGGCGTTGAATTGCGATGGCACAGTTGCACATGTTCATGACGAGCTAATCGGCACGAAGGTGAGCGAGGAGGACAAAACGAAATTTTTCCGCATGAATTGCTTCAACACTGGTGGGCGTGGCTCCATCGTGGTTTCGTCGAAAGATTCCTCGAAAGTTTTTGGTGTGTACGAAGTCAAGGTTTCTTTGATAAAAGACGTCGCACTTAATACCGGGCGTGATGTTACATTTGAGCTCCGAGCGACTTGTCTTGCTCCCGCTCCCTCTTCCGCCACGGCGCAGTTAGGCGTCGCGACGTTGAGGGGCGCCGCGAGTCACGCCACCACCATTGTGAACTCCATCGAAAGACCGATTCACAGTTTGCTGCAAGCGTTACTTGTCTTCATCGCGGTTGTCATCTTTGGCGTAGTGATTAAAAGTCGCGGTTCCAACTCGCCCGCGACGTCACCCGTGAAAATGACTTCCAACTCGTATGGCGCCACCGTGTGAGTTGTTCCCAAAGCAATATGCCGTGCGAGGAGAGTGCGCACCGCGCACTGCTGGACACGCTCAAATAAATAACTTGCAATTTATTTTAACTTTTTCCGTCATGTTGCTTTTCAAGTGCCTGTAATGACATATCCAAACGCACTACCGGTACGTCATAATAAGATGTGTAATCCACGTCACACGTCGCCTCGCGCGCGCGCCGCGACGTCGCGATGGCGGACGCGGCGACGGCGCGATCGTCCGATGCGCCTCGCGATGTCGTCGGCATCACGCGCGCTGGCGTCGGCGCGAGACGCGCGTGGGCGGCGCGCGTCAAGGCGCGGCACGCGTTCGCGGTCGTTGGCGCGTTGATGGTTATCGCGATGGTGATGAATCGACCAGCGGTATCGCCGTCGTCGTCCGTCGCGCGCGTGCGTGAGAGCGATGGTGGTGCGTCTCACGATGCTGTGCATGCGCGCGCGCTCGATGGCGGCGGTCTCGACGCTGCGCGTGTGATTGAGCGCGCGCCGGTAGTGTTCGCGCGCACGCCCGGGCTCGCGGCCGCGCCGCCGACGCCACCGACGACGACAGATGGTGGTGGTGCTGATGATGTTGAGACGCCATCGAAGGAGGCTGTGACGTCGTTCGACGATAGGTCGAGCGTGCGCGCGACGCGAGACACGTTTGCACGGGATAAGGATGCGTTTTACCGCGCGTTTTTCGCCGACGCGATGAAAGACATCGACGCGTACAAAGGAGCTACGGTGAGCAAGGCGAATATGATTAGCGTCGTGCGCCGCGGTGGGCCTAAGCTGTCCTTGTACATGCTTAAACGTACGTCTGCGACGACGTTCTCTTGGACGCCCATAGCTGGGACGACGAGTTTTTGGTCGACGAATGATTTGCACGGATACGTACGAGAGCACGTGAATGAAATCGCGCGAGACTTGCCGAGTTCATTTAATGAGGCGTATTTTATCATAAACAACTTTGATGAGCCACAACTCTTAGGCAAATGTCCAGACTTGCAAGAGCTCGCGCGTCTTCATGGGAATATAATGCCAGGCGTCGTGAAAGAGGAGGACAACGTCCCACTGTGGAGCATGTCGACGGTTCGCGGATGTTTCAAAGACTTGCTCATTCCGTTCCCCGATTGGGTTGGACACACGAAGAAGAGAAGACCGGAAACCTCGAAATCATGGAATGAACGCGAAGGAAATATCACATTTCGTGGCTCGACCACTGGTAAGGGTGATGCGCAAACGAACATGCGCGCGCGCAGCATCGCTGTTCTCGCCGACGAGCCTGGTTTCGATGTCGGATTTACGGCGGTGATTCAAGGTTTCAATAGCGCCTCGGTGAGCAAGTTTATGAAACCACAAATGCAAAAAGCAGAGTTCGACAATTATCGGTTCTTGCTTGATATCGATGGTAACGCGCATTCATTTCATAGGCAGTTGCTTGTTGCTGAGGCGCGAGCCGCGATGGTGCGAATCAATGTCTTTACGGATTTCATCGCGGGCGGTTTAATCGACGGGGAGTTTTGCTACGATATTGATCCAAAAAATATCTTAAGCTCGGCACGAACAGTACGAGACAAAGTCACGGGTGATTTAAAGGCGAGTGAAACCGTCGCGAACGCGCTCAACGAGCTCATCTACTGGATGATTGAAAACGACGTGACGACGCGATATTTGCGCGACATGTTCACTCGCTACGTCACGACGGTAAAATTTACCGAGTAGACACCACTAGGGTAGTAGCACTAGTCGTAGTTATATTAGTCATAGTCACTTTTACACGTCTCTCGCACTTCTGATTTTACAACTGATACATCTGATTTTACAACACTTTCTACTTCCTTCAAACCTTCGCGTGAAAACATCGTCGTCAGTACACATCTTCTCATTTGAGAATGAGCGACGATTTTGAAAAACAAAAATTGAAATAAAAATCAAAATATCCCGGGGATTGCTCACAGAACCTCGTCAAAGGTTAGACGGGAACTCCGATTATGTCCGACCGGATGTTAATGTTGCGAGTTAAAATAAAATGATAGCTCGAAGTACAGGTGAGGTATCAAGTCACCCTATCCCAAAGAGCCCGTCCCACTCGCGCGTGGTGTGGCGCAATGAATCAGCGCGCACAAGCCAAAACTAAAACTAAAAATCGAAATATCCCGGGGATTGCTCACAGAACCTCGTCAAAGGTTAGACGGGAACTCCGATTATGTCCGACCGGTTTGTTAATGTTGCGAAGTGTACTGCGTACAGATGAGATGAACGTACTGGCGAGGTATCAAGTCGCCTTATCCCATCCATCTCATCCCTCTCCGCGAACGAATCATCATCATCACCATCATAAAAAAGCGAATAGAAAAACAAAGCCGCGTCGCCGTCGCCGCCACGCGAAAACCAAACGAGTCAGAGTAAGAATGACACTGTGCAGAGTTTTCCCCAGCACCTCCGCGCCAACGTACGAGTACGCCCGACGCATCGGTTCCTCGGTGAGAAGATTAGCTATTTACGCATACTCATCACCCTCGCCCTCGACACGCGACGTCAACGACGCACACGCGATACGACACACGCACCTTGCAACAGCGCACACACACACACACAAAACCTCGACGTCGACCGCCGCGCCAACCACCGCGACGACGACGACGACGACGCCTCAGACGACGACGACCGCGTCGCCGCGTACCCTCATCACGCACCCATCGCCCGCGTCCCCGGACGAACGCCACACCCCATCGTCGTCGTCTGAGGCGTCTGAGGCGTCGTCTGAGGCGTCGAGTGGAGTCAACGACCCGAGCGCGAGATCGCCACACTGCGCGCCTCGCGACACCGCGCGACAACGCGCGAGACGCCGCCGCCGACCGCGAACGTGCATTGAACGGGTCCGCGATCGAGGACACCGACGGCGAATCGCGACGACGAATCGCGACGACGACGACGACGACGCGTGACGGTCGACGCACACGCAAACACTGAGATCACAATCGCGCGCGCGTTGGTCGCCTCGCCATGTCGGACGGACGGTATTCGTTTTCGCTGACGACGTTCTCGCCGTCGGGGGAGTTGGTGCAGATTAAACACGCGTTGGCGGCGATTAACTCGGGGGCGACGTCGTTGGGGATTAAGGCGAAAGATGGCGTGGTGTTGGCGACGGAGAAGAAGCTTCCGAGCGCGCTCGTGGACGCGTCTACGGTGAAGAAGATTGCAACGTTGACGGATTCTATCGGGGTGACGTACTCTGGGATGGGACCGGATTTTAGAGTGCTCACGCGCATGGCGAGAAAGGAGACGCAAACGTATTACAGGACGTATCACGAGACCATCCCGGCGTCGCAACTGGTTCGGGAAACGGCGACGACGATGCAAGAGTTCACGCAACAAGGGGGTGTTCGACCGTTCGGGGTGTCGCTCTTGATGGCTGGCTTTGATGATGCAGGTCCGAGCTTGTTCCAAGTCGACCCAAGTGGGTCGTACTTTGCGTGGAAGGCGAGCGCGATTGGGAAGAATATGGTGAACGCGAAGACGTTTTTGGAAAAGCGCTACAGCGACGACATGGAACTTGAAGACGCGATTCATACCGCGATTCTTACCCTCAAGGAAGGGTTCGATGGACAAATTTCGGCGGAGAACATTGAGATAGGTGTGATTGGCTCCGACAGAATATTTAGAATTTTGACCGCCGCCGAAGTTGCTGATTACTTGGAGGAAGTGGAATAACGCACAACTTACTCTGACGTACGCCTCGGTGAGCTCGAGTCCAAGATCCGTTTAGCCCTTAGATCTACTACCGTACTACTACTGCTACATCTGCTATAACAAAGTTCTATAACTTTTCTCTAAAAAGCAACCTATTTATTGTCTACTACAGCACACCCGTCGAGTTTTCATCCCACACCGAGTCGTTGTGTGGGAAATTCCAGCTGTCGGCGGCGTCCTTTGCGCCATACATGACGTACGCCAGTGGGCGACGCTTACGCGAATGATTAGCCCCTCCTTTGTGCATGACACGATAATCGTATAGCAACAATGATCCAGGCGTGGGCATCTCCGGCAGACATCGCGGGGCAGCCGCTTGTTTTCGCGCTTCCTTTGACGTCACGTACGCCGCGTCGTGATCCCAACGATGCGAACCATGAATAAATGCCGTACCCTGAGCCGCATCGGCTGATGTCGCCACTAGCGGCACGAATACGTTCACGATGCCAAATATTCTTCCATCAGCGTGAAAGTGTTGCTCGGGGGCACCAGGCTCGGACGTGACGCATCCGACGGATTTCACTGTAAACGTTTCATCAACGTACGCACGCGCTAGAATCGGCTCCACCCATGGCGCGACCAATTTTTCTAGCGCCTGCCATTGGATAATCGCACGCGAACCGTTCGATGTCACGCGTGCCTTGACATCCTCATGCTCAGGTCGCGTGTAGTCGTATCGCAAACCCGCCCGGGCTCGAGAGCAAATTTCTGAAAATCGAAAAATGTCGCGCGATGGGTCAATGCCTTTTGCCTTGACGCCGTCGAGTAATTCGTTCAAGTACGTCTCTCCTGCATCATTCAACGCAACGACGTCTTCGCGAGAAATTATGGACAAGTTACCAACGACGAGTGGCTGTAAAATGACGAAACCGTGCTGGCGCAGACTTTCGGCGGCGCTCGAAGCAGTTTCGTCATTCGGTGCTCCGCTTTCGATTTCTTGCACACTCACGTTCAAGGTATATGCACATGCGCGGTCTACATCAAACCAACCAGCACCGTCACCATCATCATCATCGTCGTCGTCGTCATCACTAGTGGTGTTCAACGCTCGCATGCGAGGCACATCCTCCAACGAGGCTTCGGCAAACTCTGCAGCGAAATCAGCTAGAGCGTCGGCATCCTCAACCGGCACTTTTCGTCTGCAACACTCAATCAATCGATACCCAAACTTTGAGCTCGTAATTTCATCGTCATGTGCATACTCCTTGGCCGTAGACACCATGTCTTCATTCACGTAATCCAAAGCTCGCGTTTGAACATCAAATTGGCGCGCGTCCAACGCTCGCTCAAACGCCTGCGCGAGTTCCAGCCGCCGCACGCCAAACGCGGCGATGAAAATTCCATCTCGTGCTAAATGCAAATCAATGCACCGCGCCAGCGCCTCGGCGTGTTCTTCTAAATACAACATATCCGCCGCAATTATCACGTCGTAACCTCCATCGATTTCGACGTACGTGTCGTCATCCGCCCAGTCGACGGCGCGCACGCTGACTTCGCACTCCGCAGCGCGCGCGCCATACCACCCATTCCTCAGCGCGTTCGCGTGCGCCAGCGCCAGAACTGCATCGTCACGATCGGTCACGCACACGCTTGCCGCGCCGAGCGCCGCGGCGGCGAGCCCGCCCGCGCCGATGCCCGCACCGAGCTCGAGGACGTGTTTGCCTCGAACGCACGCCGGCGCGTCGTCAGACGATGCGAGATGTTCGACGAGCGCGTAGGACGACGACCAGAGGCGGCAACCGGTGCGCAGCGGCACGTTTTCGGTGTCGTGCTCGAGGGCGAGCACGATCGTGCGCGGGGCAAAGCTAGGGGTGGTGAAGGTGCGAAATTCGTGCAGCACCATGGTGTGGCGTCGGCGTCGGCGCCGAGCGTCGTTTTGTTTGTTGAAAGTTGAAATGCGTTTTGAATTATGAAAACAACACGAAAGATGGAAAATGCTACAGTACTGAAGAGAAACTAAACGTACGCACCCAGATGTTAAATAATGGGCACGCTTTTGCGGACGATGAAACGTCGAGCCATGACAACAACGGATGCGACAAAGACGATGGCTCCAGCCATGCCGAAACACAACGCGGGATCGGTGGCGAAAATGCGCCCGAATACCAGCGGCGATAAGATACGCGCCATGGAATTGATGGCGGAATCGATACCCATGACGGCACCGCGTTTCGTCGGTGGTACGCATTGCATGAGTAAAATCGGAATGGCTGGCGTGAAGAGCGGCAAACCGGCGACGTACACGATGGCCGCTGGCGGCACAAACGCCGCGACGTTCGCTTGACCGATAGCCACCAAGCCTATGGCAACGAATAATAAACCAATCACGGTGGTTTTTGTCAAACCTAATAATTTTTGCACCGGTGCAAAGAGCGTAGCGCTCACCGTAAAAGAAATAACGGATAAAGTCGTGAGCAACGCACCAATTTGCGTCGGCGACATTTCGAGCTTCTTTGACAACAAGAGTGGGAAGAAGGAATCAAACGTCGATTGCCCAGCGTTGTACAGAAAACTCGTGAAACAAATCGTCGCCACCGCGGGCAAGTACTCGCGCCCGAGTGGACAGCTCAGAGCGTCTGGGTCGTACACGCCCGGCGCAGGCTTTGATGGTTTCGCCGCGCTCGCACCAGCGTTGGGGCTAGCTTCAGCCTTTGCCGCTTCTAAAGTTTCAGCCATACTCTGGCGCATCATCGCCGGAGACGTCATGAATACCGCCACAAGCGCGGCTGCGGCGATAGACGCCCATCCAGTGACGCTAATCGCGGCTGACAAATTGTATCCCGCGAATAACAACCCACCCAACGTCGGCCCGACGATAAACGCCAACGTACACGACGCCTCACGCCACGCCATGAGCTGCGGTAAAAATTCTGGCGTCGCGGCGTCGGCTAAATATGCTTTTACCACTGGACTCGCGCCTGCGAACGCGCCGCTCAGCACGCGTAAGAGTAAAAACGTTTGCAACGACCATCCAGATTTGACGCACAATCCTTGTAAAATCAACCCGAGACCGACGCCCATGAGACTCAACACCAATATCGGTTTTCTCCCAACCTTGTCGCTTAATCGAGGCCAGAGAAACAGCGCACCAAACATCCCTAGCGGATACGCGCTGGTCAAATACCCGACGTTCTCCGCAGCGAGGGAGAAATGCGACACCAATCCCGGAGTAATCGGGCCCGTCACCGTAAATCCGAGCAAGTGTAAAAATACCGCAAGCATGACACAAAACACCGATAGTTTTTGCCTCAACTCCACCTTTGTGAGCTCTGAACCATCGTACGTGCTTGCACCGATCGACCGCACGACGACTCCGCGCCTTTGCGCCTCGCTCGCCGCCGACTTTATCATCGACCGGCGCGACGTCCCAGAGCTCGCGTCGGCGTCTTCGCCTCGACGACCCCTAGTCATCCCCTGCCGCTCGCGCGCGCCCTCATTCCCGCGCACACTCGCGCGCGTCACCACTCCCATGCGTACCGTCGACGCACGACTCGCGCGCGTCGCACGCGTCGCGCGTCGCGCGTCAATGCCGACTAACTGTCGCGCGAGCGCGCCCGACGCCATGGAATCGCCTCGCGTTCACACCCCTTGCACGCACGACTCCGCGCGCTCACGTCCCCGAACGCGCGCGCAATCGACGACGGATTACCCTATGCGTCGTTCGCGCGCGCGATTGCGGTTCGCGCCTCCGTCGATGGCGACGGCGCGCGCGTGAAAGTGGTGATTCTATCCACACCAGGCTCCCTCTGCAGAGTGCGCCTCGCGATGTACGCATCGACGTCTTTCGCGACGCCCGCGCGCGTGGAGCGCGCGAAGAAGAACGCGAAAAAACACGCGCCGTCGCGCGCGCGCGCGGTGCGGTGCGCGGCGGCGGCCGACGCGGAGGGCGCCATGGTGTTTGACTACAGAACGATTGATTTGGGCATGACGTTGCGCGGGACACACTTTATTGATTTGTCGCCGCACATCGAGCGCGCAATCGCGGAGACGGGCGTGCGTGAAGGTACGGTGAATGTTATATCTCGTCACACAACGACGGCGGTGACGATTAATGAGTATGAGGAGCGTTTGATTGACGACGCGAGGATGTACTTTAGAAAGCTCGCGCCTCCCGACGCCATGTATTTGCACAACGACCTCGATCGACGGTACGGGCCGAAAGATTGGCCCGGTGGCGACGAAGCGTGGCGGGCGCAAGAGCCTGAAAACTGCCACTCGCATTTGCTTTCGATGTTGATTGGAAATTCGGAGAGCGTTCCTATTTCTCAAGGCAAAGTCGCTTTGGGAACGTGGCAGTCGGTGATGTTCGTCGAGCTCGATGGCCCTCGTCAGCGCACCGTCGGCATTCAGATTGTCGGCAAGAAGTAGTAAAAGTGTGTACACCGGAGTGGTTTAATTATTGTTGTTACACGAATCATTCATCAAATTACAGTTTTGTCGTCAATGTCTCTTTCTCTCCGCCGTTACTCGCCGCTCTCATCAATCGCCGCGAGTTGCGCTTGCAAATCAAACACTTCATCCATGTACGTCCACCACTCACCATCTTTTGCGTCTTCGCTCGGTTGTTGAAACGTACGCGTCAACGCACTCCACTCTTCGCACTTTGGGCTCATCTTCAAGTGCCTGGCAAAGTCCACGTCGGGATTGAACCCATCCACCGTCGTCATGAACATGAACAACCGCTCACCGCTGCGGAAAATGCGCATATCAATCACGCCAACGTCCCGCAACGCGTTGAGTACCTCTGGCCACACGCGCGCATGCAGGTCATCATACGCCGACGCCGTATCCCTGTGCACGCGAATGGTTTGCGCCCACGTGCGAACCATTTGAACCGTCACGCACAAATCCCCACGCGTCCGAGCGCGTCCACGCGCCGCGCTGATGCCGACGACGCACCGACGCCGAAGGAAAATTAATCCACGCTCGGTCGCGCGGTCGCGTGTCGCGCGTCTGGCTGCGCGCGGCGCGCGAGTCGCGCGAGAGCGTCAGTTGGCGCCAAAATGCTTTTTCAAATTTCAAATTTTCACCGAGCTGCCGAGCGTTCCGCACGCACGTCACAGCGCGCCTCGCCTCGCCTCGCCTCGCGAATGATGACGACGATGGATGTGTACAACGACGCACAAGAAATGGAGGACCCGCGATCGCGATTGGTGTTTGACGACGCCGATGCGGAGATGGTTGACGCGGAGGCTGCGCGCGAGTACACCCCCGAACGGGTCTCTACGGCACCTTCTGGAGCTCGCGCGCCTCGCGTATTGACGACGATGGAAGAGGCGGCGTTGACGGCGAGTGGACGAAAAGATGTGTCGTCATCGGTGTTTTCTCGATTGAACGCATCGCTCGGTGATTTTTTTCGAGCTGGGGAGAAGCGCGAACGCGTGGCGTCGCCGGCGGTGAAGAGCAACCGACGCAAAAGCGCTGGCGGTGGACGTATGGGTGACGTATCGCGCGTCGTGCGAGATTTGGCGTCGATTTTGGATGAGCCTAAATTGCAATTGCTCGCGCGCGCGGTTGACGCCATCGGTGAGGCGCGATGCCGCGAATTCGTGGATGAGGCGCTTCGCGTCCAGAACCAAGGTGGCGAAATGACGGCGACTGGCGAGCGTAAACGCACGACTGGTGGCGTGTTCTGGGCGCACATTCGCGCGCAGTGCACCACGGAAGAAGTGGATGTGATTTTTGCCGAGGAGCGTGAAATTCAAAAGCAGCGTGCAAAGATTCGTCGCGCACGTGCGGCGGCTATGGGAAAGGAAAACGTTCCACCCGTCGGCGTCTCTGCGCCGCAGCCAACCATGGCGCAAATCTTGTTTGGTTCTATTCGCCAAGAACACTTTGCGCCGCGCTCGCCGTTGGCGACGATTTCTCCAGTGACAGTGCCGAACGCAGTGGTGGATTCCGATGTCGTCACCCCGAAGGCGACGCTTAAGACGGCGAGTTGGGCTGACGAAGAGAATGACTTTCCGGCGGCGCCGATGAAATCGCGCGCGTCGCCCGAGGCGCAGACCCCCGTCATGTCTTTCGCGGCTGCCATCTCTCGTGGACTCCCTCGATAATTTGTCTCTTCCTGCTTTACGTACGTCATGTTTAACCTCTCAAAACGATTCACAACGCACTGTATAAGTCCGCATATCAATTGTTTTTTGTTTGTAAAATACAAATTTTGTCTACAGTATCAAGTCCTACAGTTGTACAGCGAGCGTTGCCTAAGGTACTTTGTGTCTAGTATAAATATGTGTCGCCATCTTCAATGTCGTCGTCGTCGTCACTGCTAATAAAATCTTCTAGCCGCATGCCACTCGTGCGAAGCGCCAAACTTTTCGCTTCGCGTCGACCAGATTTCACGGCTTTGCGCTCAGCTTCAGCGGCGCTCACGCCTCGCGCCGCGCGCTTCGAGCTCGTGCGCGCCCAGCTGCTGCTGCGATGCTCGACTGCACTTTTTCCAGCTGGTTTACCACTTCGTTTACTCGTGGTTTGCTTCTTTCCGTGGCTATGGCTGTGGTCGTGATCGCCGCCGCCCGCGCCGTGACTGTGCGAATGCCCTCCGTGGCTGTGCGAATGCGTCTCCCCTACCTTGGCGGCTCGAACTGCGCGTTTCTTCCCGATTTCACCCGCGCGCGCGAACCCCGTCTCATCAGCCGATGCATCGCCATTCTTACCGGCTCCCGTGACGCCGATGTTGAGCGCTTTTTCGGCCCACGCTTGCGCTGACATCATCGCCGCGCGAATGCCGCTCGCGGCTTTCAAATCCTTCTTGAATTCTTTCCTCGTTGACACCGGGAGCAACGCGCCGGTATGTTCTTTTGTTGCGCCAGGAGGCATAAGGACAAAGTCATTTCCTGTGCGCATGTCCACGAGCACGTCCACGCGCGCTCGCGCGTTGGCGTCTTCGTTGTCGTCGTCGGCGTTCGCGGCGGCGGCTTTGGCGGCTTTACGCACCTCAGCCTCGCGCACTTCGCGCACACCTCGTACCATGCGAAGCCTCGCGCGTTCAGGATCTTGTATCATGCGCTGCGGATACGTCACGCCTAACTCTACGCCCGCAGCATTGAGGACTTTCGCTGACGCTTCCCATGGGCGATGCCTGAGATGTCCCGGCGGCAGCGCCGCGAGCTCTGGAATCCACCGCGCGATGGTTTCTCCCGCCGGGTCGTGCGCGCGAGACGACCCATCGGGTACGAGCGCACCCGCGAAAACGTCCCATTGATCGAGTCCACTCTTCCCAGCGTTCTGCCACATCATGGCGTTGATGCCCAAATCGGCGTCGACGAGCGTGTCGTGAAACCAACGCGCGCCATGCGTCCAATGTACGCCGCAATAGTCGACGAGAAACGTCGCCGCGATCATGCGTTCGGTTTGATGCATCCATCCCGTGGCCCAGAGACGACGCATGCCCGCATCAACAGTTGGAAAACCCGTCGTTCCGGTTTGCCAACGTCGAAGCGCTTCAGCGGCGTCGATGTCTTCGTCTTTGTCATCGGCTTCATCGCCGCCGCCGCTCCAATCGAGTCGGCGTTCGTAATGCGAGCGCACCGACGTCGTCGCGAGCTCAGGCCAATGATGCAACTGCCAATAAGCAAATTCACGCCTGTACAAGCGATGCCAAAACAAACGACTGAGCCGCCTACCCTCGACGGCGCCGCCGACAGAGGTTGATAAATCATAGTACATCGTGCGCGGGCTGATTTGACCGAAACGCAAATACGGTGACAGTCGAGACGTCGGCGAGAGATCGGCGCGTCCGTGCTGGTCTTCAAACTTTTCCAACGTCGCGCGCTTGAAATTATCCCACGCCTCGAGCGCGCCGGCTTCGGACATGTCCCACTCTTCGCGAATGCCCGCCGACCAATTCGCGCGAATGTCTGAACGCGGTGTCAATTTAAGTTCGTCGAGCGTACACCATGCGTACGACGACGATGACGACGACGACAAGTTGTCGTCATCGATAATATCCTTGTCGATGTCGACGATGCGCGCCTCCGCGGGCGCGGGAATGGGCTTCCCAGGCTTCCCACCGCTCTTCTCCGCCGCGTGCACGTACGGCATCAGCGTACCAAAAAAGTACTTTTCGCTCGCCATGTCCAAGCGCACGCGCGATGGCTCAAACAACACGTGCCCGGGTAAAAGCACGAGCTCAATGTTCGCTCTAGCCAACGCTTGAGCGACTAACGCATCTGTGCGTACGAGTGCTGGCTCGTACCTCGCCGACGCGAACACCGTCGACGCGCGCGCCGCCGTCGCCGCGGCGATGAGCGCCTCGGCGTACGACGATACATCTAAACATCCATCTGCGTCGTCGTCATCGACGCCACCACCACCACCACCACCACCACCATAATTCGTCGCACCACGAACATCACTATCCTCATTCTTCTTCTTCTTCTCATTCTTCTCATTCTTGATTGCCCGCGCGAATTGAACGCCCCCACCGCCGTACCTCGCCCGCACGTCCGCGTCCAACGCCTCGAGCGCTCGACCGAGCCACACCCGCGACGCCCGCCCAATCCCCCACGACGCCGCCGCCGCCTCCGCACCACCGCGTACGCCCAACAACTCAAACCCACCTTCCAACGCCTCATCCCACGCGAACACACACGTCACGACGCCTCCGCGCCGTCGCGCCGTCGCCGCCGCCGCGTCGAGCGCGCGGTTGTCCCGCGCGCGTAAATCTCGCCTAAACCACATCACCGCCCCGGTGCCGGCGCGCCCCCGCGCCTCAGCACCCGCATCCTCACCATTCGCGTCGATATCGATAGATAGTCCACCACCACCACGACGACGACGCACATCACCGCACGACCCGGTGTGTGTTGTCATCGCGTGCGCCACCCATCGTCGACGCCCATCATCGCGAGACAACGGCGACAGA
>Ga0181596_10003143_pt1 | contig 15529 bp, 12 predicted proteins | sample 041ome_6_FD_148655 | JGI IMG/M metagenome (GOLD analysis project Ga0181596, IMG submission 148655) | Coastal salt marsh microbial communities from the Groves Creek Marsh, Skidaway Island, Georgia - 041402US metaG (spades assembly) | ecosystem: Environmental > Aquatic > Marine > Intertidal zone... | reverse complement strand
TGACTAGCCGGGATTTAACGGAGAATGTGGAGCAGCTGCAAATTCACCGCAGTTTAAGTATTATTCTGGAAAAAGCGATTGCCTCGGTTCTGGCCCTCGCGGAGCGGGCCGATAAGTACAAAGACCTTTGCCTCACCGCCCGCTCCCACAATGTTCCTGCCCAGTTAACCACCCTCGGTAAACGACTGGCCAATTGGGGCGAGGAATTATCCAAGACGGTGGAAGACCTTACCCGTCTTTGTGCTATCTACCCGTATCGTGGATTAAAGGGTGCAGTGGGTACGCGTTTGGATCAGGTCACTCTCCTTGGCGACGAGGAAAAAGCGGCCGATCTCGACCGAAAAGTGATGGACCACCTGGGTGCCACCGCAAACTGGGAAAATGTGGGGCAGGTTTACCCCCGCAGTCTCGATTTTGAAGTCATTTCTTTATTAGTCCGCCTGGCCGCAGCTCCGGCCAATTTTGCCACCACCCTGCGCATTATGGCCGGGCATGAACTGCTGGGCGAAGGCTTTGCCAAGGGGCAGACTGGTTCATCCGCCATGCCTCATAAAATGAACAGCCGAAGCTGCGAAAGGATCAATGGGTTTCATTCCATCCTCAATGGCTACCTGGTAATGGTTTCCAACCTGGCTGGGGATCAATGGAATGAGGGGGATGTTTCCTGCTCGGTGGTTCGTCGGGTCGCCCTGCCGGATGCCTTTTTTGCGATCGATGGTTTGTTTGACACTTTTCTGACTGTGCTCAATCAAATGGAAGTCTTTCCTGCGGTGATTGATGCGGAACGGGACAGGTACTTACCTTTTCTTCTGACCACTACAATTATGATGGAAGCGGTCAAGGCAGGAGCCGGGCGCGAGGATGCCCACTCGGCGATCAAGGAACATGCGGTGGCTACCGTCCGCGATCTCCGCGAAGGGAAAATTAAGGAAAATGATTTAGTCACCCGGTTGGCTAATGATTCCCGGGTCGGGTTGGGAGAAAAAGAACTGCAAAAACTCCTCGAAGCCGGCGAGGGAAGAATCGGGGCCGCTAAACAACAGGTGGAACATTTTGTGAAGCGGGCGAACAAGTGGGCGGAGAAATATCCCGAAGCTAAAAGCTATTCGCCGCCTTCCATTCTGTAAATCGTTCATCTTTGCCGAGTTTGCACCCTTGGTGTGATCGATTTTGCGATTGCCAACAGGGGGGGGCAGGGTGCATTTCTTTTAGCTTACTTTAATTTTATAAGTCATGGCTGAAGAACTAATTGGAAATTGCTTGGTCGCCCAATCGGGCGGGCCTACTGCCGTCATTAACGCCAGTGTAGCCGGGGTTATCTCGGAAGCGCTCAATCAGGAGTGCATCGAGGAAATCTACGGGGGTATGAATGGAGTGCTTGGCATTCTTAAAGAAGACCTGATTGATCTTGCCGAAGAGTCCCAGCAAAACATTCGTGGCCTGCGCTACACTCCAGCTTCTGCATTGGGTACCTGCCGCTTTAAACTCAAGCGCGACCAGGAGTACGAGCGTATCCTCGAAGTTTTTGAAGCCCATAACATCCGCTACTTCTTTTACTGCGGAGGAAATGATTCCCAGGACACCGCCGACAAAATTTCCAAGCTTGCCCAAAGCAAAGGCTACACCTTACGGGTGATTGGGGTACCCAAGACCATTGACAATGACTTGGTCACCACCGACCACTGCCCAGGCTATGGCAGTGTGGTTAAATATCTCTGTACCGTGGTAAAGGAATCTGCCCTCGACCACGAAGCCATGGGTCAGCACGATTTGGTTTCCATCATTGAAGTGATGGGAAGAAATGCCGGATGGATTGCCGCAGGCACCACCCTGGCAAAGAGCAAAGAGAATCCAAACGATGCTCCTCACCTCATTTACCTTCCCGAACTGCCTTTCTCCCAGGACAGGTTTGTGGAGGATGTACAGAATGTACTGAAGAAAAACCGCTACTGCATGGTCGTAGTGGGTGAGGGACTGGTGGATAAGGACGGAAATTATGTCGCCAACTCTGCGTCTGGTCAGGATGCATTCGGGCACCAGCAACTCGGTGGTGTGGGTGACTACCTCGCCAATTTCATCGAGCAAAATCTCGCAGTTAAAGCCCGTTCCTGCAAGTTGGGTATTGGTCAGCGTGCCGCGGCTCAATGTTCTTCCCAAACCGACAACGATGAAGCATTTATGGCCGGACAAGCAGCCGTCCAAGCTGCCATGGCGGGTGAAACCGACAAGATGGTCATTCTGGTTCGTGGGGAAGGGGAAACCTACTCCTGTGAAACTGGATTAGCCCCTCTTTCTGAAATCGCTAACGGGGTGAAAGAAATTCCTTCCGATTGGATTTCAGAAGATGGAGTGAGTATGACTGCTAAATTTATCAAGTATGCTCAGCCTCTGATTATGGGAGAAGTGGAAGTGCCTTACGAAAATGGGGTACCTGCCTATGTCCGCTTATCCAAAAGAAGAGTGCGCAAGGTTTTGGATCCTTTCACCTTTGAGTGATTGAATCTGGCTTTGCCGATCAGGCAAATCTTTCAAAGAAAAGCCCTCCGTTTCACCGGGGGGCTTTTTTATTGCAGGGCAAAACGCAGGGCTCCGATAATTTCCTCCACCGGTTCCAGCCCCACTGAAAGCCGGAGCAAATTTTGCGGAATGCCCGCTTCCTGAAGTTTTTTCCGTCCGTCCTCGGTTTGCATCATCGGATAATGAGCCAGGTATACATAGGGACAACAATTGGAAAACTCGGTTCCAAAGCTGGGACTCTTCAGCATCTGCAGGCGGTTGTAAAAGGTCTTGAAATCTCCTTTCAGTTCAAAGCTAAGGTTACAACCCGGGCATCCACTTCCTGCCACATTTTGATAGTTTTCTGCATACCCGTCCTGGTAAGCCCAATGCACTTTCTGAATACCCGGATGGCCTTCAAGAAAGTCAGCCACCTCCAGGGCCTGTTGATTGGCCCGTTCGATAAAATTATTGTAGAAGGGGATTTGCTCGGCCATGCGCCCAAGGTCCCGTTGGTAGGGCGGACAGATGCGTGCTTGGGTTGGTTCAAAAAGAGCTTGCCCAAGGGTTGAGGATTGGGGGAAGGCAAGGCTGCCCATCATTACATCCCCTTCCCAGCCAGCATATTTGGTCAGGCTATTGACCACCACATCAGCCAGGTTGGTGATTTTAGCATTCTTTGGAGAAGCCATGGTTGGGTCGATGATGAGCAGGGCACCGGCCTGATCACATAGGGAGCGGGCGGTTTGCAAGTCACCACTTTGCAAAAGCGGATTGGTGGGGAATTCGGTAACAATCCCGGCAATCTGATCCCCGTACTGTTCGAAAAGCGAGACGAGCTGTTCGGTTTGCCCGACCTGGTTGACTTCCAATACGGTGCCATTCTCCCCCCCATACAGGTTCATCACCTCGATGGTATCGAGATAGAGCCAGCCCCATCGGATCCAAACCGACTTATTTTTTTGCCCAGCCCATTCGGTGGCTGATCGAAAGAGAGCATGGAACGCATTCGCACCCGAGGAGGCGAGCAGGAGGTTTCCTGGTTCCACCTCAGGCCCGTGGGCCTGGGAAATGGTCTCCTTAATCAGCGATTCTGCCCGGTCGAAGTCAGGCAGTACCTCGTGGCCTTCGATCAACCCGTGTTTCCAAAGGTAGTCCTCTGCCTGTCTCGATGAAATCCCACAACCGGTGTGCTGGAAGTAGGAGGCCACCCTGGCATTGTCCTCTGCATGCTTGGGCAGGGTAAGAAGGGTCCAGTGATCTCCCCGGGTAATGATCGGGTTCAGCAAGGGGTAGCGTTGGACCACTTCCTCGCAATCCTGTTCCCGCGCAAATAAATAACCGTAATGATCTACGGACCTATCTTCCAAAAGATGGTCCACCATTTGCTGAATTAATTGGTGCCGCACAAACCTTGGATAACCGGTGGGCATGGCAGCGAGGGTTTCCGGATTTTTTTCCTCGTAGCCAATCACATCGTCCAGGGTTGGTAAACTCACACATACCGCATGAGTCCGGGCAGGTACAGGCTGCCCCAAAGAGAAGCGACCGACCCCCGAGGTTTTCACGGGACGAGTTCGTTTTCTATGATTTGATCAAAAGTCTGTCGTTTGCGGATCTGGGCAAGCCGGCCATCCTCCCTGCGAAGCACCTCTGCTGCTTCTGGGAAAGAGTTGTAGTTCTTGGCTGACATCGATGAACAATAGGCACCAGCCCCTTCAATTACACAAAAATCTCCGATCTCTCCCCGGGGTAGCTCCCTGGGGAACAAGGCCTCCGGATCTCCCGGAGCTGGGGTGAGCAGATCTCCCGATTCACAACAATGCCCCACCACCACCTGTTCCATCGATTCCCGGAATTTTTCCTGTCCGGGCTCACAAACCAGGTGGATGGGGTGCTGGGCACCGTACAGGCTGGGACGAAGGATTTCGGTCATCCCAGAATCGAGCTTCAGAAAGCGGTATCCGTCTTTTCCGGTGGAAGTGATATCCTGAATGCGGGTAACCAGACTGCAGGCATGAGCGAGCAAAAAAGTACCGGGTTCAATTTCCAGCTTCAGTTCACGGCCGGTTTCCTTGGCAAATTCAATAAATAAGTCCTTCACCGGTGTACCCACTTCCTGCAGGTCGGTGGCCTGTTCGTTGGGCATGCGGGCCACTTTATACCCACCGCCCAAATTGATGGTATCCGCCGAGGGGAAGGAGCGGGCGAGGTCCAGGGTCATCGAGGCCACGGTTTTCCATACATCAGGATCGGAACCCGATCCAATGTGGGTATGGATACGCTCCACGGTCAGCCCGTATTCCTGACAAAGCTTGATCGCTTCCCCGAGGTCATCCTTCCAGATTCCAAAACTGCTGGCAGGCCCGCCCACATTGGTTCGGTTATTTCCACCAGAACCCTTGCCTGGGTTAAAGCGCAAACCGACCCGTCGGCTTTTTCCCCATTTTCCAAATTTGTGAATTTGGTGGAGGGAGCAAAGATTCACCCGGATCCCATCCTGGGCCCAATAAATAAAATCATCCGCCAATTCCTGAGTGCTCAAAGAAATGGATTCGGTACCAAAGCCGGCCTTGATTGCCCGTTCCACCTCAAAGACTGAACTGGCATCGATCCCCAAGCCTTCCTCATTAAAAATTCGCAGAATTGCGGCCGTCGGAGCCGCCTTCATCGCATACCTCGGGAAAAGTCCAAAGGCATTGGGGAAATTGAGCACGGCCCTCGCATTTTCCCGGAGGGTTGCCTCATCGTAGACAAAGCTGGGTGTGCCAAACTCCATCTGGATCTCGTCCAAATCTTCGTAGGTTAAAAATCGCATCGAATCACTCATTCCAACTAAAAGAAATAGTCCTTAAGGTCTGGGGAAGCAAGCTTTCGGACAACCCAATAGGCAAACTCTTTTATTTTCCAAGTACCAGAAAAGTGAGCTTTGGCGCCTTCGAGTTCATTTCTTTCCTGCTGATTTCGCGATTAAAAACTTTTTCCCATTTTGGGAAGCATACATCCCCCTCGTATTCTTGATCAATTTGCGTGAGATAGAGTTCCTCGGCCAAGGGCATCGCTTCCCGGTAAATTCCTTCTCCTCCACAGATCCAGGTGTCGGGTGCGAGAGAGGCCGCCAGGTCCAGACCATCCTGCAGGTTGCCAGCCCGGTGGGCATAGGGAAATTCCCGCGATGGGTCGCGGCTGAGCACCACCACCTCCCGGTCCTGAACATAGTCAGTAAAATCCTCGTAGCATCTTCTCCCCATCAACAAAGCTCCCCCTTTGGTGGATTCGAGAAAGTATTCCCAGTCTTCCTGGATTTGCCAGGGCAGGGTTCCCCCAGCTCCCATCACCCGGTTTCGGGCACAGGCGGCAATCATTCGAATCATATGATTTTGTAAATGTTTTTTGAGTTCGGGTTCGTATTCAGTTGCATGAATGGGAGCGGATAAGGTACTTCCTTCCATGCAAGCGGTCAGTGGAAACAATGCAAACGAATATCGACGAGTTTGGCGGGCGAATTTTTCTGCCCGATAGCTGGCAACGCCAGGCCTTAAACGAACTGCGTGGAGGGAAGGATGTGGTTTTACACGCTCCCACTGGGGCAGGAAAAACCTTTGTCTTTGAGCAGTGGATCGAGGGCGGTTTCAAAGGGCATGCTGTTTACACTGTGCCCACCCGTGCTCTGGCGAACGATAAATTCCGGGAATGGAAAGAACGGGGTTGGGAAGTCGGATTGGTCACCGGAGATATTCGTCACCAACCCAATGCTCCCGTGGTGGTGGCGACTTTGGAGACTCAGCGCGGGGTTATGGCCAGCCGTTTCCCACCCGATCTGTTTGTGGTGGATGAGTATCAGTTATTAGGGGATTCCCAACGCGGTCCCGGCTATGAAGTCACCCTGGCCCAGGCAAAACCGACTACTTCTTTGCTCCTGATGAGTGGCAGTGTGGCCAACCCCCATGAGGTTTCAGAGTGGCTGGTCAGTCATGGTCGCCAGGTTGCGGTGATTGAGGAGACCCGCCGGCCTGTGCCTCTGGAGGAAGTTTTGGGCGAGACCCTGCTCAAGCAATCTTCGCATGGTGAAAAAATCCGGGGTCACTGGCCCAGGTTGGTTGATGGAGCCCTACGCTCGGGGCTTGGACCCATTCTTATTTTTGCTCCCCGGCGCAAAGCTGCAGAGGATCTTGCCCGCCAGTTGGCTCACGAACTCCCCGAACCAGAAATGCTTGAACTTACCCGGGAACAAAAGCAATTGGCCGGGAAAGAGCTTTCCTCTTTGCTACGCCGCCGGGTGGCCTACCACCATAGTGGGTTGGACTATCTCAAGCGGGCTGGAGTGGTTGAGCCTTTGGCCAAGGCTGGGCAATTACAGGTGGTGGTCGCCACCACCGGATTGGGTGCAGGGGTAAACTTTTCGATGCGCTCCGTGCTGGTCACCGACCGGGAGTACCGGATCGATGATCAATTGCTTCAGGTTCGCCCCGATGAGCTTTTACAAATGTTTGGCCGGGCAGGCAGACGGGGAAAGGATACCCGGGGTTTTGTGGTGGCGGCTTCGAAGCAGACCAGGTTGTCCGATGCCCGTCCTCTGCGGTTGCACCGATCCTCCACCCTCGACTGGCCTGCTCTGCTCAAAGTGATGCAACTGGCGATTGAGCAAGGGGAGGGTCATATTGACGCTGCCCGTCAACTCGCAGAACGGTTGTTTTCCGAAGAGCATGTCCGATTGGGCTTTCGTGAGTCCCTAGGGAATTTAAAGAAATTAACCGATGCCCTGGCACGCCCGTCTGTTGATCCAGTGAACTCGCGCAACGAGGTGATTGAGATGCTCAACAGTTCGGGCCTGTGGGAAAGAAGGGGAGGGCAGACCAAAACCCCGCTGGGACGGGCGATGGTTCTGATGGATTCCGAATGGGTGCCCGCTCTTTCGTTGGCAGACACTTTGAGTAAGGTCCATGTGGGGAACCCCTGCCGGTTTGGCAGCCGGAAATCCCCCACTTATGGAAAGGAAATTCCCATCGCCGTTTATGTGGAGGAATCGATTGGAGAAAAAGTCCTCTTGATCAAATCCTTTCGTAAACTTTTACGGCAGGCGGTGGAATCCGAACGCCCAAAAGGAAAGAAAAAATATTCCCGCAAGACCTGGAGAAGGCTTGGGTTGGAAGATCAGTTCCGTCCTTTTTTTCCTGCCCTCTCCCAGGGAGGGGAACTGGTGGAATTTGTCGACCGGGGAAAAGTACTCAGTGCCCGTCTCAGTTACGAAAATGCCCAGACTCTGGGCTGGAAAGATTCCCGGGGTCGTTTCCTGCTTAATCCGAGGTTGCGCAAAACAGCCCGCTCCTTTGATTCTCCCTTTCTGGAAAATGCACATGAGCATGGAGATGATCTGAGCAATGCCAGTCCACTGGAAGCCTGGTATGTGCTTGGACTGGTTGATGAAGAGGCCCGCCCCACCGACCGAGGCCGGATTTTTAGCCAGTTTTCGAGGGGGGAGGGGCTGGCGATTGCGGTGGGTTTGGAAGACCCTACTTATCCGGTGGAGGAAATGATTTACGATTTGGCCAATTTGCGGGCAGGTCATCGATTCCGCACCTGGGCAAAATCAGAATCCCGTCTGGCGGCCCTTTGTCGGCAGGCCTTTGGTTTTCGGGATTGCCCGGGATACTTACGCACCGGATTACCCTTGGAGTATGGGGAAGGTGGGGTTGATTTTATTCGGGAACGATCCCTCGTTCAAAACTTGAACGAAGGGGAGGGTGAGGACCTCGCCAGCGGGGATGTGGAAAGATTACAGATCGAGTGGAAGAGCCTGCTCGATTTAATTGCCCATGCACCCAGTCTCGGGGTGGAGCGCTGGGAGGAGTTGCAAGCGATGGCTTACAAACTTGGGGGTGGACAGACTCAGGTAAGCGAACTACCCGAGCTCCCTGAGCTACCGGTCCGGCAACGCCGACGGTTTGAAGGGCCGGTTCGCCGGGGTTAAGCCAGGGCTCCGAGAGCGTCCTCGGTTTCCTGTTTCTTTTTCTGGTTTTCCGCCAATTGCTTGCGGGCACCGTCCACCACCTGCTGAGGTGCCTTTTCGGTAAAGGAAGCATTACCCAATTTGTTCTCAATCGAAGCAATCACCTTGATCAGTGATTCAAGTTCCTTACTCAGCCTGGCTTTCTCTGCATCCACATCGATTCCGCTGGCCAGATCCATGTAGACCGAGCCGTATGCGGTAACCAGGGCGGGCATACCTGCAGGTGCTTCCTCCACCCGGTTGAGGGCAGCAGCTCCCACGGAGCTGAGTACCGACGATGTATGTCGGGTCAAAACTTCCGCCTTTTCCTCCTCGGCCAGATAGAAGAATTCCACCCGGTTATTGTTGGCGAGGTTACGATCGGCTTTGAGGGCACGCATCGAAGTGACGAGCTCGCGGATGGCGAGCATTTCCTCCAGGGCACGGTCTTCCAGTACGATCCCGCGTGCCTCAATGAGATTGGCCAAGTCCTGTCCATTCCCTGGGTTTACCCATTGGATGGATTTTCCACCGGCAAATCCGAGCACATCCCAGAGCTCTTCGGTAATAAATGGGGCAACCGGGTGGAGCAGGAGCAAAACCTGGCGCAGGCAAATATCCTGCACCGCCAGGCAGGTTTCTTTTCCCTCTCCTCCGCGCATCCGGCTCTTGGAGTTTTCCACATACCAGTCACAAAGATCATTCCAGAAAAATCGATAGATGGACTGCAGGGCGGAGTTGAATTCGTACTCCACATATAAACGATCCACCTCATCGAGGGTCTGCACCAGGCGTAGGAGGATGGCATGATCATCCTGATTGAGGTGAGCCGGGTCGATCCTTTGCAAAATCTCTTCCACCGAGGGCTGGGCCCCGGATTCATCCGCCATCAGGCGGAATCGTGAAACATTCCACAATTTGTTGCAGAAGTTCCGGCCCTGTTCGATTCGTTCCTCGGAAAAACGGATATCCTGCCCTTTGGGGGCAATGCTCATAATCCCATGGCGCAATCCATCCGCACCGTACTTCTCAATTAAATCGAGCGGGTCAGGAGAATTGCCCAGCGACTTCGACATTTTGCGCCCCTTATCATCGCGGATAATTCCGGTGAAGTAGACATCACGGAACGGTATGCGTTTACGGATTTCCTCGTCGGAAAGCACCGATTTAGGGTCGAGAGGTTCTCCCTTAAATTCAAGCCCGGCCATAATCATGCGGGCGACCCAGAAAAAGATAATATCGGGCCCGGTGACCAAGGCGGAAGTGGGGTAAAAATAATCCAGTCCCTGTTGTTTCATTGCCGATTCATCGGGCCATCCCATGGTGGCGATGGGCCAGAGCCAGGAAGATGCCCAGGTGTCGAGCACATCCTCATCCTGCTCCCAGTTTTCCGGATCCTCTGGGCCATCCACCGATACATGCCAATTTTGCGGATCCTTAGGATCCTCTCCCTTGCGGTACCAAACGGGGATCCGGTGACCCCACCATAACTGCCGGCTGATGCACCAGTCCTGGATGTTTTCCAGCCAGTGCAGGTAGGTTTTACTCCAACGGTTGGGGAAATATCGAATAAACCCTTCTGCCACCGCCCGCTTGGCTTCCTCCACCCGTGGGTAGCGAAGGAACCATTGTTCGGAAAGACGCGGTTCGATCGGCACATCTGCCCGTTCGGAAAATCCGACATTATTGGCGTGGTCCTCCTCGTCGATCAGGTCACCCTGTTCCCGCAGTTTCTCCACCGTTGCTTTGCGTGCTTCAAAGCGGTCCATCCCAGCAAAGTCTGGCCCGGCTAATTCATTGAGGGTCCCGTCCTCATTAAAAACATCTATAATCTCCAGATCATGGCGCCGACCGATCTCAAAATCGAGCGGGTCATGAGCCGGGGTAATTTTGAGCATCCCGGTACCAAAGTCCTTTTCCACTGCCTCATCCGCAACGATAGGGATTTCAGCAGGTTGCAGGGGTCGGCGTACTTTTCTGCCCTGCAGGCTGGGCCAGCGCTCATCCTGCGGATGGATGGCGAGGGCGACATCGCCCATAATGGTTTCCGGGCGGGTGGTGGATACCTCGAGATACTCCCCGGGAGAGTCCACCAGTTCGTAGCGGATTTTGTAAAGTTTGCCATTTTGCGGCTTCATGATCACTTCCTCATCGGAAAGAGCCGTGCGGCTGACTGGGCACCAATTGACCATCCGTTTTCCACGGTAGACATAGCCGTTTTTAAACAAGCGGACAAAAGCTTCGAGTACTGCTTTGGAGTAATCGGGGTCCAGGGTGTGGACCGTGCGTTTCCAGTCGCAGGAACATCCCAGTTTACGAAGTTGCTTGAGGATGATTCCGCCATGCTTGTCCCGCCACTCCTTGGCATGTTCGAGGAAGCCTTCCCGCCCGAGATCATATTTGCTTTTCCCTTCCTGCCTGAGTTGCTGTTCCACCTTGGTCTGGGTGGCAATCCCGGCGTGGTCGGTTCCGGGGAGCCAAAGAACGGAGTGGCCCTGCTGGCGGGCCCGGCGGGCAAGAATGTCCTGGATGGTGTTGTTGAGCACATGTCCCATGGTCAGCACCCCAGTCACATTGGGTGGGGGGATGACGATGGAGTACGCGGGTTTTTCCGCATCCGGGTGCCCCTCAAAGGCACCGTCTTGTTCCCAGGAATGATAGAGGCGGTCCTCCACCTCTTTTGGTTGGTATGCTTTTTCCATTGGCTCGATCGAAAGCGATTGAGCCTACCGGAATCCCCTGGATTGGCGAGTAAAAGAGCGCGTCCGCCCATCCTGAAACAGCCGAACACCCGGTTTGCGCAGGAATGGGGTGAGCAGGATCCCGGCGGCAAAGCCTCCCAAATGAGCGGCAATTGCCACTCCACCTGCCTGCTTCATCGATTCGGGCAGGGCGATGACCTGTTCAAATACCCACAGTCCCAGTACCATATAAGCGGGTAGGTAAAGAGTACCGATGAATAAAAAGAACCAGTAAAAGACCCGGATATTGGCTCGTGGGTAGAGCAGGAGGTAGCCTGCAATCACTCCAGAAATGGCTCCCGATGCCCCCACCATAGGGATTTCTGAGAGTGGGTTGATCAGCGACTGGGCAAAGGCGGCAAAAAATCCGCATAAAATGTAAAAGATAAAGTAGCGCACTTTCCCGAGTGCATCTTCGAGGTTATCTCCGTAAAGATAAAGAAACAGCATGTTTCCAAAGAGATGCATCAGTCCACCGTGGCTGAACATCGAGGTCACCACCGATCCCCACTCCCACGCCATTGCCCCCAGATCATTCTGGGAAAACTGACCATAAAAAGCGGCCGGGATAAACCCAAAGTGAGCAAAGTAGGCTTCCTGTCCACTTGGGGATAACGGGAACTGCCAGACAAAAAAGACCCAGAGGTTGGCGACAATAATCACCCAGTTGACCAGCGGAAAGGAGCGGGTCGGGTTATCATCTCGGTAGGGAAAGAAAATCATATTCTCGGCGGCATCCTAGGCATATCCTTGTAAATGATCAATCCCGTGCTTGAGTAGACGGAAAGAACGGGCTAGCAAAGATGGGCAATGACAGATGATCACCAAAGACTGGGGGTATTTCGGAGCGATTCCGGGATCACCCTGTCCTTCGGGCAGGCAACTTATTTTATCTCTGCGGATGAGCCTTTTCACAACATTGCAGTGAAAGCCCTGAAGATGAACGATTATGTTCCCTTCTATCTGGAGATTGCAAAGAGGGAAGGGGTCGGTCCGGAATTTAGAGACGCTCTCGAACGCATGATCGAGGATACCAAGCCTGATGATTAGCTTGCTGGTTGTTGGCTTAGCCTGGGTGGGGGAGAAAATACGGAGTCCTCTTCGGTACTCACATAACGGGCACCCGGGCCATAGGTTCTGGATTGTACGGCATAGACCACCCACTCCTGTCCTTCCTCTTCGTAGAGGATTCTCAATTTAAACTTCTTATCTTCCGGACCCTCAAAGACCAGAGCCTTCATATCCTTACCCTGGAAGGTTCCCCGATCGTAGGTTCCGGTTAAGGGTTTCTGCCAGTAGCCATTCAGCATGATCTCTCCATCAGGTTTTACCTGAATTGTTACCTGTTTCGACCCAATGGTACCGGAGTAGATTCCCTCCTCGGGAGCTCCGCACCCCAAAAGAATGAAAACGGAGACAAACCAGAGTATACCAGTAGAGCGATGCTCAGACATCGATCACATCATCCGAATCTTTTCGAAAAGAGGAGGGCCCACCAGAGAAGTGAGCGAAGCCAGCTGCCTTTCCCACCCGCTTGGTGAAGGACTGGGTCAGGGCTTTGCAGAATGCTTTGCGGATGGGGGGTATGAGCAGGGAAAACCCAAAAAGGTCGGTGATAATCCCCGGGGTCAGCAAAACGATTCCTCCCACCACAATCAAAGCCCCTTCCACCAGTTCCTGAGTGGGTGGCTTACCCGATGCCATTTCCCGCTGGATTTTGGAGAGAACCGATAAGCCCTGTTGGCGGGCGAGGGTGGCTCCGAGCACACCGGTAAAAACGATCAATCCGATAGTGGGCATCGCCCCAATACGGGAACCGAGCATGATCAAAAGATACAGCTCAACCATAGGTAAAAAAACAAAAAGTAAAAGCATCCGACCAAACATAGAGACCAATCAATCACATCCATCTACAATCCACAAGACCTACCGGATCATTTCCATAAACTTTTCTGGGTACGGAAAGTTCGTGACGGATGGGGGCGTTTTCGATAAGATAAAACGCTTTTAACCGCTTTATACCTATGCATAAATTAGTACTCCTTCGTCATGGCGAGAGCCAGTGGAATCAGGAAAACCGCTTTACCGGTTGGCACGATGTCGACCTCACCGAAAAAGGGGAGGGCGAAGCCCGTGAATCCGGCCGGTTGCTCAAGGAAGCAGGCTTTCAATTTGATGTGGCTTACACCTCTTTGCTCAAGCGGGCGATTCGTACCCTTTGGTTTGCTTTAACCGAGCTCGATCAGGTCTGGGTTCCGGTGCATCGTGAATGGAGACTCAATGAGCGCCACTACGGCAGCCTTCAGGGCCTCAATAAAGCGGAAACCGCGGAGAAGCATGGCGATGACCAGGTACTTGTCTGGAGGCGCAGTTACGATATTCCACCCCCAGCCATGTCCAAGGACGACGAAGGCTATGCTGGCAAAGACCGCCGCTATGCCAACCTCGCCGAGTCGGATATCCCCTTGACCGAGTGTCTGAAAGATACGGTTGCCCGTTTTCTTCCCCTCTGGACCGATACCATTGCCCCTCAGATCAAGCAGGGCAAAAGCGTATTGATCGCAGCTCATGGGAATTCCCTGCGTGCTCTGATTAAATACCTCGACGGGGTATCGGAAGAGGAAATCATCGGGATGAATGTGCCCACCGGTATGCCCTTGGTTTATGAATTGGATGCCGATCTGAAACCGATTAACCGACAATACCTCGGTGATCCCGAAGCCGTGGCCAAGGCAATGGAAGCGGTAGCCAACCAAGGCAAAGCGAAATAAGCCTACCGGTTTGCATCCCATCGGTAAATCGGCAAAATTAGTCTTTATGGATACGAAATCCGACCAACCGCAAAAGCTCAAGCGCGAGTACGATCCGAATTTTCAAATTACTCCGGAGTACCGCAAATCCCTTCCGGATGTCCAAAATTCCGGATGTTCCGAGATGCAGGGAGCCAATGTACCCATCCTCCAGGTGGGTATATCCGGTTTTCGCTTACCTTTGCGCTTTGTCGGGCCCGATGGAGAGGATCTTACCCTGGAGTCCCGGGTTACAGGAACCGTCAGTCTGGATGCGGACAAGAAGGGCATAAACATGTCCCGCATCATCCGCATCTTTTACGAGTACGAAAAAGAAGTATTCTCCCCTGAGGTTCTCGACCGGGTGCTCCGCCACTACAAGGAGCAACTCGATTCCCGTGAAGCCCGGATCAAGGTGGATTTTTCTTACCCCATGGTGCAGGAAAGCCTGCGCAGCGGTCTCGAGGGATATCAATACTACAACTGCAGTTTTGAGGGATTGATCGACCGGGCCGACCGGGTGCGTAAAATCATCAATTTCGACTTTGTATACTCCTCCGCCTGCCCCTGTGCTTCGGAACTTTCGGAACATGCCCGCCTCACCCGCAACTTGCTTGCCATCCCTCACTCCCAGCGCAGTCTTGCCCGGGTCAGTGTGGAAGTGCATCCAGACCGCGAACTTTCCATGCTCGAACTGCGCGACATGTGCATCCATGGGCTCGGAACGGAGACTCAGGTGATGGTCAAGCGCGAGGATGAGCAGGCCTTTGCCGAACTTAACGGGGCTAAGGTGAAATTTGTCGAAGACGCGGCCCGGTTGCTCTATGAGCAGTTGATTGAAGAGTCCCGCATTATCGATTTTCGGATTGTCTGTTCCCACTTCGAGTCCTTGCACTCCCACGATGCGGTGGCCGTTCTCTGCCGAGGAGTGGATGGTGGGTTCCGTGCCGAATACGAGGATTTCACCAACCTCGTGGTCTGAGTTTTCTCTCGCTGGTTTCCGGACCCCTTTTTGCTGACTCTGCGGAACTTTGAACCCCGCATCCATTCGTATCGAAACCTGCCGGGACGCATCGGTTTTTGAGCGAATTGAGGAACAGTACGATGCCCTGCTCGGGCGGGCTGACTGGATAAACCCATATTTCTCTCCATCCTGGTTAACTTGCTGGTGGAGCCGTCAAAAAAAAGACCGTTCGCCTTTGGTTATTCTGGCATTCAGCGAAGAAGATGAGTTGGTCGGATACTGGCCCCTGATGGAAAGGCCTGGTCTGCTTGGTTCCAAGGGGTTGTGGCCCTTTATTTACGATGAAGCCAATTACCATTTCCCCACCTGTATAAAAGAAGCTGCCCCTGTGCTGGTGGATGCCCTGCATCAATCGATTGGTTCCTTTCTCTTCGCCTGGTTACCCCAGATTCCGAAAAACTTTTGGGACGCTTCGATTGATCCTCTTTTGCAGAACTCACCAAATCTGCACATCATTCGACAGGAGCGAGTATCTTCGAGGATCGAACCC